>Ga0182024_10001253_pt1 | contig 65814 bp, 59 predicted proteins | sample P32metaG_FD_120480 | JGI IMG/M metagenome (GOLD analysis project Ga0182024, IMG submission 120480) | Permafrost microbial communities from Stordalen Mire, Sweden - P3-2 metaG (Illumina Assembly) | ecosystem: Environmental > Terrestrial > Soil > Wetlands > Permafrost | place: Sweden: Stordalen... | reverse complement strand
GTGTCGGCCTTCCCGGCCAACTCGTCCGGCTTTGCCGGCCGTTTCGAAGTCACCCGCAACTTCTGATCGCGGTTGATTTTTTACAGACTTATCAGCCCCGGAGCGCAAGCTCCGGGGTTTTTTGTCGTTCCGCGGCGAAACCGCATTCATTCCATTCGGCCCGCGCCGCTACGGCGCGGGCGATGATGGGCGTCATCCTGACAGGCGGCTTCTATCGCTCCGGCTTGGCTCGGCTTGCATGGGCTTCGCGGAGTCTCGATACTGTGGCCATCGAGGCCGTCTGGCCCGAGCGCCAGCGAGGTCCGCTTTAAAAAATGATGCGACAATATGAACTTGTCGATCGTGTGCGTCAGTACAATCCGAATGCCGATGAGGATTTGCTCAATCGCGCCTATGTCTATGCGATGAAGGCGCATGGCGCGCAAAAGCGCGCGTCCGGCGATCCCTATTTTTCGCATCCGCTGGAAGTCGCGGCGATCCTCACCGATCTCAAGCTCGACGACGCGACCATCGTCGCCGCGGTGCTGCATGACACGATCGAGGATACAGCCTCCACCCGCGAGGAGATCGACCATATTTTCGGCAAGGAGATCGGCGCCCTGGTCGAAGGGCTGACTAAGCTCAAGAAGCTCGATCTCGTCTCCAAACCGGCGCAGCAGGCCGAGAATTTCCGCAAATTATTGCTCGCCATCGCCGATGACGTGCGGGTGCTGCTCGTCAAGCTGGCTGACCGGCTGCACAATATGCGCACGCTCAACTTCATGCCGGCCGAAAAGCGCACGCGCATCGCCCAGGAGACGCTCGACATCTATGGCCCGCTGGCCGGGCGCATGGGCATGCAGGGCCTGCGCGGCGAGCTTGAAGAGCTTTCCTTCCGCCACCTCATGCCCGAAGCCCATGCGATGATCCTGGCAAGGCTCGAGGAGTTGAAGGCCAAGAACGGCGCGATCATCGTGCGGATCGAAAAGGAGCTGACCGATCAATTCGCCAAGCGCGGCATCAAGGTCCTGGTGAAGGGGCGGCAAAAACAGGCCTATTCCGTCTGGCGCAAGATGGAGCGCCGCTCGATCGCCTTCGAGCAACTTTCCGACATTTACGGTTTTCGCATCCTCGTGGATTCGGTGGAGGATTGCTATGCGGCGGTCGGCGTCGCGCACACCACCTGGCCGTCGGTGCCCGGCCGCTTCAAGGACTATATTTCGACGCCCAAACAGAACGACTACCGGTCGATTCACACCACGGTGATCGGGCCGGGCAGCCAGCGCGTCGAACTGCAGATTCGCACCCAGGAAATGCATGAAATCGCCGAATACGGCATCGCCGCCCATGCGCTCTACAAGGACGTTCCGGGCGCCGCCGATGGGCCGAGGACCGGCGAGAGCCGCGCCTATCGCGGATTGCGCCGCACGATCGAGGCGCTGTCGGGCGATGATTCCGAGAAATTCCTCGAACACACCAAGCTCGAATTGTTCCAGGATCAGGTCTTCTGCTTCACGCCCAAGGGCCGGCTCATCGCTTTGCCGCGCGGGGCGACGGCGATCGATTTCGCCTATGCGGTGCATACCGATGTCGGCAATTCGGCGGTCGGCGCCAAGATCAACGGCCGCATCGCGCCGCTGATTTCGCAATTGCGCAATGGCGATGAGGTGGTGATCGCGCGCTCGGACACGCAGACGCCGCCGGCCGCCTGGGAATCCCTGGTCGTGACGGGGCGCGCGCGCGCCGCCATCCGTCGCGCGACGCGCGATGCGGTCAAGGCGCAATATGGCGGCTTGGGGCGCCAGATCATCGAGCGCGCCTTCAAGCGCGCGGGACGCGATTTCGCCGAAGGCAAACTCAAGGCGGCGTTGCCGCGCCTCGCCCGCAACTCGCTCGACGACGTGTTCGTGGCGGTGGGGCGCGGCGAAATGTTCTCGGGCGATGTGGTGCGGGCCATTCATCCCGATTTCAAGGACGAGCGCGCTTCCGGCCCGGCGCCCGCCAAGAGCGAAAGCGGTTGGTTCGGCCTCAGCAAGGTGGCGAACCTGATGTTCAAAGTGCCGGGGAAGGAAGTCGCCGAAGGCTCGATCCCGATCCGCGGCATTCGCGGCGACCTGCCGGTGCGCTTTGCCTCCAAGGGCGGCGCCGTGCCGGGCGAGCGCATCATTGGCATCCTGACGCCGGGCGAGGGCATCACCATCTATCCCATCCATTCGGCCGCCCTGACCGCCTTCGACGACAAGCCTGAATTATGGCTCGACGTTCGCTGGGATATCGATAGCGCGCGCAAGGAGCTCTATCCCACCCAGATCGTCGTCACCGCGCTCAACGAGCCGGGCGCGCTCGGAATCATCTCGACGACGATCGGCGAGACCGGCGGCAATATCGACAACATATCCTTCGTGCCGCACGCGACGGACTTCCGTGAAATGCTGATCGATCTTGAAGTCTGGGACATCAAGCATCTCAATGCGATCCTGTCGCAATTGCGCGGCAAGAGCGTCGTCAGCAAGGTCGAACGGCTGAGCGGATGAGCGGTCGGATCTGTTCGGTTTCGGGACCGCGACCGTCTCGATCGCTTTCTCTCCAGTTTCAAGAGCGGGCGGGACGCCCGCGTTCCCATGAAGCGAGGCAAAGAATGCCGCTCGTCTTCGCTTACGGCGCCAATATGGATGTCGCAGCCATGGCTTCGCGCTGCCCGCGATCCAAACCGCTGGGACCCGCGCGTCTGATGCGCCATCGCCTGACAGCGATGCGCGAAGGCTGGCTCAACGTGACGCGCGATCCGCATTCGAGGGTGCACGGAATCTTATGGGACGTGGCGCTGGCCGATGTCGCGGCGCTCGATCGCTATGAAGGCGTGCGCGAGGGGCTATACGTCAAGCGCCTGCAAGCCGTCGTCGCGGATGCCGGCGCCAAGCGGGCGCTCGTCTATTTCGGCGCCAATACGGGCCCCGGGATCCTGCGCGCCGACTATCTGGAAGCGCTGATCGCGGCGGCGCGCCAATGGCGCCTGCCTGCCGAAGCGCTTGCGAGCCTGGCGACATTTTCCCGCAGATAGGGGCTGGGCTCGGTCAGGTTTTCTCGATGGGCTTGCTGCGCGAGAGCGCGACCGTCTCCCGCTGCGCGCGCCGGCATGAAAGCGGCGGCAAGCCGCGCAGGATCAATTCGGAATCGGCGACCGTTTGGCGGCCGATCTCGAACAGGGAGTCGGGCAGGGCGCCCGCGCGATGAGGAGACAGCAACAGGCCCTCGACTTTGCGCGCGGGATCGTCGGCCGGCGCCGGCTCGACGGGATAGACATCGCTGGCGGCGCGGAAGCGCCCGCTTTCGATCTGGCGCAGAAACTCGGGAAAATCGACGACGCCCGCCCGGCTCATGAGCAGAACGACGGAGCCGGGTGTGATGCGCTCGAACTCGCTGCGTCCCAGAAATCCCTGGTTCTGGCTCGTCACGCCGGCGAAGATGAAGATCACGCGCGAGGTCGACAGCACTTCGTCGAGCGAGGCCGCACTTACCCCAAAGCCGGCCATGAAATGGTCGGACACCCAGGGATCATAGGCCTTGACCTTGCAACCGAACGGGATCGTCAGCGGCGCGAAAGCGCGGGCAAGATCGCCAAAGCCGATCAGGCCGATCGCCGAGCCGTAGAGCGAAAAACACCCCTCGGCGCCATCCAACAGCCATTTCTCGTTGCCGCCGCGAAAGGCGCGGTCGGCGGCGCTGACGCCGCGACAAAGATCGATCGCCATCCCAAGCGCCATTTCGGCGACGGGCCGCGCGAAAGCCGAGCTTGGCGCCAGCACATGAATGCCGCGCTGGAAGCACGTTTCATAATCGACGTTCTGCAGAAAATTGGTCTCGACATTGATGATCGCGCGCAACTTTCCCGCGCGGTCGAGGCGCTCCTTGGGCATGTCGGTCTGGCCGATCAGCAGCGCCGTTTCTGGCAGATGCCGTTCGACGATCTCGGCGGGCATCCTCCCCTCGCCATTATGGACAACGAGCTCGCCAAGTTTCTCGAACCGCGCGCGGGTTGGCGCATCGAAAATCTCATCGAGGCCTCTGGGTTGCGGATCGACGACAATCAACGGCCTAGCCATCAAACAAACCCTCTCAGCCAATCGTACAAGCGCATCGTGCGCGGAAACGGAATCGAAAGCGCCGACGCACGCCTATCGTCGCCGCTTGGCGGGCTGGGCATGGCGCCAGGCGATTTCCAGCGCCGCGCGCAAATCCGCCTCGTCCAACGCCGACAGTTTCGCGACCGTCCATCCGCTGCGCCCCCAACCGCCCGCGACCGGCCAAAATGCTTCGGGCGCGAGCAGGCATTTGAACTCTTGCTCGTCCGGCGCCAATCCGAGGTTGGCGGTTTCACGGTCGCCGGCCAAAGTCGCGTAGATGCGCGCAACCCTGAACGCCGCGCGGTCAAAATGCGGCGCCTCGCTGGCGCCCTCGAACGAAAGCGCGATACGCCTCAGATCGTCGCCATTGGCCACGGGAGCCTCCTCCAGCGCCTTATGGCCAAGCGGGCTCGCCCTGCGATGACGAGCGAACTTCGCCCTACCTCGAAAACTTCTTATACTTCAGCCGATGCGGGATGACGCTGTCGATGCCGAGCCGCCGCTTCTTGTCTTCTTCGTAATCGGCGAAATTGCCTTCGAACCATTCGACATGGCTGTCGCCTTCGAAGGCGAGCATATGGGTGGCGATGCGGTCGAGGAAGAAGCGGTCGTGGCTGATGATAACCGCGCAGCCGGCAAAATCGAGTAAGGCTTCCTCCAGCGCGCGCAAAGTATCGACGTCGAGGTCGTTGGTCGGTTCGTCGAGCAGCAGCAGGTTGGCGCCGCCTTTCAGCATTTTGGCCAGATGGACGCGGTTGCGCTCGCCCCCCGACAGCATGCCGACTTTCTTCTGCTGGTCGGCGCCCTTGAAATTGAAGGTCGAGCAATAGGCGCGCGAATTGATCTCGCGCTTGCCGAGATAAATGATGTCCTGGCCGCCGGAGATTTCCTCCCACACGTTCTTCTTGTCGTTGAGCGCGTCGCGCGACTGATCGACATAGCCGAGCTGCACGGATTCGCCGATCTTGATCGCTCCCGAATCCGGCTTTTCCTGGCCGGTGATCATGCGAAACAAAGTGGTCTTGCCAGCGCCATTGGGACCGATCACCCCGACAATGCCGCCGGGCGGCAGGCGGAACGATAGACCGTCGATCAGCAAGGTATCGCCATAACCCTTCGACAGATTCTCGAAATCGATGACATTATTGCCGAGCCGTTCGGCGACCGGGATGATGATCTGCGAGGTCGAGGGCGCCTTGTCGTTCTGCTTCTGGACAAGCTCATCATAGGCCTGGATGCGCGCTTTCGACTTGGTCTGGCGGGCCTTGGGAGAAGAGGCGATCCATTCGCTTTCGGCTTCCAAAGCGCGCTGGCGCGATTCTTCCTCGCGGCCTTCTTGGGCTAGGCGCTTTTGCTTTTGCTTCAGCCAGGACGAGTAATTGCCCTCATAGGGAATGCCGCGGCCGCGATCGAGTTCGAGAATCCAGCCCGTCACATTGTCGAGGAAGTAACGGTCGTGGGTGACGATGAGGATGGCGCCGGGATATTGGCGCAAATGGCCCTCGAGCCAGTTCACCGTCTCGGCGTCGAGATGGTTCGTGGGTTCGTCAAGCAGCAGCATCTCGGGCTTTTCGAGCAGCAGCCGGCACAGCGCGATGCGGCGGCGCTCGCCGCCCGACAGACTGTCGATGTCGGCCTCGTCGGGCGGGCAGCCGAGCGCCTCCATCGCCTGTTCGACCTGGCTGTCGAGGTCCCAAAGGCCCTGCGCTTCGATCTCATCCTGCAGGCGGGTCATCTCATCGGCCGTCTCGTCGGAATAATTCATCGCCAGTTCGTTATAGCGATTGAGAATCTCCTGTTTCTCGGCGACGCCCAGCATCACATTGCCGCGCACGCCAAGATCGGGATCGAGATGCGGCTCCTGCGGCAGATAGCCGACGCGCGCGCCTTCGGCGATGAAGCCTTCCCCGCTGAATTCCGTGTCGATGCCCGCCATGATGCGCAGCAGCGTCGACTTGCCCGAGCCGTTGACGCCGAGCACGCCGATCTTGGCCGTCGGGTAGAAGGACAGATGCACGTTTTCGAGCACCTTCTTGCCGCCCGGCCAGGTCTTGGTGAGGCCCTTCATGTGATAAACGAATAGCTGCGCCATGCGGTGATCGGTCCTTGTCGGCTGGATTGGTTGGGGGTTGAGGTAGCAGGGGCCCTCAAGCGAGACAAGCGGGGGATTCCGCCGCGTTCGAGATGGCGGGACAGGAAGGGATTCTCGGCCAAGAGCTCTGGTTCCCGGATTTGGCAACGCCGGACCTTGGTTATGATAGGGGACTGACGGCGGGAGCCTTCGGCCTCCGGGCCGCGCTTGATGAGGGATCGTTGTGCCGTTCATTCGCCTTGCGATGATTGCGTGGCTGGCAGTGTTTTGGGCCGCGGGCGCGCATGCGGGAGGCGTGATCGACAGAATAAAGTCAGGCGGAATCATTCGCTGCGGCGGCGTGTCGCGGCCCGGCCTCGTCAGTGTTGCGCCTGACGGGCGCGCGTTCGGGCTCTTTCTTGACGTCTGCCGCGCCATCGGGGCCGCGCTGCTCGGCCCGGACGGCCGGATCGAATTCCATGCCTATGACTCGGACAAGTCGTTTGACGCCGTGCGGACCGGGGACGATGATTTGTTCTTCCTCAGCGGCTCTGAAATCCTCGACGAAGGACTTGCCGGAAACGTCACGCCCGGTCCGGCGATATTTTTCGCGACGACGGCGGTGATGGTCGCCGATGCCTCGCCCGCTCAAAATCTCGCCGACCTTGCGGGGCAGCCGATCTGCTTTTCTCAGGGCGACGGCGCCCATCGCCACCTCGAGGCCTGGTTTGCCGCCCATCGTCTCGACTTCGTCCGCATGGGATATCAGGAAGACGTCGAGCTCTTCGATGCCTACAATGCGCAAGCGTGTCGGGGACAAGCCGGCGAAAGCACGATTCTGGCCGCTGTGAGGCTGAACGGCGCGGGAAAGGCGCTGAACAGCCGCATCCTGCCCGAACCTCTTGCTGTCTTCCCAATTCTCGCCGCGACGCCGACGCAGGACGCGCAATGGTCGGCGATTGTCGCCTGGGCGATCGATACGCTGCAGCGCGCCGAAATTCCGACGGCGCAATGGGCGGCCGGTGGCCTCGATTCGCTGCCGATCAACGCGCCCGAGCTAGGTCTTGCGCCGGATTGGCAAAAACGCGTCGTCGCGGCCGCCGGAACCTATGCCGAAATCTATTCGCGCAATCTGGGGGCGGCCTCGCCGCTCAAACTGCCGCGCGGGCCCAATGCTCCGTTGCGGGACGGCGGATTATTCGCGCCGCCTTATCTGGAATAGCCGCTCGGTAAAGTCTGGCCGCCGGCCATCCGTCCGGCGGCGTCCGTCCGTTCATGCGGCTTTCCTCAGCGTCCGCGCAGCGCTGGCGGCTTTCGCGCCCGTCGCCCGGACCAATCCGCTGGCGCCGTTGAGCGCGCCATCCTCGATCTCGAAGCCGAGGAATCGGGAGCGATCGACCGGGCCGGGCAGATCGAGCCCGGCGGCGAGCGCCGCCTCAAAGCCGAAGCGCGCATAATAGGGCGCATCGCCCACCAGCAGCACGGCCTTGTGGCCGAGCATCGCGGCGCGCCACAGCGCCTCGCGCATCAGCTTGGCGCCGATGCCGCGCGAGCGATGGGATTTGGCGACCGCCAGCGGGCCGAGCAGCAGCGCGGGCTTGCCGCCGGCGCGCACATTCCAGCAGCGCAAGGTGCCGACCATGACGCCCTGATCCCTAGCGACCAGCGACAGCCCCTTGGCGGGGAGCCGGCCCTCGCGCAATTGATCGGCCGTCTTGGTCCAGCGCGCGGCGCCGAAGGCTTCGTCGAGCAAGGCTTCGCGCGCGGCGACGTCGCGGGCCGCCTCGATGCCGACCGGAACCGGCGGCTCGAACGAGAGCGCGCCGCCCTGGGTGGGCGCGGCGGCGATATTCGCGCGGGGTTCGAAATGCAGGGTCATCTGAGCCTCCAAAGGCGAGCGCGCTCGCGCTGCGCAGGCCAAAGCCTGCCGCTTGGGGGAAGGAAGGGCGACGCGGAAAGAGAGACCTAGATCACATAGGACTTCAGCGGCGGAAAGCCGTTGAAGCCGACGGCGGAATAAGTCGTCGTATAGGCGCCGGTTCCCTCGATCAGCACTTTTGCGCCGATCTCGAGACTGACAGGAAGGAGGTAGGGCTCCTTCTCGTAGAGCACGTCGACCGAATCGCAAGTCGGCCCGGCAATGACGCAGGGCGCGAGCGCGTCGTCGTCATAGGCGGTGCGGATGGGATAGCGGATCATCTCATCCATCGTCTCGGCAAGGCCATTGAACTTGCCGATATCGAGATAGACCCAACGCTGCTTGTCCTCGTCCGATTTTTTCGAGATCAGCACCACCTCGGCCTCGATGATGCCGGCATTGCCGACCATGCCGCGGCCTGGCTCGATGATCGTCTCGGGGATGCGGTTGCCGAAATGCTTGCGCAAGGCCCGGAAGATCGTCTGGCCATAGGTCTTCACGCCGGGAACCTCTTTGAGATATTTGGTCGGGAAGCCCCCGCCCAAATTGATCATGCCGAGGTTGATCCCCTTCTCGGCCAGATCCCGGAAGATCGCCGCCGAGGCCTTGAGCGCGCCGTCCCACATGCGCGGGTTGGGCTGCTGCGAACCGACGTGGAACGACAGGCCGTGGGCGACAAGGCCGAGACGATGGGCGTGCTCCATCACGCGCCCCGCCATGGCGGGAGCGCAGCCGAATTTACGCGACAGCGGCCATTCCGCGCCCGCGCCGTCGCACAGGATGCGGCAGAACACTTTTGCGCCCGGCGCGGCGCGCGCGATCTTCTCGACCTCCGCCTCGCAATCGACCGCGAAGAGCCGGATGCCGAGCTCGTAGGCGCGGGCGATGTCTTTTTCTTTCTTGATCGTATTGCCGTAGCTAATGCGATCGGGCGTCGCGCCCGCCGCTATCGCCTGCTCGATCTCGGGGATCGAGGCGGCGTCGAAGCACGAGCCAAGCTTGGCTAGGAGATCGAGGATCTCGGGCGCCGGATTGGCCTTGACGGCGTAGAACACGCGCGTATCGGGCAGCGCCTTGGCGAAGCCGAGATAATTTTCGCGCACGACATCGAGATCGACGACCAGACGCGGTCCGTCCTCGCGATGGTTCGCCAGGAAATTCATGATGCGATCCGTCATAGCGGCATCCCCCGTCGCGCGGGATTGCCCGCGCAAAGCGAAGTGAAAGGATCGGAGGCGATACGACAGCCGGCGCGCGTTGGAGACGCAACCGTCCGCGTTGACCCGCCACCCGTGAACGGACGTTCCTGCGCGCCGATGGCCGAGGGGCCGCCGAGCGTGGAGCGTTCGATCAGATGCTGCGCCGTTGGCTATGCCGCCGTCGGTCGGCTCGTTTGAGAGCCAGCCGCTGGTTTCATAGCCATCGATTGGGAGGGATGAATCCCTTCCGCACACCCGGCAAGATAGACAAGCCTCTTCGGTTGTCAGCTTTGGAGGGCTGACTGAGACCAAAAAAGCCCGGTCCGTCGTTGCTTTAAGTCGCGTCCCCCGTTTGGCGGGGTTTGCCGGTTTCGTCTCCGGCTGCCGATCTCTTCTCGGGTGGTTAACCGGCCTCTTGTCCGGATCCCCACCGATCGACACGCGACCACAGGCACGTGCGTATTGGGCAAGCATGTAATTGGACCAACCGGCTAGAATTACAAGCATTATTTTCGCCAGAGCCAAATAATTTCCGATTTGTCACATTTCATTCATCAAATTTGCGCCGAAATGGGATTTTTGGGCCGCTCCGGCGCTCTCTGTCGCGCCAATGACGCGCCTCTGACATCGGCCTGTCGCCCGTTCTCGCGCAAGCAAGGACGCTCTTTCCGCATTTGAAAGCTCGGCCGCGGCGGCCTGATTCGAAGCGCCTTGCAAAAGCGAATCGGCGCCGGCAAAATCTACCCGGAACGCTCTCGGACCCGCGGAACGGAATGACGATGCGTCGCTTCGCCATAATTTGCGGCCTGGCCGCCTTCGCCAGCCTCGCGGTCGCCGCGACGTCGTGGCGCTACTACGCCAACGACCGTTTTGGCGTCAGCGCCGAGGTGCCGGCAAACTGGCGCGAAGAGCCGCCTCCAGCCAATGACGACGGCCGCATTTTCGACTCGCCGGACGGCAAGGCGCAGATCATCGCCAACGGCGGCTTCGTGATGGAAGAATCGGCCGCGCTGGCCCTCGAAACCTTGGCCAAGCCCAGAGGGGGCGAGCGCGTGACCTATACAAAGCGAGGCGCCCTCTCGGTGACCCTTTCAGGTCTCAGCGGCGACAACATCTTTTATCGTCGCACGATCCTGACCTGTTCGGGCAAGGTCTGGAACAATTTGGAGATCAACTATCCCGCGAGCGAAAAAGCCGCCTATGACGGGATTGTCGCCCATGCCGCGGCCTCGTTGCACGGCGGGGCGCCGGCCGGCATGCAGTGCGGAGCGTGAACAGACATCGCACCGCGCGGTCGAAACCTCGGTCGATGTTCTCACGCCTCCATCAGCGAGCCGACCGCACCCGGCTTGCGCAGCAGCGACCTTGCCCAGCGCAGCGTCCGGATGACGGGCAGGGCCTGCTTCGGTAGGACATGGCGGCAGAACGCGACTTTGCGCACATAGGTCTCGACATGCCAATGCGCTTTCGTGCCGACCGGGAAAAAGGCGACATCGCCGGGCTCGAGCCGCTTGGGCGGCGTGTTCTCGCTGCTGACGATCACCGAGCCCTCCACAATGTGAACGGTCTCGTCGAAGGCATAATGCCAATAGAATTGGCCGGCGGTGCAGTTCCACATGATCGTGCAAGCCGTTGTGTCGTCGCTGCGCGACAGAACGGCGTTGCGCGCGACCGGATTGCCTTCCAGGACCCAGGCCGGATTGATCGGCGACGTTTTGAACTTCACGTCGCCGTTCGAATGAATGATCGTGTTCTTTAGCATCCCAGCCTCCCGGTTCGATCACCGGGCTAAAGCCTTCCCCCTAAAGACTCCTTTAATTCGGCAGTTAAATTGAAGCGCGGTTGGCGAATCGTAAATCGCGCCCTCTCAATTCAGCAGCGGTCCCCAGGCCGGATCGGAGGCGTAGCTGGGCGTCGGCACCGGGAACTCGCCGTGCGCGAAAATATCGGCCATGTAGATTTTCGAGCCCGACTGGCCGCCGGGGTCGCGAAAGAACATCACGAACAGGCCATTGGGCGAGAAAGTCGGCCCTTCATTGTGGAAGCCTTCGGTCAGCATGCGCTCGCCCGTGCCGTCCGGCTTCATCACGCCGATGCCGAAATTTCCGTCCTTCTGCCGGGTGAAGGCGATCGTGTCGCCGCGCGGCGACCAGACCGGCGTCGAATAGCGTCCATCGCCGAACGAAATGCGCTTGGCCGGGCCGCCGCTCGAACTCATCACATAGATCTGCTGCGCGCCGCCGCGGTCGGATTCGAAGACGATTTGCGAGCCGTCGGGCGAATAGGACGGCGAGGTGTCGATCGCGCCCGAATCGGTGAGGCGCGTCGTCGCACGGCTGCGCAGATCCATCGTATAGAGACTGGATGCCGCGCCTTCGGAGAGCGACATCACGATCTTGTCGCCGTCGGGCGAAAAGCGCGGCGAGAAGGTCATCCCGGGAAAATTGCCCACCGCCTCGTGCTGGCCCGTCTCGATGTTCAATAGCGAGACTTTGGGATCCGAATTGCCAAACGACATATAGGCGATCTGCTGGGCGGAAGGGGAGAAACGCGGGGTCACGACAAGATCGTCGCCGCGCGTCAGATATTTCACGTTGCCGCCGTCCATATCCATGATGGCGAGGCGCTTGCGGCGCTTCTCGGCGGGCCCGGTTTCGTCGACGAACACGACGTGGGAATCAAAGAAGCCCTTTTCGCCGGTGACGCGCGTGAAGATCGCATCGCCGATCAAATGGGCGACGCGGCGCGAATTGGCGGCGTCGGTCACATATTGCTGGCCGGCGACCTGCTGTCCGGTGGCGACGTCCCAAAGGCGAAATGCGGCCGTGATATGGGCGCTGTCCGAATGCAGCACGCGGCCGGTGACGACAAATTGCGCATTGACCGTCTTCCAGGCGTCGATGTTCGGCCTCACGTCGGGGTTGGCGATCTGCTCGGGAAAGCTGGTCGGATTGACTGGCTCCAGAAAGACCGAATGAGCGAAATCATTGATGAGGATAGCGCTCAGTTTGACTGCGCCGTCATCGCCCGCCAGCGGCGTCACCGCTATCGTTACGGGCTTAAAATTGGAGCCGGCATGGACATAAATGTCGCCCTCGGCGCGCGCGGCGACGGGCAACGCGAGGCCCATCGCCACAATAGCGGCGGCGAGGCGAGACAGCAGGTTCTTTTTGCTCATGGCGTTCAGCATCTCTGTTGGCGGCGGTCGGCGAGGAAAGTGACGGGCGAACGTGACGCGCAAGCGTCGTCTCACCCTTGCGCGTCCTGGGGATCGAAATGGACGGTCTTGGCCTTCCATTGCTCGAAATAGGGGACATATTGAGGCGGGACGTGCAGCGGATTGCATTTGAGCACCGCGCGCATCGCGCTTTCGGAATAGGCGCGCCAAGCGGGATCCGATGGCGGATTGACGAGCTGCGGCTGCGCGGCGAGCGATCCGTCGGGATTGAAGGAAACATGGACCAGCGCGACATATTTTTCCCCTTGCGGCATCGTGGGGGGCTGCGTCCAGCAATTGAGATAGGCCTCCTGCAGCCAGCCATCGAGCGAGGCTGAAAGCGAGGGCGACATGCGCGGCGCGTTTTGCGTTTGCGAGCCTAGCGGCGTGAGGCTGGCGACCTGTCGGTTGGGCGCAGGCTTCGCCTGGCCGATCAGCTTGGCGATCGCATTGGGATCATAGGGTTGGCGCGGCGGGTCGACCGGCGCGTCGGCCGATTTGGGTTTGGTCGGCGTCTTTTGCTCATCCTCGGCCTTGGCCTTCTCAAGAAACTTAGCCACCGAGTCCAGTTTCGGCTTGTCCGGCGTCGGGTCCTTCGGCTTGTCGACGATCTTCGGCCGGGTCGGCGGCTCGGGCGTTGGCGAAGCTTTGGAGTCGAGGCGCGGAATGGGCCGATCGATTTCCGCGTCTGGCGGCGGCGGCGCGGCGGCGTCGCGTTGAGGCGGCGTGGGCGGGGGAGGCGTGTCGGCGAGAGGCTTGGGTGGGGGCGTCGGCGTTTCGTCCTGGCCGGGATCGTCGACGTGTCTGAGAACGGGCGGCTCGGCCTTGGCCGGCTCGGCGGGCGGCGTCGGCGCGGTCGCTTCGACGGGTTTGGGGGCCGGCTTTTCGACGGGCGTCTTGACGGGTTTGCCGTTGTGCTCGCCCTTCATGATTTCATTGAACTGCGATTGCGTGATCGTTTCGACGGGAAAGGATTCCGCCGCGTCGTCGAATTTGGGCGCCTGGGAAAAGCCGACGATTATCGCGCCGAGCAGCGCGGCATGCATCGCGCCCGAGACGATATACCCCGATTTCGACGGCCGTTCGTCCAATTCTTGAGCCCCGCTCAGTGCTTGTCCGCATCGGTCACCAGGGCGACCTTTTTGTAGCCGGCCGCCACCAGGGCCGCCATCACCTCGGCGACGCGGCCGTACAGAATGCCCTTGTCCGCCCGCAGATAAATACGTTCGTCGAAACCCTCCTTGGCCACTGTCTGCAATTTGGCGATGAGATCGTCATTGGCGATCGGCGCGTCCATCAAAAACAATTGGCCCTGATCGTTGATGGCGATCGAGATCGGCTTTTGGTCGATGTTGAGCGGCCCCGCTTTGGTCTGCGGCAGGTCGATGGCGACGCCCGTCGCCAGCAGCGGCGCGGCCACCATGAAGATGATCAGCAGCACGAGCATGATGTCGATGAACGGCGTCATATTGATGTCCGCCATCGCGCCATAGCGCGGCACGCCGCGACGGCGCCGCCCGCCCTTGCGTCCCGCGGCCATCGTCATGCCCATGATCGCGCCTCCTTAAGGGTTCGGCCGGCCTCAGGCCGCCTTGTCGCTCGACAGATGCTGGTCGATCTGGCGCGACAGGATGGAGGAAAATTCGTCGGCGAAAGTCTCCATGCGCGCCTGCGCCTTGGCGACGTCGCCCTGCAGCTTGTTATAGGCGATCAGCGCCGGAATGGCCGCAAAAAGTCCGATCGCGGTGGCGAGCAGGGCTTCGGCGATGCCGGGGGCAACCACCGCGAGCGAAGTGTTCTTGGAGGCCGCAATGCCGCGAAACGCCGTCATGATGCCCCAGACGGTGCCGAACAGGCCGACGAAGGGCCCCGCCGAGGCGACGGTCGCCAGAAACAGCAGGTTCGATTCCAGCCGCTCGACCTCGCGCGCGATCGACACATCGAGCACTTTTTCCAAGCGCGCGTGCAGGCCCATGAAAGAAGAGCCCGCGTTCTGGAACGAGCGCTTCCATTCGCGCATCGCCGATACGAACAGACTGGCGACGCCGGTATTGTTCTGCGCCGAAAGCTCGGCGTAAAGCTCCTCGAGCGATTGGCCGGACCAGAACACCTGTTCGAAGCGATCCATCGAACGGCGGAACTTGGCGAACAACAGCGTCTTGTTGACGATGATGGTCCAGCACCAGAAGGAGGAGAGCAGCAGCCCGATCATCACGAATTTGACGACGATATGGGCGGACCAGAACATCGACAGCAGCGTCGTTTCCGGATTGGCGGCCGCCTGGGCGGCGGCGTCGACAGGGTTCATGCTGGGAAACCTCTCGGGGTGGAAATTCGTCCTGGGGGTCAGGCGCGGCGGCCCTGCTTCTGGCGATTTTAGGGGTCTGCTCCGCAATTGGGCCGAAACTTGGGCTGCGGACCCCGGCCCGTCCTGCGACTTTTAATAATGAAGTTAAGCCGTTCATAAGGTTAACAATGGGTTAGCGCGCGACGCCAGCGCTCTTTTATGACGACGCCGCTGACTTTTGTGGCCCCAATATCGCCAGTTGGCTGGTGAGATGGCGCCGCATCTCGTCGACCGAGAGATCGATGAAGCTTTTGGTTCGCGGCGGCAGCATGCGGCGCGTCGGGTAAAGAACGCCCAGCGTGACGGGCAGCGGCGGAGCGTCGGGCAGCACTTCGACCAGCCGCCCTTCGGCAAGGAGAGGGGCGACTTCGAACAAGGGTTTGAGGATGATTCCAAGCCCGTCCAGCGCCCATTGCGTCAACACATCGCCGTCGTCGGCATCGAGCGGCCCGGCGACGGGGATCGTCACCGCCTCGCCGCGAAAGTCGAGCGTCCAGCGGAATTGCTGTGAGCCGGGAAATCGCAGCAACAGGCAATCATGTCCGGTCAGATCCTGGGGAATGAGCGGGGCGCCGCGGTTGGCGAGATAGGCCGGGGAAGCGCAGAGCAGGCGCCGCACATCGGCGATCTTGCGCAAGGTGAAGCTCGAATCCTCCATTCGGGCGATCCTTATCGCGACGTCGACGCCCTCCTCCACAAGATCGAGCAGATGGTCGGAGAGGCGCAAGCGCACTTGCGTCTGCGGCTGGAGAGTACGGTAGCGCGCCAGCATCGGCGCGATGACGCGCCGGCCAAGGCCGAGCGGCGTCGTCACATGCAGATTGCCGCGCGGCGAGGCGCCGCCATCCAGCGCGACGCTCGCCTCGGCCCGCTCGACCGCCTCGACGACTTCGAGACAATGATCGAAAAAGAGGCGGCCGGCCTCGGTCAGGCTCATGCTGCGCGTCGTGCGCGTCAGCAGGCGGCTGTTGAGATGGTCTTCCAGAAGCTGAATGCGATAGCTCACCACCGACGGCGACAGCCGCAGCTTGCGGCCGGCGGCGGAAAACGAGCCTGTTTCGACGGCCCCCATGAAGATGCGGACATTTTCCAGGGAAATCATAAAGCCATTACCCGATTTTCTCGAAAGATATTCCTGAGAACTTGCCTGGGCAAGCGGTCATGCAAAGCGCTATCGTGGCGCGATTATTGCGGCGCCTTCTGAACGGCGCGGACGCGTTGAGCGTTGCGGCGCCATTGGGCCGGACGGAGCGGAGGGGTCGATGGAAGCCTGGTTCCCCTATCTCTTGGAATGGGGCTCGATGCTGCTGCGCTGGCTGCATGTGACGACCGCCATCGCCTGGATCGGCTCGTCCTTCATGTTCATGCATCTCGACGCTTCGCTGCGCAAAGAGAAAAACATGCAGCCTGGCGTTTCGGGCGTCTCCTGGCAGGTGCACGGCGGCGGCTTTTACGAGATGAGCAAATATACGCTGGCGCCCGCGGTTATGCCCGATCATCTCGTCTGGCACAAATGGCAGTCCTACTGGACCTGGATTTCCGGCTTCAGCCTGCTGTGCTGGGTCTATTACGGACAATCGACCTTCTTCCTGATCGACCCCGCCGTCATGCCGCTCGCGCCATGGCAGGCGGCGATCGCCGGCATCGTGGCTCTCGCGCTCGGTTGGATCGTTTACGACCTCCTCTGCAAATCGCCGATCGCCAGGAGCGACACGCTGCTGGCGCTGGTCGGCTTCGGCTATGTCGTGCTGACGAGCTACGTCTTCACGCTGATCTTCTCGGGCCGCGGCGCGCTGATCCATACCGGCGCGCTGATGGCGACGATGATGACCGCCAATGTCTTCTTCATCATCATGCCCAATCAGCGAAAATCGGTCGCAGCATTGATCGCCGGCAAGACGCCCGACGCCAAATGGGTCAAGACCTCCAAGCAGCGCTCGACGCATAATAATTACATCACGCTGCCCGTGCTGTTCATGATGCTGTCGAACCATTATCCCGTCACTTACGCCAATGCGCGCGTGATCCCGGCCCTCGTCACGCTGGTGATCATCGCCGGCGCGCTGGTGCGTTATTTCTACAATATGTGGCATGCCGATCATTCCAAGGCGCCGTGGTGGGCTTGGTTCGTCGCGGCGGTCGCGATCTGGGCGGCGTTCTGGGTGTGCATGGCCGCTTCGCCCGGCATGCGCACGGTCCTAGGCCTAGGTCCGGCGCCGCCCGCAGCAATCGCGATGGCCAATCTGCCCAAGGCGCCGACGGATGTCATCAATGTCGTCTCGACGCGCTGTTCGATGTGCCATTCGCCCGAACCGGTCTTCGAGGGCATTGGCGAGGCGCCCAAGGGCGTTCTCCTCGACACGCCGGAGCATATCGCCGCCTTCGCTTCGGCGATCCGCGTCCAGGCCGTCATGACCCATGCCATGCCGCCCAACAACATCACCGAAATGACGCCGCCGGAGCGGGCGATCCTTGCGAAATGGCTCGCGGGCGACAGACTGGCGCAGAACTAGGAAAGCCGTGAGATGGACGATGAAGATGCGAGTCCCGGCCGTCGCCTGATGGCCCGTCTCGACGAGTTCGCGCGTTTCAGCGACGAGGAGGGCCGGCTGACGCGCCTCTATCTTTCCAATGCGCATCGGCAGGCCGCCAGGCAATATGTCGAATGGTGCCGTCAGATCGGGCTGTCCGCCAAGATCGATGCCTCCGGCAATGTCTGGGCGCGCTACGAGGGCAAGCGGCCCGGCGCTCCCGCGTTGATGATCGGCTCGCACATCGACACCGTGCGCGACGCGGGGCGATACGACGGCAATCTGGGCGCGCTCGCCGCGCTTGGCGTCGTCGAGGCGCTGACGAAGAACGGCGAGCGGCTCGATGTCGCCGTCGAGATCGTCGCCTTCGGCGACGAGGAAGGCGTGCGTTTCCCAACGACGCTGACGGGATCGCGCGCTTTTGCGGGTCTGTTCGCGCGCACGGCGCTCGATCAGAAGGACGCCGACGGCATAACGATGCGCGAGGCGCTCACGAATTTCGGTTGCGAACCCGAAGCGGTGGCGACTTTGCGCGGGCGCAACGTCGCAGCTTTCGTCGAACTGCATATCGAGCAGGGCCCGGTTCTGGAATCGGAGAATCTGCCGATCGGCATTGTCACCGCGATCAATGGCGCGACGCGCTTTCACGCAACCTTGCGCGGGGTCGCCGGCCATGCCGGCGCGACGCCGATGAACCTGCGCCGCGACGCTTTGACCGCCGCCGCCGAAATGATCCTGATGGTCGAGGCGCGCGCGCGCGCCGAGGGCGATCTTGTCGCGACGGTGGGTCGCGTCGAAATCGAGCCCGGAGCCGTCAATGTCATTCCCGGCGAAGCGCGGTTCACCATCGACATGCGTGCGCCGCGCGATGCGCAGCGCCAGCGCGCCGTCAACGATATCGACCGGCGTCTCATCGCGATCGCCAAAGAGCGCGACATCGAGCTCATCTCGGTGCATACGCATGAGGCAGGCGCGTATGTGTGCCACCCGCAGGTCGTCGCCGGCCTCAAGGCGGCGGTCGAGAGCATCGGCCAGCCGGCCCGGCTGCTGCCTTCGGGGGCCGGGCACGACACGATGATCATGGGGCAGCTTTGTCCGGCGGGCATGTTGTTCGTGCGCTGCAAGGGCGGCGTCAGCCACAATCCGCTCGAGTCGATCACGCCAGAAGATTGCGAAATCGGCTTTGCCGCGCTGATGGCGTTTGCGCGCGCGTTCAAGGCGCCGGCGTAAACGGGTCGGCGCGCCTCTCTATTGACACCCGCTCGCGCGCCGAAATAAATGCGGGACGCAAATTAAATGACCGCCAGACGCAGTCGGACCGCGCGACGGCCTTTGGGCGGGCTTTGCGCGTTGGCCAATAGAGGCGAGCAGGGAGTTGAAACATGGGCACCGGCTTTTTCGGCGATATCGCGCCGATCCGCTTCGAAGGCGCGCAAAGCGACAATCCGTTGGCCTATCGGCATTACCAGCCTGACAAGCAAGTGTTCGGCAAGACCATGGCCGAGCATCTGCGCCCGGCCGTCTGCTATTGGCATAATTTCGCCTGGCCCGGCTCGGACATGTTCGGCGCGCCGACTTTCGAACGGCCGTGGTTCGGCGAAACGATGCAGGCGGCGCGCCTGAAGGCCGATGTCGCTTTCGAAATGTTCGCTCTGCTCGGCGCGCCCTTTTTCACCTTCCATGACCGCGACGTCGTCCCCGAGGGCGCGGGTCTCGCCGAATTTGGCGCCAATCTGGCTGAGATGACCGATTATTTCGAAGGCAAGATGGCCGCGTCCGGCGTCCAGCTTCTGTGGGGCACGGCCAATCTGTTCAGTCATCCCCGCTTCATGGCGGGCGCGGCGAGCAATCCCGATCCCGATGTGTTCGCCTTCGCGGCGGCGCAGGTGAAAAACGCGCTGGACGCGACCCATCGCCTGCACGGCGCCAATTACGTGCTGTGGGGCGGGCGCGAGGGCTACGAGACGCTGCTCAACACCGATCTCAAGCGCGAGCGGGAGCAGCTTGGACGCTTCTTGTCCCTCGTCGTCGATTACAAGCACAAGATCGGCTTCAAAGGCGTGATCCTCGTCGAGCCCAAGCCGCAGGAGCCGACCAAGCACCAATATGATTATGACGTCGCCACGGTGTTCGGCTTCCTCCAGCGCTTCGGCCTGGAAAAAGAGGTCAAGGTCAATATCGAGGTCGGCCATGCCGTGCTCGCCGGCCATTCCTTCGAACATGAAGTGGCGATGGCGCGGGCGCTCGGAATATTCGGCTCGCTCGACGCCAATCGCAACGATTATCAATCGGGCTGGGACACCGATCAATTTCCCAATAATGCGGCCGAACTTGTGCCCGCCTTTTATCAAATCCTCAAGAACGGCGGGCTGGCTCCAGGCGGCCTCAATTTCGATTCGAAAGTGCGCCGCCAGTCGATCGACCCGCAGGATTTGCTGCTCGGCCATATCGGCGGCCTCGATGTCTGCGCGCAGGCGCTTGGCGCGGCGGCCAGGCTGATCGAAGACGGCAAATACGATCGCTTTCTTGTCGAGCGCTACGCCGGTTGGGACGCGCTTGACAACAAGGCCATGCTGGCGGGCAAGTTCCCGCTGGAAGAAATCGCCGGCCGGGTTGCGAGCAAGGGCGTCGATCCCAAGCCGAAATCGGGGCGCCAGGAGTTTCTGGAAAATCTCCTCAACCGATATGTCTAGACCGCGAAGGCGGCGATTTCGGCGCGACTGGCGGCGCTATGAACGCAGGATTATGGCAAGTTTGCGCCCGGCAATTAACGGCTTGTTGTTGGAGTCGCGCTAGGTTGGCCGCTCCTTAAGCCGGAAGGCGACAAGACGCCGGCTGGGTGACTCAATGCTTCGCTTTGCGATTTTGATAGCGGTCGGGGCGGTGTTTCTTGCCTTGGTCACCCCGGACCTTGTTGCGACGATCTTTCCGGACGGCGTTCAAACTGCCGGATCGGCGCGCTCCGCGCCGCCGTCCGACAAGGCTGCCGCGGCGGCGCCCGATAAGGCTAATCTCGCATTAAGCGAACCCGCGCCCAGTGGTTACCAGCAGACGTCCATCCTCGCGGACGCAGGCGGGCAATATTCGACCGATGTCGAAATCGACGGCCAAAACGTCAAAATGCTGGTCGATACCGGCGCGACCATGGTCGTCATATCCGCCGAGACCGCCTCCCGGCTCGGCTTGCAGCTCGCCAATTCCGACTATACCGGGCGCGTGCGGACCGCCAATGGCATTGCCGCGGTCGCTCCCGTCACCCTTCGTGAAGTGACGATCGGCTCGATTTACCTTGGCGAAGTCAAGGCTTTGGTCGCCGATCGCAGCGCCGGCGCCGTCAATCTCTTGGGGATGAGTTTCCTCAAGCGCCTGGCAGCGGTCGAACAACAGTCCGGCAGGCTTGTGTTGCGGCAATAGCGCGATCGCGCCGGCTTGTATTGACGGATCAATCCTATACGAAGATCGGCGACGTTCGGGAATGGCGCGCGAGGCTATGCCGCGCGTCCTAACGCCCGCCGAGGCCGCCATGTATCCCACGCCAAAAGCGCTGCTTGCCCCCAACAGCTACGAATATGAATCGAGCCCGATGGTGAAGCCGACCGGCTTTCGCGAATATGACGCGCGCTGGTTGTTCGAAAAAGAGATCAACTTGATGGGCGTGCAGGCGCTGGGGCTTGGCCTTGGGGCGCTACTGCGCGAAATGGGCGTCCCGCGCGAGATCGTCGTCGGCCACGATTTTCGCCGCTATTCCTCGTCGATCAAATATGCGCTGACCGCCGGCCTGATGGCGGCCGGCGTCAAGGTTCACGATATAGGCCTCGCCATTACGCCGATGGCTTATTTCGCGCAATTCGATCTCGATGTCGCGGCGGTGGCGATGGTCACGGCCTCGCATAACGACAATGGCTGGACCGGCGTGAAAATGGGCGCTGAGCGCCCGCTCACCTTCGGCCCGCAAGAAATGACCCGCCTCAGCGAGATCGTCCTGTCGGGCAAGTTTCGCTTCGACGAAGGCGGCGCCTATCGCTTCATAGAGGGTTTTCCCGCCCGCTATATCGCCGACCTCGCCAAGAGGCCGAAACTGTCGCGCGCGCTGAAGGTCGTCGCCGCCTGCGGCAATGGCACGGCGGGCGCGTTTGCGCCGCGGATTCTGTCGGCGATCGGCTGCGAGGTCGTGCCGCTCGATTGCGAGCTCGACTATACCTTTCCGCGCTATAATCCCAATCCGGAAGACCTGCATATGCTCCACGCAATGGCCAAAGCCGTGCGCGAGTCCGGCGCCGACGTCGCGCTGGGGTTTGACGGCGACGGCGATCGCTGCGGCATTGTCGACAATGAAGGGGCCGAGATTTTCGCCGACAAGATCGGCGTGATGTTGGCGCGGGACCTGTCGAAGCTTCACGCCAACGCTACCTTCGTCGTCGACGTCAAATCGACCAGCCTGTTCGCGACCGATCCCGTGCTTCTTTCCAATGGCGTGAAGGCCGACTATTGGAAGACCGGCCATTCCCACGTCAAGCGTCGCGTCAAGGATTTGAACGCTCTGGCTGGCTTCGAGAAATCGGGGCATTTCTTCTTCAACGCGCCGATCGGGCGCGGCTATGACGACGGCTTTGTCACGGCCATTGCGGTGCTCGACATGCTCGATCGCAACCCGGCGCGATCGATGGCCGATCTCTACCGCGCGCTGCCGCGCACGTTCGGCTCACCCACCATGTCGCCCCATTGCGCGGACGAGGTGAAATACGCGGTCGCCGATCGCGTCGTCGCGCGTTTTAGGGATATGCAGGCCAGGGGCGTCCCGCTGGCCGGGCAGAAGATACGCGACATCGTCACCGTCAATGGCGTGCGCGTGACGGTCGAGGACGGCGCCTGGGGCCTCGTGCGCGCCTCCTCCAACAAGCCCGAACTCGTCGTGGTCGTCGAAAGCCCGGTGTCGGAGCAACGCATGCGCGAAATGTTCGCCGCGGTCGACGGCGTTCTGCGCGAGAATACCGAAGTCGGCGCGTATAATCAGACCCTCTGAAGCATGATCCGGTGCGGGCCCGCCCCGGTCTTTGCTTCGCCAATCGTTCCGTGGTTGAACCCGACGGCGGGCGCGGACCGATTGAGCCATGAAGATCCTGTACATCATCAACGAGGACTGGTTTTTCGTCTCGCATTTTCTCGGCATCGCCAGGGCCGCGCGCGCCGCCGGGCACCAGATTCTCGTGGCGACGCGAGTGGCCGACCACGGCGCCGTGATCCGGGCCGAAGGCTTCGAACTTCATCCGATCGAGCAGGATCGCGGGCGATTGAGCCCGGGCGGGGCGCTCGGCACGATCCTTAGCCTGCGACGGCTGATCCGAATCGAGCGTCCCGATCTCGTCCACGCGCTTTCGACGCAATCGACGCTGCTCGGCGGGCTGGCGGCGCGTTTCGCATTTGCGCCGGCGCTTGCTTTGTCGCCGACTGGCTTAGGCCATTTTTGGACGGAACCCGGTCTCGCCTCGTTGCTGGCTCGTCAAGCCACGCGCTGGCTGCTGCGCGTGATCCGCACGGCGCCGGCGCTTATCGTCTTTTTCGAGAATCGCGAAGACCCGGCCGAGCTTGGCTTTGATTCGGCGGACAGCCGGATCGTGATCCTCGGCGGCGCGGGGGTCGATCCGGCCGCGTTTCCCGCCCAACCTCCGCCGCAGGCCCCGCCGACGCGCATCGCCGTCGTCGCGCGCATGCTGCGCTCCAAGGGCATCGCGGAAGCCGTTGAGGCGATAAGCCTTGCGCGCTCAAACGGGCTGGATGTGACGCTCGATCTGTGGGGGAGCCCAGATCCCGGCAATCGCAACACTTTCAGCGAGGCGGATCTGGCCGGATGGAATCGGCGCGCGGGAATCTGTTGGCGCGGCTCGACGAATGATGTCGCGGGCGTGTGGCGCGATAGCCATATCGCGCTGCTGCTGTCGCATCGCGAAGGCCTGCCGCGCTCGCTGGTCGAAGCGGCGGCCTCGGCGCGCCCCATCATCGCCGCCGACGTTCCCGGCTGCCGGGCGGTGGTCGAGGATGGCGTGGAAGGGCTGCTCGTTGCGCCGAGAAACGCCGAGGCGGCGGCGCGCGCGATCGAAAGGCTGGCGCGCGACGCCGATCTGCGCGCCCGCATGGGCGCGGCGGCGCGCGCCCGCTTCGAGGCCGAGTTCAGCCTCGATCGGGTGGTCGCCAAGGTTCTGGCCGCCTATGCGGGAATTCAGTCCGGTCTTGGCGCTCGATAAAGGTCCTAGGATGCGCGCCGTGATCGCAACGCCTCTGTCGCCTGTCTTGCCGGACCTTCTGCAGCCGGGTCTCAGGATCGTGTTTTGCGGCACGGCGGCGGGGACGGTATCGGCTCAGCGCGGTCATTATTACGCGCATCCGCAGAACAAGTTCTGGTCGACGCTGCATGCGATCGGCCTCACGCCGCGCCGGCTCGATCCTTCTGAATTTCGGATGCTTTCCGACTGGGGCGTCGGCCTCACCGATATCGCCAAGAGCGTCTCGGGCATGGATAGGGAATTGCCGCCAGGCAGCTTGGGGCGCGCCGCCTGCGGCCAATTGCGGACGCGCATCCTCGCCCACCATCCCGCCATTCTCGCCTTCACGAGTCTGACCGCCGGGCGCCGCTATCTCGGCCGCCAGGCCGATTTCGGCGAGCAGAGCGAGACGATCGGCGCGACGCGCCTCTGGCAGCTGCCGTCGCCCTCGCCGACCGCGAACTGGAACTGGCGCGACAACGAACGCTGGTGGCGCGCGGCGGCGGAGGCAGCGCGAGGAGTGTTGTGAGGTTGCCTCCTCTTGGCCGCGTTCGGCGCTATGGCTCGCCGCCAAGGAATCTGGCCACCTTCGGATGAGCGCGCAGGGCATTCAGTTCCTCCGCCGTCGGCAATTGCGGCCGGTCCCGCTCCGCGTTGACGAGGCACAGGAAGCCGAGCTTTTCGCGTTGCGTCGCGCGAAACTGATGCCAGGTCCATGGCGGCACCGTGATGAGGTCGTGCGGCTTGACGTCATGAATCGCCGCGCCGACGAGCACGCGTCCTGCGCCGCGCAGGATCATCACCGCATGCATGTGCTCGTGCCGCTCCAGCGTCGAATGGCCGCCGGGCTCGATCTCGAAATAGCGCAATTCGCCCGCCAGAAGCGGATCGGAGAACAGGACCTGCCGCGAAATCGCCTTGAAGGGCGCCGAGTTCTCCTGCTTGTAAGGGCGCAGCTCGACGCCCGCCCAGCGGAAATCTTCGGCGTTGCGCAGCGAGGGCGTCGGAACGGGATCGGCATCAGGCATCGACTTCCTCGTAATTATGTTCGGCGACTGCGCGCACGAAGGCGGCGGTCTCGGCGGCGAGGCTTTCCCTGGGAGAGGCCAGCAGCGCGCCGCCGATCAGCAGCATCGCATCTTTGCCGTAGAAACGCAGCATTTCAGGAACGCGCGGCAAGGTCATGCCGCCGGCCGGCAAGGGAAGGCTGGCCGGCAAGTCGCCCCACGGATCGCGCAACGCGGCGGCGATTCCGGCGCAAGTCGCCTGCGAATAGCCAAAGCGCCCGCCATGATTGGGGAAGATCGCGCCATCCGCGCCGAACAATCGGAACAGCCGCGCAAAAAGGATTGGCGAGACGCGCGCCGCGCCCGACAAAGTGGGATGGGCGAGGAAGGCGAAATCGGGGTGCGCGCGGGCGAGGCCCTGCAAAGTCGAGACGCCGGCGATCATCGGCGCGATCAGGACGGTGTCGATCCCTTCGTCGCGCGCGATTCCAAGCTGTTGCTCGATCTCGCCAAAATGGCCGGAGAGGCTCGGCACATAGCGTGTCTGGCGTCCCGTGACCGTCGACGCTTTGCGCACGGCTTTGGCGCAGGCGCGAGCGCGCTGGGCAAATGGGCTGTAGGCCTGGTCGGCAAGGCCATGGTCGTCCTTGACGAAATCAAGCCCGCCGAGCGCGAGTTCGAACGCGAGCTCCGCGAGCGCTTCGGCCGGCAGCCCTTGCGGTTTCAAGGCGGAGCCGGTGAGGGCGCGATTTGTCGCTTGCGCGCGCCGGCGCAGCCCTTCGAGCCCGTTGCGCGGACCGCCGAACGCGGAGAGAAGCTCAGCCGGCAGGCGCACGTCATGGAGCACGACGTCCTCGTGCAGCGAGGAATTGCCGAACAGCATGTTGAGGAGCTGGCCGGCGTCGGCGCCGACCGTCGCTACGGCAAGCGCGATATCGACGTCGAACCAACCGTCGCCGCGATCCTCGATCCGTCTGACCTCGCCGACGATGTCGGCAAGGATCGAGGCCTCGCGCACCGCGATGAGGGGCATTTCCACGCTCTGCTCGATCGCGATATTGCGCGCGCGCTCCTCGATCGAGCGCGCGTCGGCGCGAATTCGATAGGAAACAGTCAGTCGTAAGCTCAAAGCGGTCCCCGTCCCGTCGTAATCGTAAATGGCCTGGACAGGCGCGGCGCGCAATGTCGAAAGAGGCCGATCGACTGACGATTTTGCGAATTACGGCGATATCCGTTCAACCCGCCAAACGCATGCGCATTTGTATCCGGGCCGATCGGGGGCTGCCGGCTCCGCGCTCTGCGCTCGCGTCGTTCATGTCCTCAATCGAAACCGGCTGACTGGGCTTGGCTACCCTTGAGAGCCGTCATGGAACTTGTCGCCGCCGCGCCGCTCAAGTCCAGCGTCCATGTCTGGCCGACGAGCGGCTTGCCGAAGGACACATGCTTTTGTTCGGCGATCCGTTTGAAGCCGGCGGCCTCATAAAGGCGACGGGCGGAGACGAGGATGTCGTTGGTCCACAGCGTGAGGCTGGAATAGCCGATCTCATTCGCCCTTGCGATGCAGGTCGCCACGAGGGCCGCGCCGATGCCCAATCCGCGCGCGCCGGGCTCAACATAGAGCAGGCGCAACTTGCCCGTCGCCTCGTCCTCGCGGCGCATCAGGAACACCGAGCCGACAATCTCGCCATGGCGCTCGGCGAGCCAGCCGCCTTCGCGGCGGGAATCGAAGTTCTTGACGAAGTCGGCGAGGATTTGCGCGATCAAGCCTTCGAAAGTCCAGTCCCAGCCATATTCGCTGGCGTAAAGCGCGGCCTGGCGATGCACGACCCAGCCGAGATCGCCGACTTTCGGGGCTCGCAAGACAAAATCCGCGCCGCGCGGCGAGACGGGACGCAGCACCTCCTCGATGGCGCCCGCCGCGCCGATCAGGCGCCGCCGCGAGGCGGCGCTGAGCGGCGCCAGCATGGCCGCGATCTCATCGATTGTCGCGCGTTCCAGCGCCTCGAAAGCTTTGCGCCCCTCCGGCGTCAGGGAAAGCAGATGTTTCTTGGCATGGACTGCGCTCGGCGCGCTCGCCACAAGGCGGCGCGCTCTAAAGCGTTTCAGAATCCGGCTCAGATGCCCGGGGTCGAGCTCGAGGTCGCGCGCGATTGTCGCGGCGGTCGGCGCCGAGCGATGCGCCAGTTCGTAAAGCGCGCGCGCCTCGGTCAGCGAAAAGGGGCTCTGCGACAGATGCTCGTCCAGCAGGCCGAGCTGGCGCGTGTAGAAGCGATTGAACCGCCGCAGGCTGTCGACTGTCTCCAGCATTTTTTCCCCGCCGATGCCGTTTCCCTTGCCTAAACCTCAGTGTTGACTGAGTCAACACTGAGGTTTAGGCGGCGCTTCTTCCCGACCCGCCGATTGCCCGCTACAGTGCCGACGAGAGCGGCCTCGAATGTCGCCTCAAAACCGGGAGGAAATCAGATGAGGAATCTTCTTCGTTTCGGCATACTCGCGTCTATCGCCTGTCTTTGGGGGTCAGGCGCCGTTGCCCAATCGGGCGCGATCAGCAAGGCGGTCGGCGGCTATTCGTTCGAGGACGCGGCCAAGGAAGCCGCCACCACCAAGAAGGACGGCAAGCCGCTCACCTTCGCCATCATCACTCATACGGCCGGCAACGGCTTTTTCGATCCCGTCTATGTCGGCGCGCAGGTCGCCGCCAATGCGTTTGGCATCAATCTGATCCGGCTGGGCTCCGAGGCACCGGTCGACGACATTCCGCGCGAAATTCAAATCCTCAACCAGATCGTCAACGATCCCACCATCAACGGCGTCATCATGACGACGCCGCAAGTGGGCGCCTATAACGACATCGTCAAGAAGCTGGAAGAGCGCGGCGTCGTGGTCGCGACGACCAATTCCTTCGATGGCACGCTCTATGACCGCAGCAATATCAGCCATACGGGCCAGGACGCTTCGGCGGCGGCGATCGGCGGCGAGGCGATCGTCAAATGCATCCTCAAAAACAACATCAAGGGCGGCTCGATTCTGTTCCCCAACACCGTGCCGGTTGGCAATATCGAGGTCAACAACCGCGTCACCGCGGCCTTCCAGGCCACTTTGAAAGCGCTCAAGGCCGCCAATCGCCTGCAGGACTTCAAGGTCGACGCGGGCCCCAACAATATCGGCGTCGACGTCGGCACCGACATAACCGCGGGCCCGATCGTGCAATTGATCGAGAGCCGTAAGGATGTCGTCGGCCTGTTCGGCCCGAACGGCGGCGTCACGCCGGCGATCGGCGATGCGATCTCCCAGCTCAAGATGAACGGCAAGATTTGCGCCTATGGCTTCGATCTCGGGCCCAAGCAGCTTGAGGCGATCAAAACCGGCGCGCTGATGGGCTCGCTCGGCCAACAGCCCTTCCTGCAGGGCTTCTATCCGGTCGTGCAGCTCTATCTGCAGCTCGACCGCAATATATCGGGCGCCAATCTCGACACGCGCGCCCAACTCGTGACCAAGGATAACGTCGACAAGGTCGGCAAGCGCTACGAAAACTAGGCGAGCATTCGTCGGCGGGCGAGGGGAGCCGCTCGGCTTCCCCGCCTTTCCCAGCGCCTTTCCCATCCGACCAGACTGAACCCTCATGACCGCCCTCGCGATCGCCAAGTCCCCCGCTGAGACCGGACGCGAAACGTCGCTTCTTTTCGGCGGCTGGGAAGTCGGCCTCCTCGTCATCATGGCCATGCTGTATCTGGCCGGCCTCTATCTGAACCCGGCGTTTTTCGGCTCCACCGGCGCCTTGTTCTCGGTGCTGCGCGACGCCTCGCGTTACGGAATCATGGCGGTCGGCATGACCTTCGTGCTGGTCAATAAAGAGCTCGATCTTTCCGTCGGCTCGACCTTCGGCCTGACGGCGACGTTCTTTGGCATGCTGTTCGCGCCGACCTATTTCGACCTCGATGTCTATACCGCGGTGTTCTGGTGCCTCGTCCTCGGCCTGGCGATCGGCCTCATCAACGGAATCCTTGTCACCATTCTCGAGGTTCCCGCCTTCATCGCAACGCTGACCATGCTGTTCATCGGCCGCGGCGTGATCCTCGGGCTGACGGGGGGCAAGAACATCGCCTTCGAGATCAAGGCGGACGCCAACGAAGGATTTTTCCGCCTCGGCGAGATCAACGCTTTCGGATTCAACAATCAGATCCTCATATTCGCGTTGATCGCCGCAATCGGCGCGGTGACGCTGGCCTATACGTCGATCGGCTGGACGACCTATGCGACGGGCGGCAACGAACAGGCGGCGCGCTATGCCGGCGTCAACACGCGCTTCGTGCGCATGCGTTCCTACGTCCTCTCCTCGCTATGCGCGGTCATTGCGGGGTTGATGAATGTCGCGCAGAGCAAGGACGCCGATCCGCAATTTGGCATCGGCGCCGAGCTCATCGCCATCGCCTCGGTGATCGTCGGCGGCGCGGCGATTTTCGGCGGGCGCGGCCGCGTGATCGGATCGTGCCTGGGCGCCATATTCGTCGGATTGATCGACAAGGTTCTGCGCGAAGGCGTGCCCATCACGCGCATCATCGACGTCGGCGGCGAGAAGATGGAAGTCAATGCGGTGGCGCAATTGCCGCCCGGCGCGGTGCCCGCCTTCCTTGGCGTCGTGCTGATCGTCGCCGTGCTGATCGAACCCTGGCTGGTGCGCCGGCGCGCGCTAGCCCGCCTTTGGGCCTGGGCGTGGGGCCGGCCGCCCCCGCTGATTCCCGACCTCGGCGGCATCGCGATCGCCGGCGCCCAGACGCGCGGCACGACGGCGCAAGCGCGGGGCCTCGGCAAACGCGGCCTCGCGGCGTTCATCTATCGGCGCGACGCGGCGGCGGTGATCGTCGTCGTCGCGCTTTGGCTGTTCGGCTTTTGGGCGAGGCCCGACTTCTGGGAGGGTCTCGACAATTCCTTTGCGATCCTGCTCGCCTTTTCCGAGATCGCGCTGCTCTCGGTCGGCCTCACCTTCGTGATGGCCAACGGCGATATCGATCTTTCCGTCGGTTCCGTGCTCGCGCTGTCGGGCGCGGTCGCCGCCGTCATCATGGAGGACACCGAACTCGGTCCGCTGGTCGCCGTCATCGCGGCGATCGCCGTCGGCGTGCTAGCGGGGGTGATCAACGGCTGGCTGACCGCTTATGTCGGGCTGCCCGCCTTCATCGCGACGCTCGGCACGTTCTACTGGGCGCGCGGCATCGGGTCGTCGATCGTGGCGGGCACCCAGCTCAACGGCTTTCCCGAATCCTTCAATCTGATCGGCCGCAGCCTCTATGAACTGCTCGACGCGCTGGGGGTAGCGCCCGACCACGGCGTGTGGCTGGCGGTCGCCAAGGCCGTCAGCGTTCAGACGATTCTCGTGATCGTCGTGGCGGTGATCGGCGGCATCGTGCTCGCCCAAACCCCATTCGGCCAGAAGGTCTATGCGATCGGCGGCAATGAACGGGCGGCGAGCTTTGCTGGCGTCAACACGCGCCGCGTGAGGTTTACGGCGTTGGTCATGTCGGCGACCTGCGCGGCTTTTGCCGGCGTGATCTATGACGCGTTCTATCGCAGTTTCATTCCGACGGCGGGCCAGTTGCGCGAACTCGACGCGATATCCTCGATCATCATCGGCGGCGGCTCCATCTTCGGCGGCTATGGCACGATGATCGGCTCGCTGGCCGGGGCCGGCGTCATCACTTTGATCCGGTCCTTGCTGTCGCTGCAGATCATTCTCAAGGACGGCGGTTCGTTCGTTCTGCCGCAGCAATGGCAGAACGTGTTTATCGGCGCGATCCTCATCATCGCCGTCGTCGGCGATATCTGGCTGCGCCAGAACAATATACTGGGAAGATGGTTTGGCAGGGGGCGGGCGGCCCCGGAGCCGCGCGAAGAACCGCCCGATCGCGCCGGGGAGCCTGAGACATGACCGTCCCGATCGTCGAGATGCGCGGAATCAACAAGAGCTTCGGGCCCGTTCTGGCGCTGGTCAATGTCCACCTGCGCCTGATGCCCGGCGAAGTGCTTGGTCTGGTCGGCGACAATTCGGCCGGCAAATCGACGCTGATGAAAATCCTCACCGGCGCCTATCAGCGCGATTCGGGTGAAATTTTCATCGACGGCGAGCCGGTGCGCTTCAAGAGCCCCCACGAAAGCCGCGATCGCGGCATCGAGATGATCTATCAGGACTTCGCTTTATGCGGCAATCTCGACGTCGGCCAGAATATCTTTCTCGGGCGTTGGCCGCTGCGCTTCGGCCTGTTCGTCGATCGCGCGCGCATGCATCGCGACGCGCGCGAAATCCTCAATCGCCTCAAGGTCGACGTCAATTCCGTCTACCAGAAGGTCGAAAGCCTGTCGGGCGGCCGCCAGCAATCGGTGGCGATCGCCCGCGCGATCTCGTTCGAACCCAAAGTGGTGGTCTTCGATGAGCCGACCGCCAATCTTTCGGTGACGGCGACCAAGCGGCTGCTTGAGACTATGCTCGAATTGAAGCGCCACGGCGTCGCGCAAGTAATCATCTCGCATCGTATGACCGACATTTTCGAGGTCGGCGATCGCGTGATGGTGCTCAAGCGCGGCCGAAATGTCGGTGATCGCGACATTGCGGCGACGAACGAAAAGGAAGTGCTCGAATTGATCGTCTCCGGCGTGCCGGAGGCGGCCGCCGACGCCGAACTGGCGTCATAGGGCCGGCATACCGTAACGGGGACTTGGGCGACAACGAGGCGACCCCATTCAGGCGCCAGGAATGGCGCGCCCGGAACGGCGCCGTTCATTGATAAGAAATGTGGGCGATGCTACCGATGGGGGCTCGCCGGCGGCTTGGATCACTTTTCCCCGCTGCCGACAGAGCGCGGGTTCGGGGGCGGTTTTCATGAAGCGGAAACGGTCTTTTTTTGTTTTGCTTGGCGCGATCTGCATCGGGCTGCTGACGCAGCTGAGCCCGAGCCTTGCGGACAAGCGCGTCGCGCTCGTCATCGGCAACGCCAAATATAAGAACACGCCGGCCCTGGCCAATCCCGCCAATGACGCTTCCGACGTCGCCGAGGCCCTGAAGGCGATCGGCTTCGAGGTGACGCTCGCCATTGACGTCGACAAGCGCCAGATGGATCAGGCCCTGGCCCAATTCGCCCGCGCCTCGACGAAGGCGGACGCCTCCCTGTTCTATTACGCGGGCCACGGCATGCAGTACCAGGGACGCCAGTCTGGAGGATGAAATCAGCCTTCGCTACGAGTTGACTTCGATCGATGAGGTGAAGGCCGCGCTCGAACGCTCCAACGGCGTGCGGATCATGGTGCTGGACGCCTGTCGCAACAATCCTCTCGCGCAACGGCTTGTGCGCTCCATAACCGTCAACACGCGCGATATTCAGAACGTCCAGGGTTATGCGCGCCCGGAAAAGACGCAAGGCATGGTGGTCATTTACGCGACGCAGGCCGATGACGTCGCCAACGACGGCACGGGCCGCAACAGCCCGTTCTCGGCGGCCTTTCTCAAGGAGATCAAGGAGCCGGGGCTTGAGATCGGCACGATGTTCCGGCGCATCGGCGAAGATGTCTACCAGGCGACGAACGGCCGGCAATCGCCGGAACTGTCGATCTCCATGGTGCCGGAATATTATCTCAATCAGCAGGAAACCGATCAGGCGATCTGGGCTCGGATTCGGGTCAGCGCCGACGCCGATACGATCCGCGAATTCCTCAGTCGCTATCCCAACAGTTTCTATGCGCCCGACGCCAAGTCGCGGCTTGAACTGCTCGACCAGACAGCGCGCGGAAAGGCGGCCGATCAGCAGCTGGAGAAGCAGAAGCAGGAGGCCGCAGCCGCCGAAGCGGCGCGGCTGAAGCAGGAGCAGGGGGACCGCGAACGGATCGCCGCCGAGGCGCGGGCGCGCGAGCAGGAACTGTCGGCCAAGCTGGCGGCGGTCGAATCCGAGCGCCAGCGCATGGCGGCCGAGCTTGCCGAGAAGTCGAAGGCGCAAAGCGACGTCGATCAGCATCGACAGATCGAACGCGCCAAAGCCGATGACGAGCGCCAGCAACGCGAGGCGGCCCTTCGCGCGGAGATCGAGCAGCGGAAGGCGGCCTCGAGCCAGCTCGAGAAAGACCGCCTGCTGCAGGAGGCGCTCGCCAGGGATCGCGAGAAACAAGCCGCCGACGAAAAGGCGGCGGCCGAGCGCGACCGGATCGCGAAAGAAAACTCCGACCGGGAATTGCAGGCCCAACTGGACCGCGCGCAGGCGCTCAAGATCGAGGTCGCGCGGCTCGAACAGGATGCCGCCCAGGCAACGGCGAACGCTCAAGCTGAGGCGCAGAAGGCCGCCGATGCGCAGAAGGCGGCCAGCGACGCGGAGAAGACGGCGGCGCTGACGCCGCCGCCCGCAAGCCATGATGAGTTCAGCGCCGAACGGGTCGCTCTGGTCGCGCCGATCCAGACGGAGTTGCGCCGGTTGGGATGCTATTTCGGCGCTGACGAATGGTATTCGGCGGCGATGAAACGGGGCGTCGCGAGATTTGCGCAATATGCCAAGCTTGCCTCCGCGCCGGACTCGCCGAGCGCGTCCCTGCTCGACGATTTGAAGGCAAGGCGCGATCGGATCTGTCCCTCCGAATGTTCGCCGCGCGAAACGGAGGTCGGCGGCCGCTGCGTCGCCAAGACATGCGGGCGCGGCGAGTTCCTCAGTCGGACCGGCGCCTGCGTCGCCAAGCCCGCGGCGCCGCGCGAGGCGGTAGCCAAGCAGCGCCGAAAGCGCGCGAGATATCGAAGGGGCATTGTTTCAGTTTCAACGGCAACCAATATTGCGAGTGACGATGCGGCGGCGCCTTTCCGTGAAAGCCTGCACGATTGCGAGCCTCCTCGCGGCGGCGATTTGTCCGCTCGCGGCAAGTCCGGTAATGGCGGGCGCCTATTCTCGCCGCGTGCCCCGCGCCATTCTTTGCGAAGGCTGCGCAAAGCAGATCGCCATCACGCTGCTTGGCGACGGCAGCTGTCGCATCAGCTTTGCCCCGCCCGCAAGCCCGGATGCGGCGTCTCCCGCGCCAACGCCGGCCGAGCTGAATATCGAGGTGGAAGTCGCGCCGGCGCCGCGGCCGAAGGCGGTCGCGACCAGGATCTTCCCGCGATGGTCCGGCGCCAAGCGCTATGCGGCTGGCTTCGGGCGGCCTAGAGCGGCTTCGGAGGCTCGCTGCTTCGTGTTCAACGAGCGCCGCTATTGCGAATGACGCTCGTTTCATCTGCCTTGGGCGGGGTCGCATGAAGGGGTTCGAAGGCCGATGGTTGCGACTGGCCAAAGCGCGCGGGCGCGCCGCGGCGATTTCTTTTGCGCTCCTGGCGATCGGCGCGGCGCTGTACCCTGACGAGGTTCAAGCCAAGCATCCGATCCTCAAAGATCAACAGGGGAGCGAAATACCCGACTCCGCGCTGGCGCCGGCCCAATCGGGAAAATCGACGGTCATCCATGGGGAAATCGACGAAATTCACGACCGGCTGCCGCCGGACGAACTTCTTGGGATCGAACGAGCGCATATCTTCACAATCGTCTTATCGGGCAAGAATCATGTCCGCGAAACCTGGGCCGGCGCCCGACTCGACAATGGGCCGCGGCCGGCGCACATGCATCAGCACGGTGGCGGCGGAGCGCAATATGGCGAGAGCAGTTCGACGATCGGCGACAATAGCGGCCGGGTCGTCTGGCACGTGCTGGGCGAGAAAAAGTTGCAGCGTATTTTTGCCGGCCAGCAATTTCTGTTGGTGATGAACATAGAAATTGACGCGGACAACGCCTGCCATCTTGATGCGAAATATCTGCAGCAGCAGGGATTTACATTCATTGTTCACGAGCGGGCCGATACCGGCGAACTCGCCCATTTCAGCCTGTCGCGCGTCGTCAAGGCGACTTGCACGATCGAGTGACTTCGCAAGCGATGATTCCTCAGTTCGGACGATTGGTGGATTAAGAAGCCATGGCCCTCCAAGATAGGCCCTGGCTTCGCAACACTTGTCTCAAGCCTTGAACCTTGCCCCTTTCGTCCCGATCTCTCATCAATGATCACAATCAGCAAAATTCCGCCCGTCTCGATCCTCGATCTCGCGCCTGTGCCGCAGGGTTCGACGCCGGGACAGGCTTTGCGCAATTCACTCGATCTTGCCCAGCATGCCGAGCGCTGGGGCTATAATCGATACTGGCTGGCCGAGCATCACAATATAGCCGGGATCGCCAGCGCGGCCACGGCGGTCGCCATCGGCTATGTCGCGGGCGGCACCCGCACGATCCGCGTCGGCTCAGGGGGCGTCATGCTGCCCAACCATGCGCCGCTGGTCATCGCCGAGCAGTTTGGCACGCTGGAATCGCTTTATCCCGGACGCATCGATCTTGGCCTTGGCCGCGCGCCGGGCACCGATCAGCTCACCCTGCGCGCCTTGCGCCGCGATCCCGCCAATGCCGAGAATTTTCCGCGCGACGTGCTGGAGTTGCAGGCCTTGCTCGGCCCGCTGCAGCCAGGCCAGGCGGTTCAGGCCGTTCCCGGCACAGGCCTCAATGTCCCCCTGTGGATATTGGGATCGAGCCTGTTCGGCGCGCAATTTGCCGCGATGATGGGGCTCCCTTACGCCTTCGCCTCGCATTTTGCGCCCGACGCGTTGATGCAGGCGCTAAAGCTCTATCGCGCGACTTTCGAGCCTTCGCAGCAATTGCAGCGCCCCTACGCGATGGTCGGCCTCAGCGTGGTCGCCGCCGACATGGACGCCGAAGCGCGCCGGCTGTTCACCTCCGCCCAGCAAAGTTTCACCAATCTTTTGCGCGGGACGCGCGGGCAGCTGCGCCCGCCCATCGACGACATTGAGGCCTATTGGACGCCGCAGGAAAAGGTGCGCGCCTCCAATATGCTGACTTATGCTTTCGTCGGCTCGCGCGAAACGGTGCGGCGCGGCCTGGCGGCCTTCATCGAGGCGACTGGCGCCGATGAACTGATGGTCGCCTCGGCCATCTACGACCATGAGGCGCGATTGCGCTCCTATGAGATTCTCGCCGAGATCAAGAATTCTTTGGGCCTCGAAAAATCTCTGGCCTGAGGAGACCTCGGCCCGACTTCGGTCCTGCTTGTCGGGGCGCCGCAATTGACCCATGATGGCGCGTCCTTCGCCGCCGGCGACGGGCCGCGCGGCGGGAAAGGCATATCCAGCCTTCCGACACGCGCCTGTCACATCGGCTCGGTAACCGCTCTGCGGCGCGGGCGACGGATCGGTCGGCGGAAATTGTCATCGGGAGAAATAATATGAAACTCAGATTGACCGTGTTGAGTTCACTCGCCGCCACCGCGCTTGCCGCGTCCGCGGCGCCGTCATTTGCGCAATCGATGGACGAATTGGTCGCCGCCGCCAAAAAGGAAGGCCAGCTTACGGTTATCGCCCTGCCGCGCGATTGGTGCGGCTATGGCGCGCTCATCGACAGTTTCAAGGCGAAATATGGCCTTGCCGTCAACGAATTGAATCCGGACGCCGGTTCTGGCGACGAAGTCGAAGCGATCAAAGCCAACAAGACCAACAAGGGTCCGCAAGCGCCTGACGTGATCGACGTCGGTCTGTCGTTCGGGCCGGCCGCCAAGGCCGACGGTCTGCTTCAGCCCTATAAGGTTTCGACCTGGGCGACGGTCCCCGACAGCGCCAAAGACGCCGAGGGGTTCTGGACGGGCGATTATTATGGCGTGCTCTCCTTCGTCGTGAACGCCGATATCGTCAAGACGCTGCCCGTCGACTGGGCCGATCTGGAGGCGCCCGAATATAAGGGCTCCGTCGCGCTTGCCGGCGATCCGCGCACGTCCAATCAGGCGACGATGGCGGCCTATGCCGCGGGTCTCTCGAAGGGCAATCCCGATCCGGCCAAAGCGGCTCTCGACGGTCTCAACTTCTTTGCCGACCTCAACAAAAAGGGCAATTTCGTTCCGGTCGTTGGGGGCGCCTCGTCGATCGCTCAAGGGACGACGCCGGTCGTCATCCTGTGGGATTATAACGGCCTTGCGGCCCGCGATAATCTGAAGGGCAATCCGAAAGTCGAGGTCGTCGTGCCCAAGAGCGGCGTCATCGCCGGCGTCTATGTAACGGCGATCAGCGCGTTTGCGCCCCATCCGGCGGCTGCCAAATTGTGGATGGAGCATCTCTATTCCGACGAGGGTCAGATCGGCTGGCTGAAGGGCTATTGCCACCCGATCCGCTTCCAGGACCTGGTCAAGAACAATAAGGCGCCGGCGGATGTTCTGGCCAAGCTGCCGGCCGCTGAAAGCTACGCCAATGCGAAATTCCCGACGCTGGCCGAGCAGGCGGCCGCCAAGGAGGTGATCGCCAAGCAATGGGATGCGATCGTCGGCGCCACGGTCGCCAAATGATCGCCTGACGATTTGCATTCGCCTCGCGGCGCCTCGTCCCGCCTTTTTCGGGCGGGAGGGGCGCATCGGCGTTGAACGGGTTTCGCGACATGTCGACAGTCGACCTTCGATGAGTTCCGCCGCGGCGCCGCGCCCCTCGCGACGCAGAGCCTTGTCCCAGCAATTGGGGGCCTGGCTGGGCGTCGCGCCCTTCTTCATTTTCGCGCTAATGTTCCTCATCCTGCCGACGGTCGATCTGCTGATCGGTGCTTTCCAGGATCATCAGGGCGCCTTCACTTTCGACAATATCCAGCGCCTTGGCCAGCCGTCCATCGTCGCTTCCTACTGGCTCAGCATCGAAGTCAGCGCCGCATCGGCCTTGTTCGGCGCGTTGTTTGGATTGGCGTTGGCGCTGGCCGTGCTGCGAGGCGGTCTGCCCGGTTGGTTGCGCCCCACGCTAATGACCTTTTCCGGCGTCGCCTCGAATTTCGCCGGCGTGCCCCTGGCCTTCGCCTTTATCGCGACGCTTGGGCGCATGGGCTTTGTGACGCTATTGCTGGCAAACCTGTTCGGTTTCAATATTTACGCGGCCGGCTTCAACATTTTCACGTTCACCGGCCTGACCCTTACCTATCTCTATTTCCAGATTCCCCTGATGATCCTGGTCGTCACGCCGGCGATCGACGGCATCAAGCGCGAATGGGGCGACGCCGCGGCGACGCTGGGGGCAAACCAGATGCAATATTGGCGCATGGTCGTGCTCCCGGTCCTCTGGCCCAGCATTATGGGCGCGTCGTTGTTGTTGTTCGCCAACGCTTTCGGCGCCATTGCGACCGCCTACGCCTTGACCGGACCCTCGCTCAACATCGTGCCGATTCTGCTCTATGCGCAGATCCGCGGCGATGTCCTGCATGATCCCAATCTCGGCTATGCGCTGGCGCTTGGAATGCTGCTTATCACCGGGGTTTCCAATCTTGCCTATATCCTGCTGCGCTCGCGAAGCGAGAGGTGGCTGAAATGAAGCGTGGCTCTTTCGGCGCCTGGCTGGCGGTGGCTCTCGGCGTGATCTATTTTCTGGCGCCGCTGATTGCGACCTTCGAGTTCTCGTTGCGCCTGAAACGCGGCGAATATAGTTTTGAAGCCTATCGGCTCGTCTTCGCCAGCGGCAATTTTCAATCTTCGTTCCTCTATTCCGCCATTCTCGCGCTGGTGACGATCGTGCTTGGCGTCATGCTCGTGGCGCCGACCGCCTATTGGGTGCAATTGCGCTTGCCGAGGCTGCGCGCGCTTGTCGAATTCATTACTTTGCTGCCGCTGGTGATCCCGGCCATCGTGCTCGTTTTCGGCTACATCCGCCTTTACGACAGTTCGTCCTGGCTGCCGTTGACCGGAAGCGGCTTTGGCACGGATGTGTTGCTCACGCTTGGCTATGTCGCGCTGGCGATGCCTTATATGTATCGCTCGATCGATACGGGCCTGCGTGCGATCGACGTGCGCACGCTCACCGAGGCCGCCGAGAGCCAGGGCGCGACCTGGCCGGTCATTCTGCTGCGCGTCATCCTGCCCAATATCCGCTCCGCCATTCTGTCGGGAGCGTTCCTCACCTTCGCAATCGTCATCGGCGAATTCACGTTCGCCAGCCTTTTGAACCGGCCCGCCTTTGGACCCTATCTGCAACTTGTAGGGGCGACGCGCGCCTATGAGCCGGCCGCTCTGGCGGTCATGGCCTTCGCGATCACCTGGGCTTGCATGGGGCTGATCCAGGTCATCGGGCAGGGCGCGCGCGGGTCGAGCGCTGGCACACGCTAGAACGGAAGCAAAATGACCTTTCTTCAGCTCAACAACCTGCAAAAATCTTATGGCGCCAATACCGTCGTGAAGCAGTTCGACCTTTCGATCGAGCGCGGGGAATTCGTGACGTTCCTTGGACCCAGCGGCTGCGGCAAGACCACGACATTGCGCATGGTCGCCGGTTTCGAAACCCCAAGCAGCGGCGAGATCCGCATCGACGGGCGCGACGTCACCAACGTATCGGCCAGCCGCCGCAACATCGGCATGGTGTTCCAGTCCTACGCTCTTTTTCCCAACATGACGGTCGCCGGCAATGTCGGCTTCGGCTTGCGGGTCGCCAATCGGCCGGCCGCCGAAATCAAGGCGCGGGTCGATGAAATGCTGGAAATGATCAAGCTTCCGCATTTGCGCGACCGCTATCCCTATCAGCTCTCGGGCGGTCAGCAGCAGCGCGTCTCATTGGCCAGGGCGCTGGCGCCAAAGCCGCAGATCCTGTTGCTCGACGAACCTTTGTCGGCGCTTGACGCCCGCATTCGCGTTTCGCTGCGCGAGGAGATTCGCGCCCTGCAGATCAAGCTCGGCATTACGACGATTTTTGTGACCCACGATCAGGAAGAAGCGCTGTCGATGTCGGATCGCGTCGTCGTGATGAACGAAGGACGCGTCGATCAGGTCGGCGCCCCGTTCGAAATCTATAACGATCCGCGCACCCGCTTCGTCGCGTCCTTCATCGGCACGCTGAACATCCTCGATGGCCGCATCGTCGATCCGGCGACCGGAGCAGTCTCCATCGACGGACAGGACGTAATCGCCGGACGGGGGCTTGCAGGCGCGCAAGCGGGCGAAGCGCGATCCTTTGCACTGCGGCCGGAAGCCCTGACGCTTGGCCCCGGGGTCGACGGTCGCAATGTCTTGCGGGGCGTGATCGCCGAAGTTGCTTTTCTGGGCTCGGTCGTGCGCGTGCGAATGCGGCTGAAAGAGAGCGTAATCATCGTCGACACGTTCAACAGTTCCGCCGTCAAGCCGCCGGCGCTGGGCGAGCCGGCGACGGTGAGTTTCGCGCGCGAGGATATGATCGTGCTGGCGGCAAGCTAGCGGGCGATGAAGACTTCATCGAGGCCGAGAGGCGGAACGAACGCGCGGCGGCGCCGCCGACGCCGCGCGAATGCCTCGGCCAGCCCAAGTTTTCGCGGTTGTCGCCGGCGGCGCGACCAGAGCGTCCACCGGCGGCTTCGACTCGCCTTCGACCCGTGTGAGTTGATGTTCCGCCACGACGCGCTCGTAGGGCTCCGAAACGCATTTGATGCGATATTGCAGCGTATCTCCCAAGGGCGGCATTTGCGCGCTCACGACATAATTGCCCGTCGTCTTCAAGAAATGTCCGGAATGGGGGGTCAAGGCGACGGCCTCTCCCACATTATAGAGGTGACGGCTCATATTGGGGTCTCGCTGCTGTCTGGATCGATGGTCGCCGGTCTGTCCGGCGTTTCGCCAGATTGATTTCCGGCTATGGATTGGGCGGCTCGGCGAATAATCGCCATCCGCGTCGCCCTATTTGGAGGCAAGCCGCGCCGGATATTCGCGGACAGCTTTCAACAATCGGCGGCGCTGGGGGCGCAATGTGCCATCCGGCCAAGCGTTTATCATAAGAACGAACTCCATCCCCGGGCTACGCCGCGCTGGCCGAGGCGCAATTATCTTTTATTCCGACCGGGTCTTGGGGGCTGAAACAGCCTTATAGGCGATATCCAGGCAAATGAACATGAAATAAGATGAAAAGCCGCATTTGCCGCGCCTGCCTGGCCGGCGGCGTCGAATTTCCGGGCAAGAGCGACGCGGGGCGCTGATTTGCAAGGCGATTTTGCCGCAACCGCGAGTCGCGCCGCTTTGCGCGGGCGCCGAATGGCGCGGGTGTCCCCAAATGAATTGGCGCGGTCCAGACAGAGAACGGAACCCGCACGAATCGGGCTACGGGCGCCGCCGCCTGCGAGTCAAGCCATTCCGGCTCGTCGGGAAAATAGCCGGCCTCACGGCACGCGCCTTGCTCGGTGCGCCTGTCCTGTGGGCTTCGGAACGGAATGAGAACTCCGGCACGAATGAACCTTTCTACCCTATAAGGGGTTACCGCCAACCACGCCGCGTGATTTCCTTGGCCGGCGACGGCGGGGCAAGAAGGGGCTCACGGCATGGTTGTGATCGGGGCGCGGGCTTGGCGCAGAATGCGCAGGACATTCGGCATTTTTCTCGACGCTTATTGGAGATTTTCGGCCGACGACGGCTGGGCCATCTCCAGCCATGTCGCGCTTTCGACTTTGACCTCGTTGTTTCCGTTCCTTATTTTCGTGACGGCGGTGGCCGGGTTCTTCGGCTCCGAAAGCCTGTCCGACGAGGCGGCCAAGCTGATCTTCGACGCCTGGCCCGCCATTGTCGCCAATCCCATTTCCGGCGAAGTGCACAATGTTCTGACCGCGCCGCGCGGCGGCTTGCTGACGATCGGCGCGATCCTCGCGCTTTATTTCTCGTCGGGCGCGATCGAGGCTCTGCGGGTCGCCCTCAATCGCGCCTATGAAACGGTCGAGACGCGGCCATGGTGGCTGCTGCGGCTGGAATCGATCGCCTATGTCTTGATCGGCGCCGCGTCGCTGCTGGCGTTGGCCTTTCTGGTCGTTCTGTGGCCGCTGATCTGGGCGGCCGCGCTGCGCTTCGTCCCCGCCTTGGCGCCGCTCGAAAGCCTGGTGACGCTGGCGCGGCTGGCGATTGCTTCGGTGCTGATGGCGATCTCGCTGGTGATCGCCCATCGCTGGCTGCCATCCGAGCGCCGGAAGTTCGTCGAAATCGCGCCCGGCGTTGCGCTCACCATTGTCTGCTGCATCGCTTTTGGTGAAATCTTCGGCGCATATCTCGGCGAATTCGCGCACAATTATGTCTCGACCTATGCCGGATTGGCTTCGGTGATGATCGCGCTCGTCTTTCTCTATTCGATGGCGGCGATTTTCGTGTTCGGCGGCGACCTCAATGCGGCGATCATGCGCGCGCGCAAAAGAGCGCGCCTTTAGCGCTTGCCGGCCTCGATCACATCCTCGAGCGTGCGCAAGCCGGTTCTGGGCGCGTTGACGAGAACGGCCATATTGCCCGGCGCATGTTCGTTCTTCCACATTTTGGTATGGGCCAGCGGGATCTTGTCCCACGGAAAGACCTCCGACATGCAGGGGTCGATGCGGCGGTCGACCACGAATTTATTGGCGGCGGCGGCCTGTTTGAGATGGGCGAAATGCGATCCCTGAATGCGCTTTTGCCGCATCCAGACGAAGCGAGCGTCGAAGGTCAGGTTGAAGCCGCTGGTGCCCGCGCAAAACACCACCATGCCGCCGCGCTTGGCGACGAAACACGAGACCGGAAACGTCTGTTCGCCCGGATGTTCGAAGACGGTGTCGACGTCCTTTTTGCCGGTAATGTCCCAGATCGCCTTGCCGAATTTGCGCGCCTGCGCCATGAACGCGGCATATTCTTCTGAATTGACTTTAGGCAATTGCCCCCAGCACCTGAAATCCTTGCGATTGATGACGCCCTTGGCGCCCAGCGACATCACATAGTCGCGCTTGGACTCGTCCGAGATAATGCCGATCGCATTGGCGCCGGCCGCCGCGCAGAGCTGCACGCCGAACACGCCCAGGCCGCCTGAAGCGCCCCACACCAGAACATTGTCGCCGGGCTTGAGGCGATGGGGTTCGTGGCCAAACAACATGCGATAAGCGGTGGCGAGCGTCAGCGTGTAGGAGGCGCTTTCCTCCCAGGTCAAATGCCTGGGGCGCTCCATCAATTGACGGTCCTGCACGCGGCAAAATTGCGCGAAGGAGCCATCGGGCGTCTCATATCCCCAAATGCGCTGCGAAGCCGAGAACATCGGATCGCCGCCATTGCATTCCTCATCGTCGCCGTCGTCCTGATTGCAATGGACGACAACTTCGTCGCCGACCTTCCAGCGCTTCACCTTGGAGCCGATGGCCCAGACGATGCCCGAGGCGTCGGATCCGGCGATATGAAAGGGGTGCTTATGGGCGTCCAGCACTGATATAGGCTCGCCCAAAGCGGCCCAGACGCCATTGTAATTGACGCCGGCCGCCATCACCAGGACGAGAACGTCGTGGCTGTCGAGCGGCCAGGTCGGGACGATCTCGCGTTGCATCGATTGTTCCGGCGGCCCATGCCGATCCTTGCGCACGACCCAGGCGTACATGGTCGCGGGAACATGGCCTAAGGGCGGGATTTCGCCAATTTCATAGAGGTCCTTGGTCGGCGCCGCGCTCATTCCATCCCCGGATTTGCGGTCGAAAAAGGCGGCGCCCGTCGAGCGATTGGCCGCTACCGCTCTCGTCGAGCGAGGATGCGGGCCGGCCGATCCCTGGATATTGCGCCGCAGCATCGCCTTCATCGCGCCGACGGCGCGGGAAATCAACCCCTTCTCCCGACAAATCGTCCTTGACGACCAAGCCGCCCGACGGCGCCTTAACCGTCTTGTAACCGATCGAGGGCTAATACCGTTTGGACGTCTGGCGACATCCACGATTGCGCCGCCCCTTGTCGCGCCTGAGCCTACTTGCATGAGCTCCATTCCCTGGTTTGCGGATCTGGCCGATCTTTCCGGCGTGGAAAAGACGTTTCTGTTTCTGGCCATACTCATCGCCTGCTTTGCGACCGGCTTTGTCATCGACGTCATCATGAAGGCCTGGCGTTCGGGCCGGCGCTTAACGGCGTTCTCGCGCTGGCCGGCGTGTGGGCGGGCATTTATCTGCGCTATCGGTTGCTCGCGCCCTTTCGCGCCGATGATGTCTATCTGACGATGGGATTCGCCCTGGGGACCGCGTTCGTATTGTTTGTGGCGCTTGGCCTCATCAAGAGCCGGCTTTAAGGGCGCGCGGGTGCCGCCCCCAATTCTCTTCGGCCTCCTCCCCGCTCAGAATTCACCACGCGTCATCCATCGAACACGCTGTTTCCCGTCAGGCATTGGACGCTATTTCTCGTGGCTGGCGATCCCTGGCGTCGGCCGTTGATTTCTGTAATTGTGCTGTGCAGCAAGCGCGGCGGCGCCGCAGCAATGACGGGTTACGGCAATGACGCCGGGCGGCGATCAACAGGCGCGAAAACGGGATCTGCCCTGGATTTTCCGGACCTATGCGGGCCATTCGTCGGCCGCCGAATCGAACAAGCTGTTTCGCGACAACCTGGCCAAAGGCCAGACCGGCCTGTCGATCGCCTTCGACCTGCCAACCCAAACCGGCTATGACAGCGATCATCCGCTGGCGCGCGGCGAGGTCGGCAAGGTCGGCGTCGCCATCTCGCATATTGGCGACATGCGCGCGCTGCTGGCCGATATCCCGCTTGGCCAAATGAACACTTCGATGACGATCAACGCGACCGCGCCATGGTTGATGGCGCTCTATGTCGCGGCAGCCGACGAGCAGGGCGTCGCGCGCGCCAGCCTGCAGGGAACGACGCAGAACGACATCATCAAGGAATATCTCTCGCGCGGCTCTTATGTGTTTCCGCCAGGGCCCTCGCTTCGCCTGACCAAGGATCTGATCCTGTTTTCGGCGCGCGAGACGCCGAAATGGAATCCGATGAATGTATGCTCGTATCATTTGCAGGAGGCGGGCGCGACGCCGGTGGAGGAGTTGAGTTTCGCGCTGGCGACCGCCGTTGCGGTGCTCGATATGGTGCGCGCCTCGGGCGAGGTCGACGAGGCCGCCTTTGCCGAAGTCGTCGGGCGCCTGTCGTTCTTCGTCAACGCCGGCATGCGCTTTGTCACGGAATTGGCGAAAATGCGGGCCTTCGCCGAATTATGGGACGAGATCACGCGGGAGCGCTATGGCGTCGCCGATCCCGTCAAACGGCGCTTCCGCTACGGCGTGCAGGTCAATTCGCTCGGCCTCACCGAACAGCAGCCCGAAAACAACGCCTATCGCATTCTGATCGAAATGCTCGCCGTGGTTCTCTCGCGCAACGCGCGCGCGCGCGCCGTGCAATTGCCGGCCTGGAACGAGGCGCTCGGGCTGCCACGCCCGTTCGATCAGCAATGGTCGCTGCGCCTGCAGCAGATCATGGCCTATGAGACGGATCTGCTGGAATATGGCGACATTTTCGAGGGCAGCCGCGAAATCGAAAATCGCGTCGCCTCGCTCAAGACGGAAGCGCTGGCGGAACTTGTCGCGATCGAGGCGATGGGCGGCGCGGTCGCGGCGATCGAATCGGGCTATATGAAGCGCAAGCTGGTTCAGTCCAACACGCGTCGCCTTGAGGCGATCGAGCGTGGTGAACAGATCGTCGTCGGCGTCAACCGCTTCACGGAGAGCGAGTCCTCGCCGCTGACGCATGGCGGCAATTCCATCATCGTCATCCCGCCCCATGTCGAGGCCGAGCAGGTGGCGCGGCTACAAAGCTGGCGCGCCGCGCGCGACGATCAGGCGGTGCAGCAGGCGCTCGTCAACCTGCGCAAGGCGGCCGGGGAGGGCGTCAATATCATGGCTTCCTCGATTCAAGCCGCCAAGGTGGGAGTCACGACTGGCGAATGGGGCGCGGCGCTGCGTGCGACGTTTGGTGAATATCGCGCGCCGACGGGGGTCAGCCCGCTGGCTCGTCAGGAAGCGGCCGACCTCGAAGAAGTGCGCGCCGAAGTCGAGCGGGTATCTCTGAAGCTTGGCAAAAGGCTGAAATTTCTGGTCGGCAAGCCGGGCCTGGACGGCCATTCCAACGGCGCCGAGCAAATCGCCGTGCGCGCCACCGATGCGGGAATGGACGTCGTCTATGATGGCATAAGACTGACTCCGTCCGAGATCGTCGAGCGCGCCAAGGAGGGCGTCCATTGCGTCGGCCTGTCGATCCTGTCGGGCTCGCATCTGGCGATGGCGCTTGAGGTGGTCGACGGACTCAGACGGGCGGGACTGGGCCATATTCCCATCGTGGTCGGCGGCATCATTCCAAACGCCGACGGCGAGACGTTGCGCGCGAAGGGCGTCGCGGCGGTCTATACGCCGAAGGATTTCAGGATCAATCGCCTGATCGGCGACATCGTCAAACTCGTCGATTCGCAAACGGCCTGACGCCGGCCGCCAGTCTGGCCGGCGCCGCGCCGCTAACGCGATCGTGAGCGATCCTGACCTATTTGATCTTGCCGCTTTGGACGGGCTGCGCCATGTTGCCGCCCGCTAATATTGCGCTGCAAGACAAGACGCTCCGGTTTGGGCGCGCCGGCGGCGTCGGATTGAGAATCGCTATGGATATGTCGCCGCCCCCAACGATATCGCACGAGCAGCGGCGCGACATCGTCATCGGCGTTCTGATGGCGATGATGCTCGCCGCGCTCGATCAGACGATCGTCGCGCCGGCCCTGCCGACGATCGGCGCCTCGCTCGGCGACGCCGACTTTCTGGCCTGGATCATTTCGGTCTATTTGCTGACTGGCACGGCGGTCACGCCGCTTTACGGCAAGCTCTCCGACATTCACGGCCGACGTCCGATCATGTCCCTAGCGCTGGGCGTTTTTCTCGTTGGTTCGGTCATTTGCGCGCTGGCGCCCAGCATGCTGGTCATCATCGTCGGGCGCGCCGTGCAGGGACTTGGCGGGGGCGGGCTCGTGGCGCTGGCGCAGACGGTGATCGCCGACGTCGTTCCGCCGCGCGAACGCTCGCGTTACGTCGTCTATATCTCGACGGTCTGGGCGACATCGAGCGTCGCCGGCCCGATCCTCGGCGGCTTTTTCGCGCAACATCTTTCGTGGTCCCTGATCTTTTGGATCAATTTGCCGATCGGCGTCCTTGCCTTCGTCATGACCAACAATCGGCTGAAGGGGTTGCCGCAGATCAAGCGCGACCATAGTCTGGATGTGTTGGGCGCGGCGCTCATCATGAGCGCGACGGTCGCCTTGATGCTGGTTTTGACCCTGGGCGGCGCGCGACTCGCTTGGACTTCGCCGATCATCCTGGCGCTTGCGATCGCCGCCTTCGGGCTCGCGGCGGCGCTCGTCATCCACCTCAGGCGCACGCCCGAGGCGCTGGTCCCGCTCGAAATCTTTCGCAATGAAGTCGTCGGCACGGCGACGGCGTCGATTTTCTTCTCGATGTTCGCCTTCATCGGCTCGACCGTCTATCTGCCGATCTATCTCGAATTCGTGCTCGGCAGGGATTCGACGGCCGCGGGCGCCGGCCTTATCGCCCTGGTCGGGGGTAGCGTCGTCGGCGCCACGATCGCCGGCCGCACGATGCCGCGCCTCGTCCATTACAAGCGCATCGCGGTCGTCGGGATGTGCTTTGCGATCGTCGCGCTGGCGATGCTGGCTTATTTTGCTCCCGTCCTCGAATTCTGGCAGGCTGAGGCTCTGGTGCTGGCTTTGGGCGTCGGAGTAGGCCCTTTGTTTCCGACGGCGACCGTCAGCGTTCAAAATGCGGTCGATCGACGCGACCTTGGCGTCGCCACGGCGACGCTTGCTTTCTTGCGCACATTTGGCAGCGCGTTGGGCGTCGCACTGATGGGCGCGGTCCTCATCGGATTTGGCATCGTCACCGACGCCGGCGTTCCTCAGACCGTCGGGGCGTTCGACCCGGATCTCGCCAAGCGGGCAGGGCTCGCCTTCACCGTGATGTTCGCTATGCAGGCGCTCGCCATGGCGATCAGTCTGGCGTGTTTTCTCATGATGGAGGAAAGGCCACTGCGCGGTTCAACGCCGAGCGCGGCGGCGCTGGCGGAGTGACGCGCCTTGGCTGCGGCGCCTTCTCACGCCATTAATTGACCGCCGTTGGCGGTGAGCGTCGAGCCTGTGATGAAGCCAGCGTCGTCGGAGGCCAGAAAGACCACGCAGCGCGCGACTTCTTCGGGCTGGCCGAGCCGACGCACCGGTATGTGCGGCAGGATCGATTTTTCGATCACTTCCCTGGGCACGGCCAACACCATTTCGGTCGCGATATAGCCGGGGCAAATAGCGTTGACGGTCACGCCCTTGTTCGCGTTCTCCTGCGCCAACGCCTTGGTGAAACCGAGATCGCCGGCCTTGGAGGCGGAATAATTGACCTGGCCCATCTGGCCTTTTTGGCCGTTGATCGAGGATATGTTGATGATGCGCCCGAAATTGCGCTCGCGCATGCCCTCAATGACTGGGCGGCACATGTTGAACAGCGAGTTGAGGTTGGTGTTGATGACCCCATACCATTGCTCCGGCGTCATCTTGTGGAACATGCCGTCCTTGGTGATGCCGGCATTGTTGACAAGCACCTCGACCGGGCCGAGATCCCTGGCGACCTGCGCGAGACCCGCCACGCAGGATTCGTAATCGGCGACGTCCCATTTGTAGGTCTTGATGCCTGTCTCGGCGGTGAATTTGGCCGCAGCTTCGTCATTGCCATGGTAGGTCGCCGCGACGCGATAGCTCTGCGCGGCCAGCGCCTTTGCGACGGCCGCGCCAATGCCGCGCGTGCCGCCGGTCACAACTGCAACCCGTGCCATCATCTTCCCCTGCTCGACCGTTTCCCTTGCGCGCGTTCTCTAAATCGACGCGGCGCCCGTTTCATTCCAAGCCGGACGCCGAACGAGCGGCGCCCGAATTCTCGGCGTCGCCTAGCGTTCGACGGTCAGTGCAATGCCCATGCCGCCGCCGATGCACAAAGTCGCCAGGCCCTTCTTGGCGTTTCGACGCGCCATTTCATGCAGCAGCGTGACGAGAACGCGCGCGCCGGAGGCGCCGATCGGATGTCCGATGGCGATCGCTCCCCCGTTCACATTGACGATGTCCGGGTTCCAGCCCATGTCCTTGTTGACGGCAAGCGCCTGGGCCGCAAAGGCCTCATTGGCCTCGACAAGATCAAGATCGCCGACCTTCCAGCCGGATTTTTCGAGCGCCTTGCGCGAGGCCGGGATCGGGCCGGTGCCCATGATCGCAGGGTCGACGCCGGCGGTGGCCCAAGAGACGATGCGGGCGATCGGCGTCAGGCCGCGCTTCTTGGCCTCCTGCGCGCTCATCAGCACCAAAGCCGCCGCGCCGTCGTTCAGGCCGGAGGCGTTGCCCGCGGTCACCGAGCCGTCCTTGGAGAAGGCCGGCTTCAATTTGGCGAGCGAATCGTAAGTCGCGCCATGGCGGATATATTCGTCGTCGGACACGACAATATCGCCCTTGCGGGAGGGGATGGTGAAAGGGGTTATCTCATCCTTGAAGCGGCCGGCTTTCTGCGCGGCCTCGGCCTTGTTCTGGGAGGCGACGGCGAAGCGGTCCTGATCCTCGCGGCTGATTTGCCATTTGGCCGCGATGTTCTCGGCTGTATTGCCCATGTGATAGCCATGGAACGCGTCGATGAGGCCGTCCTTCAACATCGTGTCGACGAGTTTCAGTTCGCCCATTTTTACGCCCGAGCGCAAATAGGCGCCGTGCTGGGCCTGCGACATGGATTCCTGACCGCCCGCGACGATGATATTGGCGTCGCCATTGCCGATCTGCTGCAGGCCGAGGGCGACCGCGCGCAGCCCGCTGCCGCATAATTGGTTGAGGCCGAAGGCGGTCTTTTCCTGCGGCACGCCGGCCTTCATCGCCGCCTGGCGCGCCGGATTCTGACCTTGTCCGCCCGACAGGATCTGACCCAGAATCACTTCGTCGACCTCGGCCGCCTCGATCTTGGCCAAGCCTATGGCCGACTTGACGGCGGCGGCGCCGAGCTCATGAGCGGGCGTATTGCCGAAAGCGCCGTTGAACGAGCCGACCGCCGTTCGGGTCGCGCTGACGATGACAATGTCTGTTGCCGGCATGGAATGCTCCTGGACTAGGAATAGAGAGGGCGCCGGCCATCGACCGACGCCGCGGCGTCAGTTCGTGCTTATACTCATTGTTGGGCGATAACGAAACGCGGCCCTGGAAAGATTCGACGCTCTTTTCGACCCTTGAGCGTCTAATCAGGCAGGTCATTGACAAATATCAATCAAAAGTGGCGTTCTTGGCGCCGCGATCCCGCGAAGCCGGTTCCGGCGACGCCAAAAACGCCCTATCGTTCCATTCGCCCCGCCGGGGAACCCGATTGTCATGACCAACGCAACCGCCACCGCGCCGATCACCATCAAGAAATATGCGAACCGGCGCCTGTACAATACGGCGTCGAGCGCCTATGTGACTTTGGCCGATCTCGCCAAAATGGTGAAGGTCGGCGAAGACTTCATCGTATTCGACGCCAAATCGGGCGAGGACATCACCCGCTCGGTGCTGACCCAGATCATTTTCGAGCAGGAAGGCAAAGAGGGACAATCGCTGCTTCCCATCACCTTCCTGCGCCAACTCATCCGCTTCTATGGCGACAGCGTTCAGGCTTTGCTGCCGAGCTATCTCGAATTCTCGATCGACCGTTTTACCGGCGAGCAGCAGAAATTCCGGGAGGAGGCCCGTCGCGCTTTCGGCTCCTCGCCCTTCGCCGCTACGTCCTTCGACGCGTTGGAGGAACTGACCCGCAAGAATCTGGCCGCCTTTTCCAAAGCCCTGGGCATGTTCACGCCTTTCGTCGGGCCGCTGCCGGGCGCCGTCGATCCCGCCGCCCCCGGCGCGCCCGCCGCCAATACGGATTTGGACGAATTGAAAACCCAGCTCACCGAAATGCAAAGGCGTCTCGACAGCTTCGTCGACAAAAGGTGAGCGTATTCTAAAATCGATCCTTGCGCGTGCGGATTTCGGCGAAGACCGCGGCGGGAGCGGCGCCCGTCATGCCAAGCGCGGCCTGAACCTCCGGCTCCTCGGCGCGCAGGAAGGGATTGGTGGCCACCTCCAGGGACATGGTTGTCGGCAAGGTCGCGTGGCCGGCCGCGCGAAGCCGCGTGATTTCCGCGACACGGTCCTTGAGCACGACATTGTCCGGCTCGATGGTCACGGCAAAACGCGCGTTGGACTGGGTATATTCATGCCCGCAATAGATTTCGGTCTCGCCCGGGATTTTGTCGGCCAGCTTGACGAGCGAATTCCACATCACGCTGAGCGGCGTCTCAAAGACCCGCCCGCAACCCAATGCAAATAAAGTGTCGCCGCAAAAGGCGATCTCGTCCTCTTCGAACCAGTAGCAGATATGCCCGGCGGTATGGCCCGGCGTTTCGATGATATGGGCGGCGATCTCGCCGACATGGGCATAGTCGCCCTCGCTCAGCGCAACGTCGAGCGCGCCGATGCGCGAGGCTTCCTTGGCAGGGCCGGTGATGCGCAGCTTAGGGTACCGCACCTTGAGGCCGGGTATGCCCTGAATGTGATCGGCGTGATGATGGGTGAGAAGCAGGTCGGTCAGCTCCCAGCCCTGCGAGGCGGCGGCGGCGATGATCGCCGCGGCGTCCGGCGCATCGATGGCGGCGGTGGCGCCGGACTGCGAATCATGGATGAGCGCGCCGAAATTGTCCTGCAGGCACATGAATTGATGAACATGCGTCGTCATGTTAGGCCTCTCGTTGAAAGCGCGTAGGTCTCCGGGCGCGCCGGCAGATGCAAGAACATCGCGATGCCTCTGGATGTCAACGAGCTTCGCAGCTTTTATGCGTCCCCTTTGGGCGACGTGGCGCGCCGGCTGATCGGGCGCGTGCTGCGCGCGCGCTGGGACGATTGCGTCGGCCTGTCGCTGATGGGCCTTGGCTTTGGCGCGCCCTATCTCGATCGTTTCCGCGAGCAGGCGATGCGCTCGCTGGCCTTCATGCCGGCCGAGCAGGGCGTCGTGAATTGGCCGGCATCCGGCCGGTCCTCGTCGGCGCTGGTCGAGCCCGTCATGCTGCCGCTGCCGGACGCCTCGATCGACCGCATTCTGGTCGTACATGCGCTCGAGACGGCCGAACATCCCAATGCGCTGCTCGAAGAGGTCTGGCGCGTGCTGACGCCGGGCGGACGGGCGCTGTTCGTGGTGCCCTCGCGGCGCGGCGTCTGGGCGCGGGTGGACGGCACGCCTTTCGGCTTTGGCCGGCCCTATTCGAAAGGGCAATTGCGCGAATTGATGCGCGAAACGCTGTTCTCGCCGATCTTTTGGGGCGAGGCGCTCTATGCCCCGCCGTTCAAACGTCGATTTTTCCTCAATTGGGCGACGGTCTTCGAGCGCGTCGGCGCCATGCTCGGCCTGCCGTTCGCTGGCGTGTTCATCATCGAGGCGACCAAGCAGCTCTATCGCCCCGTCAATGTGCGCCGCGCGATCCGCCGCGAATTGCCGCAGATGCATCCAGCCTTGGCGCCGAGCGCGCATCGCGGACAGGCCAAAGGTTGAGCCTTAGATCAACCGCGTGATCTTGAAGGTGAAGATGAAGATCACGACGGCAAGGCTCAGCAGCGCGATCTCGAAAATGAGAAACTCTTGCGCCGTGGTCCTGAAAGAGTTGCCGAGATCGGCGACTAGGGCGACCAACAGTCCTGCCGCGACAAGGAGGTTGACCCACACGACGGCGGTCAAATCGCCGCGCAGCAACGCGAAGGCCAAAGCCGCCGCCCGACGACAACGCCAAGCCCTACGGAAATCTGCACCGCTCGCTCGACATTCGCCATGACCTCGCTCACCGCACGATAAGATGGCTGTTACGGGCTGACGCCGTAGAGGTAGGCGCTAGAGCGAAATGGCTTTAGGGGGAAGCGGTCGAGTGTGATCCAAAAAATGGCCTGCAGGGGAACAATGGCGCAACAGCGAATTTGGCGCCGAGCAGGGTCGCTACAATTCAACCATAACGCAGGCGGCGTTCGGGCAAGGGGCGCCGGGCGCGCCCTCAGTACCCCACCGCCAGCGTCCCGCGCTGCCTCGGGTCCGATGCGCCGAGCAACACGCCGTCCCTGCGCTGGATCGTATTGGCCGAGCCCATGGACTCGCGCACCACGACTTTATGGCCCATCGCCTCGAGCAGGCGGATCGTATCGGGCGACAGGCCGCGCTCGATGCGCAATTCATCGGGCAGCCATTGGTCGTGTACGCGCGGCGCGTCCTCGGCCTCGGCGACATTGAGGCCGTGATCCACAATGTCGAGGATTACCTGAAGCACGGTCGTGATAATGCGCGAACCGCCCGGGCTTCCCGTCACGATTTCGAGCTGGCCATCTTTGAACACCATGGTCGGACTCATCGAGGACAGCGGGCGTTTGTTCGGTCCTGGCGCATTGGCGTCGCCCCCGGTCAAGCCAAAAGCATTCGCGGCGCCCGGCTTGGCGGCAAAATCGTCGAGCTCATTGTTGAGCAGAACGCCCGTGCCGTCGGCCACGAGGCCGCAGCCATAAGGCAGGTTCAGCGTATAGGTGTTGGCGACCGCGTCGCCGTTCTCGTCGACGATCGAAAAATGCGTCGTCTGGTCGCTCTCATAAGGCTCGGGACCGCCCGCCCTTATGTCAGCCGCGCGGCGCGCATGATCGAGCGAAATGCCCTGACGCAGATGATCGGCATAGGCCTTGGAGGTCAGGCCCTTGACCGGCACATGCATAAAATCGGGATCGCCCAGATATTGCGAGCGGTCGGCATAGGCGAGTATTTCCGCTTCCGCCATTTCATGGATCGAAGCGGCGGAATTCAGCCCCTGTTCGGGTAGCGGAAAGCCTTCGAGAATGTTGAGGATTTCGATGATATGCACGCCTCCCGACGAGGGCGGCGGCATCGAGACGATCTCGTGGCCGCGATAGGTCCCGCGCACGACGTCCCGCTCCACCGCGCGGTAATTCCTGAGATCGTCGAGACTCATGCGCCCGCCCGCGTCTTGGATCGCCGCGACAAGTTTTTCCGCGACGGGCCCCTCGTAAAATCCCGCCGCGCCCTTCGCGGCGATCGTATCCAAGGTGGCCGCGAGATCGTCGAGCGCGAGATGGTCGCCAATGTCCAACGGCAGGTAATTGGGTTTGAGGAAGATGCGCGCGGAGGAGGGATGCAGCGCAAGCCTTGGCGCGCCGAGCGGCAGCGAATCCGCAAGATCGTCGTCGACGGCGATTCCCTCATGGGCGAGCTTGGCGGCGGGCGCGATGAGATCGGCGAAAGTAAAGCGCCCCGAGCCATATTTGCGCCACGCCAACTCCAGCCCGGCGACCGTGCCTGGCACGCCGATCCCGAGCCCGCTAAGCAGCGATTTGGCCGATTCCGCGTCGCCCTTGTCGTTGAGGAACACGTCCCGGGTCGTCAGCGCCGGCGCCGCCTCGCGATAGTCGATCGCGATCGTTTTATGGAGATCGGCGCGGTGGATCAGCATGAAGCCGCCCCCGCCAATATTTCCCGCGCGCGGCAAGGTCACAGCCAAGGCAAAGCCGACCGCGACGGCGGCGTCCACCGCATTGCCGCCGCGCTTTAAGATATCGACGCCGATGCGCGAGGCGACCGCCTCCTGGCTCACCACCATGCCATGGGCGGCGATGACCGGCCGCGCGATCGCGAAATCGGAGATCACCGGCTCGGCGCGGGCGGGGCAGGCAAGGGCGAGCGCCGCGCTCAGGAGCGCCGCGCATCGTTGGGTTTTCGTCAGGCTCCAAGACAAGGCGATGATCCCCACGACGCTCTCCGGGATAGGGAGTCTTCTATAGCATCGGGAATGGCGACCGTCTTTGCGACCGCGGGCGTCCCGCCGGCCCTTTACTCCCGCAGGACCGCGCGGCCTTCGTTGTTGAAGAGCGGCGAGACGCCCGCGCTCCCCAAGACTGTCCTTGCGTGGCTTTCCTTTCCGCCGCGCCCCTGCTAGCAGCCGGCGCATGATCGACGCCCGCGCTTCGCGCGCCACTCTCATCGGCTTTGTCGCCATCTTGCTGTGGTCGGCGCTCGCGCTGCTGACGGCGGCGTCGGGCGAGGCGCCGCCGTTTGAACTGGCGGCGCTCACTTTCGCGATCGGCGGCGGGTTCGGCCTCCTTTACGCCGCCGCGCGCGGACGCCTTGGGGCCTTGCGCCAGCCCTGGCCGGTATGGGCGGTCGGCATAGGCGGGTTGTTTGGCTATCATGCGCTCTATTTCGCCGCGCTGCGCCGCGCGCCGCCCGCCGAGGCGAGCCTCATCGCCTATCTCTGGCCGCTGCTGATCGTGCTGTTCTCCGCGCTGCTGCCGGGCGAACGGCTGAGCCTGCGCCATATTCTGGGCGCGGCGCTCGGGCTGGCCGGCGCCGTCGTTCTGTTCGCGGGCAAGGCGGGCGGCGGGCTGTTCGCCGATGCGGGCGGAGCCACGTTGGTCGGCTATGGCCTGGCGCTCTGCTGCGCCTTCGTATGGTCTGGCTATTCGCTGCTCTCGCGCCGCCTGAGGCAAGCTCCGACCGAGGCGGTCGCCGGCTTCTGCCTGGCGACGGCGGCGCTCGCCACGCTGTGCCATTTCGCCTTCGAGACGTCGGTCGCCCCCGCCAATGCCGGCCAATGGCTGGCGATCGTCGGGCTCGGCCTCGGCCCCGTCGGCCTTGCCTTCTATGTCTGGGATTATGGCGTCAAGAATGGCGACATACGCCTGCTGGGCGTGGCCGCCTATGCCGCGCCGGCGCTATCGACGCTGATCCTTGTGCTGGCCGGCTATGCGCCGGCGACGCCCGCGCTCGGCGCTGCCTGCGCGCTGATCGTCGCCGGGGCCTCCGTCGCTTCCTTCAGGCCGAAACCGGCCGTAAGCTGAGCGCTCAAACAAAAGGCCGGCGCGAGGCTGGCCTTGTCGCGATTCTGCCCGCCAGCCTCAGGCTTCGACGGCGGTCTTCGGCTTCAAGACCTGACGGCCGCGATACATGCCGCTTTTCAGATCGATATGGTGGGGGCGGCGCAATTCGCCCGAATCCTTGTCCTCGACATAGGTCGGAGCTTTCAGCGCATCCGCCGAGCGGCGCATGTTGCGCCGCGAGGGCGAGGTTTTACGTTTCGGAACGGCCATAACAATCTCCAAAAGGGGCCGGGGAGGCAAGCCCGCCGCCGGGAAGCGCGGCTCCTACACCAAAACCCCGGGCAAGGCCAGCCTTTTGAAGAGGGTGGCGGGCCGCAAATCACAAGGCGGCGATGGCTGTTGTCACGCCAATGATAAGCGCGGCGGGGTAGCCGAGGCCGAGATAGCCGATCTCGCCGGCCTTCAAATAGAGTTCGCGCGGGAACTCGCCAGCCTCGTCCCATTGCGTCGCATAAGGCTCGATCTCTTTTTCGACGAAGCGGCGAATCGAGCGGCGAAACGCCTCGTGCTCCTCGGAATAGAACGGGCTGCTCGGCGCGGCCTGTTCCTTCATCGCCCCATTCCTTCGCTCGCCGCCAATGTTTTGCGCAGTCGCCGGTCAAGCGCCGGCTTGTCCTTCAGCGCACATTCGAAAACCACCAGCGTGCGCCAGCCCGCCGCCTTGAGCGCTTTCAGATGGGTCGCGTCGCGCGCGCGATTTCCGGCGATCTTGGCGCTCCAATAGGCCGCGTTTTCTTTTGGCGCCCGCGCCCCGCGCTTGCAATCATGGCCGTGCCAGAAGCAGCCATGCATGAAAATGGCGAGGCGCCGCGGGCCATAGACGACATCGGGCTTGCCCGGCAGATCGGCGCGATGCAGCCGATAGCCCGGCGCGATGGCGCGCAGCATCTTGCGCAGCGCAAGTTCGGGCGCCGTGTCGCGCGACTTGACGGCGCGCATGATGGCGGAGCGCTTGACGGCCCGCGCCTTATTCCCATCGGGCGCCATATTCCCTTAATCTCACATGCCTATTGCGCCGCCGCGAGCGAGACGGCGTCTTGCGCCGCCAGCAGGGGATTGAGCAGATTTTCGGCGAGAAAGCGAACCGCCGGCACGACGACGCCATCGCCGATCAGATGATAGGCCTCGTTATAGCGCGGCGGAAGCCGATAATGTTCGGGCAGGCCCATCAGCCGCGCCGACTCGCGGGCGGAGAGCAGCCTGGATCGCGTTTTGCGGCCCTCGATCCATAGCAGGAACTGACGGCTCGAGCCGCCGCCCGGCGTGCGCAAACAGCCCGCCAGGCCATCGAAGCGCACCTCGGCGCGCATGCCGCGCCCGCCGGCGCCGTCAGGCCGCGTGCGCCGGTAGAGCGCGCCGATCTCGACGCCGCCTTTGGCCCGCGCCGCCGCCACGCTCCCTTGCGAACCTTTCGACAGGATTTCGATCATCGCCTGAGTTTGCGTGACCGAATGCCAGGCGACGTCGGCGGGAGCCGCCTCGATCAGATCGGCGAGGCGAAGGTTGGCTCGCGGCGGTTCGGGTAGAACCCACCAACGCCATGCCATGGCGATATCGGGCGCCAACGCCGCTCGGGCGCGCAGCAGCGCCGACGAGGCGAACGGCATCGACGGCGTTAGGCAGGTGAGGCGCGCGGGGATTGGAAGGTCCGCCTGCGCCGCGACGATGAACAGCCGAGGCCGCGATTGCGGCAGGAAATGAACGGCGTCGATCGTGAGGGCGCCGAAGGCATAGCCGAGCCGATGCAAGACGCCGCAGATTTCTTTGAAATCGCCGCCGCCTTTCGAGGTGAGCGCGCCGATGACGTTTTCAAGCACGATCAATCGCGGCGCGCGACCCTCTTTGCCGAGAGCCTCCATCAAGGACTGAAAGCCCCAGAATGCGCCGGAGCGCGCGCCCGCCAAACCGGCGCCGGCCCCAGCCAGCGAGAGATCCTGGCAGGGGAAGGAGGCCCAGGCGAGATCGGCCAGCCCCGGCAGGTCTTTGGACGAGAGCTTGTGGATATCTTCGATGCGGAGCGCGCCATTGCCCCAGTTCGCCGCATAGCTCATCGCCTTCCTGGCGTCGATATCGTTGGCGAACAGACAATCCCAGTCCTCGCCAAGCCCGGCGCGGGCCATGCCGCCGCCGCAGAAGAATTCGTAAAAACCAGGTTTGCCCATCGCCGCGATTCGCCTCCTTGGCGGAGCGTAGAACATTTTGCGCGGCGCGATCGCCCATCTTGACGCCAGCCCTTCGTTTCCTGTGAATGGCGTCATGAGCTCGATCCGCTTCCCGTTTCCCGTCCTCGTTTGCGATACGGGGGGCACCAACGTGCGTTTTTCCCTCAAAGGCGCGCCTGACGCGCCATTGAGCGCGGTCGTTCACCTCAAAACCTGGGATTATCCCGGGCTCGGCGAGGCGATCGAGGCGGCGGCCGGCAAGATGGGGACGCGGCCGCGTTCCGTCATCGCCTGCGGCGCGGGGCCGGTCGATGGGCGCAAGCTCAAGTTGACCAACGCGCCGTGGCTGATGGATGGGCCCAAGGTCGCCGCGGCGGTCAGGCTCGATCAGGGTCTGCTGCTCAATGATTTCGAGGCGCAGGCCTTGTCGCTGCCGACCATCCCCGCTCCCTGGGCGCGGCTGATCGGGCCGGTCGGCTTTTCCGGCGCCGGACCGCAGGTCATTCTGGGTCCGGGCACCGGCCTTGGCATCGGCGCTCTGGTCAATGCGGCGGGGCGCCATACGCCGCTCGCCTCGGAGGCCTGTCACACAGATTTTGGACCGGTCAACGAGGAAGAGGCGGCGATCTGGCCGCATCTGGAGCGCGTGTACGGCCGGGTCACGACCGAAAGCGTCATGGCCGGCCCCGGCCTGGTGCGCCTGCACGCGGCGCGCCTTGCCGCTTACGGCAAACCGGCCGAGGCGCTCGACGCCGTCGCCATCGACGAGCGCGCGCATCAAAACCGTTCTGGCGAAGAGGCGGCGACGATCGCGCTCTACTGGCGCATCATCGCGCGTTTTGCCGGCGACATGGGCGTGACCTTCGTTGCGACCGGCGGCGTGACGCTGGCCGGCGGCGTGCTGCCGCGTCTTGTCGATCTCCTCGACGAGAAAGCATTCCGCGCCGCCTTCGAGGCCAAGGCGCCGGTCGATGCGATGGCGCGCCGCATCCCGACGCGGCTGGTCACCCATGCCGACGCCGTGTTGGTCGGCATGGCCGCCATCGCCGCTGAGCCCGAGCTTTATGCGATCGATTATCCCGCGCGCTGCTGGAAGTAAGATATCGGGATCGGCCAGGCCTCAATCGGCATGGGCCGCGGCGAAAATCATCCTGTGGCCCTTCGCCGTGTCCATATATTCGCGGATGCGGCGGATGAGGCCGTTCTCCAGCTCCAGCACAAAGCAATAATCGTTGTCGTAATAGCCGCCGTTCGACAAGGTCGCCTGAAAGCGCTGCTCGACGACGACTACATTGCCCTCGCCGTAGATTCCCGTGAACTCGACCTTGACGTCGCGGCTGAACAATTTGCCCAAATCGTCCGCGATGAACCAGACGATGTCCGCCTTTCCCATCATCGGCTTGGTGAAGCTCAGCGCCATCGCCGTCGCATTGCCCGGCGGGGCATGCCATTCGGCGTCTTGCGTGAACCTCGGTCCGATCTGATCGGGATCGCGGCTGGCGAAGGCTTTCCATGTCGCCATCACGGCGCGCTTGTTGTCTTCGGCGTTCATTTTGCGATCTCCTGTTGAACTCTATCCAAAAGCGGGAGAGCCCCGCTCTCATGCGCGAGCAGCCAGCGTTTGCGATTCAAGCCGCCGCCATAGCCGGTCAGCGAGGCGTCGGCGCCGATGACCCGGTGGCAGGGAACGAAAATCGCGATCGGATTGGCGCCGTTGGCGAGGCCGACGGCGCGCATCGCTTTGGGCCGCCCGAGCCGGGCCGCGAGCGCGCCGTAGCTGAGGGTGGACCCGGCCGGGATCAGGCGCAGCGCGGCCCAGACCTCGGCTTGAAATTCTGTTCCGTTCGCCGCAACGGGCGTTTCAGCGACCGCGTTAAGCTCGCCTTCGAAATAGGCTTCGAGCGCGCGCCTGGCCTGCGAGACGCCTGGCGTCTCGACAAGCTTGATTGCGTTCTCGCCATAGCGCCGCCGCAACAGCCGCTGCATCCGGTCCTCGTGATCTTCCCAGTCGACGACGCGCAGGCGCTGCTCGTCGTCCGTGACGATCAGCATGGGGCCGGTCGGCGTGGCGGCGCGTTCGAGATGGAAGGTTTGGACAGGCATGGCGGCTCCAGGGACAACGTAGGCGACCATTGCCCAGGCGGCGGGGTGCGGCTGGCGCTTTTCGGACGCGATCATCGCTGCGGCGCTCGGATGACCATGTCCGAAAACCGCTAGACGGGAAGGGCGTTTCACAGCATGCTGGGATTATGGATCTCGATCACGAAGCCTGCTGCCGCGCGATGCGCCAGCGCGACGCCCGTTTCGACGGGCGGCTGTTCGTTGGCGTGAAGACGACGGGCATCTATTGCCGCCCAGTCTGTCCGGCGCGCACCCCGCTGTCGCAGAACGTGATTTTCTATCCGACCGCCGCCGCTGCGCAGGAAGCCGGCTTCCGCCCGTGCCTGCGGTGCCGGCCGGAGACGGCCCCGGATCTGGGCGCTTGGCGGGGGACCTCGAACACGGTCTCGCGCGCCTTGGCGCTGATCGAACTGGGCGCCTTGGACGAGGCGGATGTCGAGGCTTTGGCGAGCCGTCTTGGAGTCGGCGAGCGCCAGCTTCGCCGCCTGTTTCGCCAGCATTTGGGAGCTTCGCCTATCGGGGTCGCCCAGACCCGCCGCGTCCTGCTGGCCAAGCAGCTGATCCATGAGACCCGCCTGCCGATGACCGAGGTCGCCTTCGCCGCCGGTTTTGGCAGCATCCGAAGGTTCAACGAAACCTTCCAGGCCTTGTTCGATCGCGCGCCGGGCGCGCTGCGGCGAGCCAACCGGCCGGAGATTTCGGCGGGCGCGCAAGGGGAAGTCAGCATTTTGCTGCGCTATCAGCCGCCCTATGATTGGCCGGCGATGCTGAAATTTCTGCGCCAGCGCGCCATTCCCAGCGTGGAATCGATCGCCGAGGGCGCCTATCGCCGAACGATCGAGCTCGGCGGCGTGCAAGGAACCCTGTCGGTCCGGCCCGCCGACGGCAATGCGCTGCGCGCGACGATCCGCTTTGCCAAACTGTCCGCCTTGCCGGCCATCATAGCGCGGCTGCGGCGCGTGTTCGATCTGGCTGCCGATCCTGTCGCCATCGCCGCCCATCTCAAACAAGACCCGACGCTCGCGCCCCTGATCGCGGCCCGGCCGGGCTTACGCGTGCCGGGCGCATGGGACGAGTTCGAGCAGGCGGTGCGGGCGGTTTTGGGGCATGAGATCGCTGTTGCCGCCGCCGTCCGTCTTGCCGAGCGGCTGGTCGCCGCGCATGGCCAACCCTTGGCGGGGCCCGATCGCGATCTAACCCATCTGTTCCCTCAACCGGCCGCCTTGGCGGTCGCGGATATGACGGCGCTGGGCATTTCCAAAGGCCGGGCGGCGACGCTTCGCGCGATCGCCGCCGCCATCGTCGCCGATCCGCATCTGTTTGGCGCGCACCGAGGGCTCGACGAGACCGTTGAGCGGCTGCGGGCGCAGAGCGGGGTCAGCGAGCTGATGGCGCAATATATCGCCTCGCGCCTGCTGCGCGAGCCCGATGCTTTTCCTGCCGCCGACCCCCGTCTCACGCGCGCGCTGGCCGATGCCGAAGGCCGACGGCCGGCCTCCGGCGAAGTCCTCGCCCGGGCGGAGCTTTGGCGCCCTTGGCGGGCCTATGCGGCCCAGCACCTGTGGACCACGGCATGATCGGGGTCCATGACGGCCCGAGTTGCCTGCCGTCGCGTCAATTTTTACTCATTCTTCAGGGCGTTGGGTTTAAGTTTCCGCATTAAGGTCCGGTCACTATTGGAAATTTGCGCCGATGCTTAAAATATATGCCTGTCTTGTGAACGAGCATGATCTGAGGCTTGTCGCGCTCGCGGCCCTCGTCTGCGCCCTTGCCTCGTTCACCGTCGTCAATCTCCTGCATCACGTGCGCAAATCGGCCGGACGCGTGCGGCTTTTCTGGCTCGGCGTCGCGGCGACTTCGGGCGGCTTTGGCATTTGGGCGACGCATTTCATCGCGATGCTGGCGTTCTCGCCTGGCATACCCACCGGCTACAATATCGCGCTGACCGTTCTGTCTCTGATTATGGCCATCGTCCTGACCGGAGTCGGGCTCGACGTCGCCCTCTCCCGTAACCTGCCGCGCGCCAGCCTGATAGGCGGGGCCATAATCGGGGGCGGCATCGCGGCCATGCACTACACGGGAATGGCGGCCTTCGAGATAGCGGGCCGCATCGTATGGGATTCGCCGCTGGTTGCGGCTTCCATCGCATTAGGCGCGTTTTTTGGGGCCGCTGCGACCTTTGTCGGCCTGCGCAAGGATTCCCTGACAGGGAAAGCCCTTGGCGCCGTTTTGCTGACCGTCGCGATTTGCGGTCATCATTTCACGGCCATGGGCGCCGCAACGCTCGTCCAGGATCCCCGCATCGCCGTCTCGGACGCCGCTCTTCCGGCAGCCTGGCTCGCCGTCGCCGTGGCGCTGGCGAGCTTTGCGATCCTTTTGCTCACAGCCGCCGGCCTTGCCGTGGACTTCAGGGATCGGCGACGCGCCGGTCTCGAGGCCGATCATATGCGTGGGCTCGCCAATGCCGCTGTCGAGGGTCTTCTGGTCTGCGACGGCGAGACGATCGTGGCCGCCAACGAGGCGTTCACGGCTCTAAGCGGCATGGATGCGGATAAGGTGTTGACGACCTCCCTTGCCACGGTGTTTCCTGACGAAGACATCCGATCCTGGCTTTTCAATCGTCCGAACGAATTGGTCGAGGCCAGTCTCGTTCACACGGACGGCGCGCTGATCCCCGTGGAGCTGGTCGTTCACCCGATCATCTTCGCGCAAAAGCCTCACCACGCGATTGCCGTGCGCGATCTGCGGGTGCGAAAGCGAGCCGAGGCACACATTCGACATCTTGCCGATCATGACGTCTTGACGGGCCTGCCGAACCGGCGAAGCTTCACACGAAAGTTCGATCATGAGATTGCGGCGGCCAAGGCAAGCGGCCAAAGCGTCGCGTTGCTGTGCCTGGACCTCGACAAATTCAAGGAGGTCAACGATCTTTTTGGCCATGCAGCCGGCGACAGGCTGCTTCAGGCGGTCGCACGCTGCGTTTCCAGCGTTCTCGACGAGAGGCAGATGGTGGCGAGATTGGGCGGCGACGAATTCGCCATTATCGCGCCCGAGCTCTCGAGTCCTGCCGTAGCGGGCCGAATCGCCGAAAGCGTCACCGAAGCTTTCCGGATCGAAAACGAGAATTCGCCGAACGCGGGGTTCATGTCGACCAGTATCGGCATTGCGATTTTTCCCAATGATTCGACCGAGCAGGAAAGTTTGCTGAGCCATGCTGACACCGCGCTTTATCGCGCCAAGTCGCAAGGCGGCGGCGCCTACCGGTTCTTTGAGGCGGCAATGGGAGCGGAGGTCAGGCGCCGCCGGCAAATCGAGCACGAATTGCGCCATGCCATTTCACGCGACGAGTTCAAGCTCGTCTATCAGCCTCTCGCGCAGATTTCGAGTGGCGAAATCTTCGGCTTCGAGGCGCTCCTGCGTTGGACGCATCCGGTGCGCGGCGCTATTGCTCCGGACGTCTTCATACCCATCGCGGAAGAAGCCGGCGTCATCATTCAAATCGGCGAATGGGTTCTGCGCACGGCATGCCGCGAGGCCGCCCGTTGGGTGCGGCCGCTGACCTTGGCGGTTAATGTTTCGGCCGTGCAGCTCCACAGCGCGCGGTTCGCGTCTTTGGTGCATGAAGTGCTGTTCGAGACGGGCCTCTCCCCCAATCGTCTTGAGCTCGAGATCACTGAAACCGCGCTGATCAAGGACATGGCCCGAACTTTGGCGACCTTGCGACAGCTGAAGATTCTGGGCGTGCATATCGTCATGGATGACTTTGGCACTGGATATTCGTCCCTCTCGAACCTTCGGGCTTTCCCGTTCGACAAGATCAAGATCTATCGCTCGCTGATCAAATCCGTCGATGAGAATGAGGAGGCGATGGCGATTATCCGCGCCGTGCTTGGCCTTGGCCGAGGCCTGGGGCTGCAGGTCCTCGCCGAGGGGATTGAGACGGCAGGCGAACTACAATTCTTGGCGAACGAGAATTGCACGGAGGGACAAGGCTTCTTCTTAGGGCGTCCGGCGCCGATCGAAGCGTTTCGTGAACTCGTCCATAGCGAAAGCGATCGAGAATTGTCGGGCGTCGCCAGCCTACCCAACGACCGGCGGCAAATTGCTGTTTGATAGCGCTCCGGCCTTCCATACTGCGAATTTGTCGTGCGCGCCCGCGACCGAACCGCAGCCAGGGCTTTGCCGCGCTAACCCTTCAGACGCCCGCAGTTTATCGGCCGTTAATCCCCTTTGGATAATCTGCTGATTGTTCAGCGTAATTGGTCAACGCGACCTCGGCCCTTGAACATCGGGAAAACGACAGATGCTCAAGCACGCACCGGGGCCTCGCGGCGATGGCGTTGTCGACTTCGGCGATTTGATCGCCGACGAGCCGAACGCCGTCAACAGGCAGCTTCGTCTTGAAGTCGCAAGGCTGAGGCGCGCGCTCGACGAGCGCGAGGATGAGCGTCTCTCGTTGCAAGCGCTGATCGACGGGGTCCCCGACAAACTATGGGTCAAGGACGCCGACAGCCGCTTCGTCATCGTCAACAAGGCCACCGCCTCCGAACATGGCCGGCCTAGCCCGGCGGACATGATCGGCAAGACGGATTTCGACCTCTACGCTCCGGCCGTCGCCCAGCAGTTTTTCGAGATCGAACGGAAGATCCTTCGCTCCGGGCAGCCGACGATCGATATGGACGAATGCGTGTTCGATGCCTCGGGCGAAAGGAAATGGCTGTCGACGACCAAGGTGGTGTTGCGCAACGATCGAGAGGAGATTTTCGGCTTGGTCGGGATCTCTCGCGATATTACGGCGCGCAAACAGGCCGACGACCTTCGCAACGGGCAGGCGCAAATCCTCGAGATGATCGCGGCGAACGCTCGGCTCGAAGACGTGCTGGATCGTCTGATGCGCCAGACCGAGTCGCAATTGACCGGCATTTTCGGCTCGATCCTGTTGTTGGACAAAGAAGGGACTCATCTCTTGCATGGCGCCTCGCCGAGCTTGCCGGGCGCCTTTACAAAAGCCATCGACGGCGCGCCGATCGGCCCCAAGGCTGGCTCATGCGGCACGGCCGCGTTCCGGCGCGAGGCGGTTGTCGTCGCCGACATCATGAACGATCCCTTGTGGGAGGATTATCGGGAACTGGCCGCCGAGCATGGCTTTCGTTCCTGCTGGTCGACGCCGATCCTGTCGCATCAGCGCGAGGTTCTGGGCACTTTCGCGATGTATTCGAAAGAAGTGCGCGAACCCAGCATCGCCGAGGCGCGCCTCGTCAATGTCGCGCGGCGCATCGCCGGCATTGCGATCGAACGCAAGCAGGCCGAAGAGCGCATTCATTTCATGGCCAATCATGATGCGCTGACCGGGCTTCCGAACCGCACATTGCTGCGCGATCGTCTCGCACAATCGGTGCTCAATGCCGAGCGATACGAGCGCTGGGTCACGGTCGCCTTCATCGATCTCGACAATTTCAAATTCGTCAATGACAGCCTCGGCCATAATGCCGGCGACGAACTCTTGAAGATTGTCGCCGCTCGCATGGTCGGTTGCGTAAAGGCGATCGACACGGTGGTGCGGCTCGGCGGCGACGAATTCGTGATCCTCCTCGTCGACCAGCCCAAGAGCGAGGACCTTATCTCCGCGACGCTGCAGAAGATCAGCGCGGCGATTGCAGAACCGATCCATATCGACGGGCACGATCTCGAAGTGACCTGCAGCATTGGCCTTGCCAACTATCCAAAAGATGGCGTCGACGCCGACGCGCTGCTGGCCAATGCGGATGCGGCGATGTATCGGGCCAAGGAAAACGGCCGCGACAATTTTCAATTCTACACGCCCGAGCTCAACACCAAGGTTCATGAAAAATTCGTGCTGCAGAAGGAGTTGCGAAACGCCATAACGCGCTCCGAATTCATCCTCCATTATCAACCCCAGGTCGATCTGAGAACCGGACGCATTTTCGCGGTCGAGGCGTTGATCCGCTGGGTCCACCCGCTGCTCGGCGCGATAGCGCCGCTCAAATTCATTCCCATGGCCGAGGAGACCGGCCTGATCGTGCCGATCGGCGATTGGGTGCTGCGCGAGGCCTGCCGGCAGAACCGGGCCTGGCAGGATGCGGGCTTTGCCCCG
>Ga0182024_10001252_pt1 | contig 65853 bp, 54 predicted proteins | sample P32metaG_FD_120480 | JGI IMG/M metagenome (GOLD analysis project Ga0182024, IMG submission 120480) | Permafrost microbial communities from Stordalen Mire, Sweden - P3-2 metaG (Illumina Assembly) | ecosystem: Environmental > Terrestrial > Soil > Wetlands > Permafrost | place: Sweden: Stordalen... | reverse complement strand
GTAAGCTCGATGGACTGGTGCTCGCCACCCGGCGCGCACGAACCCACCGTGCCGGGCAGCGAATCATCGGACGTCATCAGGGCGGTGGCATCGAGCCTGAGAATTTTCGCGAGTATTCCCCCGGCGACGACCTCCGCTTCCTCGATTGGAACGCTTTCGCACGCCTCGACGACCTTACCATCCGAACCTTTCGCGCCGAGCGCCAGCTCGAAATCACCATCATGGTGGATGCCAGCACTTCAATGGCGGTGCCGGCCGACGACGACAAGCTCGGCCTCGCGCTCGCACTCGGCGCGGGTCTCGCCTTTATCGGCATGAACGAAAATGATCCCGTGCGCCTAGCAGCGTTTGCGGGGCGCCGCGGCGGATCGCGGATCGAGACCACCCCGTTCCGCCGCCGCCGCGAGACCTACGTCGATTTCCGCCCCTTCATTAACGGGCTTAAGTCCGGTGGTGAAACCCGCATCTCCGCCGCAGTCGCCGAACTGATCCAGAAGCGCCGCACGCCGGGAATGATAATCGTAATATCGGACTTCCTGGTCAGTCCCGGCGATTATGAAGAAGGCCTCAACCGACTGCTCGATGCGGGCCACGAGGTCAAGGTGCTGCACGTGATGGGCGATCGGGAGTCCACCGGCAACTATCCGCCAGGCAATTACCGGGTGCGCGATTGCGAGAGCGGCGAATTGCGTGACGTGGTCTTCGGGCCCACCGCGGCCGCAGCCTGCCGCCGCCGCGTGGCTGATTACGCCGCACAACTGAGCGACTTCTGCTCGCGCCGCAGCATCGTCTATGCTCCCGCCTTCGGCGCCTCGCACCTCGACGACATCATGACGCGCGAATTCCCGCGCCTCGGCGTGATCGGTTGATCGTGGGACTGCTCAATCCACTGAATCTGCTCTATGCGCTGAGCCTTGCGGCCCTGGTCGCGATCTACCTGCGCGCGCTCTCGCGCCCGACCATTGAAGTCTCGAGTCTGATGCTCTTCGAGGAAGTTCCGGCGCCCGTGGCGAAGAGCCGGCTGCTGCGCGTCGATCGGTTCTTCTGGCTGGAGGCGTTCGCCCTCGGGGCCTTGACGCTGGCGGTCGCAGGCCTTTATCTGCGCGTCAATCAACCCGCCGGGCGCAATCATCGGCATGCACTGGTGTTCGATCTGGGCGCCGGAATGGGTGCGATCGGCGACCACGGAAGCTCGCGTCTGGACCAGGCCCGCCGCGTTGCCACTCAGATTATCGCGAATGCGCCGGTGAACGACCGCTTCACCGTATCGGGCTATGCGCTCGAAGCCGAGACTATCCGCGCCGCCGGCTTGCACCCACGCGACGCGCGCAATGCGCTGGCTGAACTCGCGCCTGCCGCCGTTGCCGCACGTCCGGCGGCCCTGCGCGCCGCACTGATGCGTGCGCGCACCGCCGATTCAATCGATCTCTTCGCCGACCGGCCGCCGCCAACTGCCGCCATCGATGATGCCGGATTGGCCGCCCGCCTCAATTTCCATCAGGTCGGCGCGCCGGCGCCGAATCTCGCGATCGTCTCGCTCGACGCGGGCCTGCCGCGCACGACCGTTGGCCGTTGCATGGTCCATAATTTCTCCAATCGCATGCAGTATTGCGAACTGGTGATCGAGGCCGGCGGGCGCGAGGTCTTCCATTCCATGTTGATTGCCGAGCCGCGCGCCGAGATTGTCGTACCGTTCGGGCCGCTGCCAGCCGGTGGTCTCGTCAAAGCGCGAATCGCCACGCCCGATGCGCTCGCTGCAGATAATCAACGCTGGGCCTATGCTCCAAGTATCGCGCACGCACATGCGTTGGTTCTGTCGCCCGATGCGGCTGTGCGCGACGACCTCGCGCGCATCGTGCTCGCGATAAATCCCAATTTTCTGGTGACCGCCGCCGACCCTGCCCGTGCGGGTTCCTTCAACCATTCACAGCACTTCGACCTGGCTGTCATTCATGATAGCGCCGATGTCGGCATCAACGCGGACTCGCGGCTACTGGTTTTCCCCGAGCCGCCGCTGGACGGATCGACGGGGCCGCAAATTGTGCCAGTGACGCGCTCGGTCGCGCTCGCTGAACTGCAGGAGCGTGAAGGCTCGGGCCGCTTGAGTACGCCGGTGCTGCTCGGGCCCGCGCGCGTGTTGGCGCCGCCCGGATGGATGGAAACGATGGCGCGCGGCATCAGCGTCGGCGAACACGAGAGTTTTCCGCTGGCGGCCTTCGGCTCCGACGGCAGCGCCGCGATCGGGGTGCTGGCCTTCGACGTCCGCGACCATCTCTTGCTCGATCCGGACCGCATGGACGCGCTGATCGTAGCGATCGACCTGCTGCATCGATTGGTGGCGCCGCGCGACCTGCTAATCGAGCCGACCGGCTCATTCGTCACGGTCGCAGCGGCCGCACACCCCCGGCTTACCGCGCCGGACGGCACCCTCCGTACCCTAATCCCCGATCAATGGGGACGCGTCCGCTTTCGCGCGCTCGAAGCCGGACGCTACCTTGTGACGAGTACCGGACCTGCTGTTGCCGTGTATGCGAACTACTATGACGCTGGCGAATCCGATCTATCCTCACCCGTGGTTGCCTCCGCAACTTCGTCATCGTCATCGCGGCTCGCCGCAACTGGCCCCTCGCGGCTCGGTATGCGACCCATCGCGCTGCCGTTAGTGCTGCTCGCCCTGCTTGCTTTGCTCGGAGAATCCATCATGCTGGCGCAACGCGCGATGCGCTGGAGGACAACTCATGTTTGAGCGGCCGCTACTGCTATGGCTGCTCGCGATGGCGCCGCTGCTCGCCGTTCCGGGCGTGCTTGCGATGCGCGCCGGTCGCCCGCTTGCGGGTGCGCTCTCAGCCGTCCTCCGGATCGGCGTGTTCGTCGCCCTTGTCCTGATGCTGGCCGGCGCTCAGGTACCTTTCAAGTCCGCAGCGCAGCGCATGACCCTGGTGGTCGCGATGGATCAGTCGCAGTCGATCGCGCCCGACCAGCGCGATTGGATGCTGAAACGGATCGCGGTCATCCGCCATGCGATGGACCCGCGCGATCGGCTGGCCGTCATCGGCTTCGGCCGCGACGCCCAATTGATCGCGCCGCTCGGCGATCCGCGCCTGCTGACGCTGTCCGCTGCGGGAGCCGACACCAGCGCGACCGATATCGCAGGCGCGCTGACCACCGCGGCCGGCATCTTCCCGCCCATCGACGAAAAGCGCCTCGTACTGCTTAGCGACGGCGTTGAAAACGAAAACAGCGCGATCGACGAGTTGCCGGCGCTGGCCGGCGCCGGCGTGCGCGTCTATACTGCCGCCCCCCCGCCGTCGGCGATTACGCGCATCGCCATCACCGGCTTCGAGGCGCCCTCGACCATCCACGCCCAAACCAGTTTTGCCCTGCATCTCAATATTGCCAACGAGGCCAGCCATCCGGTCGATGCGCATATCCGGCTCTATAGTGACGGCGGCGCGGTCGGCGGCCAGCAAGTCGAGCTCCAGCACGGCCTGAATCGCTTCGAGTTGCCCTACCAAATCGATCAGCCGGGCGCCTACATCCTGCGTGCCGCAGTCGAGGTCGCACCGAACCTTGCGCTGGTCAATGGCAGCGCCGTCGCCGCGGTTTCGGTCGCCCCTCCGCCAAATGTGCTGCTGATTGCGAATTCGCCGCCCGAAAGCCTGGTCAAAGCGCTTGAGCTCCGCCACTACGCCGTCGCCAACGCCGGACCGCATGGGCTGTCTCCACGCGCCGCCGATTACCTGGATTACCAGGCGGTGATTATCGCCAATGTCGCCGCCAACTCGATCTCGCCTGAGGTCCAGTACGCGCTCAATCGCTACGTCGCCGATTATGGCGGCGGTTTGATCGTCACCGGCGACACCCTGCGCGACGCGAAATTTCACGGCGGTTCGCTTGAAAAGACTTTGCCAATCGAGTTCGTACCGCAGCCGCCGCCGCCCTCGCGCGAGCCGATTGCGGTCTATCTCTTGATCGATCGATCCAACTCGATGAGCTACAACTCGCGCTTTCCGGCCGTGCGCGACGGCGAACGAATTCATTACGCAAAGGAAGCTGCGATCGCGCTGCTCAACCAGCTTGACGACACTGATTACGCTGGCGTTATCGCGTTCGACTCCGAGCCCTACGTGCTAAGTCATCTGCGGCTGCTCGGTGAGGATCGCGACGAGTTGATCGGCCGGGTCTCGCGCCTCGCGCCCGGTGGCGGCACCGATTTTAAGGAAGCCCTCGAGATCGCTGAGCGCGAAATCCTCGCGACCGGCCTCCCGGTCCGCGAAGTAATCCTGCTCACGGATGGCGATACCAATCGCCAGTACCACGATCACGACCAGTTGATGACCGATTACGCGAAAGAGAGCATTCCGGTCTCAACCATCCGGATCGGCCCCGACCTGGAGAATCTACGGTTATTGCAGGACTTCGCTCACAACTCCGGCGGGACTTTCTACCGGGTCGAGGATATTAAGCGGCTGCCGCAACTACTCGTGCATCTCACCCACGAGGCGCAGAATTTCAAGCTCCGCTATCGGACGCATGTGGATCTGTCGGCGCCGAGCTCGATCCTCAATGGAATCCGCCCGGCCGAGATACCCCCCATCGATTTCTTTGCCGAAACCCATACCAAGGAGGGCGCCGAAGTTCCCCTGGTCATCCGCAGCCCGACGCGCACCTCGCCCCTGCTGGCGACGTGGCAATACGAACTCGGACGCAGTGCAGCGTTTATCGCCGATCCCGATTCGATGGGCTCGCTCGCATGGATCCGATGGGACCGCTACGCCGAATTCTGGTCACAACTGGTCAACTGGGTAGCGCGCGCGGGCGATTCCGGTCCGTTCTCGTTGCGTGTGGCCAATTCCTCTGATGGTGCAATGACCATCGAAGCCGATAAGGCCGACGCGCTTCCGGTCAACAACTTATTCGCGCGTATCACCGGGTCAAACCATGCAATCGATATCGCAATGACGCAGATGGGCGCGACACTTTATCGCGGTGAAGTGGCCCCGATGCCGAGCGGAAAGTACGTGGTTACGCTGATGATTAAGGCCGGCGATACCGAACGGGTGTTGCTGCGGCGCGATGTCGCGGTCGCCGGATCGGAATCTGCCAACGGCGCCGAACTACGCATCCAGCCGCCCAATCTATCGTTACTCAAGGAAATCGCGGCGCAGACCGGAGGCCAGTTCGATGCCTCGACTGAACGCTTGGTTCATCCGGCGGGCGCGCCAGCGATCGACTATCGATCGCTCGATACCGTCTTGGCGCCACTGGCGATTTTCATGCTCCTCGCAGAAGTATTGGTCCGCCGCCGGATGCTCGGCGAATAGCGAGTGAGCTTGCGACGCCCGGAAGCCCCCGGACGTTCGCCTCTTAGTTCGCGTTGCGGAGCTCTTCGAGCTGCGCGACACTCTGATGCATCCGCCATTCGTCGATCGCCTCAACGTTAAAGCGCCAGTCACTGCCAATCTTGAAGCCTGGCAGTTGCCCCTTCTTCAGGAGTCGATAGATAGTTGAGCGATGTACCCGGAGGTAATCGGAAAGCTCATTTACGGTCAAAACCTTGGCATCTGCCAACATATCGGGTTGGTTCCTTTTTGAATTTCCTGCCACGCGTGATTTCCTTCCAATCGAGACCAGCGGCTTCAGCCGCAAACCTATGTTGCTCCTAACTACGCCAAGAGGCGAGGAATCAAGGCTACTAACCCGTTATTGTCGGGATCCTCGACCCCTCCGACCCAAGCGTTCCACCAGCTGCGTCTGTAAAAAATACCGGCACACTGACAAGTCTTCGTCTATCCCTGTCTATTATGACGCTATGGACGGCGACCTTATTCGCGCTAGATCCTTTAATACCAGTGTAAACGACTAATGGCCATACACAACATAACTTTAGCCTATCTTTAATCACTTTTAAATGGCAAGTCCTGCAAAAATAAACAATTTTATCGACGTAATAGCTCATGGTCTGGTTTCGTGACATTTGCTGGCGCTTTGTCACTTCTGTTGACGCTTAATCATACGACGAATGGACGACCAAAGTTATCGATTGCGCCTTCCGAGCAGAACGCGTAACCATGCGCTGAGGCACTCGAGCATCGGATCGGACCAAGCCTTCGTGCTTACGAAGCGGACCGGGAAAGTGCAGCTGGGCACCCTTAAATTAGTAAATGCCGTATGGATTCGGACCAAGTTAATGCTCAACGATATGGTGCTACGGTCGCGGCGCGATATCCCGCGACCGTATGGCAGTATTCTGTTGCCGCATCGCGGTCTCCTGCGACCGCGCCGCAGTATCTTGCAGTTGCGTCGCGATATCCCGCATCTGCGTCGCACCATTCCGCGGCCGTGTCGCGATATCCCGTAGCCGCGCCGCGGTATCGGGCAACCGCGACACACCATTGCCAGTGTGGCGCCGGGGGCTACCGATCGCGATGTTGATCGCGCCGGGTGAGTATCGTTACGAGATTCGCCGCGACGGCGCGATCGTCGCGATCGAGGAGGAGCGTTACGCCGCGCGCACCATCAGCGGCCTGCGCCGAACCATCGACGGCGCCAATCTGCATGAGGTCGAGGCGTTGCTCGACGCCGATGAAACCGTCAGGCGCGTGAGCGTCCGTTACAACCGCGGCCTCTTCAAGCGCAGCGCGGTCTACGACGCCGCTGATGAAACTTTCCGCGGCAGCGTCAGTGCGGTCGCCAGCCACAATGAAGTCGTAGTCAAACTCGGTCGCTTTCGCGAAATCGACGCAGACCTCATGCTGTTCCGCGCGTTGATCCTGGCCCATATTCGCGCGCGCGGGCAGTCGCACTGGACCGGCAGAGTCGCGATCATCGATCCCAACACGCTCGTCGCAGCCGCGCTCAAGCAGAACTGCCGGCGGTGCGACGAGGCTGGGTTACGATGGGCATGGGAGGCTCGAATGGGCGACGCGGAGGAGATCGAGCTCGATACCGCAGGGCGGATTATCCGTCAACGTGACAGTTGGCGGATTACGAAAACACTCGTGGACTTCGCCGAACTCAAACCTTGAACGCTCGCGATTTCGCTACCTGCGATTGCCATCCCGCGAAATGTCGGCGCCGCCGCCACAGCAGCTTCCGGGTCAGTTGGCAACCATGAAGGGTTTCCCCGCAAACAGCCGGCAGAGATGTTTCACGTGAAACATTGTCGCCATAATTTCGCCTAGATCAAATCAACTATTTCGGGTTCTTGAATAAAAGCGCGTCCGCAGCTGGCGAATCGTCAGTACTTGTACCCTGATTATCCGACTCGACATTCAACGTGAGTCCGGGTAAGAGTCGGGCGGGCGCGGAGGCCCCAATGCGAGAGCGTGCTCGTTGCAGGGCATAGCGTCGCACGGTCCGGCGAGCCTGTTCGCGGGTCGAGCTGAGCTCGAAACATCCTGCCGCGAGCAGATCGCTGGCGTGCTCAATCGCCGCATTTCCGCCGGCTAGAATTATCTGATCGGGCAACGCTGACTTAAGACTGCGGACTAGTTCAAGGGCTGCAGGGATGCAATCGGAAAATGTGCACGACAGGCAAATAATATTCGGCAGGAAGCGCTTTGCAAATTCCACAATCTCGTCTGCCGTCTTGCCTTCGCCGAGAAAAGTCGCCGCGACTCCGTCCTGCCGAAATAGTTCCAGCAGAATTTTGAGTCCAAGCGTGTGAATCTCCCCGGGAGCGCACACGCCGAGTACGCGAATCCTCGGGGTCAGGAGCGGGCGATTAAATCGGTTGCCAAGCTCTCCGATCAATTCATCGGTGGTATTGACAATGAACTTCTGATTCTCCGGACTGATATGGTCTTCGGCGCGTTCCTGTCCCATCATTGCCAGCGCGGGAAGGATAACGTTGACGAGCACGGGTTCGAGTCCCTTTTCGTCGCAATAGCGCACCGCCAATGCGCGCGCTCCGGGCTGATCGACCTCCAATAGCTTCCGGTAGTAGTCCTGATAATCTTCGAGTCCTTCGTCCGCGCCCAACAGTATCGTCAAAAAATTCAATCCGGGAATGTAATCGCCGGCAACTTTGAGACAGGAAGTCAGAGGCGTCGCCAACAGCAACCCTGGTAATCCCCAAAGCCACGCCCAGAACATTACAGAAACCAGCAATGCTAACGGCGAAAGACCGATTCCGCGTCCAATCAGAAAGGGTTCGACAAATTGGCCCGCCACCTGATCAAGCACGATGAACGTCCCAAAGACTTCTAACGTCCTGGCCCATCCCGGAAACACCGCGAACGCAACCAGTGTCGGTAAAACGGCGGAGATGAGAGCACCGACGTACGGTATGAATCGCAGCATAAAGGCCAGGGCGCCCCAGAATACTGGATTTGGCAGACCCAGGGCCCACATCACAAGTGCGATTGAACTGCCGTATCCGAAATTGACCAAAGAAAAGAGCAGTAGATAATGTGAGACCGTGCTGCCCGCGGTTGCAATCGCCTCGGCGGAGAGTGTAACGCGAATCCTGGCGGTGAGACGTACGAACCGGTAGCGCAGATCCTCGCGCCCATAAAGCAGAAAGAAAAACAACACTATGATGAGCAACCCATCGGTGAGATCGGAGAGTACCGGCATCGCCGGCCTCAGAATCTGGTCTACGGTAGAAGACGAACCCGCCGCAGCCTGAAGTATCGTCGGTGGTCGCTCTGGCCGGGGTTGAGCACTTTGGAGCTGTTGCTGAATACTTTTAATGCCAAATTCTATATGCGCCAGCCAATCAGGAGTTGATCCCTGAACTGCATTAATCTTTCGCGCGATATTCTCTGAATGTTCGGTCACTCCCACCGCGACCGCGGTAAGCTGGACAGCCAAAAAATATGTCAGTGCGGCGATCGCGATCACTACCGTGACTACGACGACAGCAGAACTGGCGAACCTACCGATAAACTGCTCCAAGCGGCTGGCGATAGCGCTGAAGATCACCGCCAGGATGGCCGCCATAGCCAAGGGCATAAGGATGTCCTTGGCAAAATAGAGGACCGCGGCGGCTATTACGATACCGAGGAGGGGACGCGCTGCACCCAAGGGTAAATTGTCTTGGTCTTCGTCTCCCGGTTGCGATAGGGAAGGTGAAATCTCTGGTTTTTCCGCTGACGACATTCTACCTTGGCGTAAGAATGGTGGTGATGGGGATCGGTGGGATTCAGAAAACGAATGCCGCTTTTTATACTCTTCTATTCTTGCAACTGTGGGCGAGCCTTGTCGTAACCGCTGTTCGATTACCGCCTTGTGCCGCGGTAGGTAGAACCTCAGGCGACAGATCTCCGAGAAGGCGCGGCGGCCGCCCCATCACGTAACCCATCGCGCGGTCGAAAATATAGAGACGCCCGGTAGCGCCTCCAGAGCCTCTGGATGCGGTTCGTGGACAAATCGCGCACGCGGCGCGGCCGAGATCGGTTTCCCAATCGGCGTGGCAGAAGCAACGCCAGCAAAGACAAAGCCACGCGGACGGAGAGAGAGCACCGGTTCAGCGGTTAACTAGTCAGGCGGGAGGTGTTCCGCTCTCAGCAAGAGTCCGGCACCCCGCGCGATGGCTTTTAGGGTATCGATATCCAGATGCTCCAAGGGCGATCCGTCCATCGATTCGACAGCAACCGAGCCTAAGAAACCCATGTCCCTGATTCGCTGAAATTGAAGTTTGATTAAATTGAGATAGAAGGCTCTATCCCTTGGGGGCTCGGGTGCGGTCTCCGGAGAAATTGTCTCGCTGCTAGATTTCATCTTGTACTCCGAACCTGCCTTCGCTAAGGCGAGTTACAAGCGGCCGGGTCGATCGGGAGGCCATGACACGAACTCGCTTTCGGTAGGCATGGCGGAGCACGATCTGGGCCGCTTTCATCTTTCTTTCTTTTCCTTACGTTTGACACCCAACGACTTGCTTGGCGGAATTTGGGACGATTTCGTTGTCGGCCGTCGCAATCCATCAATCGGACAGCCGTCGCAATCCACCCGATCGGGCGCAGGCGATTGATTAGGCCAGCAGCCCTGACGTACCCATTTTACCTCGAAGTCACCTGGCCAATACTTCAACGCGGATCGATCTTTGCATCCATCTAAGAGCTTCGAGCGGCTGTTCATTTCGCTGATGATCGTTTTCTCTATCGACTGACAATCGAACGTCATAACGGCTCATCGTCATAAGAATCCGCCCTCCGACTAAATCCAGAACAAGGAAAAATTTACATGCAAAAAGAGGAGGTCAAAAGGCCGCGGGAGGTTGTGGTAGTGACGGGGGCTGGGGCTGGCGTCGGACGAGCCACCGCGGTGGAATTTGGACGACAGGGCGCATCGGTTGGGCTGATCGCGCGAGATCGGGATCGTCTGGAGCAGGCGGCTGAAGAAATTAGAAGCTTTGGTGGCGAAGCGCTGGTGATTCCGACAGATGTGTCAGACCACGCGCAAGTTCAAACTGCTGCGGCAGAAGTCGAGCAGAAGCTGGGTCCAATCGATATCTGGGTCAATGATGCGATGGTGACGGTCTTTTCCCAATTTGTCGACGTCACTCCGGACGAGTTCAGGCGCGCCACCGAGGTCACTTACCTGGGCACGGTCTGGGGTACCATGGCTGCCCTGAAGTGCATGTTGCCGCGTAACAATGGATGCATCGTTCAGGTAGGTTCTGCCCTGGCTTACCGCTCGATTCCTTTGCAATCGGCATATTGTGGTGCGAAGGCTGCAATAAGGGGATTCACCGACTCCTTGCGAACCGAATTGCTGCACAATAAAAGCAAAATTCATCTCACCATGGTACAACTTCCGGCGGTCAATACTCCTCAGTTCGCTTGGTGCCGTACCCATCTGCCGCGCGATCCCCAGCCGGTGCCGCCAATCTTCGACCCTGGTGTGCCGGCTCGCGCGATAGTTTGGGCGGCTCATCAACGCCGGCGCGAGCTCTATCTGGGACTTCCCACGCTGATCGCAATCGAGGCAAATAAAATCATACCCGGCTGGTTGGATCGATATCTCGCACGTACCGGCTACGCTTCGCAGCAGACCAGCGAACGGGCGGACCCGAATCGTCCCGACAATCTGTTCGAGCCGGTGCATGGGGACTTTAATGCGCGCGGTACCTTCGATGCCCAAGCCTGGCATGGCAGCGTGCAATTTTGGCTGACCAAACACCGCATGTTGGCCGGGCTTCTATTGTCTGGAGTGCTGGGATGGGCGGCTCAGACGAAACTCCAGCGCCATCGGCCAGTGCGTTTGACGTAACCGAAGCAGATGCATTCCCTGAGCGTGGCCGCCCTGACGACCCGCAATAGGATCGTAAATTAATGAAACCAATTGGACGTAAGATATGGGCGATTGCCGAAGGCTATATTCCTGCATCCAGCACCGGCCCGGAACCGCAGTTTACCAGCCACGAAACGGCTTGCCTCCTCAATGCTTCCGAAGATGAGGCACACGTTGAAATCACGATTTTTTTCAGTAACCGGGAGCCGGTTGGCCCTTACCGAATCACTGTACCAGCGCGGCGGACGATGCACGTGAGATTCAACAATCTTGACGATCCCGAATCCATTCCTCGTGCTACGGACTATTCGAGTGTGATTACCTCCGATGTACCGATTGTGGTCCAACACACGAGACTTGATTCGCGCCAGGCTGAGAACGCGTTGTTAAGCACAATCGCATACTCGAGCAATGACTGACCACAGCAAATTCTGCAACTAAGACCGGGAGAATACCATGAGTGAGACGGTCGCTGATTTTCTTCTGAAGCGCCTCGGCGAATGGGGTGTGAAGCGCATTTATGGATTTCCCGGCGACGGCATCAACGGCATCCTAGCTGCGTTGGAACGCGCGGACGACAAACCGAAGCTGATTCAGGTTCGGCATGAGGAGCTGGCGGCGTTCATGGCCTGTGCGCATGCCAAGTTCACAGGTGAGGTTGGCGTCTGTCTGGCCACCTCAGGTCCAGGCGCAATCCATCTCCTGAACGGTCTCTACGATGCCAAGATGGATCATCAGCCGGTCGTCGCCATTGTCGGCCAATCGGCGCGCTCGGCGATAGGCGGGCGCTTTCAGCAAGAAGTTGATTTAGTCAGTTTATATAAGGATGTGGCGCACGAGTACGTTGAGATGGCGTCGGTGCCGTCGCAGATGCGTCACTTAGTCGATCGCGCCATCCGAATCGCCAAGTCGGAACGCACCGTAACCTGCATCATCGTGCCAAACGATCTTCAAGTACTTGACGCGGAAGAACCGCGGCGCGCACATGCGACAATTCATTCGGGCATGGGTTATTCGACGCCGCGCATCATTCCCGCAAAGGCTGATCTGCAACGCGCCGCGGATATACTGAACCAGGGCAAGAAGGTCGCGATGCTCGTAGGTGCGGGCGCGCTTCAAGCAGCCAATGAGGTGACGGAAGTCGCTAATATCCTTGGTGCTGGGGTAGCCAAAGCGTTGCTCGGAAAGGCGGTGCTGCCGGATGCGCTTCCGTTTGTCACCGGTTCTATCGGACTGCTGGGCACCAAGCCAAGCTACGACATGATGATGGAATGCGACACCCTCCTGATGATCGGAACCAGCTTTCCGTATTCGGAATTCCTGCCCAAGGAAGATCAGGCGCGCGGGGTCCAGATTGATATTGATGGCCGCATGCTGGGGCTTAGATTTCCCACCGAAGTCAATCTGCAAGGCGACACCAGCGAGACCTTGAAACTCTTGATCCCGCTTTTGGAACAGAAGACCGACCGCGGCTGGCGCGAGGAGATTGAGAAAAACGTTGTGGAATGGTGGAAGGTGCTGGAGGCCAGGGCCATGAGCGAGGCCAAACCGATTAACCCGCAACGGGTCTTTTGGGAACTTTCTCCGCGACTGCCCGATAACTGTATTCTCAGTTCCGATTCCGGTTCGGCGGCCAACTGGTTCGCCCGCGACTTGAAAATCAGATCCGGCATGATGGCTTCTTTGTCCGGCAACCTGGCTACCATGGGTCCGGGAGTCCCCTACGCGGTCGCTGCGAAATTTTGCTTTCCCGAGCGCACGGCAATCGCGATGGTGGGCGATGGCGCCATGCAAATGAACGGAATCAATGGTCTAATCACAATCTCAAAATACTGGCGCGAGTGGAGCAATCCGCGCTTGATTGTGCTGGTCTTACACAACAACGATCTCAACCAGGTGACGTGGGAGCTCAGGGTCATGACCGGCGTCCCCAAATTCGAGGCATCCCAGGATATCCCGGACTTTCCATACGCGAAGTACGCCGAGTCACTCGGATTTAGGGGCATTCGCGTGGATCGGCCTGATGACCTGGGTCACGCCTGGGAGGAGGCGCTAGCCGCCAATTGTCCCTGCGTTCTGGAAGTGATTACCGACCCCGATGTGCCACCGTTGCCGCCGCATATCACGCTCGCCGACGCGGCGAAATTCACCTCGACATTGATCCATGGCGATCCCAATGAAGGCGGCATCATCCGACAGGCGGCGCGGGAATTCATGGAGAGTGTATTGCCGCATAAGGAATGAGAGGGGCATCGGCACGGCGAGCTCGGACGCTGGTTTCTTCGGAAGCGCGCGTTTGGCAACTCAACGGAATCAGCACAGGTTTGAAGTTGGGAGCGAAAATCAATGGCCGCAAGCGCATTAGAGCGCGTACTCACGCCGGAAGTTGTAGGCAGGATTCGCGGGAAGATCGGGGCCGGCGCCAGAGAAATTGACGTGCGCGTGCGCGAAGGGCGCTTCCAGCGCTGGCTCGCGCTTGCAGCAGGTCTAAGCAGCGCTTTGAGCGGCCTGGAAGTCGGTTACATGCATTATCGCGGCAGCTACAGCCGCCGCGTTATGTATACGCCAGTAATACTCAGTGCGGCTCTTTTTGGCGCCGGGGTCTGGGCATTTCGCAGTCGGCAGGCGGCGAAAACCTTATTGCCAGCGGTCTCGGCGTTAACCTTGGCAGACTGCGCGATCGGCACCTACTTCCACATTCGCGGAATCCAGCGCAAACCGGGGGGTTGGCGCCTGCCGATGACCAACATTGTGATGGGACCGCCAGTTTTCGGGCCATTGCTATTGGGCAACAGTGCATACCTTGGCATGATCGCCGCTCATCTTCAGCGCGACGAGGGTCTTGGTGAAGTGGGCTTGCCGCGTCCAGCGCGCGGAAAACATTGGGCAAACCTCCTCACGCACCGGCACGACAACATCGGTTGGGAACAAGATCTGCGCGAAGGCCGATTTCAGAAGCACATGGCGATTGCCACCGCGATCTCGGCTTCCTGCAGTGGTTTCGAAGCGTTCTACTCGCATTACAAAAATAATTTTCGTTATAAGGCACAGTGGACGCCGGTGCTGGTGGCGCCCCTTCTGGTCGCCGCCGGGTTAGGCGCAGTGAAGAGCCAACGAGTGGCGCAGACCTGGCTGCCTGCACTGTCAGGCGCAGCCATACTGGATGGTGCGGTTGGAGTTGGTTATCACGCACGCGGCATCGGGCGCCGTCCGGGCGGATCCAGGATGATGGTCTACAACATTATCCATGGGCCTCCAATTTTTGCTCCCTTACTATTTGCGGCAGCCGGTTTTTTTGGCTTGTTAGCGAGCATGATGAGGAGAGAAAAGCGATGAGCGGCGAGGACCACGACGATGACCGTCCGTACGATCCGCGCACCAAAAGGCCGATCGGTCCGTTGCGTCAGCCCGGCTATTATCCGCATTTCAGCACGCTAGCACAGCAAAAATTTTGGGATGCGAGAACGCGGGAAGTGATTCTGGATCGCGTGCACAATATTCCGCCAATCCGCTTCTTCACGCCCGACGAGGCAAATCTGATGGGGGTCATTTGCGACCACATCATTCCCCAGGATGATCGCGCCGCCGCACAGAGAATTCCAATTGTTCCCTGGATCGATAAACGCTTGTACGAAAACCGCCACGACGGATACCGTTTTGCTGACATGCCGCCTGACCGCGAAGCTTTTCGATTGGGTTTTGATGCTATCGAACAAATTGCTCACCATCTCCACAGCCGCAGCTTCGTAGGCCTGGATCCGCTCCAACAGAATAGAATTTTAAAGTCGCTGCACGATGGCAAGCCGGCTGCCGGCGACGAGATCTGGAAGAGAATGCCGGTCCATCGCTTCTGGATAATGCTGGTGCAGGATTGCGTGGAAGTTTATTACTCTCATCCGTGGGCCTGGGACGAAATCGGCTTTGGGGGTCCGGCTTATCCCCGCGGATATATCCGGCTGGAAAATGGTTCGCCGGAGCCTTGGGAAGCGAACGAACAACGCTACGAATGGAAGGCGCCCGACACTTCTGTGTCCGACCTCTACGAACCGATACCAAGTTCAATTGAACATCCCGCTCCCCACCGCAAGCGAGGCGCCGTTTGAAATCCCCTGTACTAGGAGAGTTCTCAAAGCCGAACCATCAGCCTCATATGCTCGGCGCGCTGCAGCGGCTCGAAGTGCCGATGTTTCGGTTCGCTGAGAATGAGGAAGTTGATTACCTGATTATCGGCGTCGGCGCCGGCGGCGGAGTCATGTTGCAACGGCTGGCGCGCGCGGGTTTTCGTGTGCTCGGACTCGAAGCCGGCCCTTTTTGGGATACCGAACGAGATTGGGTGAGTGACGAGACCGGCTCGCACCAGCTTTATTGGGAGGATCTGCGAATCACGGGCGGTGACAATCCACTCGCGCTCGGAAGCAACAATTGCGGCAAAGGCGTCGGCGGCAGCACCGTCCACTGGGCAGCATTTACTCCGCGCTTTCATCCCTCGGACTTCCGCGTCTATGCGCAAGACGGGGTCGGCGCGGATTGGCCCATGAGTTATGAAGAGCTCAAGCCATACTACGAATTGATGGAACTCGAACTGCCGGTCTCGGGACCCGCGTATTTTCCCTGGGGCCATCCTCACGGCTATGCCTTTGGTCCTCATCCGATGAACGGCATCGGCAATGTGCTGATCCGCGGCTGTACCAGACTCGGTATCCCCGTGAGTGCGGGAGGACCAGTTGGGATCTTGCAGGGTTCTCGCGCCGATCGGCCGCATTGCATCTATCGAGGCTTTTGCATTCAAGGGTGCAAGGTCGGCGCAAAGGCCAGTACGTTGATCACGCACGTGCCTGACGCGATCGTGCACGGCGCGGAAATTCGTCCCCACTGCATGGTTTCCCGGATTAATCTCGGCAACAACCGGCGCGTAAGCGGTGTTACATATTTTGATCGGGACGGACGCGAGCACTTCCAGAAAGCCAAGGCCGTCGTCCTCTGCGGCTATTCCATCGAGACGCCACGACTGCTGCTGAACTCAGCCTGTGCCGGTTTCGAGAACGGCTTGGCGAATTCGAGCGACACCGTTGGACGTTATCTGATGGCCCAGGCAGGGAATGTCGTGCTGGGCTATTTTGACGAGCTGGTTCGTGTATATAAGGCTCCGCCCGCAATCGCTTTGACGGAAGAGTTTTACGAGACGGATCCTACACGCGGCTTCGCGCGTGGTTTTGCGATCCAAACCGTTGGGCCATTACCGATCGCGTTCGCCAAGCAGATGATGAGTGCGCAGGGGGCGTGGGGGTGGGGACTGCGGCGTAGCATGATGGATTACAATCATTGGGCTACACTCGGGCTTCTTGGCGAAATCCTCCCACATCCCGATAACCGCGTTGAGTTAGCGGATGAAACGGATCAGTTGGGAATCCCGGTGGCGAAGGTCACGTTCAGTCTCCATGACAATGACAAAAAGCTGATTGAATTCGGCAAGAACAAAGTCATCGAAGTCATGCAGGCCGCCGGCGCCGAAGAAGTTGTCCAGGAAGCACGCTATGCTCACCTCGTGGGAGCGGCGCGGATGGGCAACGATCCAGAAACTTCGGTAGTGGACAAGTTTGGCCGCAGCCACGATATCGCCAATCTTTTCATTTGCGATGGGAGTGTCATGCCAACCCAGGGTTCCGCGAATCCGGGACTGACGATCCAAGCCCTAGCAGCTCGAGCGGCGGATTATCTGATTTCTCAGGGTGCGACCGTCTTCAATTCAGACAAGAGAAATCTGGAGTGCCCGCCGGTGCGGCGCAACCTTTCGCCGGACGCGACGTGGGGCCACGGCGCGCCGAGACTAAAATAGTACCTGCAAGGGAGATTTGATGAGTCTTCGGATCGAAGATTACGCGCTCATTGGTAATATGCAGACCGCCGCGCTGGTAGGTATCGACGGTTCTATCGACTGGCTTTGCGTGCCCCGTTTCGATTCCGCGGCTTGCTTTGCAGCACTGCTCGGCGGCCCTGAACACGGACGATGGCTGATTGCCCCGGAGGGCAGCGTTAAGGCGGTGCGCCGGAACTACCGCGGCGACACACTTATTCTGGAGACGATCTTCGAAACGAACGACGGCGTGGTAGCGCTGATCGACTTCATGCCAATCAAGGAGCAGTCCGGACAGGTAGAGGTAATCCGACTCGTCGAAGGTCGCAAAGGCGCGGTGGCGATGCGCATGGAGCTGGTGCTGCGTTTCGACTATGGCGAGATCGTTCCATGGGTCAGACCGACAGAGGATGGTGTGCGAGCGGTTGGCGGGCCGGATGCTATTTCCCTTCAAACGCCGATCGCAATACATAGCGAGGATTTGAAGACGCTGGCGCAGTTTACGGTATCCGAGGGCGAGACGGTTCCATTTACTCTGATCCGAAACGATTCATGTTTGTCCGCGGCACAGGTGGATGATCCGATACGTCTGCGCGACGAAAACGAAATCTGGTGGGAGAATTGGGTATCGCGTTGTGTCTACAGTGGCCCGTTTCGCACGGAAGTTGTACGGTCCCTAATCACGCTCAAGGCTCTTACCTATCGTCCGACCGGGGCTATTATCGCAGCGCCGACCACTTCACTGCCCGAGCAATTGAAGGGGTCGCTCAATTGGGACTATCGCTATTGCTGGCTGCGCGACGCGAGCTTCACGCTCAGCGCATTGCTGGTTTCAGGCTACAAGGAAGAGACTATCGCCTGGCGCCAATGGCTATTGCGCGCTGTAGCTGGACAAGCCGACAAGTTACAAATCATGTATGGGCTTACCGGCGAACGCCGGCTTAAAGAATTTGAACTTTCACATCTGCCCGGCTACGAGGGCAGCAAACCGGTGCGAATCGGCAATGCCGCTCACGAACAGTTCCAGCTCGATGTTTACGGCGAGATCCTGAACGCCCTCTACATCGCTCATCGCTATCAAATCGAAATCGGCGAAGACACCTGGCACATCCTGCGCGTGTTTTTGAAGTTTCTCGAAACTGCCTGGGAAAAACCTGACGATGGTATGTGGGAGGTGAGAAGCGGATCACGCCATTTCACCGAATCCAAGGTGGCGGCCTGGGTGGCCTTCGACCGGGCGGTCAAGCTGATCGAAAGAGACGGACTGCAGGGGCCGTTGGAAAAATGGCGAGTTCTGCGTGACAAGATTCATGCAAATGTTTGCGAACATGGCTTCGATCGCACGCGCAATACCTTCGTGCAGTATTACGGCGCCAGCGAACTCGACGCGTCCTTGCTGCGTCTGCCGCTAATTGGGTTCCTGCCCGCTAACGATCCCCGGATTGTGGGCACGGTCGAGGCGATTCAACGCGAGCTGATGGAGGATGGGCTGGTCAAACGAAACCGCCACGCGATGGGCGGCGGGAGCGAGGGTGCGTTTTTGCCATGTACTTTCTGGCTGGCCGACTGCCTGGTGGCGATGGGCCGCGGTGACGCAGCGCGCAAAATTTATGAGCGGGTGCTTGGACTGTGCAATGACGTGGGGCTGCTCTCGGAGGAATACAACCCCAGCAAAGGCCGCATGCTGGGGAACTTTCCGCAAGCTCTTACCCACATATCGTTGATCAATAGCGCCTTCAATTTGTCCGAGCAGCAGAAGCCGCTGAACCTCGCACGGGCCGAGTAGTTAAGTCCGATACTACAGGCGATCAAAAATTCAGGAGACACCCCTCGCCGACTTTCCAGAGTATAAGTTCAGCGCGCGGCTCGGCCGGCCAAGTCCAGGGTACTTGCCTCACATCATATTGGGGATGGCGTTCCTCCGAAAATCTGGGAGATGAGATACGATGAATGCACCTGCGCGATCGCCGGAGATCAAGATTGGGCGTCTACGTGCTTCCGCCTACCTTATACCGACCGATTTTCCCGAATCCGACGGTACCATCGAGTGGAAGGCCACCACACTTGTGCTGGTAGAGGCGCCAGGCGGCGATCAAACCGGTATCGGTTACACCTACGCCGACGGCGCTACAGCTCGGTTGATCAACGATATGCTCGCCGATGTAGTCGAGGGGCAGGATGCGATGGCGACCTCGGCGAATTGGCTCGCGATGATACGCGCCATTCGGAATCTGGGTCGTCCCGGGATCTCATCGATGGCGATTGCCGCGGTCGACAATGCTTTATGGGATCTCAAAGCGCGGATCCTGGGTTTGCCCTTAGTGACGCTGCTCGGCGCGGCCCGCGACAGCGTCGCCGTGTACGGCAGCGGGGGCTTCACTTCGTACGACGAGGATCAACTGCGCAAACAATTATCGGGATGGGCAGAACAGGGAATTCAGCGCGTAAAGATGAAAATCGGCCGCGAGCCGCGCAAAGATCCTGATAGGGTGGCCGCCGCGCGCGATGCGATTGGATCAAACGTTGAATTGTTCGTTGACGCTAACGGTGCGTACACGCGAAAACAAGCACTGGAACTGGCCAACAGATTTCGCGATTTCGGAGTGTCGTGGTTTGAGGAGCCGGTTTCCTCTGACGATCTTGATGGGCTGCGCTTGTTGCGCGATCGCGCGCCCGCGGGAATGCAGATAGCCGCGGGAGAATATGGTTACGATCTGCCGTACTTCGAACGAATGTTGGCGGCCGGAGCAGTCGATGTCCTACAAGCCGATGCTACCCGCTGCGCGGGTATTACCGGTTTTCTTCAGGTGGCGGCACTTTGCGAGGCGCGTTCGCTGCCACTTTCGGCACATTGCGGGCCATCGATGCACGTTCATCCCTGTTGCGCCGCCAGGCCGGTATGTCACATCGAATACTTCCACGATCACGTGCGCATCGAGCATATGCTGTTTGATGGCGTGCTGACTCCGCTCAACGGCCGCCTGCAGCCCAACCTTTCGCGGCCCGGTATCGGAATCGAGTTCAAACATTCCGATGCCGAACGATACCTGATCTGAGCAGGCGAAAGATTGAGTGGGGCTCTAGGGCAGCGTTACGCCGCGGCGATTATATCGACCAGCCGAGAAGCTACAGACTAAGTCGCGGCGAAGATGGATGCTGGCGCGGAAACGATCTTATCCAGAGCCGACGTTGGCGACGACCAGCAGGGCGACCGGCGTTGGCGTGACCGTTGGGCCGCACTCGTACAAGTCTGCGAATGAACCTGTTTTTGAAGACTCAAGGTGGAGTCTCTTATTGGTCCTGTTCGATACTTAAACTTAGATCACCGTCGATATGAAGAACCTGTACCTTTACTGCATCATCGGCGGTCCGCTCGAAGCTCAAACTTACCGCGGCATTGCCAACTTTTAGCCGGCGGATCTCGAGGCGCCGAACGAGCTCCGGCAACAAAGGACGCACGATCCGCAGCCGCCGTTCGAATCCGAGGGGAACCAGTCCCAGAGCGGTTTGCAGCATCATCGGAACAGCGCCGGCAGCCCAGACCTGGGGGTGGCAGGCTTCAGGATAGAGAACGGGAACATCGTAATCATTGCGCGCAAAACCCGCGAACACCTCCGGGAGCCGATCCTGATCAAAATGCGCCGCGGCCTCGATGATACCGCTGAAAACCCGCTGGAAAGAATCGTCCAACCCATACTTTCGAAATCCGGCTGCAATGATCGCATTATCATGCGGCCATACGGTTCCAACGTGATAGCCGATCGGATTATACCGTCGCTCATGTTCAGAAAGAGTTCGGATGCCCCACCCGCTGAACATGTCCTCGGCCATCAGGCGATCGGCTACCAGCTTGGCCTTATTGGGATCGATGATGCCTGACCACAATGCCTGACCTGCATTCGAGGAAATAACGGCCGCCGGCTTGTTGTTGCGCTGCAGCGCCAATGCATAGGAGTTCTTGTCTTCCATCCAGAAATCCCGGTTGAAGTGCGCGCGCAGGTTCGCGGCTTCCTCAAGGAGTTGGTCAGCCCGATCCTGCGCGCCCGTTCGTCGAAAAAGATCCGCCAGGCAGGTCTTCGCGAGGTAGACGTATCCTTGAACCTCGACCAACGCGATGGGAGGTGTAGCGAGCGTGCCATCGGCATTTACGATACCGTCGCCAGAATCTTTCCAGCCCTGATTCGACAGGCCTCCTTTGGCTTTGCTCCCATACCTGACATAGCCGTCCTTCGCGATGCCGGCGTATTTCGCGAGCCAATCAAGCGCTAAATCGACGTTGCCCCGCAACTCATTAAACAGGCTCAGATCGCCTGTCCAGGCAGCATGGTGACCGAGGACGATCAGAAACAAAGGGGTGGCATCGACTGTACCGTAGTACGGCGTCTGGGGAATTTGTTTGGAGGTAGCCAGTTCGCCGAGCCGCAGTTCGTGGAGTACTTTACCAGGTTCCTCATCATGTGCCGGACTGATCCGCCGCCCTTGATACTTTGCCAGCAAACGGAGCGTCTGCTCGGCCATTGAAGGCGAATAACTTAGCATTTCAAATGCGGCGATGAGGCTGTCCCGGCCAAATAGAGCGCCGAACCACGGTAAGCCGGCAGCAAAATAATGGTCACTGTCGAGCGCGCTCCTCAAAACGCGATGATCGTGTAGAGAACGCGCCATCACTTGGTTGAATAGGCGGCTGTCGCTTTCAATTTCAGGATATTCTGCGAGCCACTCTTTAGCTTTGCGATCCAAGGAATTGTCGAGGCGGTCGAAATCGGAATCGATATAGTCGTGGCGGGGATGCGTTTCTTTCTCCGGCGATTCGGAGATTGCCAGCGACACGCGAAGCTGTTTACTTTCTCCGGGCTGTAGTTTGATGCTCAATTTTGCGCTGTTGGAGGTGATCGCTTCCGCCTTGGGCGAAAAGTGGACCGCCAGGCGCCGATAGATTCCGTCGACGCCTTTGTAAGTAAACCTGAGCACGCCGTTGTCCCAGGTTGGCTTTCGCAACTGGCCGGTTTTTTTATGCTCCGCGCCACGAATGATAAAGATATCCTGGAATCCGGCTTGGAAGGTCAATGCAACCGGGAAGTTTATTGGCGCCACGTCGTAATTGCGGAAAGTAATACGATCCAGCAGCGCGAGCTTAGCGGATTCGATAAGTCTCTCCCACCTGATCCCCATGCGTTGCTTTTTGATCGCCGTGCCGGTGGCGGATGCCATCTCGGGGTTTGTCAGTTCGAACGTAGCTTTATATGTAGAAGAGGTGGTGGCTGCCAGTCCTTCAGGCTTCGCGTCGCCGATTTTCAGTTCGTATCCGTCCAGAAAGCGGGTGTCATGATAGTAGAGGCCCAGTGTGTGGTGACCTCCCAGCGGAACCATACCATCGCGAGCCGTCAGAAAGTAAATGTTTTCATCCTTCAACACCACGGCATCTACGGTGCTTAGCCGAGTCGGAACCGCGCTACGGGGAGAACGCTTCGGTTTAGACATTTAGCCTCTCGATTCGACAAATCATACGACCGTCAGTGCACGCGCATGGCTGCAGTTTCCAATTACTCATTGGCATCGATTCCCGATGTATCCAGGGTCAGGGCGGCGCTTCGCTGATGGTGCGCGCGGTCGCCGCGGAATCGGTGGAAGTGCCGGCCACCGCGGTGCCGGGCCTATGAACGCCCGGCTCGGTAACCCGTGATTCCAGGAACGCCACCAGATCGTTCATTTCTTCGCGCGTCAGGATCCCCGCGAATGCCGGCATGTTGCCACCGCCATTGGCGATTCGAATCTTGATATCGTCGACCGTCAGCCGATGCGCAACATAGGTCAGGTCGGGGCCGCGCTGGCCGCCGCTGCCATTGACGGTATGACAAAATTCGCAGGCCTTGTCGTGGAATAGCTGCGCGCCGGCGGCGACCGGTCCCCCGGTCGCGCCGACCAGTGCGGCCGACAGCGGCTGCGCGTCAAATTTCGGCGACCATGGCGATCGCGAGCCCTCAATCCAGAAAGCAACGATCGACAACACGATGGTGATGACGGCAATAACTGCCCACGGGCGGCGCGCGGGATGGCGCTCACCCTTGTTCCACCACACGGGGACCATTAGCAAAAAGACTATGGCGAACAATGGAGCCCCAATCATAAATACGGACTCCATATGCCGCGGCAATTGCGCCAGGACTGCGAAGTACCACAACATGTACCAGTCGGGGCGCGGGTCGCTGGCGAGCAGGCTTGGATTGGGCGGGCCGCCCAGCGGGGGTGCCCCGACAAAAAAAGCCAGCGCGGCAATCGTGATCACAACGATGAAGGCCGCCACCGCGTCGCGCCAGGCGACGTCGGGCCAAAATGGCACGCCGCGCTCCGCCAGCAGTTGGTCGTACTCCGCACGATAGGTCTTGGGATTGACCTTCTGTCCGCGCACTGGCGGCGCCGAAATGCCGTCGTGCAAAACCAGATAAAGGTGGAAGGCGACTATGGCCAAGATGGAGGTGGCCAGGAAGAAGACATGGAACGCAAAAAAGCGGCTAAGCGTGGCGCCGCCAAGGGTTTTGCCGCCGAGCAAAAAGCGCGCGAGATATTTGCCGATGAACGGCGTTCGCCCGATCATCTCAGCGGCCAGGATCGTGGCCCACACCGCATCCTGGTCCCAGCGCAGGAGCTGTCCGGTGAATCCCATCGCGACCACCAGGAACAACAGCAAAACGCCTGTTACCCAGTTGAATTCGCGCGGGTATTTGTAGCAGCCCATCAGGAAGACTTGGATCATATGAACGCCAATCAGCAGAATCATCGCCGAGGCGCCAAAGTAGTGCATCCCGCGCAGGAAATTGCCGAGTATCGCCTTGTGAGTAATGAACTGAAGGACCGCATAGGTCGATCCCGACGAAGCTACGTAGCGCGTCGACAATGCGATCCCGGTTACCACCTGAATCACGAGGCAAGTCAGCACGGAGCTGCCGAACACATACAACCATCCGGTGCCGGGCGGCACCGGATGGCGAGCGATTCCAATAACGAGTGTGACTAGTCCGGTGCGCTCCTCGAACGCGTCGACGAACTGCTTGAAGAGGTTCTTCATTCGAGCGCTCCCGTGGGCCTATTCGATCGGGACCGCGCTGGCGAGTATCTCGACCTGTCCATCGCGCACGCGCACGGGATACTTAAAGAGACCGCGCGGCGGCGGACCGGCGGCCACACTGCCGTCGGCATAGTAAACTCCACCGTGGCAGGGGCACATGAAAAGCTTGGCCTTGGCCAGCCAGCGCACCGGACATCCCAGATGCGCGCAGTTGATGGCGAAGGCCTCGAAGCGTTCGGCGTCGAGCCGGCGCAGCCACGCTGCGGTCAGCGCGGTCACTCCTGCCCACACCATCGGCGAGGGATCGATGAAGGTAACCTTGACGGTCTTGCCAATCTCGAAAATCGACACCTGGCCGACCGTCCGCCACACCGGCTTATCGGTCGCGAGGAGTGGGCCGAGGATAAAGCCGATCACCGGGATACCGACGACGGCTGCAGCGAGCGCGGAGAGCGCGATGCTCAGCCGTCCCAGGAACACGCGGCGCTCGGGGCTCAACGCCTCGCGGGGGCTGGCCCCATGCTCTTCATTCGCCATGGAGCAGCTCTCCCACCCATTTGCTAACCGACCATATAATCAGGACCAGCCCTGCCCACGAGAATACATACATACTGACAACGCCAAACAGCAAAAACGTTATACCCAGCGCAAGAAAGACCGGAGCGTAAGTGGACGGCGGAGTCTTTTCCGGTAGCGGCGTAGCCCACTTTTCGGGGTCGCCACCAGGCGCTTGTGAACCGCTTTCAGATGCCATCGCGAAGTCTCCTAAAAGCTCGTAGCGGCCGCAGCACCATCGGTCTCAGCCGCGCCGGACCATTGCAGGAACAAGCCCATCATCACCGCCAGAAACACGAATCCGCCCCCCACCCACATCAGGAGCCCGCCCAACTGTTGATCGACCGCCGGTGTCAGGCCCCATCCCGTGCGCAGCAGCGTGGCGATATGCAGCGAGTCGGACGGATGCAGGTAGGGTGCGTAGAGGATGCCTGGGGCGAAAGTCAGCCAGATGCCGAGCAGGCTGTTGGCCATCGCGCCGGCGAGCAGATAGAGCTGCGCCCACAAGGGCGCTATCCGACACTCGGGCAGTGGAGCGAACACTGGCCACCAGAATATCGTCGCCGTCGCCATGAAGCTGAGATGCTCGACTATGTGGATGTATTCATTGCCGAGCGCGGCGTCGTATAGCGCCGGCACATGCCAGATCGCCAGCATCCCGATACCCATCGTCCAAGCCCCCACAGGATTGCCCAACACGTGCTCGAGGTGGCCGAGCGGGCCAACATCAAGCACGGTACGCGCGAAGCGCGAACTGATGCCGAGCAAGAGCAGCGGCGGCACAGCGAGTTCGAGTAGCAGGTGCTGAACCATATGCGCGCTGAAGAGATACTCGTCGCCGAGCATATCGAGCGGCGAGATCAGCGCGAACAGCATCAACGCCACGCCGGCGAAGAACCAGCCGGCGCGCCGGGAGTCGCCACGATGGGCAACCCAGTAGGCCGCGAGCAACGCCATACATCCGATCAGCACCGAGAGGTCCGGATCCCAGGCGCTCAATATCTCAACCATTATCCGATCAACGTCAGGCAATTTTTCGTGCGACGAGCGGCCAAAGATATACTGCCACAAAAATTACTACCCAAACGGCATCGACAAAATGCCAGTACATACTGACCGCCTCGAAGCCCGCTGGCTTGATGTAGTTCAATCGGCCGCTCAGAGCAACGCCGAGCAGCGTTGCCAGCGCGCATAGACCGACAACGACATGCAGGCCATGGAAACCGGTGAGGGTAAAAAATGTCGTGCCGAAGAGGTTGGTGCTGACGGTGACCTCGTGGGCAAAAAGTCCCATGTACTCGCGTGCCTGGCCAAAGAGGAAGATCGCGCCCAGTATCACGGTCAGGGCCAGCCACAACCGAACGCCGCCAAGGCGCCCACGCTTAAAGCTGCGTCCGGCCAGGTAAATCGTCGCGCTACTCAGAAACAGACATATGCTGAACGCGAGCGTGCGCACGGGATTGAGGCTGCTAGCGGCGCTCGGTCCCTGGTCGGGCTGAAGATGGAAGTAAACGTAGGCGATTAACAGAACGAGGAAGAAGTTCGCCTCGGACAGGATGAAGAGGCCAACCCCGAGTTTAGTCTTGTCCGGCATCTGCCGCACCTCATCGCGCAAGCTTCATAAGTATCGCGTCGGTACGATTGGGATGAGCGAGGTCCCAGAGCGGCCGCCGACCCTGCACCGGCGGCACACCATGGGCGAAGTTCTCCATCGGCGGCGGCGAAGTAGTCGCCCATTCCAGCGTCCACGCGTCCCATGGATTGTCGCCAGCAGTCTCACCGGCGTGCAGTGAGATTGCGAGGTTGATGATGAAAATGAGCACCGAGAAGGCGAGCAGGAAGGCTCCGATGGTCGAAAGCATGTTCATCGCTTCCCAGCCGGGTAGCGCTGGATAGGTGAACACGCGGCGCGGCATCCCCAACATCCCGAGCACATGCTGGATCATGAAGGTGAGATTGAAACCGACGAGGGTCAACCAAAAATGCCACTTGCCCCAGCGCTCGGAGAGCATCCGTCCGCTGATCTTGGGAAACCAGTAATAGACTCCGGAAAAGAGGGCGAAGACCGTGCCGCCGAACAGTACGAAATGAATGTGGGCGACAACGAAATAGCTATCGGTCACTTGCCAGTCGATCGGAACCACCGCAAAGGCGACGCCCGAAAGTCCCCCGATGGTGAACATCACCAGAAAACCCAGCGCGAACAGCATCGAGGTGGTTAACCGCAGCCGGCCTTGATACATGGTCGCGGTCCAGTTGAAAATTTTCACCCCGGTGGGAACCGCGATCGCCATGCTGCAGATGGCGAAGAACATATCAAAGGTGTGGCCGAGGCCGACTGCGAACATGTGATGCGCCCATACCGCGAGGCTTAAAAACGCGATCGCCAGGGTTGAAGCGGCGACGAAGTCGTAGCCGTAAATCGGCTTGCCCGAGAAGACCGGGACCACCTCGGAAATGATTCCGAAGGCAGGCAGGATCATGATGTAAACTTCGGGATGGCCGAAAGCCCAGAAGACGTGCTGCCAGAGCAGCGCCGAACCGCCGGTGTCGGGCCGGAAAAAGTGCGCGTTGAGCTGACGATCGATGAGCAGCATCAACAGCGCCGCGTTCAGTATGGGCATCACCAGCACCATCATCCACGCAGTGATAAACGTCATCCAGACAAAGAGCGGCAGCCGTCGGATGCTCATGCCGGGCGCGCGCAGGCAAATAACTGTGGCGATGATATTGATAGCGGCCCCGAGAGTGCCCACGCCGATCGCGAGCAGGCTGACCACCCAGTAATCAACGCCAGGGGTGAAGCTGAAGGCTTTCTCGCTCAGCGGCGCATAGCTGAACCATCCCATATCCGGGGCTCCACCGTTGATGGCGCCAGTGGCGAAGCTGAAATAAAGCATCACGCCGCCCATGATCTGCACCCAGAAACTGAGCGCGTTGAGCCGCGGAAAGGCCATGTCGCGCGCTCCGATCATCAGCGGCACCATGTAGGTCGCAAAGCCGACCAGCAGCGGCACCAGCACCAGGAACACCATCGTCGTGCCGTGCATGGTGAAGAGCTGGTTGTAGATTTCCGGTGTAACGAAGCGATTATCGGGCACTGCGAGCTGGACCCGCATCAGCAGCGCCAACACCCCCCCGACGATAAAAAAGAAGAAGGCCCCGAGCAAATACAAAATCCCTAGTTGCTTGTGATCGACCGACGCGACCCAACTGAGCCAGCCCTCGCGCGCTTCGAGCGCGAAGGACTCACCCTCCAGCGCTTCGGGAACAGCGGCCTGTTTCATTTGAGCGTCTCCAGGTAAGCCACCAGCGCATTGAGATCACTTTTGCTGAGATGGAGATTGGGCATGTGGCTGCCCGGCTTGAACTCCTCGGGGTTATGCAGCCACATTACGAGATTCGCCGGGGTGTTCTCCAACGCTCCCGCCGCCAGCATCCGGCGGCTGGCGATGTGCGTGAGATCGGGACCGATGGTTCCGGTGGCCACGGTACTGGCCACCGCATGACAGTTGGCGCAAGTGCGATCCGCGAAAATCTGCGCACCCTGGATGGCCTCGGGCGAGGTGGGCGCGGGCGGTGCCGCCTCTTGTGCGCGCAGCCACTCGGCAAACCTGTCGGGTGGTTGCGCGATCACCTGGAAACGCATCCAGGCATGCTCAGTGCCGCAGAACTCCGAGCACACACCGAGGTAGGTCCCCGGATGGTCGGCCTCGAGTCGAAGATAATTAGGATGGCCGGGAACAATGTCGATTTTGCGCGCCAGCTGAGGCGCCCAAAAGTCATGGATCACGTCGGCCGAACGTAGTTCGACGCTCAGTGACCGTCCTACCGGAATGTGAATTTCGTTAGAAGCGATCACGCCCGACTTCGGGTAGTGGATTTCCCACCACCATTGATGAGCGACAATTCTGAGGTCGGGATCGTCCACCGCGGTGGCTGGATCTCCGGTGCGCATCGTGGACGCCGTCAATGCCGTCAGCACGATCAGCGAAAGGATCGGCAGGACGGTCCAGATGGTCTCGAGCTTGCGCGAGCCGAAGTTCTGACGAGCCTCTGGCACCCCGGGACGGTCGCGATACCGGATGATAGCGTATATGACGAGGAAGGTGACGAGCACCAGAATCAGGCCGAGAAAAATCAGCGTTCCAACGAACAGCCGCGAGATGGCGGCGGCCTGCGGCGAGGCCGGAGCGAGCGTAAAGGCATTGGCGCTATAAGGTCCGGGCATAGCCAACATCACCACCGCCACCGCTGGGCGAGCACCGCAATGTAGCGCGCGACACGCCGATTTCACAAGTGCCGGGCCTACGCGTCCGCAGCACTCGCATCTGAGGTTGACCGCTTCGCTAAATCTTGTAAAAGAATCGCAACCATGCGCGTAGGGATAGCAATATAAATATGCCTGTCGCGTCTCTACCTCACGCCGTCATGCTAATCGCCTGAATGCGGGACAAACATGCCCGAGAAAATTCCAATCGATCCGCAGAACCCGTCCGATATCGTCATGCTGAATGAACTCCAACAGGAAACGTTCGGTTATTTTCTACATGAATCGAACCTGGACAATGGGCTCGTACTAGATAAGACAAAAAACAATTGGCCCGCGAGCATCGCTGCCACAGGGCTCGCTTTGGCGTCTTACCCGATTGGCGTCGAGCGCTCTTTTATGGCCCGCAAGGATGCGATCGGGAGAACGCTTGCGACTCTGAGGTTTTTTTCACACAGCCGACAAGGAACCGAGACGGATGCAACCGGATATCGGGGATTTTATTATCATTTTCTTGACATGCAGACCGGCCGGCGCGCCTGGAAATGCGAGTTGTCTACGATTGATTCCGCCTTTCTGCTCGCCGGCGTTCTCACCGCAGCTATGTTTTTCGACCGCGATACGCCGGACGAATGTGAGATTCGCGAGCATGCCAATTACTTATACCGGCGCGCGGACTGGCAGTGGGCCCAGCATGAGGGTTTGACGGTCAGTCATGGCTGGAAACCCGAAACCGGATTTTTAAAATACCGTTGGGAAGGATATGACGAAGCTTTGCTCCTGTACGTGTTAGGCCTTGGTTCACCGACCTACCCGTTGGCGGATGAAAGCTATCCAGCATGGAGCTGCTCGTTCAAATGGAAGAAGATTTACGACATCGAATTTCTATATGCAGGTCCGCTTTTCATCCATCAGCTGTCGCATTTGTGGCTAGATTTGCGGCTCATCCAAGATAATTTCATGCGAGAGAAGGGCCTCGATTATTTTGAAAATAGCCGCCGGGCGACGCTCGTGCAGCAACATTATGCAATTCATAACCCTCATCAATTCAAGCATTACGGCGAACACTGCTGGGGGATAACCGCGAGCGACGGTCCTGGTCCGGAGACTAGGCGCGCCGCGGGAGTCGAGCGGACATTTTTCGGTTATGTGGCCCGCGGTGCGCCATTCGGACCCGACGATGGCACGGTTGCGCCGTGGGCGGTTGCCGCATCACTGCCATTCGCGCCGGAGATCGTAATGCCCACGATCCGACACTTTAATGAATTACGCTTGCGCGAGATGAACCCCTACGGCTTCAAAGCTACCTTTAATCCGACCTATCCAGACAAAGGCGGAAGACCCTACGGTTGGGTCACACCTTGGCACTACGGATTGAACCAGGGGCCAATTGTCATGATGATAGAGAATTATCGCAGCGGCCTCTTATGGCGATTAATGCGACGCTGTCCTTATGTGATTGAGGGTCTGCGACGCGCAGGTTTTCGCAACGGCTGGCTGGATGAACCATCTAATTGAGACATGGGGCAAGTAGACCTAACAATTGATTGATGCCCTGAGGCAATCAAGTTCACATCCGACCGAGGACAGTTGTTTCTTCCTTTCCACCTATTTCTCAGTCGTCTCGCAACAGCGCTGTGAGTTGAACGCGTCGGTTCAGACACTTAAGCCTCTCGATTCGACAGATCACGCGACCGACAATGCGCACGCTCGTAGTTTCAGTATCTAATTGTCAAAGCCGCGGCGCTGTCTAAGAGTGTGCGCGGCACGTGCTAACGGCGTATGTTCGGCGCAGTTGCAACTTGGACTCTATGCTGCTTTATGCTCGGATCCTTTCGGTTGCCCCAAGCTTCGAAGCTGTGGAAAATCGGTTGGATTCCATGCCATGACTTCGGTGATCCACCATCACCGCCGACAATTGGCGAGAGTAAAGTGCCTGCTTCAATGCCGCGGACGGTTCTACCCGCCGATACTGTGAGGTAATCCGGATTGCGCAACTCAGGCAGGCAGCTCACTACGCTCGAGAAGGTTAGCATTGCGGTTGCGATGACGTGGGCGGCGGGCTTCGTCGATCTCGTCGGCTATGTCTCGCTATACGGGCTCTATACCTCGCATATGACCGGAAACACGGTCGCGATGGCACGTCATATATCAGAGTTGCAATGGAGCGGCGTCGTGCGTCGCGGATGGCCGATCCTGGCGTTTGTTTTCGGCCTAATGCTCGGAGCGCTTATCTATGAAGCGGAGAAGCGCCGGGGGATCCAAATTCCATTTCCGTCCGCGATCGGTCTTGAGGCGCTGTTGATCGCAATCTTCATTGCGGCTGGGATTGGAAGCGGTTTCAAAGCGGATATTCCGCCACAACCGGCCGATAAATTCTTTGTGATGGTAGCGCTGCTCGCGATTTCGATGGGCCTACAGAATGTGGTTGTTAGAAAGGTTGGCGGAATCAATGTGTATACGACCTTCGTGACTGGATCGTTGGTGAAATTTGCCGAAAATTTCTCGCAATATCTATTCTGGCTGCGCGACCGGACGCGTCGCCGGTTTCGGCGCCGCATCCTAAAAGCGCTTAGGATTTCACCTCGCACGCTCCCTTTCCAGCGTGCCGCACTGACATTCGGCTTATGGACCACTTATCTGGCGGGCGGGGTTTGTGCTGGCTTTTCGATCCAGCGGTGGGCACTCCTCGCGATGATCGCGCCGTTTGTACTGCTATTGGCGATAGCTGTGTACGGTGCCTTTCGTCCATTCCTTTCACTCTCGAACGGTGAGTGGTGAAGCCTCCGTCGTCGAGGGGCTTTTGTCTGGAGTTGGTTCGCCCAGATTCTGTCTTCAGTTAGGCCCCCGAACGGATTGTCCACTATGCAAGCCTGAAAGCCCTTCGGGCAGGAGCTTCTGTGACGATATGGTGCGAAATTAAGCTGGCCCTCTATCGCCCTTCCGAACTGCCGGGCAGCCTGAACTAGCCAGCGCAGTCATGATCGAAACGCGAAGAGCCTCGCGTCCGGGTCTCGCCGTCCTCCAATTGCGGCGGAAATGAGTTGTGCAGCAAGCATGGAATATGTGATGCCGTTCCCGCCATAACCGAGCACGGCGTAACAGCGCGAATGGCCTGGGATTGAACCAATACTGGGTAAGCCGGTATTGCTCTGGCCGAACGAAGCGGTCCAAGCGAACTGCGAGCGTGGGTCGACCTTTGGCAACATCATTGCCAGCTTCTTCTCCAGGGTTTTCGTTTTTTCGTTGAGTAAGTCGTCCCGTCGGCCCGTGTCCGCGAATTCTGCGTCTTCACCTCCGCAGATGATGCGCCCATCGATGGTGGTGCGCAGGTAAAGGTAGGGAGTGGCAGCTTCCCAAATGAAACATTCCTCGGGCCAAAGCCGCTTCGGCTGAGGTTTCGTAGCGATAACCCACGTGGACTGGATGCTATGACCTTCAACGGGTACGATCTTCGGCATCTCATAACCTGTGCACAGTACGATTTGCCGTGATTCGATCGTGAAGTGATCTTTGGTTATCGCTAGAGTACTGTGCTTGCGGGAATGAATGTCCGCGATCTCGTGGGGTGCGTAGAGCCGCGCGCCGAGCTGCTGGGCGCGTCTCAGGAATCCTGAGGCGAGGGCTCGCGGATCAGCGGCAACATTGCTGTCGCTCACTATCGCCGCAGATCGCGATAAGCCAAAGCGAGCGCGCAGGGCATGTCGATTGAGATAGCGGCTGGGCAATCCGAGTCGTTCACGGGCGCGAGCCTCGTTGGCGAGTCCGCGCGCATCCAGAACATCCCCTGCCAGATAGACCGAGGGCCGCAAGCTGATCGCAGCGTCAATTCTCTCACGGCAGACCAGTTGGTAAAGTGCATCGAGAGCTGCTTTAGACCTTAGCCACGCACGCTCCGCCGGGCGCGCCCCGAGCTTGCGCTTGAGGTGAATCAGAGGCATATCAATTTCAAATAGCAGTAGAGCGGTGCTCGCTGGCGTGGACCCCATGACCGGACCGCGGCGATCGACAACCGCGACCCGGTGCCCATCGCTCGCGAGCGCATAAGCGATGAGTGCCCCGCTGATCCCTGCGCCAACGATCAGAACATCCGTCTCCAGGTCTCGCTTCAGACGCTTGGCGCGAGGGAAGTGACGCGGGTAAGCCGTCCATACGGGCGTGCCTGATTTCAGCTTCCTCTTGGCCGTTAGATCCATCTGGATTGTCTCAAGGACGAACTAAAGCCTCGGCCCAAGCTGGTAGCTGAGTATCAGTTCTTGACCCTCATGTCGTAAGTTTCGCCGGCGGAGTGATACTTGAAATTTGTGCAAGTAGGCACTTGATCTGCTTGTGCTCCTTACACCCTTCGCGCAGCTCATAAGGGAAGATAAAAAGTAACGGATCATTGTGGCCGAGGACCTTTTTTCCGTTGGTATCCTCACGACTTGAGTGCGGGTTCACCGTGACACCCATGAGGTCATAGTGACCATAGTGAGTGGGTCATTGTGACTCGCGCTTCTAATAATAATGAGAGAAGGGCGAAGCGGAGGGTTATTCCGGGAGGAAGGAGGGGCTGCCGGTCTTGGCAGTCTGGCCTCCGTCGGCGACGTAGGCCGAGCCGGTCACAAACGATGCCAGGTCGGAAGCCAGGAAGAGAATAACATTGGCCATCTCCTCGGGCCGACCGAGCCGCCCCATCGGGATCACCTCATTGAACTTCGCGACCAGCGCGGGCTGTGCGGCCGCGGCGAGCAACGGTGTATCGATCGCACCTGGGCAGATGCAGTTAACGCGAATCCCCAAGCGCGCGTATTCGATCGCCGCGACCCGGGTCAGGTTAACGACGCCGGCTTTGGCCGCGTTGTAGGCGACGATTCCGTAATCGGCGTAGAGCCCCGAGATCGAGGCGGTGTTGACGATCGAACCGCTGCCCTGCGCGCGCATCACCGGTATCGCACGTTTGATCGCACGGAATACGGCAGTGAGACCGACGTCCAAGGTGGCGTTCCAGATCTGGTCGTCGGTATCGGCGGTAGCCGCCACCGGTGAGGTGCCCGGCGCCGCGGAGAAACCAAAGGCATTGTTGTGCAGGAAATCCAACCGTCCGAATTCGCGCGTGGTGCGCGAAATCATCATGTCGATGTCGGCGGAGCGAGTGACATCGGCAACGATCGCGATCGCCTTGCCGCCAGCCGCGGTAATTTCCGCGGCGACCCGATTGGCGTTGTCGCCATTGATGTCGGCTACCGCAATTGCTCCACCACGCTGTGCGAAGCCCTTAGCCGTTGCCCGCCCGATTCCCGATCCGGCTCCCGTTACGAGACCTGCTTTACCCTCGAATCGCATTTTGAAATTCTCCCGATTTGTATCAGTGATTGACAACTCTTGATGCTAAGTTACGCGCGAATATGGAGAAAGCGAGCGCCTTAAGGGAGTTAACCGCCACGACCCGTACCGTTCATAGCGATGTTCGCCGATGGCTGCAAACCGCTGACTAAGCAATCAAACCAGCAAGCCACCCCCGTCGACAGTCAACGTAATGCCGTTGACGTACCCGTTCTTCATCAGGAACAGCACGGCGTCGGCGAGTTCTTCGGGACGGCCGATGCGTTTGACCGGCAGGCGCGCACCCGCCTCCGCCTTGATCTTCGCGCGCGCTTCGCCGAGCAGCTCATCGAGCATCGGCGTATCGACGTAGCCGGGCTGCAAGGTGTTGACGCGAATCGGCGCGAGGTCGATAGCGAGTGCGCGTGCGAAGGCCTCGACCGCGCCGCACGATGCTGTTGCGACAGCCGCCCCGCGCAGGGGCCGGCGCGCGGCCGTACCCGACATGAACGTAATTGATCCGCCCTCATTCATTTTGGCGGCACCGTACTTGGCGGCATTAAAAGCGCCCCAAAAACGGGTGTCCATCGCGGGCCGCAGAGAAGCGCTGTCGGGAGCGAGCCGCGAATCGAGCGCCACACTGCCGGCCGTAATGAAGATATGATCGACACGATCGATCTCCTTAAACAGCGCAAGGGTGCCAGCTTCATCGGCCACATCCAGAGCGACGGTGCGCGCACCGCTGCCGAGTTCGGATTGGGCCGCTTGCAAACGTTCACGCGATCGTCCGGTTACGATAACCCGTGCGCCTTCGGACTGTGCGCCCTTTGCGGTCGCGAGGCCTATACCGGAGGTGCCACCCAGGACTACGACCGTCTTATGCGCTAGTGACGACATCGGGACTCTCCTTAAGAGCGCAAACTATAAGTTTCCGGAAACTGAAACCTCACGAGGTTTCAGACTTTCTTTTGCAAAGATGGGCGCCGGCCCTTTGAAAACCCGGTTATAGCCGAAGCCCGATGCTCGATGGGCTGCTAAGTCCTCTCACCATAGCGCAGCCAAAAATTCGATTAAAACCCCTATGACATAAATCAGCAGCCGGGATTCTTCGCCGCCTTCAGAATGACGGCCGGGACCGTTGTTAGTTAAGCAAAGCCGCTATGTATACTTATGATTTATAAAGCCTACATTCCACTAATGAGTTCGAGTATGGTGCCGTCGGGATCTTTGAAGCAGACCACGCCAATGAGAGCGCCATTGGGACCTTTGATCTTCTTGAGCGGCGCGAGGCATTCGATCTTTTTCGCCGTCAGCTCCGCATACGTCTTGTCGATATCGTCGACGGTAAATGCGATGCGGCAGATGCCGATGTTGTTGAGCGTCGGGTAGGGCCGGCCTTGCGGCGGCGGATCGATAAATTGGACGAGGTCGAGCACTGGAGCGTCGTTGTCGTCGCCGAGCCGCATGAAGACCCCGCGGAGCTTCTTCGCCTTGAGGCCGAGTGCGTCGCCGACGCTGGGGTCGTCGAGAGTGAAATCGCTGACCTTGTTGAAACCGATGCCCTGATAAAAGCTGATCGAGCGCTCCATATCACTGACACAAATGTTGACGTGAAAAAGCTTCTGCAGCATGTGGATATTCCCCTTGTTATATAATTTTCGCCCAATAGTCAGTCGCCCGCGACGCAGTGCAGCGCCGAAAGATCATCTGCGTGCACGTCGCTCGTTCTGTGCGCATGCTGACAAAACCGATGGCGAAAGCACAAGCGAAACCGCATCGGAATCGGCAGTAGGTCCGAGGCTGGCCAGCCTCCTTGCAGGTTTGGGCGCAAACGATGCTAAGACTTGGGCGGAAATTTATTAAGACGATTCTGCCGCGGCCTTAAGCCGTGGCCGGATAAGGAGCTGACATGGGCAAACTCGACAATCGCATCGCAGTTATCACGGGCGCGGGATCGGGAATCGGCGCAGCCACCGCCCGGCTGTTCGTGACGGAGGGCGCGCGAGTAGTCATTGCGGATATCGATGAAGCGGCGGGCAAGAAGGTCGCGGAGGAATTCGGATCGGCCGGCGCGTTTTGCAAGACCGATGTGCGTAATCCGAAGCAGGTCGAGGAGATGGTGAAATTCGCCGTCGATCGTTTCGGGCGGCTCGACGTTCTTCACAACAACGCCTTTTATACGACGGTCGGTGCGGTGGGCGAAATGAGTATCGACGGCTGGCTCAAGACCATATCGGTCACGCTCTCCGGAGTATTTTACGGAATGCGTTTCGCGCTGCCGCAGATGGTCGCGCAGGGCGGAGGTGCGATCGTGAATACGGGTCGATATCGGGGCTGTTCGGCGACTACCGGATGGGTGCCTACAACGCGGCCAAAGCGGGCGTGGTCAATCTCACCAAGACCGCGGCGATCGAGTACGCGCGCAAGAATATCCGTGTGAACGCGGTCTGCCCCGGGATGATCGCGACGCCCCCGGTGGTGAACCTGCTAGCAGCCACGCGCGATCCTCAGCGGGCGAACAGGAATGCCGCTGAGAGCCATGCGATGGGCCGGCTCGGCGAAGCCCACGAGATTGCCAAGGTGGTGCTTTTCCTCGCGTCTGACGACGCTTCATTCATGACCGGTAGCTCGTGGTGGCGGACGGCGGCGCGACGGCGCATACGGGACTGCCGGGACATCCGCTATAGCATGAGCTATATTTATTCGGGCGAGCAGCTATTCGAGCGCAATCAATTGCGCGGGAGTACGCGCAAGCGCACCGGCATATGCTTGATGCCGCCGACGAAGTTCGAGCGCATCCGCTGGATCGGCCCGGCCATCTCGACCGATTCCAGCCGCTCGGCCAGCTGGCGGAACATTACCTGCAGTTCGAGCCGGGCGAGATTCGCACCGAGACAGAAATGCTCGCCGATGCCGAAGGCGATGTGTTGATTGGGATTGCGCCCGATATCGAATTGGTTTGGCGCAGCGAAGACCCGCTCGTCGCGGTTGGCGGACGGATAGAAAAGCACGAGCTTGTCGCCTTCGCGAAGCTTTTGGCCGTTGATCTCGGTGTCTTCTGTCGCCATCCGCGTGAAGTGAACCACGGGCGAAGTCCAGCGCAGGATTTCCTCAATCGCCGAGGGCACCAATGCGGGAGCGCTCTTAAGCCGCTGCCATTGATCCGGATGATTGATGAAGGCATGGAGGCCGCCGGTGGTAGCGTTGCGGGTGGTTTCGTTGCCGGCGATGATGAGGAGCGCGAAGTACGACATCAGCTCGAAGATCGGCAGCGGTTCATCATTGACCTGGCCATTGGCGAGGGCGCTGGAAAGGTCGTCGCGCGGATGCTTGCGGCGGTCCTCGACCAGCCCGTTGAAGTACTGAAAGAACTCCATCCGCGCCCGTTCGAGGACCTCGGTGGGGTTACTGGCCTTAGCGTATTCGGGGTCGGCCGGTCCGATCATCTCGTTGCTCAGGCGGAACATGAGCGGCCAGTCGGCGCGCGGAATGCCGAACATCTCGGCGATCACGGCGAGCGGCAATTTAGCAGAAACCGCGGTCACGAAATCGCATTCGTCGAGACCGGCAACCTCGTCGAGAACCTCCGTCGTGATGCGCTCGATACCAGCGGTCAACTGCTGAATGCTGCGCGGCGTAAAGCGGCGGTTGACGACACCACGATAGGCGCCGTGCTCGGGCGGATTCATGTTGAGGAGCTGGCGCAAAATAGCCTCGTCGGGCGGCGGCGCAGCAGGGTCATTCACGGCCACTGCTATGAGCTGGATACTCCTGAACAGCCCGGGCTGGCGCGAAACGCTGATGATATCGGCGTGCCGTGTGAGCGCCCAGAAGGGATCGACATCGGGACGTTGATAATAGTGGACGGGCGCCTCGCGCCGCAGCAAGGCCCAGTCCTCGTGCGGGTAGCCGCGCTGCACAAATAAATCGGGATTAACGAGGTCGATTGAATCCAGCGTTAGAGCAGGCATACGGTCGATCACTCCTTGTGCGCAGATGACGAGAAGGCACCGGAGCCGCCCGGCATCGCATCAATCCGATTGGCGTTAATCCTCGATTAGGCGGATAGCCTGCCGTGGGCAAAGGCTCACTGCGAGATCGACCTTCGCGCGCAAAGATTGCGGCGGCTGCTCCTCGATGACGTAACTGAGATCGTCGTCGCGAAGCTGGAAGACCCCAGGTGCAGCTTCGACGCAACGGCCATTTCCCTCGCATAGATTATGGTCGATAACGATTCGCATCGGATGGTTCCTCGTGACTCACGATACACAGTGGCGGCCATCAGCCGCAACGCACAATCTCTGGCAGCACAGTGAAGAGCGCGACGCGATGGACGATGCGCCGGCGCATCGGAGCCGTACGCAAGCCAGAGGTTGGCGCGGAACCTCAGCCGCGGCCAACGAACGGCATCTTGGTTGCCATCACGGTCATGAACTGGACGTTGGCGTCGAGCGGCAGGCTCGCCATATAGATGACTGCGTGCGCGACGTGAAGCGCATCGAAGGTCGGCTCGATCTCGACGGAGCCGTTCGCCTGCGGCACGCCTTGGCCCATCCGTGAGGTCATCTCAGTGCCGGCATTGCCGATATCGATTTGACCGCACGCGATGTTGTACTTGCGGCCGTCGAGCGAGGTGGCCTTGGTCAGGCCGGTCATACCGTGCTTGCTCGCGGTGTAGGGTGCGGAGTTGGGCCGCGGCGCGTGCGCGGAAATCGATCCGTTGTTGATGATCCGTCCGCCCTGCGGCTGCTGGTTCTTCATGATGCGGAAGGCTTCCTGGGTGCATAGGAAAGCGCCATTCAGGTTGGTATCGATTACTTTCTTCCACTGCTCGAACGCCAGGTCCTCGAGCGGCAGTGGCCGCGCGCCGACGCCGGCGTTATTGAAGAGCAGATCGAGCCGCCCGAACTCCTCGCGAGTCGCAGCGAAGAGCGCTTTCACCGACGCCGGATCACTGACGTCGGTGGTCACGATTAGGGTTGCCGAGCCGCTCGCTTTGGCCGCTTGGGCGGTTGCTTCGAGCGGTTCCCGGCGACGCCCGGCGAGCGCGACCGCATAGCCTTTATGCGCTAGTGCGATCGCCACCTGATTGCCGATTCCACTGCCAGCGCCGGTCACGATGGCGACCTTGTTCGATGAGCTCATTGGGCGAATCTCCTGGAGCAGCCGACGCTGCGGTTAACCAGCCGCCTCCGCAGCGGCAGGCGAATAGGGACTGTGCGCGTTCGGCGAGTTGTCCACTAACGATCCCGCCATCAACAGTCGCGCGGTTAACGATCGATCCACTTGGGATTATTAATCGTGAGCGCGTCGGCGACCGACTCCCTAAGATGCTCACGCAGAGCCGCATCGTTCAAATCGAGTGCGCCGGATCGAATGCGCTCCGACAACTCGAGACTGAGCGCGTCAACTTCACCGTCGTGCCCGAGGATCGCAGCAAGGCGCATACGTTCCGCTGCGGCCTGCTCGCCGCGCAACTCCAGTTCGCGCCGAATCGTATTCAAAACATTAACAGTGACGCGTGTTTTGAAGCGATGGTAGCCGTCGAGTGCGGGCAACAATTCGTCTTCGAGATACTTCACGGCTGCGCTCAGCAGCGTCGGCGCATCAGGCATGCTTCGCGGCATCGGCGTCCCCTTTCATACAATAGTCATTCGTATAGCTAGTCGCGATCTTCGATCAGGTTGAGAAAATCCCATAGCGGCTCCTCGATGCGCCGTCCGATCGCGCAGCGCTCGATACCGACCTCGGCGATGCCCCTCGAGCCGAGCCGCAGACAATGGATTACCCATTTCAGGTTCCCGAGCGCCTCCCAGAAGCGGATATGCGCAGGGTCAACTGGAAAACCGCTGGCCCGCTCGTAGGCGGCAAAGAGATCTTCACGCGAGCCAAATCCGCCGACTGGAGCCGCACCGCCAAAGCGCCAAGTCCGGATGCACAGCCAGCCGAGGTCCTGCATCGGATCGCCACTTTGTCCGAGTTCCCAATCGAGCACGCAGCGGACGCCGTCCTCACCGACGATCAGATTGCCGAGGCGAAAGTCGCCGTGTACGACGGTGTGACGCGCATGCTTGGGTATGTTCTCCGACGCCCATCTTAAGGCCAAGTCCAACGCCGGCAGGCATAAGCCGAATCGATCGACGATCTGGCGATGCGCTGCGACGTGGGCGGCTGCATCCTGACGCATCAGGAAGGGCACCTGGGTCAGGTCGATGCGGTGAGTCGCTGCCAGGATTTCACCGCATTGCTTGGCCATCACGGCGCGCGCGCCAGCGAACTTCTCATCGCGCACGATCCTCGTGCCGAGGGTTTCGCCGTCGACGCGCTCGGTAACGTAGCCGCGGCCAAGACCATCCGCGGGCTCCAGAATTGCGCGAACTTTGGGCGCGGGAACGCCGATTTCGGTCGCTGCTATCATCAGGCGCGCGTCGTGCTCGGGCTCGAGTTGGGGCACCAGCCCCGTCGCCTGATCTTCATAAACGCCGCCGTGCTGCATGATCAACTGATGGCGCGCGCCGTCAGCCTCGGCGTCGAACGACCACGTGCTGCGGTTGGCGCCACCGGTAAGCTGGCGCAGGTCATGGATCGTTCCGGGCGGCCCGAGGAAGCGCGCGATCACGGCTTGCAGACGGGTGGCGATATCGTCATTGCTCATGAGGTTTCGTGGGTGCTTCCTGCGGCGGTTAAGCTTCGGCCTTTGAGCGGCTGCCGAAGCCGAACAGAATCTGCGCGACGCGGCGAATCTGGATCTCCTCGGCGCCCTCCGTAATGCGGTAGCGGCGATGGTGTCGATAGATGTGCTCGAAGGGTTTGTGGCGCGAATAACCGATGCCTCCATGCACCTGCATCGCACGATCCGCAGCTTCGCACACCAGCCGGTTCGCGCGGTAATTGCACATCGCGACTTTATCCGAGAGCCGTTTGGCGACCTCCGGCTTCGACATCTGATCCATCTCCCACGCGGTCTTGTGAATCAACGCGCGGATCATCGCGGCTTCGGTATGCAGTTCAACCAGCGGCCATTGGATGGCCTGGTTGGTCGCAAGCGGCTTGCCGAAAGGCTTGCGCTCGAGTGCGTACTTCACGCTCTCATTGATACAGAACTGCGCCGCGCCCAAAGATGATGCTGCCTGCCGGATACGGTTCTCGTGGACGAAATGCTGGGCCACCGCCAGTCCATCCTCGGGGTCGCCGAGGATCGCATCCGCAGGCACATAGACATTGTTCAACGAGACGCGCGGATGGTCGGTCGGCATGTTGAAGGTCCACAGGTACTCTTCAATTTTGAAGCCGTCGGTTTTGGTTGGGACGATAAAGCAGGTGATGCCCTTGGCGCCGCCGTCGCGTCCGCTGGTGCGGGCGAAGACGAAGTCGTGCGTGGCGACGTGCAGACCGGTATTCCAGATCTTCGCGCCGTTGATCCGCCAACCGTCACCCTCGCGTGCACCGAGCGTTTCCATCCAGGTGGCATCGGAACCATGATTCGGCTCGGTCAGGCCGAACGCGACGCTGATCGAGCCGTCGAGGATGCCGGGGATAAACGCGTCGCGCTGCGCTTTGGTGCCGAAGTCGCGAAACATCAGGACGGTCGGAAGGTTCCCGACGATCGAGCTTTCGTTCTGCAAGTCGTTATGCAGGCCGAGGCCCTTGGCTGCGAGGTGTTCGCGAATGACGGCCATCGCGAGGTTGGAGCCGTCCTTGCCGCCGTACTCACTGGGCAAGGCGAAACGGTAGTGGCCGGCCTTGTCGGCGCGCCGGCGCATCTCGCCCAGCAGCGCCTCCCATTCGTGACGTGGCAGTCCGCCGCGGTCGAAATCGGTCCGCGCCCATTCACGGCGATGATCGAAAAAGCGGATATTGTCGTTCTCGCGCTCGAGCGGCTTGATCTCGCGCTCGATAAAGTCGTCCAATTCAGCGAGATAAGCCGTGATATCGGCGGGAATGTTGAAATCCACTGTGACAGTCTCCTAAGTGCATGAGAAACGAAGGTCGAGGTTTACCAGAATGTGGTTTTCCGCGAAATCCGCCGTCACCCCAGCGGTGCTGGCCACGAGTAAGCCAACCACGAGAATCGCATGAGCAAGCTACCTCTTTCCCGCTTCACCGTGATCGATTTGACCCGCGCGCGCTCCGGCCCGACGGCTGTGCGCCAGCTCGCCGACTGGGGCGCCGATGTGCTCAAAGTCGAGACCCCGGGCGACGACGGCGATATCAGCTCGCGCAACAGCTCCGACTTCCAAAACCTGCATCGCAACAAGCGCAGCCTGACGCTCAACCTCAAGACGCCCGAGGGTATCGAAATCCTGGAACGCCTCGCGGCGTGTGCCGATGTGCTGGTCGAAAACTATCGGCCCGACGTCAAGCATCGGCTTGGGATCGATTACGAGCATCTGCGCGCGCTCAATCCGCGACTGGTTTACGCCAGCATCTCGGGCTTCGGTCAGGACGGACCGTATCGCGAGCGCCCGGGTTTCGATCAGATCGCGCAGGGCATGGGCGGGCTGATGTCGATCACTGGACTTCCCGGTCAGGGACCGGTGCGCGCGGGAGTCGCGATCGCCGATCTCACCGCCGGCGTCTTCTGCGCCATGGGTATCCTGATTGCGTTGCTCGAGCGCGAGGAATCGGGCGAGGGGCAATGGGTGCAATCCTCGTTGCTCGCTGCGCAAATCGCGATGCTCGATTTCCAGGCTGCGCGCTGGCTCATCTCGAGCGAAGTGCCGGAACAGGCCGGCAACAATCACCCGACCTCGATTCCCACCGGGGTATTCGCGACTGCCGATGGTCATATAAATATCGCGGCTTCAGGCGGCGAAATCTTTGCACGCCTGTGCAAGGCACTCGGCGCGGAACACTTGGTGAAGGATCCTGAGTTTGCCAGCGGAAGAGCGCGGTCACGCAATCGCGATCGGCTCAACAGTGCGGTCGAAGAGATCACTCGGACGCGGCCTTCGGCGGAATGGATCGAACTGCTCAATCGCGCGGGCGTGCCGAGCGGTCCGATCTATCGCATCGACGAGGTGTTCGCCGACCCACAGGTGCGCCAGATGGGAATCACGCGCGCGCTCGAGTCGCCGCGCCGCGGCCGCCAGGAGCTCGTCGGCCAAGCGGTAGAGCTGAGCCGCACGCCGTGGGGCTTGCGCACAGCGACGCCCGAGAAGGGCGAGCATACGGAGACAATACTGGCGACGCTCGGCTACGACGCCGCGGCGATCGCCGACTTGCGCGCCCGCGGCATCGTTTGAGCTAGCGTCAGAGACGACGCAGCATCGACGCAAATGACTTTGCCGGCGCGCGGCGGCTGGGCTAGAGTCGGGCGGCGCAAGCCGAAGGAGCGGACGACGATGGATAGCCTGTTACCAATCGCGGAGAAAATCGGAGCTCTGTTGAAGGATCGGCGTGAGACGATCGCAATCGCGGAATCCACTACGGGTGGCCTGGTCTCAGCGGCGCTGCTGAGCGTCGCGGGGGCGTCGGTTTACTATGTCGGCGGCGCCGACGTTTATACGCTCAAAGGTCGGCGCGTCCTGCTCGATCTTCCCGACTCCGCCTTCACCGGTGTCAAACCGCTGACCGAGCAAGGCGCAATGATCATCGCCCGTGCGATGCGCGCGCGCTTGGACTCGACCTGGAGTATGGGCGAATTAGGCGCCGCGGGACCCACCGGAAGCCGCTACGGCGAGCCTGCGGGCACCAGCGTCATCGCGGTCGCCGGTGCGATCGAGCGGTCGATCACAGTGCGTACCGGCAGCGACAATCGTCTTGCGAACATGCGCACCTTTTCGCTCGCCGCGCTCGATTTGCTCGCGCAATGCATCGCCGCCGCTCCGCGCGCGTAGCAGGGACGGATGCCGAGGGCCACTGCTGATTGCAGTGCTTGTGTTGGCGGCCGCGGCAAGGGCATTGGCGTTTGCTTGCGCGATCCTGAACGACAACCTGCATCCAGTCTGATCAGTTCGCCGAACCGCGGCGGCCGAAGCCAGCATTACGGACTGATCCCGGCTGCGCGCCTAATCCGTCGGCCACGCGCGCGAGTGGTTCGGCTGAGGCGCGGAAGTGCTTGCCATTTGCGGCGGCGCTTGCCATTTGAGGAGGGCGGAGTTTTAATCGCAACGCTTAAGGGGACACGCGCTGGCGATGAATGGCGCTGCCAGGGGAGAAAAATCATGGACGGAGTTTCACACGTCGCTATCGGGGTTCGCGACATGGAGAAATCGCTCAAATTCTATCGCGACCTGCTCGGGCTCGAGGTGCGGTTCGACGCGACCCAGCCGATTGGCGCGATGCCTCGGCTGTACGCGAGTCCGGAGAAGGGCACGCGCCGCGCCGTCCATCTGCATTACGGCAGTGGTTCGTCGAGCGGATTTCTGGTGCTCTCCGAAATGCCCGGCGGCAGCCCGGGCGCCGCGATCAAACTTGACGAGGTCGGGATTTCGCATTTCTCGTGGTGGGTCGAGGATCTTCGCGCGTGGCATGAAAAGCTCAAGGCCGCGGGCGTCAAAATCCTGGTGCCGCCGAGCCCAGCCGACTCCAGCGGTTACGGCGAAAAGCCGGGGCGAAAGTTCCTGACCTGCCTGTTCGAGGATCCCGACGGAATCATCCTGCAACTCGATCAACGGGTCGAATAACGGAGCCGGATCGCAACCAAACGAGGTGTCGCGTGTCGCCATGTTAAGCGGATGCCGGGTGCTGGACTTGACCACCGAGCGCGGCCTGATGTGCGGGCAGATCCTCGGTGACCTGGGCGCCGACGTGATCAAGATCGAGCCGCCCGGCGGGTCCTCGGCACGATCACTGAAGCCTTTTTTTGCCGACCAGCCAGGGCTCGAACGTTCGGTCTGCTGGTGGGCGTATAATCGTAACAAACGGGGTGTCACGCTTAATCTTGAAACCGACGAGGGCCGTGATTTGATCCGGCGGCTGGCGGCGCGCGCAGACTTCATTATCGAGTCCGAGAATCCCGGCGCTCTGGCCCGGGGCGGAATCGGATATGGCGATTTGAGCGCCATCAATCCCGCGTTGGTGTATGTTTCGATTACGCCGTTCGGGCAGGACGGCCCCAAGGCGGACTATGCCGACAGCGACCTGATCATGATGGCGGCAAGCGGCGCGTTGATTCTCTACGGCGACGAGGATCGTCCTCCCATCCGGATGAGTGTTCCGCAGGCCTACCTCCATGCCTGCGCCGATGCGGCCGGCGCTGCCCTGATTGCGTATTACGATCGGCTCGACACCGGCCTCGGCCAGCAGGTCGACGTCGCAGCGCAGGAAAGCCTCGGACTCGCGGCGCAATCAACTTTGCTCGCGGCCACGCTCGGTGCAGACGAGACTCGCCGGATGGCCGGCGGTGTGAAGCTGGGGCCGCTGCGGGTGCCGCTGGTGTGGGAGGCGAAGGACGGGCTGGTGTCCTGTGTCTTTCTTTTCGGCAGCGCTCTCGGGATCTTCACTCGCAAGCTCATCAGTTACATCTATGAAAGGGGCTTCTGTGACCAGGCCACCCGCGACAAGGACTGGATTGCCTACGCCGACATGTTGCTGACGGGACGCGAGCCGATCGAAGAATATGAGCGCGTGAAGGGCGTCGTCGCGAATTTTCTGCGCAGCATGACCAAAGCCGAATCGTTCGATCTCGCGCGCCAGCACGGGTTCCTTATCGCCCCGCTGGCTACTACCGATGACCTGCTCGCAAATCCGCAGTTCATCGCACGCGAATATTGGCAGACCAGCGATGAGCGCGAACTTGGGCTGAAACTGACCTATCCGGGGCCGTTCGCGCGCTTCAGCGCGACGCCGATCGAGTTCAAGCGCCGCCCGCCACGCATCGGCGAGCATAATCGCGAAATCTATGTCGGCGAGCTGGGCTTGAGCGAACGCGAGTTCGGCGACCTCGCCCGCCGGGGGATCATTTGATGGCTAGCCGATTGCCGCTCAGCGGAGTGAAGGTTCTCGATTTCATGTGGGTGCTCGCGGGTCCCGGAATCACGCGCTCAATGGCCGATTATGGTGCCGCCGTAGTACGGATAGAATCGGTCGAGCGCGTCGATCCGACACGCACGGTCGGCCCGTTCAAGGACAACAACACCAACTCGGAATATTCGGCGCTCTTCGGCAATAACAGCGCGGGTAAGCTGGGCCTGTCGCTCGATCTCACCAAGCCTGAGGCGCGCGCGATCGTGCTCGATCTCGTGCGCTGGGCCGACGTGGTGTGCGAAGCCTTCTCGCCCAAAGCGATGCGCGCGTGGGGCTTCGATTATGAATCGCTGCGCGCGATCAAGCCCGACATCATAATGTTGAGCACGTGCCTGATGGGCCAGACCGGGCCGCTCGCGCGCTTCGCCGGTTTCGGTAACCTCGCGGCGGCGCTGTGCGGCTTCTACAATCTCGTCGGATGGCCGGACCGGTCGCCGTCGGGGCCGTTCAGCGCATACACCGACTACATCGCGCCGCGTTTCGGCTTAGTCGCAGTGATGGCCGCGCTGATTCATCGCAAGCGCACGGGGCAAGGCCAATATATCGATCAGGCGCAAGCGGAGTCGGCGTTGCAATTCCTGACGCTGCCAATTCTCGACGCCGTCGCCAGCGGGCGCAAGTACAGTCCGGTCGGCAACGACGACCTGGAGCATGCGCCGCACGGTATTTATCCGGCGGCTGGCGACGACCGCTGGGTCGCAATCGCGTGCCGCACTGAAGATCAATGGCGCGCGCTGTACTTGGCGATGGACCGACCGCAACTTGCCGACGACCCCCGCTTCAAAACCTTCACCGGGCGCCACGAACATCGCGAAGAACTCGATCGAGTTATCGGCGAATGGACGCGCGCTCGCACTCCGCTCGAAACCGAACGGATACTGCAGGCGCGCGGCGTGCCCGCGCATACGGTGCAGAACACCTTCGACGCCAACGACGATCCGCAACTGCGCCACAACGGACATTTCGTGCGCGTGGATCATGCGGTCGCGGGCGAAACCTTCGTCGAGAACTCCCGCTTCAGGCTCTCGCGCACGCCCGCTCAGGTTAAGCGGGCATCGCCGGCACTCGGGCAGGATAACCAGTACGTACTCGAGCAGTTGCTCGGCTATAACGACGACCGCATCAGCGATCTGGTCGCCCACGGAGCATTGGGCTAACCCACGTCCGGGACATCGGTCGCCCGACAGCCGCCAGCCATCGGGTGCACTTTTGCGCCATCCGCGGGATCAAATCGTCGAGTCGGCATCTATACTAGTGAATCTTCAGGGAGAGGTTCCCGTCATCCCGACAGCCTGTGATAGCGTGTCCCGAAGTTTCAGTCGTTGACTTCGGAAAGCGTGCATGAACGACCGCATCAAGAGTGGCGTCGAGCGGACGCGGGCCTGGATGAACCGCGTGGCAGCACGCCTGCGCACGCGTCGCATGCGCCGCATCGGTATCACACTCGTGGTGCTCTTGTTCCTCTATACAATCGGTGGCTTTTTCGGCCTGCCAATGCTGCTGCGGCACATCCTGACGACTCAGGTGGCGGCCTCGCTAAAACGCCCGGTGACCGTCGGCAGGATCGCATTCAATCCGTACCGTTTGAAACTGGAAATCGATCGGCTTCATATTGCCGATATCGACGGCGCCAAGCCCTTCGTCGATCTCGATCGTTTGCGCGTAAAGGTCTCGTGGACCTCGCTATATCGGCTGGCGCCGGTGATTAAGGAGCTGAGGGTTGATCGGCCGGCGGTGCACGTTGTGCGCACCGGTCAACAGCAATTCAATTTCTCCGACTTGCTCGAGAGCAAGACCCCGAGTCCGCCACCGCCTCCGAGCAAACCCGCGCGTTTCGCGTTGTCGAATATCCAGCTGCATGACGGCGACGTACGCTTCGACGACCAGGTGCTGGGCGAACAGCATAAGCTCGAACATATCGAGCTCGACCTGCCGTTTATCGCGAACCTCCCGGCGGATACCGAGATCTTTGTGCAGCCGCTGCTGCGCATGATCGTCGATGGCAGTCCGGTGAAAATCGGCGGGCGCGCGCTGCCGTTTGCGAAACAGCCCGAGTCAGTGATCGGGCTGCGGCTCGACCGCCTCAATCTGGCGCCCTATGTCGGTTACGTCCCCGAGAAATTGCCGGTGAAGATTCCACAAGGGGCGCTCTCGGCCTATCTCCAGGTGCATTTCGCGCAGACCGATGCGGGACCGGTTATCCGTGTGAACGGCGAGACCTCCCTCGACGATCTCGAAGTACGCGACAGCGCCGATGCGCCGCTGGCCGGATTCAAGCACGCGGTCGCGGATCTCAACGATATCGAGCCGCTGAACGGCGTTTTCCATCTCGGGGCGATCACCGTGGACGCGCTCAATCTTAAACTGGTGCGCAATCGAGACGGCACCACCAATCTGACGCCGATCATGGAGCCGCGGGCAACAGGGAGCGGCGCATCCACGCCACGGTCGCCGCCGCCATCGACAACCGCACCTGCTCCTGCGACGGCGACAACTCCTACCGCATCAACGGGCGCGACGCCTTTAATCATCGCCGCTAAGGTACCGCATGTATCAGCGAATGCCATTGCGTCGCCAGTCGCGACCGCATCGACGAGTTCGATTGCAACTCCCATCGCGATCTTATCGACCAGGAGTGCGGCATCGCCCGTCGCGACCGCCTCAACTAGTCCGGCGGCGACCACATCTGCTCCCGCCGCGAGCGCGTCAGCCAATCCCGCGGCATCGCCCGTCGCGACCGCGTCTCTTTCGCCCATAGCGACCAATGCCCCGGCGGCGACCGCATCAAGTAGTGCCATCGCAACGCCAGCCGCCAGCGCATCCACAAGTGCTGCGGCACCTCCTGCAGCAAGTGCCGCGACATCACCGAGCGCGACTGCGACGCCTGCGGCCGCCGGCCTCGCCGCGCCCTCGATCGCGGCATCCGCACCACAGCCGGCGCCGGCGTCCCCATCGAGCAGGGAAAAGAGCCCGCTTGATCTGACGATGGACTCGCTCACGCTCACGAACAGCACGATCAAGCTAACCGACAACAGCCTCGCGACGCCCGCAACGGTGGCACTGCAAAATATCAACATCGGGCTCAAGCAATTCGCTTGGGGCGCGAACGCCTCGCCGTCCGCCTACAATTTCGCGGGTAGCCTCAGTGGCGGCGGATCGATCGCGGTCAAAGGCAATCTCGACCTGGTGAAGTCGCAGGTCACCAGCGACGTGACGATCGACCAGGTCGATTTGCCGGCGCTGCAGCCCTATGCGCAATCCGCGCTCGCGGCCACTATCGGAGCAGGCAAACTTAACGCCCGCGCCACTATCCAAACCAGCTTCGCGGCGAACCAGTTCAACCTGCACGTGGAACCGGCGAGCTTCTCCGTCGATACCTTGGAGATCGCCGCGGCAGGCGGAGCGGAGAAGCCGGTGCAATGGTCACAGTTCGGCGCGACGATCGCACAGGTTGATCTCGCTACCCATCAGGCGACCGTCAGCGAAGTGCATGGCAACGGTATTCACCTCTTGGTCAAGCGCGGGCGCGACGGCAAGCTGAACCTGCTGTCATTGCTGCGTGCTCAGACCGGGGCCGCGCCGGAAAAGCCTCCGAGCGAGTCCAAGCGGCGGCCGGCCGGGCAGCCGCTGGTGACCGTGACGCGCGGGCGACGCCCGATGCCGAGACCTTCACACGTCGCGAGACGCGCGGCTCCGGCAACGCCGACCACACCGAGCGCGCCGGCCGGAGCCGAATGGCAATATCGGGTCGCGTCGATCGTGATAGATAAAGCGACGATCGATGCCGAGGACGATATGGCTTCGCGGCCGCTGAAGGCCAGCGTCGCTCCATTAAATTTGAGCGTCAGAAATTTCACCAGCGACTTCCATAAGCCATTCGACGTCGAAGTTGACGGCGTGCTCAATCGCCGCGGCAGTTTCAAGATCAACGGGCCGGTCGTAATCGCACCGCTCAAGGCCGATCTGAAGGTGAACACCAAACGGATCGATCTCGCCCTGGCCGACCCGTACATGCCGAAGGATCTGAATGCGACGATCAAGAGCGCGGCGTTGACGGTCAATGGTGCCGCGAGCGCTGCGATGGTGCGTGACAACCTGCGCATGAGCTATCACGGCAGTGCGACGCTGGGCAACGTGCGCATGCTCGACAAAGTGACGGGTGATGATTTCGTCCGATGGAATTCGCTCAGCTTCGATCGTATTGACTTTGGTCTCGGCACGGGCAAGCCGAAGGTGCACATCGGTGGAATCGCGTTGTCGGATTTCTATGCGCGAATCATTCTGAACAGCAACGGCCGGCTCAACCTGAGCGACATCACCTCAAACCCAGCGCAGGCGCCCAAATCGCTAACGCGCCAGCAGTCGGGGACGGCGGCAGGATCCGGTGCAATTCCCGCGGCGCCGCCGGTGACGGCGGCGCCGTCAGCACTCGCGCCAGCGCAAACCACCACGACCGCGGCGGTTCCAGCGGGAACCGCAAGCACTCCCGGGACTACGTCAGCGGCGACGGCTCCCTCCGAGCCAGGGTCAAACGCAGCCGCGCCGCCATCTTCTGCGATCGCACCGGCGCAGACCGCGGCAGTACCCGCGCAGGCCGGAGCGGAGCCGGTGGCGGCAGTGCCCAAACCGATCGGTGCCGATATCGCGCTCGGACAAATCACGCTGCACGGCGGCCACGTCGATTACTCAGACTTCTTCATCAAGCCGAACTACCGGGCAAATCTGACCGACATCAGCGGCAAGGTGGGTGCGTTTGGCACCAGCACGACAACTCCGGCCGAGGTCGTGGCCGCGGGTCAGATCAATGGGAGCGCACCGATTAATATCAATGGATCGATTAATCCACTGGCGCCGTTGGCCGCGGTCGATATCACGGCAAAGGCCAATGGTATTGAGCTAACCGATCTGACTGCCTATTCGGTCAAGTATACTGGCTATCCGATTACGAAGGGTACGTTGACGGTCGATGTCCATTATGTACTGGCTAATCAAAACCTGACGGCCACGAACCATATATTTCTCGACCAACTGACTTTCGGTGATCGGGTCGAAAGCTCGACCGCGAAGAATCTGCCGATCCGGCTCGCGGTGGCGATCCTGAAGGATTCGAAGGGTCAGATTAACCTCGACATCCCGGTTTCGGGGTCGCTGAACGATCCGCAGTTCAGCCTCGGCGGCATCATATTTCATGCCTTCATGAATATTCTGGAGAAGGCGATAACCGCGCCATTTCGGCTGCTGGCGGGAGCAATCGGCGGGATCGCGGGCGGCAGCAACGAAGATCTTTCCTACGTCGAATTTGCACCCGGCCGTGCGACTCTCGATGCGGACAGCCGCAAACGGCTCGATAGCGTGGCCACCGCGCTGAACGCGCGCACCGCGTTGAAACTAAGCATCTCAGGACGGGTAGACCCGACGGTCGACAAGCCGGGCCTGCGCGAAGCGAAAGTCGATGATCTGGTTCGCGCGCGGATGAACGAATCCGAGGACACTGAGTCCACCGCGGAGGACAAGATACCGCCGGACCTCTACAACAAGTATCTCAAGAAGGTCTACAAGGCCGCGAAGTTCGAGAAGCCTCGCGACATGGTCGGGCTCGACAAGTCGATTCCCCCCGAGGAGATGAAAAAGCTGCTGGTCACGAACATGGACGTGACGGACGACGACGAGAAGAATCTAGCTAGCGCGCGCGCCCAAGCGATACGCAAATACCTGAGCACGAAGATTGATCCGGCGCGGCTATTCACGGTCGCGCCCAAGCTAGACGCGTCCGGAATCGACGACAAGGGTAAGACCACGCGAGCCGAGCTAGCGCTCCAATAAGTGGGGGATTCAGAATGGAGTCACAGTACCGATGGAACTGGCGTTCCTTCGTCCTTCGCCTCGGCAATACGGTTTTCAAATTCGCTCTTTTGCGTCAACGCGCCTAACAGGATGACAGCCCTCGGTTCAAGTTCAAATTTGGAAAATTATGAGACTTCAATCGCTGGGCGGATGCTAACGTTGGGAATTGATGCAACGGAGGTATTTCTAGCTCGGTTAAAAGGTCGCCCAATCGGTGATAACGGTCACTATAAACGGGCGCTTCTGTTTTTCCTTTGCAAAGCATTGAAAACCAGCCGAGCGATCGCGTCATTGCAGCAATCAGGTTTTCCAGAAGACGCGCAAATATTGGCTCGAACTGTATACGAATTACGACTGCAGGCACTTTATTTGGCAGATGATCCGAAGATTCGGGTGCCACAGTTCAGGGTGCACGAACAGAAGAGTCAAATGAAGGGCCTAAGAAGGTTCCTCGCAAGCGGTAATGTTCAGGGCCACCCGAAGAAGGTCAATGTTCGGGGTTTGAGAGAAGGCGACTGGTGGGGACCCGGAGGATTGCGTCAGATCGCTAAACACTTAGGGATGGAAAGTGACTACGACATCACCTACTGGCTGTTTTCAGGGTATGTCCACTCCTCTTCACGTGTACTATCTCGATACTGGAAACAGTCGAAAGAGGGAGCTGAGCTTTCACACAAGCCGACGAAAGGCGATGATTTACACGTTGCGTCCAAAGTGACTCAGTGGTTGCTGGAAATTCTGGATTGTTCGGCAGATGCTGTTGATCTCGACTATGCCAACGAGCTCAAGGCCGCGGCAACTGCGCTCGTTGATTTGCGCAGAGCGAAAATGATCGAAGGCTCAAATCAACTACGATAGCTGTCGCCGTGCGGATAATCGCTAACGGTTCCGTTAGCAACCACGCGCGCGGCTCGATGGCGATCCGCGGCATGTTCGATGTGGGAGGTGAATTGCGCACGGGGCCGCCATTTGTTAAATAAAGATATGGCGCTACCGGATCGAATTCCGGATAACATTCCGAAAGTCTTCCCAGCTCGCAGTACATCTGCGGGCCGAGCGCCTTCCCAGCCCGCAGCACAACTGCGGGCTTTGTCGTATCAGGGAGAAATATCATGCCGTACCAGGAGCTCCGCGACGGACTGACCTTTGACGACGTGCTCTTGCTGCCGCAGTTTTCCGATCTGCTGCCGTCGAACTGCGACGTCTCGACCGTGCTCAGCCAGCGAATCCGCCTGCGGATTCCGCTGGTGGCGAGCCCGATGGACACGGTGACCGAAGCGCGCAGCGCGATCGTGATCGCGCAACTCGGCGGCCTCGGCTTTATTCATCGCAATCTCAGTATCGAGCGGCAGGCGGCCGAAGTTGCCGCGGTGAAGAAGTATGAAAGCGGGATGATCGCGGACCCGGTGACCGTCCATCCCGAGCAGATGATTGGCGATGCGCTCGCGACCATGGAGCGCTTCGGAATTTCCGGACTGCCGGTGGTTGCCGACGAACGGCTGGTGGGAATCCTGACTAATCGCGATCTGCGTTTCGAGCGACGGCTGGACCGGCAGGTGCGCGAAGTGATGACCACCAAGGTGATCACGGCGCGGCCAGGAATCAGCCTCGAGGCGGCCAAGGAGATTTTGCAGGCTCATCGGATAGAGAAGCTGCCGTTGGTCGATGAGCATCATCGGCTGCGCGGGCTGATTACGGTCAAGGACATGGACAAGGCGACGCGACATCCGTATTCGAGCAAGGACGCGCGCGGGCGGCTGCGGGTGGGTGCGGCGATCGGAGTCGGACCGGATCGCGAGGAGCGAACCGCGGCGTTGAAACGGGCGGGGGTCGACGTGCTGTGCATCGACACCGCGCACGGGCATTCGCAGAACGTAATCGATGCGCTGCGGGCGACCAAGCAAGAATGTCCCGATATCGACGTGGTGGCGGGCAGCGTCGCTACATCAGAAGGGGCGAAGGCGCTGGTCGATGCGGGGGCGGACGCACTGCGGGTCGGGATGGGACCGGGATCGATTTGCACGACGCGGATGGTGGCGGGGGTCGGCGTGCCGCAGATTACCGCGATCATGGATTGCGTCGCGGTGGCGGAGCCGCGCAATGTACCGGTGATCGCCGACGGCGGTATCCGGTTTTCGGGCGACATCACCAAGGCGATCGCGGCGGGCGCATCGACGGTGATGATCGGGTCGTTGTTCGCGGGCACCGAGGAGAGCCCCGGCGAGACGATCCTTTACCAAGGCCGCACTTACAAGCTCTATCGCGGCATGGGCTCGCTCGGCGCGATGACGGAGCGGGTGCGCGACCGTTACGGCCAGCATGATGTAACTGACGGGAGCAAACTGGTGCCCGAGGGAATCGAAGGCCGCGTACCACATCGCGGACCGCTCGGCAGCAATATCGAGCAACTGGTCGGCGGGTTGCAGTCCGGCATGGGGTATATCGGGGCGGTGAATCTGACGGAACTGCGCCGCCGCGCCAAGTTTATCCGGGTGAGCGACGCGGGCCAGCGCGAGAGTCATGTGCACGACGTGTTCATCACGAAAGAGGCGCCCAACTACCGCCCATAACTGAATTCGGCCTTGAGCTTAAAGGATCAGCCGCGCGTCGCTCGATGAGTAATGCGCGGCTTTTTCTTTGCCCACGTTGTTCGAACCAAAGAATACTCGAACGGGTCGTGGGCGGTTTAGAAGGTTGGTTCAAGAATGTAGAACTTTTAGTTTTTTCCCGATACTGAAACCTCACCGAGGTTTCAAGCGGCCCAACAGCCTTTACCTGACTTTTCGGACTGGACTTCCCATTTTTGAAGATGCGGACTCCGCCCTGTGAATACCTCGTCATGGTTCACGAGCAGCGCGACTGTCTTGAGCGGGTCTTTGTGACTGCACTTTCGATTGGGTCCGGGAAGCAATCGGTCTTGCGACGACTATCGATGAGACCCTCGGTGAACGAGTAAGCGCGCTGGTCACAATTTGACGCGCGCAAGAACCGCCCACTACCAAGGAATGAGCCGCGCGTTCGCTCATGAGTGATGCGCGGCTTTTCTTTGCCCAAACCGCCGAGTGAACGGATACTCGAATGGGTACCAGCGGCGTGACAGAATCGGTGAGTCACGCATTTCACGACTGAATAATAGCTAATCGACGAGGCGGTGCGGGGCGGAGCGAGCGATGGCGCGGACCAGGAAAATTCGCGTAGGAGTACTCTTCGGAGGGCGCTCGGGAGAGCATGAAATTTCGCTGCGATCGGCGTTGACGGTGATGTCGGCGATGGATTCGCGGCGCTACGAGATCGTGCCGATCGGAATCGGGCGCGATGGCCGTTGGTATTTGCCCGACGATGCGATCGCGATGTTGAAAGACGCGGCGCCGAAGCTCCGCGCACTCGGCCGCGGGGGCACGCCGGTCAGTCTCTTGCCGGAGCCGCAGGGCCGTTCCTTGGTCCACGCGCCCTCGCGCAACGGCCGCGGATTGAGCGCGAAGGTCAGCCCGCCGGCGATGCCGGGACCGCTCGATGTGGTTTTCCCGGTGCTTCATGGGACCTACGGTGAGGACGGCACTGTGCAGGGATTGCTCGAACTTGCAGGTATTCCCTACGTGGGCGCGGGCGTTCTCGGGTCGGCGCTGGGAACGGACAAGGACGCGCAGAAGCGAATCCTCCACGCCTCGGGAATTCCCGTGGTGCGCCATTTCGCGCTGACGCGATCGGAGGCCGACGCAGATGCGCGGGCGGCGCGGCGGATCGCCGATGAACTCGGCTATCCGGTCTTCGTCAAGCCCAACGCGCTCGGCTCGTCGATCGGAATCAGCAAGGTCAAGCATGTGCGGGCGCTGGCCGCGGCTCTCGCGGAGGCCTTTCAGTACGACCACAAGATTTTGATCGAGGCGTCATGCGCGGGCCGCGAATTCGAATGCGCGGTGCTGGGCAACGATCGGCCCAAGGCGTCGGTGGTGGGCGAAATCCTGATCAAGGGCCACGAGTTCTACAGCTACGAATCGAAGTATGTCGATCCTGAGGGGTCCGAAGTGCGGATCCCGGCGGAGCTTACCGCGAGCATTGCGGAGCGGATCCGTGAAATCTCGGCGGCGGCGTTCAAGGCGCTCGCGTTGCGCGGGATGGCCCGGGTGGATTTCCTCGCACGCGCGGACCTGAGCGAGCTGTTCGTCAATGAGGTCAACACGATTCCCGGTTTCACCGCGATCAGCATGTATCCGAAGTTGTGGGAAGCGAGCGGCGTGCCGCTGCCGCAATTGATCGATCATCTAATCGAACTCGCCCTTGAGAGCGCGCGCGATCGTTCGCGCCTCAAGTTCACATATCAGCCCCGGGAATGACGAGGCGCGCGATGAATCGTATCCTGATTGCGACCACCAATGCCGCAAAATTCGGGGAGTATCGCATCCTGCTGCGCGAATTCGATCTCGAGGTAGTGTCGCTGCGGGACGTTGGTATCGACGCCGAGGCGCCGGAGGATGGTGCGACCTTCGCCGAGAACGCGCGGCTCAAGGCGCAGTTCTACTTCGATCGCGCGGGTATCGCGACGCTCGCTGACGACGGCGGCCTGGAGGTCGACGCGCTGGGGGGCGCGCCAGGAGTGCGGTCGCATCGATGGCTTGGCGAAGGCGCCGACGATCGCATGCTGGCCGAGGAAATCGTGCGCCGAATGAGCGGAGTTGAGCCGGCGCTGCGGACGGCGCGGCTGCGCGCGGCGGCGGCGCTGGTCTTCGTTGAGGGTGGCGTGCAGTGCGGGCGGGTGGTCGAGGCTGCGTTCGAGGGAACGATCGCTGATCGCTGTTACCCGAAGATTCAAGCGGGATTCCCGTACCGTTCGGTGATGATCGTTCGGCAGCGCGGATGTTACCTGGCAGAGCTTGGCGAGGAAGAGGCGGCGCGGCTAAGCCAGCGGCGGTTGACGGTCGAAGCGCTCAGCGAGGACCTAAAAAGAATTGCGGCGTGCGGCTGATCCCGGGGCCGGGGTGACATTAATCGGCGCTTACCCTGACTTGGCACAGCTACCGTCCGTGATGCCGACACAGTAGTATTTCGGCGATCGGGGCTAAGGGCGGTGACCTCCGGATAATCAGCTCGCGCGGATCGTGCGCCCGGGCCAATGGCCGGTGGGGCCATCGATTAGAACTAAGCCACTGGCGCTTCCCGCGAGGAATGCGTACACCTCAATCCTAACGACACGCTCGCCAGAATAATGCATCCCACGCCGCTGCAAACAATTTTGGGCCTCAGTTCGCTGGGTCTCGACTCGCGGATAATCTTCGACGCGATCGCGATCGGAGCCCTCGCGATGTTCGCGATTCTGATCCGGCAGCGCTTGCCCTCCCTGTCGCTGACCGGCGTGGTGATGTGCGCGAGCGGTTTCGCCTTCGACCTGATCGCGACACCGCCGATCGCCACGCGGATGGGCTGGGCGCAATGGTCAGGCGGCCTCGGCATCGTGCTCGTGAGTTGGGGCTTCATCCACCTGATGCTGGCGACGGCCGATACTGCGGCTCATCGGACGCGCGCGCATTTTTCTACCATCTTCAAAGACATCCTGATGTTGACGTTGTGGGGTGTGGTGCTGCTGGTAGTGCTGCGTCAGGATTTCACGGTTGACTTGACGCCGCTGCTCGCGAGTACGGCGGTAGTCGCAGTGGTGGTCGGGCTGGCGCTACAGGAGAGCCTGGGCAACATTTTCAGCGGACTGACGCTGCAAATGGGCAAGGCCTTCGCGCCGGGCGATTGGGTGAGATCGGGGAATTTTATTGGGCGCGTGCAAGGTATCGGCTGGCGGTCGACGGCGGTAATCACGCGCGCCAACGAGAAGCTCGAGATTCCCAACGCGATGCTGGCGAAGGATGCGCTGGTGAATTATTCGATCGGCGCGGTCTCTGGAGACGTCATGATCGGGCTGAGCTATACGGCGCCGCCGAATTACGTGCGTGAGGTAATCCTGGAGGCGCTGCACAATATCCCGGGTATCATGCAGTATCCGCCGCCCGAAGTCTTTACGTGGGAATTCGGCGAATCCGCGGTGCAATATCGGGTGCGTTACTGGATGAGCGATTTCGGCGACGCCGATCGTTTGCGCGACACGGTCTCGACCGGACTGTGGTACGTGTTGCGGCGCAAGGCGATTCAAATCCCATATCCGCAGATGGTGATCCGGTCGACGCAAGAGCCCTCGGAGCGGGGCGCGGACGCATTTGAGCGAGCGATCATCGAGGGGCTGCGAGAGGTCGATTTCCTGCGCGGTTTGCGCGACGAAGAATTGCGGCTGCTGGTGCCAGGCGTGATCGTGCAGCAGTTCGGCATCGGTGAATCGATCGTGAGCGAGGGGGACGAGGGCGATTCGCTGTTTATCATTCGCAAGGGCACGGTCGCGGTGCTCGCGACTGCAAGCGACGGCAAGCAAGTGCATATCCGCGACCTGACGCCGCCGGCGTTTTTCGGCGAGATGGCGTTGATGACGGGCGAGAAGCGCACGGCGACAATTCGCGCGCTCTCCGACGTCGAACTGCTCGAGCTCAATCGCGAGACTTTCGGCGAGCTCTTCAAGAATCATCCGGAGACCGCGGCACAGATGAGCGAGGTGATCGCATTTCGCATGACAGAGCGGCGCGAGCTGCTGGTCGCTGCGGCGCAGGGCGACGGAGACCGTGTCCACACGCACTGGCTATTGTCCAAGATGCGCTCGGTCTTCAACATGCCGCAGCGCTAGGCCGAGCCGGTAAACGGTCAAGCTGGCTGCGCTACTTGGTATCGAATTCGAAGATCATCTCATTTGGCGGGTGGCCGTCGAACGGTTGCAGCCGCTCGAGGCACATGGCGATGACCTGATCGCTGGGACGATCCTGCAGCAAACTGCGGAGTTCGGCTTCGGGCGAAGCGCCCTTGCGCAGCATCGCGATCGCGCTCGCGAAGCGATCGTAATACGCTCGATCGACGCCGTTGCCTTCAAGTGCAACGATTTCGACCACTGGCACGAGTACGTCCTTGCCTTTGACCTTGACCAGGCCGATTTCGCGAGTGATGAAACCGCCGCCGGCTTCCTCCAACGTGGGGCGATTGGCGAGGATGCCAACCTTGAACGGGCGCGTGAGCCCCTCGAGGCGTGACGCGAGATTTACGGTGTCGCCGATGACCGAGTAATCAAAGCGCTGCTCGCCGCCGAAGTTGCCAACGATCGCTTCGCCGGTGCAAATCCCGATGCCAATCTTCACGTCCGCGAAGCGTGCGTCGCGTTGGGCCAGCGCCGCCAGCTCCTCCATCATGCGCAATGCGCATTTCAGCGCCTCGCGCGCGGGATTTTTGAGTGCCAGCGGCGCGCCCCAAAACGCCATGATGCCGTCACCCATCAGCTTGTCGACCACGCCGCCGCTCTGGAGAATCAGATTGGTCATAGCGGTCATGTAGGTATTGAGCAGGGCGACCAGCGGTTCCGGATCGGTGCGTTCGGCGCGGGAAGTGAAGTTGACAATATCGGAAAACAGGATGCTCAGGTGGCGGCGCTCGCCGCCGAGCTTGAGTCCATCTGGATTGTCGATCACTGAGGCTATGACGTCGGGATCGAGGTAATGCTCGAAGACATGGCGCAGATAGCGCTTCTCAGCGCCTTCCGCAAAATAACGCCAGCTCATGACGAAGAGGTAGGTAAGCACCAGGACCGTTAGTGGAAAGACGAAACCCAGGATTTCGCCGTGAGCATTCAGGAGATGGAGGGCGTAAAGGAAGTAGGCGGCGCCGAGCATTACCGCGATGGCCGCACTAGATAACGCCGCCGTATAGGCGGCGACGAAGCTGATGGTGACGCCGATGAGTACGCCCGCCCATTGTTCTGCGTCCCACAGCGGTGCGTCGTGGAGCAGGAAATCGCCCTGTAATACGTTGTCAGCCGCGTTCGCCTGGATTTCCACGCCCGGGAAGTCGCCCCCTACCGGCGTCACAAAACGGTCGCCGAGCGCATGGGCGGTTAATCCGACCATCACGATACGGTCCTTGAGAGCAGCGGGAGGCACGCGACGATTGATGATGTCGGAGATCGAAAACCCTGGGATGGTGCCGGCAGGTCCGCGAAAATGCACCACCATTCCCCCGAATTCATCCACCGGAATCCGAGTGCCCGCAATGCTGATGCCGGAAACGCCAGTAGTATCGAAGTGCAGCCCCAATGGCGCATGGCTCGCAAAGGCGTCGACGAGGGCAAGAAATAATGGCACGCAATAGCGCTGGTTGAAGCGCACCACGGTGGGTTCCGAGCGGGCCTCCCCGTCCGTATCGAGATTGATATTGGCGTAGGCGGTGCCGCGCGCTGCACTGTTGAGCACCGCAATCGGCGGGAGGTAGCCGTCGGCCTTTAGCGTCGCGTCACTAGCTCCAGGCGCCTTGGTCACGATGTTGTAAAATAACGGCCGTGGTTCCACAAAGGTGGTCCGGTATCCAGTCAAATCCTGGCCATTGACCTTTCTAAGCTCGAGCGCACTGAAGGGAAAGTCGAGATAGGTTGATCCTTGGTCACGAATGGCATCGGCCAGTTTGGCGTCGTTGCTCTGCGCCAGCATCGCACGGACTGCGTCTCCGCCGCTTCCGCTAAGTTTGAGTTCCTTAGAGATTTGCTCGCGCTGAACGTCGTCCGAGTCGCGCTCCGTAAGAAACACGTCGAACCCGACCACCGCCACATGGTAATCAATCAAGGCCCGGACGAGCCGCGCTTCAACGTCACGGCCCCACGGCCAACGGCCCAGTTCTGCGATGCTCTTGTCGTCAATGCGCGCGATGACGACCGCGCCCGACGGTGGCGGCAATGCGCCCTGCCGGTAGATGAGGCGATCGGAGGCGCTAAGTTCGATCGATTCCAGGCGCCCGCTACGATTGAAATACGTGATGATGGCAACCACCGCCAGTCCGATAGCGACGGTGACGAGAGGACTCTTCCAGAATCGTTTGCGTGCGGGATTTGCCATGGAAGCGCCCCTGAGCTTAACGCGACCGGGCGGAACACGTCAGCCTTAGCGCTTTAGTCGGTACTAGCTTGAATTGGGGTTGGCCAGTACGCCTGAATCTGTGAGCGCCTGACTTGATACTATGCCCACATCGCGACGCCAGCGATGAATTCGCCGGCGTCGCGGTGTGAAGTGCAGCTATCCGGCCTGCGCGGTTCACGCCATGCGGGTGCCGCCTGGTCCAGGTCTACTCGACAGATTTACTCATCTGCGCTGACAGGCTGATGGGGCTGATGGTGATGATGATTGCCGCTGCCAAAGCCACCATCAGCGCCGTAAGCCGTTACCGCCAGGGCTCCAGCGCCGAGGCCTCCAAGTGCGCCAATTGCCAACCATTCGGCCAGTGGCACAGGCCCACCGAAGACCGGAGCACCGCCGCACGGTATTGTCACCTTTTGGCCCTCTTTGACGTTGACCGTAGGCGAACTCGGATTGGTCGGGTTATAGACGTCGACGTTGCCCTTGTACACGGCCACGTGGGTGAATTCGGTGCAGTCCTTAAATTTCTTGTCGTGCGCACCGGTCTCGTGGTCGACGTCGTAGTAGGTGCCGCGTGCAGAGGCGACGGCGTTCGGCGTATGGACCTCGAAATTGGGCGGCGTGCCGGGCGTCGTGCTCACCAGCGAGCGGACCAATCCGGTCAGCAGTGACAGCCTGGTGCTGGCGCGCACGCCGGCAGCGTTGAGAGTGTTCTGGTCGATGGTCAGGGTGCTGGAGTCGGTTACCTCGATCTGGCTCTTATCGGACAGTGTAATGGTCAGGCTGCTGGCCGCCGCCGTGACGATTTGATCACCGACGTCAACCGCGGTGCCGTAGGCCGCGGGAATGGTCGCACCTGCACGCGTAATGGTGGCGCTACCTGTGATCGCTGTAATCGAACCTGCCACCGCCTGGGCCCAAACTTGAGGCACGAAACCAAGCGAAACCAAGACGAACAGTAGAGCAGCGAGCACTAACATCGTCGGCGATATGATTTTGCGATGAATCACGAGTGATCCTGTATTTTACGCATGGTTATTAATGCAGGTCAGTGTCCTCTTAAGTCAAGCAGAGATTGCACAGGCAACGCGCATAAATTTGACCGCCAGATCAATGTCATGTTGCAGATCAGGATGCAACCCAAAGCTGCCTGGCAAAATCCTCAGCTAATCCGCGCGAGACCGCGCTCTAGCTCGCGCAGGTTCTCGCATGGAATCAGCGCAGTCGCTGCGCGCGCGTATTGGCGAATAGCGCTGTCGCCGGTGTTCCATCGCGCCTGCGGTTCGGGAATGAGCCACAGCACAGCACGACTGAGCCGTCCGAGATCGCGCAGGAGGTCGGCACGGGCGGGACGACGGTTATTGCGGCCGTCGCCCATAATCACGATGACGGTCGCGCGGGTGACCAACGCCGCTCGCCGATCCCACAGTTCCGCCAGCACGCGACCCAAGTCGGAGCGGGCATACAAATCGAGCGTCGGCGTCATCGCAAGATGGCTGCGCTCGAAACTCGCCTCCGCCAGCCGGTCAATATATACGAAGCTGCGCACGTGGCGAAAGCAGGAGCGCGCGCCGGCGGCGATTTCAAGCATCAGGGAGGAGGCGTATTTCACCGATCCACTGATATCGGCGAGGATCAGCAGATCGATATGACGCGGACGGCGGGCACGAAAGCGCAGGTCGCCAAGTGCGCCGCCATGTTGAAGCGAGGCGCGAATCGTGCGGCGAAAGTCGATCCGCCCCGCCTTGGCGATACGCAACCGGCGCGACACGCGGACGCGAAAGCGGCGCTTGATGGCGGCCAGGGCATCGCGCGCGGCCTCGAATTCGACCTCGGAGTAGCTGGCGAAGGGCATGCGCTCGATGGTGCGCAACTTGGCGGCGCGCCCGGCCTCGATTCCCGCTAGTTCCGTTTCGGCACCGGTTGCATCATGCCCATCAGTCGATGCTTCGGCGGCGGAGTCAGACCGATGCGGTGATGACGCGGTCCCGTCTGCGTCGTGCGATGGTTCGGCCTCGCCGTCGTCGGCGGTGGGTTTTTGCGAAGCGGATGTGTCATGCACCGCTGGGCCTTGAACCGGATCGCACTCCGCTCGCGCCGGCTTGCATACGGGGGTGGCGCCGGGTGGTGCGTCGTCGTCATCATACTCACGACGATTACGCACGGCAGACGGTATCGCGGATGCGCTCCGTCCGCCCGACGATCCTGCGACTCCATCATATCCACCGCGGCTGTGACGCGGGTCGCGCGCGGCTTCTGATCTTCCGGCGAAACGCCGCGCGAAGATCTCATCGAACATCGCGCGGTCGGGCTCTTCCTTGATTAGCGCCGCGGCCAACGCCTCGCGCATCCGAGTGCGAAGCAATCCGGCGGCTGCGACCGCGTTCATCGCGTCGAGCGATTCGGCCACCGAGATCCGGACGCCGGCGACGCGCAGATCGGCGATGAAATCCAGCAGCGCGTCGCGCAGTCCGATCATCGTGGGCGCGCGACCAGCGCGGATGCCTTCGCCTCCACCCGGGCGCGATCGTCTTCGTGCTTCAACAAAACCCCAAGGGTCGCGCGGATCGACGGGGTGTCGAGTTCCTTGACGCCAAGCCGCACCAGCGCACGCGTCCAGTCCAGGGTCTCGGCGATCGAGGGCGGCTTCCTGAGATCGAGCTTGCGCATAGCATTGACCATGCGCGCGGCCTCGCCGGCCAGGCGGGCGTCGAGGCCCGGGACCTTGAGCTCGATGATGCGCCGTTCCTGTTCGATGCCGGGGAAATCAATGAACAGATGGAGGCATCGGCGGCGTAACGCATCGGACAGCTCGCGGGCGCGGTTGGAGGTCAGCACCACCGCCGGGCGCTCGTGCGCGCGTACGGTGCCAAGTTCGGGCACGCTCACCTGGAAATCGGACAGTAGTTCAAGCAGGAAGGCTTCGAACTCCTCGTCGGCCTTATCGATCTCGTCGATTAGCAGCACGACCCTGCGCGGCGCCGAAATCGCACGCAGAAGCGGTCGTTCGAGCAGGTACTCGCGCGAAAACAGATGCTCCGACAGCTCTTCCCAATGCAGCCCCTGATGCTCGTCGGCCTGCAGCCGTAGTAACTGCTTCTGATAGTTCCATTCGTACAGCGCGCGCGATTCGTCGAGCCCTTCGTAACATTGCAGGCGGATGAGCTCGGTGTGCAGAAGCTCGGCGAGGACCTTGGCGACCTCGGTTTTGCCGGCCCCGGCGGGACCCTCAATCAGCAGCGGCTTGTCGAGCGCGAGGGCAAGGAATACCGCCGTCTCGACGCGCTCATTGGTGATGTAGTGAGCATGCCGAAGCCCGTCGGCGACAAATTCCTGCGTGACATCCATACACCACGAGCATTGCGGTCGGGCGCGCCGCCGTCAATCGGCCGCGGCGTTGCGGAGTAGATCGGAGAGCCGGTCGAAATCACTCGCGTATGCCAGTTCGGAATACGCGCCGCGAATGACGTAAGCAGGATGATACATGGAAAACAAGCATAGCCCGCCAATGCGAATCGCCGAGGGCTGCCGAGGTGAGAAAGGTACGTTGCGGCCGGCGAGTTCACGCCATGCAATACGCCCGAGACCGACCACCAGGCGCGGCCGTGCGAACGCCAGCTCGGCCCTGAGATGGCTACGGCAGTTGGAGATTTCGCGCGCGTTGGGATCGCGATTGCGTCCACGGGAATCGCGCGGATTGCAGCGCACGACATTGGTGATGAAGACCGCGGGAAGATTTGCGCGCAAGATCATCCGGCGCAGAAGTTCGCCCGAACGATCGCCGCTGAAGGGAATCCCGGTGCGGTCGCCGCCCAGCCGGCCCGGGGCCAGTCCGACGAATGCGACCGCGGCAGGAATCTCGCCCGCGCCCGGCACCACCTGCGACCGCGAGCGCACCAGCGCCGTGCAACGGACGCACTCGAGCATCGCGACCCGCAACTGCGGCCATAATGCCGGGGCTTTAGCCGATTGCACTGCGGGAATGGCGGACATGGGCAGGCTCTATGCTGTGGCGATCAAACAGGGGCCGCACCCGATTGGGCACGGCCCCGCTATCTATTCTATAACGTCGACGGAAAGGACGCCAAGGTCGTGGTCGCGTCTATGGTGCGGCGGTAAACGGCCAGAAGTTCACGTGTATTGCGGCATTCTCAACAAGGACCGAGCCATTGGTTAGCAGAGCGCCATTGATCGACGATCGAGCGCCAAAAGTTACCGTGGTCCCGGCCGCGATGTTGAGCAAAGTGCCCTTAAACACCACGCCCGCGCCAAAAGTTGGATTTGCGCTCTCGATATTCCAGATCAGGTTATGTGGGCTCAGGCCGTTTGAATTCGCGAATATTTGCGTTTGCGCGCCCAAGTCAATTGTTCCGCTGACATTGATTACCACCACCGCGCCGCGGGGAGCCGAGAAACTGATCGTGTTCACGCCGGCGGTGGTGAGATTGCCGATCGAAACGACGTTGACGCCCGCGCTGAGCTTTACCGTTAGACTCTGGTATTTTTTGAGGGTAATGTCGCCCAGCGTTGTCGTCGGCGTCAATCCGGCCAGGTAGCCCGCATAGTCCTCGGCTTGGCTCTGCGCATCGCTCAGCGTCGCCAGAAGTGTATTGGTCCCGCTCGTATCGGAGCCACCGGTGCAGCCCAAAGAGTCGTCGAAGGAGATCGTCCCGCCGCCGGTGACGCATTCCTGATAAACCACGGAGCGAGAAAAGAGCGTAATCGCCGTCCCCGTGGCCGCTGATGCAATCAGGTCGCCGCCCAGCCATCCACCCGC
>Ga0182024_10001251_pt1 | contig 65856 bp, 66 predicted proteins | sample P32metaG_FD_120480 | JGI IMG/M metagenome (GOLD analysis project Ga0182024, IMG submission 120480) | Permafrost microbial communities from Stordalen Mire, Sweden - P3-2 metaG (Illumina Assembly) | ecosystem: Environmental > Terrestrial > Soil > Wetlands > Permafrost | place: Sweden: Stordalen... | reverse complement strand
TGTATCGCTCGACGGATCGCCTCTGTCGTGGTGGCGCTGCCGTGAAGAACCTGGCCCATAGTGCATCCCTCCATGCCGGAGAAAATGGTGCCCCATCAAAGCCTGGGATCAAACACCTAGGGCGCGCCGGCAGTGTTCAAACGTCAGTGACTGACGGTCGCCGCGACCCTCTTCGGCGTGTCGCTCGTGCCGGCGATCCTCATCCTCCTCTATGTCGGTTATTCGACGATGGTGCCGCGATATTCCGCGGTCGCCTATTTCGAGAATTTCGGCTTCAACTTGCGCCTCGATTTCTACCGGACCGACGAGGCCGTCGATACCGGGCGCTACCTGACCGTGATCAACTCGGGCGGCTACTACCGGTTCATGATTCAGGGATGGGATTGGACGCACCGGGCGCGAACCAGCGTCTATCGCATCGACGCCAACCGCCTCGCGGCGCTGAGCGCGATGGGATACGACTACGAGATGACGCTGAAGCCATGGAATGCGGCTCCGGCCGGTTCCGGCCGCGGCGACCGATGGCAATATCTCGGCGCCTTCGATTTCGCCTTTCCGCCGGGCGAAAAGCCCCGCCTCGAATTCTTCGACGCGCAACCCGCCGAATGCATCCCGATGGGAAAGGCCGATCCGTCGAGTTGGACCGATAAGCCGCGAGTGTCGGCGCGGCGTGCAGCCTGCCCCTCCCCGTGAGACACGTCTCCGGTAGCCGAGGCAAGGGACGCTTGTCATCGCGGGCGGTGCGACGCAATCTCGCCTGGCGATGACCGACAAGCCGCAATCCCCACCCGATTGGCGCGACCGCATTTTCGCCGCGCTCAAATCCGCCGATATCCGCCAGGTCGGCTATGTGCCCGACGCCGGGCATGCACGGCTCATCGAATTGTGCTGTGCCGATCTCGAAATCCGTGCCGTCTCGTTGACGACTGAGGAGGAGGGCGTCGCCCTCGCTGCCGGCGCCTGGCTCGGCGGGCAGCGCTGTGCGCTGCTGATGCAGTCGAGCGGAGTCGGCAACTGCATTAACATGCTGTCTCTGGCGAAGGCGTGCCGGTTTCCGCTGACGATGCTGGTGACGATGCGCGGCGAATGGGCCGAGTTCAACCCGTGGCAGGTGGCGATGGGCTCGAAGACCCAGGCCGCGCTCGAACTGATGGATGTGATGGTCTACCGCGTCGAAGAGGAACGGGACGCGGCCGAGACCGTCGCCGCCGCGCTCGATATCGCCTTCAACGGCAGCCTCGCCACCGCCGTGCTGCTGTCGCAGCGGCTGATCGGTGCCAAAAGGTGGGTGAAGTGAGCGGCCCAAGGGACAGTGGCGGCTGCAACCAGCCTCGCCTCGACCGCCGCGCGGCGATCCGCGTGGTGCTCGCCGGGCGCAGCGATCTGCTTGTCGTCACCGGGCTCGGCTCGACCACCTACGACGCTGCCTCGGTCGCCGACGATGAGTGCAATTTCTACCTGTGGGGCGCGATGGGCGGGGCGGCGATGGTGGGGCTCGGCCTCGCCATCGCGCGCCCCGACCGCCCGGTGCTGGTCGTCACCGGAGACGGCGACACGCTGATGGGGCTGGGCGCGCTGGCGACAATCGGCGTGCAGGCGCCGCCGAACCTGGCGATCGCGGTCTTCGACAACGGGCGCTACGCCGAGACCGGCATGCAGCCGAGCCACACCGACAGCGCCGTGGACCTGGTCGGCGTCGCGCGTTCCTGCGGCATCGACGCCGCGCTCGATATCGCCGACGAGGCGGCGCTCGCCGATTTCACCCGCCGTGTCCAGCGCAAGGAGAAAACCTTGTTCGCCCGCGTCGCGATCCACGCCGACGAGCCGCCGCGGGTGCTGCCGCCGCGCGATGGTGTGCTGCTGAAGAACCGGTTCAGACGGGCCAGCGGGGTGGAGTAGGGCGACCTACCGGTCCAGCCAGGCGTCTTCCATGCGCCAGAGGTTGTATGGGCTGTTGACTCCGGTGGTGATGCCTTTGACGTAGGGATACGAGCAGGTCACCTGCTTCGGGTGCCAGATGATCGGCCGGCCGGCATCCGCGGCGAGGCGGCGTTCGATCTCCCAGACGAGGTCTTTCCGCTTCGCCGGATCGGTCTCGGCCGATTGCCGCTCGATCAGCCTGTCGGTCTCGGAGTCGCAATAGCCGGTGTAGTTCCGCTCCGACCCGCAATAATAATTCTCGTAGAACATCTGGTCGGGGTCGTCGAGCCCGGTCTCGGTGACGGTGAAGGCGACGGTGTAGTCCTTGCGCATTACCGTCGGGTACCACTGTGTCGTGTCGATCGGGTTGAGCGTGCCGTCGATCCAGATTTCCTTCAATTGCCCGATCAGGATCACCGCCGGGTCGCGATAGGCGCCGACGTTGCGCGTGGTCACCGTCACGTCGAGGTGCTTGTCCGGGCCATAGCCGAGCTTCTGCATGATCGCGCGGGCCTCGGCGCGCTTCTTGGCGATATCGGGGTCGTAGCCGAACAGCGTCTTCAGCATGTCGTCCGGCATGCCCCAGACGCCGTCGGGCGGCGGTTGCATGGTCGCGCCGATGCTGCCTTCGCCTTCGCCGATGATCTTGATGAATTCGCTGCGGTCGAGCGCCAGCGCCATCGCCTTGCGCAATTCGGGGTTGTCGAAGGGCGGCGCGCTGCGGTTGGTGATCAGGGTGCGCGTCGTGTTCCAGCTGTCGATCCGGCACTCCATCTCCGGCGCCGCGCCCTTGATTTCCTTTAGCAGTGCCGGTGCGATGAAGCCCGGCCCGGTGCGATCGAACTGCTTGGCGCCGAGCGCCAGGATCCAGGTCGAGGTGTTTTTGATGATCGTGTATTCGATCCCGTCGAGATAGGGCCGGCCCGGCTTCCAATAGTCGGGGTTGCGCGCCAGCTTGATCGACTCATTGGGCTTGAACTCGACGAATTTGAAGGGGCCGGTGCCGATCGGGTGCTGGCGCATCTGCGCCGGCGGGACGTGGCAGGGATAGATCGGCGACCAGCCCGAGGCGAGGAACAGGATGAAGGCCGGTTGGGGCCGCTTGAGGTGGAAGCTCGCTTCGTAGTCGCCGTTGACCGTGACGCTGTCGAGATTCTGCCACCACGATTTGCGCGGGTTGACGCGCAGCTTCTGTTCGGATTTTCCGGTCAGCAGGTCCCAGGTGCATTTGACGTCGGCGGCGGTGAACGGCTGGCCGTCGTGCCATTTGACCCCGTCGCGCAATTTGAACGTCAGCACCGTCTTGTCGTCGTTCCACGCCCAGCTCGTCGCCAGGTCGGGGACGATGTCGGCCATGCTGTTCTGCGCGATGTGCTGGTCGAACATCACCAGGTTGTTGAACACCGCCATCATCGGCCCCTCGGAGACGATGGTCGATTCCTCGAGGATCGACATGCTGGCGGGGCTGTCGCCGTGCGGCATCTTGAGGATCCCGCCCTGCTTCTGGGCGAGCGCCGGGCCGGCGCCGAGCGCCAGCAGTGCCGCCGCGGCAATTGTCGCTCGATATTGCCTCATCCGCTCCTCCCCGGCGCCTCGTTCGCCAGCCTCAATATCCGCGCCGGCGGCGAGCGGCAAGCGCCGCACTGCACCCCTGCGCACCTAACGCTTTGCGGCCGAAGCCAAAAGCCGGACTATCGGCATCAATGAAAGGGGAAGCGCCCGCCCGGCCGCCCGGGCTGAGCAATCCGATGCCGATCTACATCGTCGGCCTGTTCGGCATGGGCTACACCGATTTCTACATTTTTCTGATCCCGCTTTACGGGCTTTCGCTGGGGATGAGCGCGAGCCAGGTCGGGATGCTGGTCGGCGGCCGCTCGCTGCTCGCGGTGTTCCTGTCGATCCATATCGGCGTGCTGATGGACAAGTTCGGCACGCGGCGCGTCACCTTGTTCTTCGTCTGGTCCGCGATCGCGCTCGCGCCGGTCTTTCCGCTGCTGCCGTGGTTCTGGCCGCTCCTGCTGTTGCAGATCGTCAACGGCGGCGCGCTCAGCTTTGCCTGGTCGGGGGCGCAGACCTTGATCGCCCAGCTCGCCGAGGGCGAGGCGGAATATATCGGCCGCTTCAGTTTTTACGCCCGGATCGGCACCACGGCGGCACCCATCGTCGCCGGGCTTGCCTGGGATTTTGGCGGCGCCTGGCCCTCCTACATTCTTGGGGCGCTGTGGGGCGTAGTGCTGACGGTGGCGCTGCTGCGCGCGCCGGAGGCCAAGGAGCGCGCCGCGCCGGCGAGCGCCAGGGTCCGTCTGCGCGACATGCTGCCCCGGCTTTCCGACTATGCGAGCTGCTTCGCGCTGATGGCGATCCCGGCGGTGGCGACGACAATGGCCATCATCTTCCTGCGCACCGCGACGCAAGGCGTCCAGTCCTCGCTGTACATCGTCTACCTGCATGGCATCGGCCTCGTCGGCACGACGATCGGGCTGCTCTTTGCCGCGGTCGAGATTTTCAGCGGGCTGGGCTCGCTGTTCGCCGGTCGGGCGATGCGGCTCGGCGACCCGCAGAAGACGATGCTGAGCGGCACCGTCGTCTCGATCGTGCTGATCTGCGTCACCCCGTTTCTCGGCGGCATCTACGCGCTGCTGCTCGCCGCCAATGTCGTGCGCGGCTGGCTCCAAGGGGTCGTTCAGCCGATGATGTTCTCGGTCCAGGCAAAGGCGGTCGGGCCCTACCGGCAGGGCGCGGTGGTTGGACTGCGCCAGACGATGAACCGCCTGGCGGCGATCATCATTCCGCCGGTGATGGGGGTGATCGCCGACGGCTGGGGCACGACCACGAGCTTCGTCGTCCTGGGGATTTTCCTGACGCTGCTCTGCGCGCCGGTCGTGCGGATCACCCGGCGCGGCGCAAAGATGCAGCCGGCGCCAAGCGAACAGGCTTCCGACTGAGGCGGCTTTCCCCTAGGCTTTTTTGAACGACAGCGCCATCGGGAGGCCGCCGCCATGCCGACCATCGACGTCCAGGTCCACGCCTACGAACGAAACCACCCCGGCCGGCCCTGGGCCGGCACCTTGCACGGGCCCGCCGAGGTCACCGGCGACCAGATGGTGGCGGCGATGGAGGAGGTCGGCGTCGACGGCGCGGTGCTGGTGTCGCCCTTTTCGATGTACGCCTACGACCCGAGCTACGCGCTCGAGGTTTACGCCAAGCACCCTACCAAGTACCGGCTGGTGCGGCCGGTCGATCCCAACGATCCCGCCGTCGCCGACACGATCGCCGACTGGGCCGCCAAGAAGGGCACGGTCGGCGTCCGCATCATGATGCGCGACAACATCTCGACCGATCCCGACGACCCCGGCATCAACCGGGTGCTGGCCGCCGCGGCGAAGCACAGGATGGCGGTCAACCTGCTGTGCTGGGGGCGCCTGGAGCAGGCAGGGCAGATGGCGGCGCGCAACCCGAACACGCAGATCGTCGTCGATCATCTCGGGTTGCAGCAGCCGTTCGAGCCGCCGGCACCGGCGAACGGCTGGGCCGATCTGCCGAAGGTCACGGCGCTTGCAGTCCACCCCAACGTCGCTATCAAGATCAGCGGCGCTTGCACGCTGTCGCACGAGAAATTTCCCTATCGCGACATCTGGGACCCGCTCGGCCGCATCTTCGACGCCTTCGGCTTCGGCCGCTGCATGTGGGGCACCGACTGGACCCGCGCGGTCGGGCTGCTGACCTACAAGCAAGGGGTCGACGCGTTTCGCGCCGCCGACTGGCTCTCGGCCAGCGACCGCGCCGCGCTGATGGGCGGCACGCTGATGCGGGTCTACAACTGGTCGTAAGCCGGGGAGGGGCCGGGAGGCGCTACGCCGCGCCCGTCATCCCGCCATGCGCCTCGGCGACGATCTCGAACGAGCGCTTGCGCTTGGCGTGGTCATAGATGTTCGCCGTCACCATCAGCTCGTCGGCGCCCGTGCGCGCGACGAGGTCGTCGAGGCCGCGGCGGACGGTCTCGCGATCGCCGACGATCGCGGCGCCGAGCGCGTCGTCGACCACCGCGCGCCGGTAGGGATCGAGCGTCGCCTCGAAATCTGCGACCGGCGGCGGCACTCGGCTTGGCTGGCCGATCCGGTTGTTCAGCGTCGATTGCTGCAACGACGAGAAGAGGAACCGCGCCTCGGCGTCGGTTGCCGCGGCGACGACGGTAACTCCCAGCATCACCCGCGCCGCGGCCAGCTGCGCGGAGGGCTGGAAGCGCTCGCGGTAGATCGCGACCGCCTGGGTCAGCGCCGCCGGGGCGAAATGAGAGGCGAAGGCGAAGGGCAGGCCCAAGATCGCCGCGAGCTGCGCGCCGAACAGGCTCGATCCCAAAATCCAGATCGGCACGTCGAGCCCGGCGCCGGGCACCGCCTGCAGGCGCTGGCCGGGCTCGGCCGGGCGGAAATAGCCCATCAGCTCGACCACGTCCTGCGGGAACTGGTCGGCGCCGGCGAGCAGGTTGCGCCGCATCGCCCGCATCGTCAGCTGGTCCGACCCCGGCGCGCGACCGAGCCCCAGTTCGACCCGCCCGGGATGCAGCGCGGCCAAGGTGCCGAACTGCTCGGCGATCATCAGCGGCGCGTGGTTGGGCAGCATGATGCCGCCGGCGCCGACGGTGATGTTCTTCGTTCCCGCTGCAACATGGGCGAGCGCCACCGCGGTCGCGGCGCTGGCGATGCCCGGCAGATTGTGGTGCTCGGCCATCCAGTAGCGCCGGTAGCCCAGCGCCTCGACGTGCCGCGCCAGATCGAGCGAATTGCGCAGCGACTGCCCGGCATCGCCGCCTTCGACGATCGGCGACAGGTCGAGGATCGAAAGCGGCACCATCAAGCCATCCTAGTCAACGCAGCCGGGATCGGCACCGTGCGTCCTTCGAGACACCCGCTGCGCGGGCTCCTCAGGATGAGGCGTATTCTCAATGCCATCCACAAATCTCCTCATCCTGAGGAGCGCTCAGCGAGCGCGTCTCGAAGGACGCATTTACGGCGCGCAGCAATTCAGCGCGGGTCGGGCCAGCGCGAATCTTGCGCCAGGTAGTCGGCCGAGCGGATCGCCGTCGCCAGCTCGGCCGGGCTCGCCATCGCCGGCTTGGCGCCGCCCTTCAGCCCGCCGAGCGCGGCGCGCACCGCTTGCACGCTCGCGGCGAGGATGTCTTGCGGATAGACCACGATCTTGATGCCGATCCGTTCAAGTTCGGCGTCGCTCGGCATGAAGTGCTTGCCGGCAGGCGAGGTCACGGCAAGCGCCGGCTTGCCGTTGCAGGTCTCGATGCCGGCCCGCATTTCCGCCTCGGATTGCGGCGAATCGAGAAACAGGATGTCGGCGCCCTCGGCGACAAACCCCTGCACCCGCGCCAGCGCCTCGTCGAACCCGCGCGAAATGCGGGCGTCGGTGCGGGCGAGCAGCAAGATGCCCTCGTCGCGGCAGGCCTCGACCGCGGCGCGACAGCGCAGGATCGCGGCATCGCGCTCGACCACCAGCTTGGCGCCGCCATGGCCGAGCGGTCGCGGCCACGCCTTGTCCTCGATCAGCACTGCCGCGGCGCCGCGTCTGGCGTAGGCGCGGATCACCTTTTGCACGGCGAGCGCGTTGCCGTGCCCGGTATCGCCGTCCGCCAGCCACAGCACGCCGGGCGCGGCGGCGATGCAGGTCTCGACCGCGTCGGCCATCTCGGCAAAGCCCACTAAGTCCATGTCGGGCATCGCCAGGCGCATCGCCGACACGCTGGAGCCGGAGATGAAGGCGGTCGGGAACCCGGCTTCCTCGACCAGCCGGGCGCCCATGCCGTCGCCGCAGCCAGGCATGACCAGCAGTCCGGGTCTGTCGAGAAGCGCCTTCATCGCGGCGGCCTGGGCTCGCATCGCAGTTCCTTTCGGTTGGGCCTGTGGCGGCAAGTCATAGCGGCCAAGACGGCCCCGTCACAATCAAGACTTCGGCTTGCCGCCCGCCATCCTTGACGATGTGCCGATGGAAAGACGAAAGTTGCCCACGAGCCAGAGAATTTCCGCAATCGGAGGAAAACCCGTCGTGAGCATCGGATCCCTGCCGCTGTCCGGTTATACCGTTCTTGATCTGACCCATGCCCGCGCCGGACCGACCGCGGTGCGCCAATTCGCCGATTGGGGCGCCAACGTCATCAAGATCGAGCCGCCCGGCGCCTCGGCGACGGACATCACTGGCTCGCGCCGCGAGGGGTTCGACTTCCAGAACCTGCATCGCAACAAGCGCAGCCTCGCTCTTAACCTCAAGAGCAAGGAAGGCCTCGCCATCTTCATGAAATTGGCCGAGAAGGCCGATGTCATCGTCGAGAATTTCCGCTCGACGGTGAAGCACCGGCTCGGGGTCGACTACGAATCGGTCAAGAAGATCAACCCGCGCATCGTCTATGGCAGCATCTCGGGCTTCGGCCAGACCGGGCCCTACGCCAAACGGCCGGGCGTCGACCAGATCGCCCAGGGCATGGGCGGCCTCATGTCGATCACCGGCTTTCCCGGCCAGGGGCCGGTGCGGGTCGGTATCCCGATCGACGATCTTTGTGCCGGGCTCCTCCTGGCCCAGGCGATGATGATGGCCCTCATCGAGCGCGAGAAGACCGGCGAGGGCCAGTGGGTCCACACCTCGCTCCTCGAAGCGCAGATCTTCATGCTCGACTTCCAGGCGTCGCGCTGGCTGCAGGCCGGCGAGGTCGCCAAGCAGGCCGGCAACGACCACCCGACCGGCATTCCGACCGGGCTCTTCCCGACCGCCGACGGCCAGATCAACATCGCCGCCTCGGGCGACAACCTCTACAAGCGCTTCTGCGAGGCGGCCGGGGCCGAGTACCTGCTTAGCGACCCCGACTACGCGACCGGCCCGCAGCGTTCGAAAAACCGCAAGAAGCTCAACGAGGTGATCAGCGAGATCACCAAGCAGAAGTCGAGCATCTACTGGGTCGAGCTGCTCAACGAGGTCGGCGTGCCGTGCGGCCCGCTCTACTCGATCGACCAGACCTTTGCCGACCCGCAGGTCGTGCATTTGGAGATGGCGCGGCCGATGGATCACCAGCGGCTCGGTGAATTGCAGGTCGTCGGCCAGGCGATTAATATGACCAAGACCCCCGAGCCGGCGCGCATGCGCCGCGCCACCCCCGATCTCGGCGAGCACAACGACGAGATCCTGCGCGAGCTCGGCTACAACCAGGCCGACATCGCCGAGCTGCGCACCGCCGGCGCGATTTGACCGGGATTCTCGCTTGAACCCTTCCCCATTCGTCGTCCCTGGCTAGACCCGGGGATCTAGATGGCCGGGTCAAGCCGGGCCATGACGAGGTAATTCAAAGGAGTACCGATACTATGCTCGACCAGCCCCTCGTTTCCGCCAAGATGATCGCCGAGAAAGACGGCGCCGTCGGCCGGATCATCTTCAACAACCCGGCCCGCCACAACGCGGTCTCGCTCGACATGTGGCAGGCGGTGGCGCAGATCATGGAGGATTTCGAGCACGACGACCGAATCCGCGTGATCGTGCTCTCCGGCGCCGGCGGCAAGGCCTTCGTCTCGGGCGCCGACATTTCCGAGTTCAAGGAGAAGCGCGCCAGCGTCGAGGCGGCCGAGGCCTATGCCAAGACCTCCGAGAACGCCCGGCTCGCGCTGCAGGAGACGCTGAAGCCGACGATCGCGATCAGCCGCGGCGATTGCATCGGCGGCGGCATGTCGACCGCGCTCGCCTGCGACCTCCGCGTCGCCGCGGAAGGCTCCAAGTTCGGCATCCCGGCCGCCAAGCTCGGCCTCGGCTACGCCTATGACGGCATCAAGAAGCTGATCGACATCGTCGGCCCGGCCTATGCCCGCGAGATATTCTTCACCGCCCGCCAGTTCACCGCCGAGGAGGCGCTCGGCATGGGCCTCGTCAACCGGGTCGTCCCCGACGGCGAGCTCGAAAGCTACGTCGACAATTACTGCACGACGATCGCCGGCAACGCGCCGCTGACCGTGCGCGCGGCCAAGCAGATCGTGCGCGAGGCTTTGAAGGACGAATCGAAGCGCGACATGGCGCTGTGCAAGCGCGTCGTCGAGGAATGCTTCGCCAGCGAGGACTACACCGAGGGCCGCACCGCCTTCATGGAAAAGCGCCGCCCGGTGTTCACGGGGCGGTAGACTCTAGCTCCCACCCCGACCCTCCCCCGCTTGCGGGGAGGGAATGTTCAGGCCGCCGCGCAACCCTCCCCCGCTTCCCGGCGCAAGCCGGGACCTACTTGTCAGGCGCTTGGACGGCCGCGCGATGGGCCCCGGCTTGCGCCGGGGAGCGATGTTTCCATAGCCAACTTGAGGGGTATTGCCATGAAGCTCCCCCGTCACGGCCGCTACGACTACGTGCCGATCCACAAGCGCCCGGTCTATGACTGGCCGGAGGGCAAGCGGCTCGCGGTCTTCTTCTGCAACAACATCGAGTTCTTCGCGTTCGGGGCCGGCAACAGCCCCGACTCGACCGGCGAGCACGCCGCCCCGTCGCAGCGCAACTACGCCTGGCGCGATTACGGCAACCGGGTCGGGCTCTGGTATTATTTCGATCTGCTCGACCAGTTCGGCCTACCCGGCGCGCATAACGTCAATTCGTCGGTTCTCGAAGAATGTCCGGCCATCGTCGAGCGGATGAACGCGCGGGGCGACGAATATGTCGGCCATGGCCGTAGCAATTCCGAGCGCCAGGACGTGCTGTGGGAGGAGGACGAGGCGCGGCTTATCGCCGAATGCACCGAGGTGGTGACACGCCTCTCCGGCAAACCGCCGACCGGGTGGCTCGGCCCCGGGCTCGCCGAGAGCGGGGTGACGCTCGACCTGTTGAAGGAGGCCGGCTACCGCTACGTGATGGACTGGCCGCTCGACGACCAGCCGATCTGGATGACAACCCGCTCCGGGCCGATCCTGACCGTGCCCTATCCGATCGAACTCAACGACTCGCCGAGCCTCGTCTACCGCCGCCACACCGGAAGGCAGTTCGAGGAAATGTTGATCGACCAGTTCGACGAGATGCTGGAGCAGTCGAAGAAATACCCGCTCGTCTATTCGGTCGCGCTGCACCCGTTCATCGTCGGCCAGCCGTTCCGGCTGCGCGCGCTGCGCCGGGCGATCCAGCACATCATGGAACACCGCGACCGCCTGTGGATCACCACCCCCGGCGAGATCGCCCGCTATTGCGAAAATTTGCCCAAGGGCACCGTACCGGGGTCGTGATCCGCCGCTTCGCGGCGAAGTCGCGTTCATTCACAGTGAGACAGCGAGGCAATGAGGGGCCGAGCGATGGCAATCTCACCCCTCATTGCCTCATTGCTCAAATCTTTCTGGGGCTGCGCGCCGGGTTTAATGGTTGGCCGGCAGCCAGTTGTTGCGCCTGGCGACCTCCGCGACGACGCCGGCGATCTGGGCGCCGAGGCGCGTCGCATCGTCATCGACCCCAGTTTCGCGGTGGGTCGCGCCGCTCGCCGCGGCGGCGGGGGGAGCGGTGCGTGAATCGACCGTGAAGCTCTGCACGTTCTGGATGCCGCTGCCCGGTATTCCGGCCTTGATCTCGACCTCGGCGATGACCGCGCTGCCGGTCTCGTTCGGCCGCCGCCGCTCGCCCTCGTCGATGGTGCGGAACCTGCCGCTGATCAGCAGCGCGCGCACGTTGGTCCGCGGCGCCGGGTTGACCGTGCTTTGCGCGTCGTAGCCGAGCGCGCGCAGGCGGCTGGCGATGGTGTCGGTGACGAGGAACGCGACGGCGCGGCCGACCGATCCGGCGCGCTGTGATGTCGGCACGCCGGCCTCGCCGCGATGGAGCGAGAAGCCGAAGCTCCGATCGAGCCGCACTACCCCTTCGGGGACCGTGAAATCGCTGACGACGATGAAATCGGAGGGCGGCCCGCTCGAAACCGCCGCCTGCTGGACGCAAGCGGCGAGGGCGAGAAGGGAGAGCGTCGCGGCGAGCTTGGCAACGAAACCTGGCAACCCGTTCACTCCGCCCCCAGCTCGGTATAGACCCCGCGCTCGAAAGCGCCGCAGATCGCCAGTACCTGCGGGTCGGCGAAGGGCAGGACCTGGGTCATCGCCACCCCGGCCACGCGCCGCTTCGGGTCGAGCCAGTAATAGGAATTGAACAGCCCGGCCCAGGTCACGCTGCCGGCGCTGCGGCCGTTGGGACCCGGCTCCGGGCTGAGCATATAGCCGAGCCCCCAGCGCATCTTCTGGCCGGGAAACAGATCGACATCGTTGGTCAGCAGCGGCGCGTTGGTCTTGAGCACTCCGGCCGGCAACTCGCCAATATGGTTCTCCCCCATCAGCGCGACGGTTTCGGGCTTGAGGATCTTGCCGCCGCCCTCCAGCAGAGCCCGAAGAAACGCCAGGTAATCGCCTGCGGTCGAATACAACCCGCCGCCGCCGGCGAGGAATTCGCGCGGCACCAGCTCTTCGAACGGCTGCGGCGTCAGCGAACCGTCGGCCGCGCGCTGATGCACGACTGCCTGGCGCGCGCGCTGTCCGGGCGAGGGCGCGAACCCGGTATCGCTCATGCCGAGGGGTCCGGTGATGTGCTCGGCGAAATAGGCGTCGAGCTTCTGGCCGCTCGCCTCTTCGACGAGCCGCCCGACCCAGTCGATGTTGATCCCGTATTCCCAGCGGTCGCCGGGGTCGAACATCAGCGGCAGGCGCATCGCGGCGAGCTTGCCGCTCGCCATCTCCGGCATGCCGGTGGCCTTGATGGTGCGCTCGACGTCGGGGTTCCAGATCGCGTAGCAGAAGCCGGCGGTGTGGGTCAGCAGGTGCTTCAGGGTGATCGGCCGTTTCGCCGGGCGCAGCAGCGGCTGGCCGGCCGTATCGAACCCGGTCAGCACTTGCGGCGAAGCGAGCGCCGGGTCGATCGCCGGCACCGGCCCGTCGAGGGTCAGCTTGCCCCGCTCGACCAGCTGCATCGCCGCGACCGAGGTGATCGCCTTGGTCATCGAGGCGATGCGGAACACCGTGTCGAGGCTCATCGGCGCCGCGCCGCCGAGCTTGCGCGTGCCGAACGCGCCTTCGTAGATCGGGCCGCCGGCGGTGGCCGCCATCGCCACCACGCCGGGCACGATACCGGCCGTGACGGCGTGCTCGAAAACCGCATCGATCGCGGCGGGGGATGTCATCGCGACTAGGCCGGAGTGCGGCGGATATTGCCGCTCTGCGCCGGGATCCCGGTCTGCTCGTAGCAGACCTTGGCCAGTGCGGCGACACCGGCCTTGATCTCCTCCTTCGAGGTCAGTGCGAAGCAGAGCCGGAGGCGCGACTGGGAGTCGGAGCCCGCCACCGCCCATTCCGGGCCGGGGTTCAGCGCGATGCCGGCATCGGCCGCCGGCTTCACCAGCTTCATGATGTCGATTTCGGGCGGCAGCTTCATCCACAGAAAGATCCCGCCCTTCGGAATCCACGGCTCGACCGCAGTGCCGAACTCGCGTTCCAGCGCCTCGACCATGGTATCGAGCTTGCCCTTCAGGGTCTCGGAAAGCTCGTCGACATGCTCGCCGAAATTCTGCGAGAAATATTCGGCGACCACCATCTGCTCGAGCGCGCCGCAGCCGCTGTCGCTGCGGCAGGCGATCATCTGGCTCAGGAAGCGCCAATCGGCGATGCAGTACCCCAGGCGAAGGGCAGGGGACAAAGTTTTCGAGAAACTGCCGATATGAAAGACGTGCTCGCGGTCGAGCGAATAGATCGCCGGCGGCGCCTTGGTGCCGCCCCAGATCAGATCGGCGTAGCACTCGTCCTCGAAGATCGGCACGCCGTATTTCTTGGCCACCGCGACGAGCTGCTGCCGCCGCTCCAGCGGCATGATACTGCCGGTCGGGTTCTGGATCGTCGGGATCGTGTAGATGTATTTCGGCGTGACGCCCTTGCCCTTGAGGTCGCCGAGGATGTTGTCGAGCGCGTCGATCCGGATGCCGTCCTCGTCGAGCGGCGCGGCGACGATCTTCTGGCCTTCGCGCTTCAGCTTGTTGATCGCGCCGCCATAGGAGAATTCCTCCAGGATCACCGTGTCGCCGACTTCGAGCATCACCGCGTTGATCAGGTCGATGCCCTGGCCCGACCCGGCGGTGATCAATATGTCGTCGGTCGAGCAGTCGATGCCGCGCAGCTTGGCCTTGGTCTTGACGAACTCCCTGAGGCCGAGATGCCCCTGCGACCCCTGCGCCGCGGTGTACATCGCCAGCTTCGAGCCTTCCTTGCGCAGCGCGCTGGCGGTGGCCTCGATCAGCCCTTCGATGGGGATCAGGGTCGGGTCGTTGTGCCCGCCGATGAAATTGTATTTGGGATAGCCGGCGAACCGCACCGCCGGAGCCGGCAGGTTCTTGGCGAAGAGGTTGGCGTAGGCAAAACCATCGGTCATGTTCTGGCGTCCCTCCGAATTTTCGCGATCATAGCTCAGCTCAGCGTGTCGCCGCCTGCGGCGTCGCCGTGCCGAGCCTGGCGCCCTGGTAGCGGCCGAACCAGATCGGCTCCCACCATTGGCGGTTGTCGAGATACCAGCGCACGGTTTTTCTGAGGCCGGTGTCGAAGCTCTCCCGCGGCCGCCAGCCGAGATCCTCGCGCAGCCTGGTCGGGTCGATCGCATAGCGCCGGTCGTGCGCCGGGCGGTCGGTGACAAAGGTGATGAGCTTCTCGTGCGTGCGGTGCGGCGACAGAGGCAGCATCTCGTCGAGCAGCGCGCAGATTTGCCTCACCACCGCGATATTGGTGCGCTCGCCGTCGCCGCCGACATTGTAGCTCGCGCCCGGCTTGGCCTCGGTGAGGATCGTGTGAAGCGCGCGCGCATGGTCGTCGACATAAAGCCAGTCGCGCACGTTGAGGCCCTTGCCGTAGACCGGGATCTCCTCGCCGTGCATCGCCTTGAGTATCGCCAGCGGGATCAGCTTTTCCGGGAAATGGTAGGCGCCGTAATTGTTCGAGCAATTGCTCAGCACCGCCGGCAGCCCGTAGGTCTCGTGCCAAGCGCGCACCAGATGGTCGGAGGCCGCCTTCGACGCCGCGTAGGGCGAGTTGGGCTTGTAGCGGCTGGTCTCGCTGAACCGGCCGCGGGCGCCCAGCGCGCCGAATACCTCGTCGGTCGAGACGTGGTGGAAGCGGAACCGCTCCGCTCGCTCCCGCGGCAGCTTGCGCCAGTACTCGAGCGCCGCCTCGAGCATCGAATAGGTGCCCTCGATATTGGTGCGGATGAACTCGCCCGGCCCGTCGATCGAGCGGTCGACATGGGACTCGGCGGCGAGGTGCAGCACCGCGTCGGGCATGAACTCGGCGACCAGCCCCGCGACCGCCGCGCGGTCGCAGATATCGGCGCGATGGAAGCTATAGTTGGGATGGTTGTCGATCGGCTGCAGCGAGGCGAGGTTCGCCGCATAGGTCAGCTTGTCGACATTGAGGACGGTCGCTCCCAGCTCGGCGACGAACAGCCGGCACACCGCCGAGCCGATAAATCCGGCGCCCCCCGTCACTAAGACTCTCATCGCGCCGTGCCGTTTCCCGATGCCGCCAATTCGCCGCCGGCAAATTAGGCGGACAGGGCGCCGACGCGCAACTGTCGAACCCGGCAGCGACAGGCGGGGCGGGAGCCGCGCGGCGAGGCCGGCGCTGGGAATGGCAGGAGTATAGATTGGCGCCGCAACCTTCGCGCGATTTTGTTGGACAATAGAAACTCTGCCTGTCGAGATTGCCTTACGAGGTTGTAAGCAGGGGCCCTCGCCGATGGGTGCGCGGATCGCGGTTTGCGTCGGGATGTCGTGGTGGAAGCGCCGGCGCATCGCCGACTTCCTCGCGGCCGACGCGCCGGTGTTTCGCCGGAGCGTCGCCGGGGCGCTCAAGGCGGCGGCCGCCCGCGGCGGAGGGATCGGGGTGTGGGCAACGCGCGAGCCTGCCGGGCTCGCCGCGGCGGCCGCGGCGCACGGCATCCCGCTGGTCCGCATCGAGGACGGGTTTATCCGCTCGGTGGGACTCGGCTCCGATTTCCGTCCTCCGGCATCGCTGGTCTTCGACGAAGTAGGCATCTATTTCAACCCGCGGCGCGAAAGCGGCCTCGAGCGGTTGTTGCGAGAGACCGAATTCGACCCGGCCTTGCTGGCGCGGGCGCGGCGTCTCGTCGACCGGCTCGTTGCCGGCGGCGTCACCAAGTACAACCTCGCCGCCGGCCATCATCGCATCGACTGGCCGCCCGACCGGCGACGCATTCTGGTGCCGGGGCAGGTCGAAGGCGATCTATCGGTGCGGCTCGGCGGCGCCGGCATCACCGGCAATCTGGATCTGCTGTCGCGGGTGCGCGCGGTGAACCCCGGCGCCTTCATCCTCTACAAGCCGCATCCCGACGTCGCCGCCGGCCACCGCAAGGGCGCGATCCCGGTCCGCGCGGCGCGGCGTTACGCCGACGCGATCGTCGCGCGCGGTTCGATCGCCGCGCTCCTCGGCGAGATCGACGAGCTGTATACGCTGACCTCGCTCGCCGGGTTCGAGGCGCTGCTGCGCGGCGTTCCGGTCACCGTCTACGGCCGGCCGTTCTACGCCGGTTGGGGGCTGACCGCCGATCTTGCGATGCCGCCGCGCGGCCGCACCCTGTCGCTCGAGGAACTGGCGGCGGGAGCGCTGATCCTCTACCCGCGCTACCTCGACCCGCTGACCTGCCAGCCTTGCGGCCCCGAAATCATTGTCGAGCGCCTGGCGCAGCCGGAGCTGTGGCGGCCGGGCCTAGTCGTCCGGGCCCGCCGGGTCCAGGGCGTGGCGATCGAGCTCCTGCGGTCATGCGCGCCCCGTTTCGCGCGGCGGTGATCACCGGCGCGTCGAGCGGGCTCGGTGCCGCGCTCGCCCGCGCCTATGCCGGGCCCGGCGTCGCGCTCGGACTGATCGGCCGCAACGCCGAGCGCCTCGGCGAGGTGGCGCAGGCCTGCCGCGACGCGGGCGCCACCGTCGACAGTGCGATCATCGACGTCGCCGCGCGCGACACGCTGGCCGCTTGGCTCGAACAGTTCGACCGGGCACACCCCGTCGATCTGGTGATCGCCAATGCGGGAACCTCCAGCGGGTCCGCGCCGGGCAGCACCGGCGAGGATGTCGAGGAGACGACGCGGCTGATCATGGTCAACCTGCTCGGCGCCGTCTTCACCGCGGGGCCGCTGGTCCCGGCGATGTGCCGCCGCGGGCGCGGGCGGATCGTTTTTATCTCGTCGATCGCCGGCTATCGCGGGCTGCCGTTTTCACCGGGCTATTCGGCGAGCAAGGCCGGTTTGCGTGTCTATGGCGACGCCTTGCGGCCGCTGATCGAGCCTTACGGGGTCGGGGTCACGGTCGTGTCGCCGGGGTTTTTCGCCTCGCGGATGAGCGATCGCGTCGACGGGCCGAGACCCCTGATGATCGGCACCGAGGCAGCCGCGCGAAAGGTCAAGCGCGCCATCGATCGCGGCCGGCGGCGGCTCAGCTTTCCCTGGGTGCTGGCGTTCGGGGCGCGGCTCGGCGATCTGATACCGGCGGCAATCGGCGACCGCATCCTCAACCGCCTCCACTTCCGCATCCGCTCGCCATGAGTGGGTTCGCGCAGGTCGCCGCGGGGTTGGTCTTGGCGGTCTCCGGCTGGCTGGCGCCGCGACGCGTCGCCGGCGCGCGCGGGTTCGGCGCCGCGGCGTTGCTCGATGCTGCGCCGCTCACCTTCGTCGCGCTCGTGTCGTTCGTCGTCAGCGGCAGGCCGATTTACGCCGGCGCAGTCGTCTTCGCCCTCGGCGCCTGCTTCGCCTTCGCCGACCGGACGGTGCGTGACACGTTGCGCGAGCCGGTGCTGTTCACCGCGCTCTCCGAACTGCCGCAGATCTTCACCCACCCGCATCTTTATCTGCCCTTCGCCGGTACCGGGCTGATCCTCGGCGGGGTAGGGCTCGCGTTGCTCGCCGCGTTGGGGCTCCTCGTCGCCGAACCGGCGCTGACCTCGCCGCACGCGGTTGCGGCGCTGTTGCTACTCGCGATGGTGGCTGGCGTTCTGTGTCTCATCGGGCGCGAGCCGTGGCTCGGGCGGGTGGCGCCGGCGCTGCGCCGGCTTCGCCCGAGCGGCGACCCCTTCGCGGACGCTGCCCGGTTGGGTCCCGTCGCGATCCTCATCGTGCACGGGATTATTGCTCGCGCCGAACGTGCGGCCCGTCGGGCCCGGCTCGCCCCGGCAATCGCCGGCACGCGGTTAGCGGCGGCGCGTCCGGTGATCCTGGTGCAGTGCGAGTCGTTTTTCGACGTGCGCCGCGTGTTGCCGGCGGTGCCGGGCGGATTGCTCGCCGGCTACGATGCGTGCCGCCGCGGCGGCAGCTTCGGCCGGCTCGAAGTGCCGGCCTGGGGCGCCAACGCGCCGCGAGCCGAGTTCGCGGTGCTGGCCGGCATCGGCGACGCGGCGCTCGGCTACGACCGCTTCAACCCCTACCACGCGCTGGCTCGCGCTCCGATCGCCTCGCATGTCTGGCGATTGCGCGAAACGGGCTACCGACGATCTGCCTGCATCCGTTCGACCGGCGCTTCAACCGCCGCGACCTGACGATACCGGCGCTGGGCTTCGACGAATTTCTCGGCCGCGAGACGCTGGGCGGCTCGCGCCGGCCGCCTTACCTCTCCGACCCCGAGCTGGCCGGTCACATTCTTCGAGTGCTCGACGAAGCGGGCCCGCGCGCCCTCATCTTCGCGATCACGATGGGCAATCACGGACCGTGGTTTGGCAAGGAGCCGGCCAAGTCGATGCTCGCCGACATACCCCAGGCGGCTGAATTCGCGCGGTATCTCGAAGGCCTGGGCCGATCCGACGAAATGCTCCGCATCCTGATCGACGGCCTGGAAGACCGCCGCTCCGATGCGATCCTCGGCTTCTACGGCGACCATCTGCCGAGTCTGCCCGCCGCCTTCGCGCATCTCGGTTTCGACGATTGGCGCAGCGATTACGCGATCTGGTCGTCTGCCGGCGGCCCCGCGATCCGGTGCGACCTCGCGGCGCACGAATTGGGCGGCGAGGTCGTCGCCGACGCGCTGGAGGCACGGCAGCCCCTCGTCTTCGACGGCGTTGTCCCGGAACCGCACCACGCATAGCATTGGATTATCTCCGCTGACGCGGAGTTCGGAACCGAAGGCGGCGCGGAGGCGCCGCCTACTTGACAAAGGGTGGAACGCATGGAGATGCAGGGTCGCGCCGTCATCGTCACCGGCGGCGCCTCGGGGATCGGGCGGGCGACGGCGCTGCTTCTGGCGCGCGAGGGCGCCAAGGTCTTCATCGGCGACATCGACGAGGCCGGCGGCAAGGAAGCCGCCGCGGAAGCGGGCGCGGAATTCCTACCGCTCGATCTGCAAAAGCCGGACTCGATCGCCGCGTTCGCCGCCGCCGTGCACGGCCGGGCCGGGCGGGTCGACGGGCTGGTCAACGGCGCCGGCTGGGACCGCATCCAGCCCTTCATGGAAAATCCGCCCGAAATGTGGGAGGAGCTCATCGCGATCAACCTGCTGGGCGCGGTGCGGCTGACCCGCGCCGTGCTGCCGCCGATGATCGAGGCGCAGTCCGGCAAGATCGTCAATATTTCGAGCGATGCCGGGCGGGTCGGCAGCATGGGCGAGACCGTCTACGCCGCGGCCAAGGGCGGGCTCATCGCCTTCACCAAATCGCTGGCGCGCGAGATGGCGCGGCACCGCCTCAACGTCAACTGCGTCTGTCCCGGGCCGACCGACACGCCGCTATTTCAGCGCCAGCCGGATCGCATGAAGGAGGCGCTGACCCGCGCGATTCCGTTCCGCCGCATCGCCCAGCCCGAGGACATCGCCGGGGCGGTACTGTTTTTCCTCGGTCCCCGCTCGGATTACATCACCGGGCAGGTATTAAGCGTGAGCGGCGGATTGACGATGGTAGGGTGAGCCACGATCTTTTGCTCCGACGATGCGCGCGCCTGGCGTCGACGCCGTCACGGAAGGGGAATATGACGATGACACGCTACGCACCGCTGGTTCTTGCGTTTGCCTTGGCTACCGCCGCCGCGGGCGCCTCGGCGCAGACCGGCACCAACGAGACGCCGCAGCAGAATGTCCACCAGAGCCAGCAATACGACCAGCTGATCTGCACCAACGCGGCGTTCCGCGCCAAGCGCATCGCGCAGGAGTGCGGGTCGCTGCAGGGGTCGCAGTTCTACGACAGCTGCGTCGCCTCGTTCAGCTGCGAGAAGCAGCCGAGCGGCGCCAACTGGCGCAAGGCGCCGCCGTCCGAAACCACCAAATAGGGAGAGTGTGATGGCCAATCCTGCTCCCGGCTGGGAGAAGAAGCCCGAGCATCGCGTCGATCTCCATCCCGAGACCCGGCGGGTGCGCGTTACCTATACCGGCACCGTCGTCGCCGACACGACGCGCGCGCTGCGCGTCGAGGAGACCGGCCACGGCCCGGTGATGTACATCCCCAAGCAGGACATGCGGCTCGACCTGATGAAGAAGACCGAGTACAGCAGCTATTGCCCGTTCAAGGGCACCGCCTCCTACTGGACGCTCAAGGTCAGCGACAACGCCTCGGAAAATGCGATCTGGGGCTACGAAACCCCCTATGACGAGATGACCGGGCTTTCCGGCTACTACGCGTTCTACGGCAATCGGGTCGACGGGATCGAGGTCGGATAACGATGGACGCCCTGACGCAGAACTGGGTCGTCCGGAAGCCGGCGGTTTCCGGGCGCGGCGGGATCGTCGTGTCGCAGAACGGCGCGGCGGCCCAGATCGGCGCCGAGGTGCTTGCCGCCGGCGGCACCGCGGTCGATGCGGTGGTCGCCGCCGCCTTCGCGCTTTCGGCGCGCGAGCCGTGGAATAGCGGCCTCGGCGGCATCGGCTTCATGGTAGTGCATCCGGCCGGTGGCGGCCGCGCCGAGGTCGTCGATTTCGGCCCCGTCGCGCCCGCGAAGCTCGACCCGGCGCTGTTTCCGCTGACGGGCGACGTCAAGACTGAGCTCTTCACCTGGCCCGAGGTCGAGGGCGACCGCAACGCGCATGGGCCGTTGTCGTTCACGATCCCGAGCGCGGTGCGCGGCTATGAGCAGGCGGTCGAGAAATTTGGCCGGCTGCCGTGGCGCGACCTGGTGGCGCCAGCGGTTGCCCTCGCCAAGGAAGGCCTGCCGGTCGACTGGTACGCGACCTTGCGCATCGCCAACCACGCCGCCGATCTGCGCCGCTATGACGAGAGCCGGCGGGTCTATCTTCCCGATGGGCTGCCGCCGGTGGCGCCGGCCAATGGCGCACCGCCGCGGCTCCAGCTCGGCCGCTTGGCCGATACGTTGGCGCGCCTCGCCGAGGCGGGGCCGGAGGATTTCTACGCCGGCGACATCGCCGAGGCGATTGCCGCCGACGTGAAGGCCGGTGGCGGCGTGCTCTCGGCCGAGGATTTGGCGCATTGCCGGGCACGCATCGTGCCGACCCTGGATATTCCCTATCGCGGCTACATTTTCCAGGCGGCACGCGGGCTGACCGCCGCGCCAACCCTGGCCGACGTGCTCGACCGCCTGCAGGGCAAGAGCTTTGCCAAGCGCCCCGATCCGAACTATTTCGAGGCCGTCGTCGAGGCCTTGCAGCAGGCCTATGCGGCGCGCCTGGAGGGGCTGGGCGATAGCGAACCCCCGGCGGAAAGCTGCACCACCCACGTCACCGCGGTCGACAAGGATGGCGGAATCGCGGCGCTGACGACGACGCTGTTGTCGACCTTCGGCAGCCGCTATGTGCTGCCGCAGACCGGCATCCTGATGAACAACGGCGTCATGTGGTTCGACCCGCGGCCGGGCCAGGCCAACTCGATCGGACCGGGCAAGCGGGCGCTGACTAATATGTGCCCGCTGATCGTCGCGCGCGACGGACGGCCGCGCTTCGGCATCGGCGCCTCGGGCGGTCGGCGCATCCTCGGCGCGGTGCTGCAGATGGCGAGTTTCGTCGTCGATTTCGACCTGAGCCCGGAAGAGGCGGCGCATCATCCGCGCGTCGACGTCAGCGGCGCGGAGGGCGTTGCGATCGACCGCCGTTTGCCGGAAGCCGTGATCGACCGGCTGAGCTCCCGCGGCGGCGCGCGAGTGGTCGAGCACACGGTTTGGCCGCAGCAATTCGCTTGCCCGAATTTGGTGCTGCGCGGCGAGGACGGCACCAATCACGGCATCTCCGACGCGATGTCGCCGTGGTCGGCGGCGGTGGCCGAGCCCGAAGAGACGCGTTGATCGGCGCGTCGGGCCGCGATGAACGACATCGTTGAGGCGAGGCCGGCGCCGGTCCGCGCGCGCGATGCCGCGTCGCTGATACTGCTGCGCGGCGAGGGCCGCGATCTCGAATTGCTGGTCGGCAGGCGGCCGCTGACGGTGCGCTTCATGCCGGGGGTCTATGTCTTTCCCGGCGGCGCGGTCGATGCCGGGGATGCGAGTCCGTGGCAGACCGAGCTCGACGACGGCATTTTCCCGCCGCGGCTGATGCGCTGCGCCCGCGCCGCCTTGCGCGAAACCTGGGAAGAGTCCGGCGTGTTTTTCGGTCGCCGTGAAGTGCCGTCGCAGGAGCTGGTATCGGCAAGTCCCGCGGCGGAAGCCTATGCGGCGGCGGGAGTGACCCCGGCCATCGAGCGCCTCGCCTATATCGGCCGGGCGATCACCCCGGCGCGGGTGTTCCGGCGCTTCAACACCAGGTTCTTCCTCGGCGACGGCAGCCACGTCGTCGGCGAGCCGCGTTCGACCGACGAGCTCGAGGATGTACGCTGGCACCCGATCGGCCGGCACCCGCTGGAGCCGTTCCGCGACGTCAGCCAGTTCATGCTGGCGCGCGCGATCGCGGTGCGCGGCGGCAACGACACCGAGCCGCCGTTGTTCTATACCGTCAATGGCCGCCGCCGGATCGGCGTTTGCCGCGAGGCGTTGGCTCGTTAGATTTCGCTCGCGCCGCCGCACATGCTGACAGGAGGAAGCGATGCCGGGTCAGGACATCCTCGTCGTCATCGACAATGCGGCCTCGGTCGCCTCGCGGCTGGCGCCCACCGTGGCCTTTGCCAAGCGCTTCGACGGCCGCCTCACCGGCCTGTTCGCGACCGGACTGCCGGCGGCCACCAGCTTCGGCGATCTCGCCAGCGGCGCGCAGCTGGTCGATGCGTTCATGGCGGCGCAGCGCGACGAGGCGGTCAAGGCCGAGGCGGCGTTCCGCCTGGAGCTGGGCCGTTTGCAGCTGGCCGGCGACTGGATATGGCGCGAGGCCGACGTGACGCAGACCGTCACCGATCTCGGCCGGCTCTACGATCTGGTCGTGGTCGGGCAACCCAATCCCGATGCCGACAGCCCGGTGCCGCGGATCATGCCGGAGGAGCTGGTGCTGTCGCTCGGGCGTCCGATGCTGGTGATCCCCTATGCCGGCGAGTTCGCCACGTTCGACCATGTGCTTGTCGCCTGGAACGGCACGCGCGAGGCGGCGCGCGCCCTGCACGACGCGATGTTCCTCATCGAGCGGGCCGACGCGGTGACCGTGATCGAGGTCGAGTCCCAGGGCGGCGGTTCGCCGGCGCCCGGCGTCACCGCCGCCGATGTGGTCGCCGCGCTGAAGCGGCGCGGGGTCGAGGCGGCGGCCGAGCCGACCACTACCGACGGCACCCCTGTCGCCGACATCATCCTGTCGCGCGCCGCCGATCTCACCGCCGACGTCATCGTCATGGGCGCCTTCGGTCATTCGCGGCTGCGCGAATGGATCCTCGGCGGGGTGAGCCGCAGCTTCTTCCAGGAAATGACCGTGCCGGTGCTGATGTCGCATTGATCAAGTCGCGCGGAGGCGCGACCCAACGGTGAATAAGACCGACAAAACCGGTGGCCAAGGGGGAAACCGTCGGATCATCGCACCAAGCAGCTCCGACCATCGGGGGATAGAACTTCCGCCATGAGCGACACACCAACCGTGAAATCATCACCGCCGCTTTCGCTGGACGAATTCCGGAAGCAGCGCAAGCCGCCGCGAAATGTCAACCACGAAGCCCGCCAGAGCTTGAGTGCGCTGGACCGGCTCGCTTGCTGGATCACCGCGCGCGTTGGCACCATGGGTTTTTTCCTGATTGTCTTTGCCTGGACGGTGATTTGGCTGGGCTGGAACCTGCTGGCGCCGAAGGGTCTGCAGTTTGACCCGCCGATGGCTTTTGTATTCTGGTTGTTTATTTCCAATCTGATTCAGTTGCTGCTGATGCCGCTGATCATGGTCGGACAGAATGTCCAGGGACGGCATTCGGAAATTCGCGCCGACCACGATCTTCAGGTGGACCTCAAAGCGGAGAGAGAAATAGAACTCATTCTCCAGCATCTTGAATATCAGACGACGATGCTGATCGCGATGGTGGCAAAGCTTGGCGTTGCCCCTGAACACAATTTACCCGACATAAAGCCGGCGCCTGGGTAGTCGCCGACGGCGGGGGTGTCGCGTCGCGGTCCGACTCAGCGCGAGGCGATGCGCAGCCGCGGGATTTCGATCGCCGGGCAGCGGTCCATGACGATTTTAAGGCCCTGGGCCTCGGCCCGCGCGGCGGCCGCGTCGTCGCACACGTCGAGCTGCATCCACACGAATTTCGCGCCGACCGCGATCGCCTCGTCGACGGCCGCGCCCGCTGCCTCGCTGCGGCGGAAGACGTCGACCATGTCGATCATCTCGGGGATGTCGGCGAGCCGCGCATAGACCCGCTCGCCGAGAATCTTTTCCCCGGTGGCATTGGGATTGACCGGGATCGCGCGGTAGCCGTGGCGCTGCAGAAAGCGCATCACGCCGTGGCTCGGCCGCTGCGGCCGCGGGCTCGCCCCGACCACCGCGATCGTCCGCGTCCCGGTCAAAATCCCGCGCAGGTAGGCGTCGGAATAGGCGTCGTGATTCATGTGGTTTCTCTGCGAGGCTGCATAACCCTGGCGCGTCCTTCGACGCTTCGCATCGCGAAGCGCCTCGGGATGAGGTAGACCTATGATGGCCTGAAGAAAAGCCCTCATCCTGAGGAAGCGCGCGGCGCTGTCTCGAAGGACGCGGGAGGGCGATCCAGTCTACCGAGGACGCAACGATGCTCGAAACCCGGCAGCTGCACCCGACCCTGGCGCGCGAGGTGATCGGCCTCAAACTCTGGGAGCGCCAGGACGAGGCGACCGTCACGGAACTGCGCGCGCTCTATGCGCGCTACGGCGTCCTGGTGTTTCGCCGGCAGGCGCTGAACGAGCGGGAACTCGCGGATTTCTGCGCTCTGCTCGGGCCCTTGGAACGCACGGTGCGCAGCGATTGGGCTTCCACCGCCGTGCCCGAGGTGACAATCCTCTCCAATCTCAAGGACGGGCTCGGGCGGTCGATCGGCGGGCTGGGCGATGGCGAGCTCGAGTGGCATTCGGACCAGTCCTACATGGTCAAGCCGGCGACCGGCGCGGCGCTTTACGCGCTGGAGCTGCCGCCCGAGGGCGGCGAGACCTTCTGGGTCGATCTGCGCGCCGCCTATGCTGCGCTGCCGCGGCAGTTGCGCGCCAAACTCACCGGGAAGCGCGGCGTCTTCGACTACGCAAAACGGCTCGCCGGATATCAGCGCGGCACCGACAAGGAAATCTCCGAGGAGACGCGGCGTCTCACCCCGCCGGTGACGCACGCCTTGGTCCGCGCCCACCCGGAGACCGGCGAACGCTCGCTCTATCTCGATTCGACGACGACGATCGGCATCGATTACATGGACACGACCTCGGGTATCGCCCTGCTCGACGAAATCTACGCGAGCGCCACAAGCGACGAGTTCGTCTACGCGCATCAGTGGCAAATCGGCGATCTGGTCGTGTGGGACAACGGCTTCACCATGCACCGGCGCACGCCGTTCGACCCTGGCGACCGCCGGTTGATGAAACGGATGACGATGAACCTCGACAAATACAGCCACGTCCTCCCCGACGGCGCGCTCGCCGCCTCCGAGGTCGGGATGCCGATTTAGGGGGCCCTAGGCGTCCTTCCACACCGGCTTGCGCTTCTCGATGAAGGCGTCGATGCCTTCCTTGGCGTCCTCGGCCAGCATGTTCTTCGTCATCACCTCGCTGGTGTAGGCGTAGGCGGCAGAGAGGTCCATTTCGATCTGTCGGTAGAACGCGGTTTTGCCCAGCGCGGTGCTGAGCGCCGATTTGGCGGCGATGTGGCGAGCGAGGGCGTCGGTTTCAGTGCGCAGCTCCGCCGCCGGCACCACCCGGTTGACGAGGCCGTGCGATTTCGCCGTCACGGCATCGATGAAGTCGCCGGTCAGCAGCATCTCCATCGCCGCCTTGCGGCCGACCGCGCGGCTGAGCGCCACCATCGGCGTCGAGCAGAACAGCCCGACATTGATCCCCGAGGTCGCGAACCGCGCGTCCTCAGCCGCGACCGCGAGATCACAGGTCGCCACCAGTTGGCAGCCGGCGGCGGTGGCGATGCCGTGCACCTCGGCGATGACCGGCTTGGGCAGGCGCACAATCGTCTGCATCATCTCGCTGCATTGCGCGAAGATGCGGGCATAGGCTTCGGCGCTCGGGTCGCTGCGCAGTTCGCGCAGATCGTGGCCGGGGCAGAACCCGACGCCGGAACCGGCGATTACCACGACCCGGGTTTGCTTGTCGGCGCCGGCACGGATGACCGCATCGGTCAGCTCCGCCATCAGCGCCGTCGACAGCGCGTTGCGCGCCTCCGGGCGGTTGAGGGTGAGCCGCAGCACCCCGTGCTCGTCGCGGCTTTCGAGCAGCACCGGCTGGTTGTCGATCTGGGGCGCCAAGGACATCGCGCTCTCCTGCGGGTCAGCGAAGATCGTAACGTCATTTTACCACTATTTTGACTGGCCGGACGGGTGCGATCCCCGTATCTCTCGCGCCTCATTCGTCAGCGAGGGGGAACCGCGGTGCCGTGGTATGTGAATACGCTTTTGGCCGTGCTCGTGATCAGCGGCTTCTGGGTCGCTCTGTCTCGGTAGCTAACGATTTCCGCTCTGAGGTATCATTATACCTCGCAATAAAATAGCTTGTTTAATAAGGCCGATTCGCTTGACGGCGTAGGGGCGATCGCCTAAACGAGGCGCTCCGCGGCGCCGGCCGCGAGCGCTCACAGGCCGCCTCCGATGAAGACGTTTACCGCCAAGCCCGCCGATATCGACAAGAAATGGGTGCTGATCGACGCCGACGGGCTGGTGCTCGGCCGGCTCGCCTCGATCATCGCGATGCGCCTTCGCGGCAAGCACAAGCCTACCTTCACCCCGCACATGGACACCGGCGACAACATCGTCGTCGTCAACGCCGAGAAGGTCCAGCTCACCGGCAACAAGGCCAAGTCCAGCATCTTCTACTGGCACACCGGCTATCCGGGCGGGATCAAGGGGCGCAGCAAGGGCGCGATCCTTGCCGGCAAGCACCCCGAGCGGGTGATCCAGAAGGCGGTCGAGCGCATGGTGCCGCGCGGGCCCCTGGGCCGGCAGGTCATGGGCAACCTCAGGGTCTATGCCGGTCCCGAGCATCCGCATGCGGCGCAGCAGCCGGAAAAGCTCGATGTCGCTGCGCTGAACCGCAAGAACGCGAGAGTTTGAGCATGGCCGACGAAAATCCCGAAAAGGAAGAAGCCGAAAACGCAGAGGCCACGAAGGACGAGGCCGCGCCGTCGGCCCGCCCGGCCCGCGGCGCGGGCGGCCAGACCTTCCAGGGCCTCGCCAATCTGCGCCAGGCGATGGCGACGCAGGCGCGCGCTCCCGCAGCGCCGGCCGCGCCCATCCCGGTCGCGGTCACCGACGTCCAGCCCAAGATCGACGAGCGCGGCCGCGCCTACGCCACCGGCAAGCGTAAGAACGCGGTCGCCCGCGTGTGGATCCGCCCCGGCAATGGCAAGATTGAGGTCAACGGCCGCGACAGCCCGATCTATTTCGCGCGGCCGGTGCTGCGCATGCTGATCAGTCAGCCTTTCGTCATGGCCGACCGGCTCGGCCAGTTCGATGTCTGGTGCACGGTCAAGGGCGGCGGGCTCTCCGGCCAGGCCGGCGCGGTGCGCCATGGCATTAGCAAGGCGCTGGTCTTCTACGAGCCCGGGTTGCGCCCGGTGCTGAAGCAGGGCGGGTTCCTCACTCGCGACAGCCGCGTCGTCGAGCGCAAGAAATACGGCAAGGCCAAGGCCCGCCGCAGCTTCCAGTTCTCAAAGCGATAATTCTCACAACGAGGCGGTGAGATAGCGAGATAGCGAGATAGCCTCTCGCCTCGGCGCGCAGCGCCCAAAAAATTTACCGCGAAGGTCGCGCAGGATATGTGATGGACGCGAAGCCGTTCGGGCACTTCGCGTCCCTTGCGAAACCGTTGCGTGCCTTTGCGGTAAGGGTTGTTTCTCACCGTCTCACGGTCTCATTGTGAATTAATAGCGCTCCGCGCCTATTCCGGGAGGCCGCCCATGCGTTTCGCGATCGCAATTCCGACCGACGCCGATTCCTGGCGGGTGGTGCGCCGCGCCGAGGAATTGGGTTTCCATCGCGCCTGGTTCTACGACACCCAGATGCTCAGCGCCGACCCGTTCGTCGCGATGGCGGCGGCGGCGCTGAAGACGACGACGATCCGTCTCGCCACCGGCGTGTTGATCCCGTCGAACCGGCTGGCGGTGGTCGCCGCCAATGCCTTCGCCTCGCTGAACAAGCTGGCGCCGGGCCGGATCGATTTCGGCATCGGCACCGGCTTCACCGGGCGGCGCGCGATGGGCCTCGGCGCGGTCAAGCTCGCCGAGATGGAGGAATACATCCGCGTCGCCCAGGCGCTCCTCGCCGGCGACACGGTCGAGGCCGAGATCGAGGGCAAGAAGCGGCTGATCCGGCTGCTCAATCCCGAATTGGGCCTCATCAACACGCACGATCCGATCCCGCTCTACATCGCCGCGACCGGCAAGCGCGCGCGCACGCTGACCGCGAAGCTCGGCGTCGGCTGGATCAATACTGCCGGCGATGTCGCCGGCGCCGCGGCGGGGATGCGCGAGATGGCGGGGCTGTGGCAGGAGGCTGGCCACCGGCCCGAGGCGCTCGACGCCGTCGTCCTGACCGGCGGCGCGGTGCTGCGGAACGGCGAGGCGTTGGATTCCGACCGCGTCGTGGCGCAAGCCGGTCCACGCGCGGCGATGCTCCTGCACCGCGCCGCCGACCAGGCGCTAGCCGGGTTCCCGCCGCTGGCGGCGATCCCGCCGGCGCTTGCCGATACCGTCGCCGCCTATGTCGAGACGGCCCGGCAGTTTCGCCCGCAAGGCGCGCACTACCTCGAAAATCACCGCGGGCATCTGATGTTCGTCAAGCCCGAGGAACGGCGGTTCGTCACCGCCGACCTCATCCGCGCGACGACAATCACCGGCAACGAAGCCGAGATCGAAGCCACCATCGCCGGCTTCGCCGAGGCCGGCTATTCCGAGATCGCGCTGCAGGTCGTTCCCGGCCAGGAGCATGCGATCGAGGATTGGGGAAGGATCAGGCGGGCCTTTGCCTGAGTAATCGCGGCGGGGCACTCGGTTTGCGCGAGCCACGCGGTGCGCTACCATCGCGTCAGGGGAGGCGCAACAGATGCCGGAAACGACGCCGCCGCGCGTCTTCATCAGCTACAGCCATGACAGCGAGGAGCACCGCGCCCGGGTCCTCGCCTTGGCCGACCGGCTGCGCGCCGATGGCATCGACGCGATCATCGACCAATACGTCATGGCGCCGCCGGAGGGTTGGCCGAGCTGGTGCGAAGCCGAGATCAACAAGGCCCGCTTTGCCCTGCTGGTGTGCACCGAGATCTATTACCGCCGCGTCCAGGGCAACGAGCAACCGGGCAAGGGGCACGGCGTTCTGTGGGAAGCGCGCCTCATCAAGCAGCACATCTATGACAGCGCCTCTGCCAGCAGCAAGTTCGTGCCGGTGCAGTTTGCCGAGGGTCTGGACGCGCATGTTCCGCTGCCGGTCAAGGGCACGACGGTTCATCGCGTCGATACCGAGCAGGGCTACGAGGCCCTCTGCCGGTTGCTGACCAACCAGCACGCGACGCCGGCCCCGCCGCTCGGCGAGCGCCGGTCGCTGCCGCCGCGGCAGCGCCAGTCCGGCCCCTTCAGCACGGCGCAGCCAGAGGCCTCGCCGCCGGCGCCTCCCAGCCCTCCACCCGCCAGCCCTCCACCCGCCAGCCCTCCGCCGACGGACCGCCTCGCTGTGGCGCCGCAGCGGGCGCCCGGTGCGGCGGAACCCGCGGCGGCGCCGTCGACTGCGGCAGTACCGCCGGCGCAGATGCCCCCGCTGTTCGCGGCGCCCCTGGAGCGTCCCGCCAGGTGGTCGCGGATCGGCAAGAAGCAGATTTGGCTGGGGCTTGCGGCCCTACCGGTTGCCGCCGCGTTGCTCCTTCTTGGCCAGCATTTGTATGTGTCGCAGCATCGCTACGGGCGCGAGCAGGTCGCCTTCGCCGCCGGGACCTTGCAGCGGCCTGTCGCCAATTCCCCGCTGCTGGCGGTGCTGCGCCGGCACCTGTCGATCGGCAATCTCAACCTCCTCATCGAGGCACCGCCCGTGCGCCAGCCGATCGGCGCTTACTTCATCGATCGCGTGGAAGTCACCAACGGCGATTTCCGCAAGTTTCTGACCGATCAGAAGGGCGTGACCATCGCCCCGCCGGATTTCTGGAACGACCCGAATTTCAACCAGCCCGATCAGCCGGTTGTCGGCATAAGCTGGAAGTCCGCCGACGCTTATTGCCGGGCGCGCGGCAAGCGGCTGCCGACCGGCGACGAATGGGAACGCGCGGCGCGCGGGACCGACGGACGCCTCTATCCCTGGGGCAATACGTTCGACCGCAGCCTGACCAATACCGGGGAGGCGGGTCGGCCGGGCCCGGTACGCGTCGGCTCGATCGCGGGCGACCGCAGCGTCGACGGTGTGCTCGACACGGCCGGCAACGTCAGCGAATGGACCGCGGAAGACGGTGTGACTGGCAAGGTGATTCGCGGCGGGTCGTGGAGCGAGGCCGGCGAGCTTTACAGCCTCGCCTTCCTGAAAATCATCGCCGATCCCGAGGTCAAGACCAACTATCTCGGGTTTCGCTGCGCCGCCGATGTGGCCGGCAGGACCAGCGCGCCGCCGGATATGGTGGCGATCGACGCCGGGACATTCCAGAAGGGCAGCGAGGACAATCCCTTGCTGAACTTGGCGCGAAAGTTCCGTCTCGACACGAGCGGCATCCGGGCCCTGATCGCCGCGCGGCCGGTAGCCGTAGCATTCCTCGATTTCGGCGTTGACCGCTACGAAGTCAGCAACCGGCAATATGCCGAGTTCGTCGACAAGCACCCAATCCCCGGCGACCCACCCTTCGCCGATCTCCCCAATACCAAGAAGAGCTACCAGCTCGATGCGAAGATCCGCGGCAACGCCGGGTTCAACCGTCCGGATCAGCCGGTCGTCGGCGTCGATTGGTACGACGCCCGGGCCTATTGCCAGTGGCGCGGCGGGCGGCTGCCGTCATCGGACGAATGGGAGCGCACCGCCGGGGGGTTCGACGGCCTGGCCTATCCTTGGGGGCCGGTTTTCGACCCCGCCCGCTGCAACACCGCGGATTCGACGAACGGCGCCGGCGCGACGGCAGACGTGACTAAATTTCCCGGGTGCAGCACGGCAAACGGCGTCCTCAATCTCGTCGGCAACGCCGACGAATGGACCGATACCAATGCGCCCGACAGCCCCAACGGCGAAAGCAAGGTGATCCGCGGCGGTTCCTGGGCCGAGGCCGGAGAACTGCGCGGCTTCAACGGGTTGGAGGCTTGGGCGGAGGCCGGGTATCGCGGGCTCGACGTGGGGTTCCGCTGCGCCGCCAATCCGCAGCGCTCCTGGATCGAGAAGCTTGCCGCCTGGCTCTTCTAGGGACGCCGCACCGCGTCGCGTCAGGTCGGTTGCGCCGGAACAAGCTGGAACGAGAAGGGCTGCTGGAGCCGGCTCAGCACCGGTGTCAGCTGGCTGAGCGTGCGGTCGAGATCGCGCAAGGCAGCGGTCGCGCCACCATCGTAGAGCAGGCGGAACGCATCCTCGATGCCTTGTTGCGCGATGGTCGATTGGCGCAGATGCCCATTAAGGTTGTCGATCGCCGAAAGCAGGCTCTGCAGCATGAGACGCAATTCGTCGTTCGGCGCGCCGCCGGCAACCAGCGGCGGAGAGACGCGCTGCAACAGCGGCAGGAAGCGCTCGACGATGCCCTGCTGGATGCCGGCCAGCAGGCGTTCCTCGGCGCTTTGCAGGGCCGAGAGGATCAGCATCGTGATCAGCGACGTGAGCAGGCCTTGCAGCGTGATCAGGAAGGCGAACGACAACCCGCCGGTGACGTCGACCAGTTTGAGGCGGATCTGGCTGACGTCGTTGACGTCCTGGCCGAGAAAATTGGCGAAGCCGCCGACCGCGTCGGCGATGCCCAGGACGGTGCCGATCAGTCCCAGCACCGGCAGCGCCCAGACGATCACCCGGATCAGCGAATATCCGCGCGCGGTCGCTTCGGCATCGAGCATGATTTGGCCCGCAAGGATGCTCTCGCCATCCTGCAGGCTTGGGGAAATCGACCACTGATCCATCAGCAGCCGCAGGCGGCGCAGCAGCGGGCTGGCCGCGTTCTGCTCGAGGCTCAGCGCGCTGCGTAGGACTGCGGGGCCGTCCTCCGACTGGAGGATGCGGATCGTCCAATCAAGCAGCTCGCGTCGCGAAATCTGCGCCAGGGCCCTCAGCCGGCGCCAGCGAAAGACGCAAATCGCCAGGCCCCAGAAGAAGACGCAAGAAATCGCGTAGGGGATCGCCGAATGAAACTCACTGGGATTGAAGGCCTTGCGCAGCATCCCTCCCGGCGTTGCCACCTCGAATGCCGCCAGCGACGCGATGAGGCCGAGCACCAGGCCGATCAGCATCGCGATCCCGGCGACTTTCCGCTCGGAATAACCCAGCAGCGATGAGGGCGCCCTCGGCAGAAGCACCATGGTGGGGCGCGGGGGCGCAATCGTCTGCGGCCCAGCTTCGATATCGCTCATTGGAGTTCTCCCGGATGTCTCGGCTGCTCTGTTTCCGACGCTGTGCTTGCGGTTACTTTTGCGGCAGGGGGGTTCGGCCCACGCCATTGCCGCCCCCGATCAGGATGATCGATGGCGGGTCATTGTTGCCGAGCGGCTTCCAGCCGTAGTCGAAGCCCTGCTTCGACCAGACCTCGCGCGCGGCGAGGAATGCCTCGATGCTGTCGGCGGTGACGAAAAAGAACGGATAGGCCTGATCCGGCTTGTATTGCTGGATTATCAGGCTGATCGGGCTGGTATCGCCCGCGATCTGCGCCACCGGCACGCCGCGATTTTCCTTGGCGTAAAAATCGACGTAGAAGATCAGCCCGCTCTGTCCGGAAATCACGTTTCCTTTCAACAGTATATCGTCGGTGTCGATATCGCGCTTCGCGTCCGCGATGGAGATGCTGTTCGCGGTCCCGAAATAAGCCGAATGAGATATTTTTCCGAGATCGTCGGGGTAGGCTTTATTGAAGGCGCACATGAAGAAGATCGCGCGCCGGTCGGTTGGGTGTTCTGCGGGGAAGAATTTGAGCGTGCTCGCCCCAGCCGTCGCCAGAACGGTGAAGATCAAGATAAACAGCATGATGCCGACCGTGTTGGTCAGCATGTCGGCGAGCGGGACCATCGACGGTTCCACCAGCCCAGGTCGGCGCGGCGCGATCATTGGGTTCTGCCCGGCTTTACCAAATTGACGGGCTTGGTCTGGGCGATCGGCTCATAGCCGATCTCGATCTTGTTGTCGGCGAACGCCGTCTGGAGATCGCTGAATTTGGCGAAGCCGCTGGGGCGAACCGCGATCAGCGCATAATTCGTGTTCCGCCGATCCGTAAAGTATTGCATCAGCGCCGCCAGCTCGATCTCCCGGCTGTTTGGCGGGCAAGTGGCGGCCGAGGCCGTTCCCGGGGCGGCGGTCGTGGGCGGGGCGAGGGCGGCGCAAACCGTGTCGCGGTCGAGATGGGCGATCAGCAGCGTGCCGTCCCACTCGACGAGCACGGCCGTTTTCGACCTGCCCTTGGTATCGCCGCTCGCCAAGAAGTCCCATTCCTCGCCCGCGGAGCCGAGGCTGAGGGCGGCCATGCTCAGGGCCACCAGCAGCAGGCAACCGAGCGTGCACATCAGGATATTGATGAACGGCAGCAGATCGAAATGGTCTTGGTTTTGCGATCCAAGTTGCTGCATTGGCCTCTGGTCCTGCGCGAAATCCGGTGTCTAGTCGTTCGCTTCCGGCGGCGACGCGGGGTCACCGCTGCCAGGCGGCTGACGGTAGTGCTCACAAGAACGAAATTCAACCGTTCCGCGATTTCTCTTGCAACCGGCGGTAACCTGGGCCTTATTTGACTTCCGATATATGCGGCCGCGCCGCCGATCGTCCCCGGGGCGAGCCTCAGGACCCGCCGAGCTTTTCGGCGAAGCTCTGGAACGTGGCAGCGAGGTCGGGGATCTTGCCGCCGATCAGGTTAAGCCACAGCGGGACCAGGATTTACGCGACGTTGATCCCGGTGAAGATGCTGATCACCTTGGCGTCGATCGGCCAGGTGCTGACGCTTAACGCGTCGCGATAGATCCGCTGCATCGCCTCGATGCCGAAATAGAGCCGGGCATCGTCGAGGTCGGCGGTCTCGAACTGCTCGTGGAAGGTCTCCAGCTTGCGGGCGACGCGGTCGAACGGCTGCAAGAAGTCGCCCTTTGCCTTCTCCATCGCCCGGTGGATCGTGAAGACCGGCCGCACGAAGCTGAACAGCGCGACGAGCATCACCACGATCCACATCACGGCGTAGCGTCGGGAATGGGCGCTCTGCCCCGCTCTCACCCCAACCCTCACCCGCCTCGCACCGGCGAGGCCGGCGCTCGGGACCCTCTCCCCCAGTGCGGGAAAGGGGAGGGGCCGCGCCGTCAGGCGTGGGAAGGGTGAGGGGCTACCCGCCTTGCCTCACGTCGAATAGTCGGAGAACTGCACCGTGCCCGCCCGGGCGCGGTAGTCGGTCTTGACGTTGACCAGCGCCACCATGCCTTCGTCGACCTTCTTTTGCGCGCGTTCGAGGGCGCCGCGGATATCCTCCGGCTTCTCGACGTATTCGCCGTAGCAGCCGAGCCCCTCGGCCATCTTGTCATAGCGGGTGTAGCCGAGGTCGCGGCCGGGCTTGTTCTTCTGCGGGTCGGCGGTCCAGCCGCCGTTGAGGCTGATCACCACGAGGATCGGGATCTTGTGCCTGACCGCCGTGTCGAGCTCCATCGCGTTGAGGCCGAACGAGCCGTCGCCGTGGCAGCAGATGACCTGCGTCCCCGGTTTCGCCACCTTGGCGCCGACCGCGAACGGCAGGCCGACCCCCATCGTGCCGAACGGGCCGGAATTGAGCCGGTGCCCCGGCTCGAAGGTTGGCATCGTCTGGCGCCCGAAATTGAGCGTCTCCTGGCCGTCGACGACGAGGATCGCGTCGCGGTTCATAAAGTTCTTCACTTCTTCCAGCAGCCGGATCGGGTGGATGTCGCCGTCGGTCGGGTAGTTGCCGCCGGGGCCGCTGCGCTTCGCCGCTTCGCCGTCGGCTAAGGTCTTGCGCCAGCCACTGAAGCGGTCGGCGGTTTTGGCGGAAATCGCGTCGATCAGCTGCTGCAGCACGGATTTGCAGTCGCCGACGATCGGGATGTCGACATTGCGCGCCGACATGCCGAGCTCCTCGGCGTCGATCTCGATGCGGGCGATCTTGGCGTTGGCGCCAAAGCGCGGCGGCGCGGCGTGGCCGATGATGTAGTTCATCCGCGTGCCGAGCACGATGATGAGATCGGCGTCGCGGAACGCGGTCGAGCGCATCGTCAGGTACGAATACGGGTGGTCGTCCGGCACCACGCCGCGGCCTTGCGGCGTCGTGTAGAACGGGATCCCGGCCTTCTCGACGAACTGGCGCATCTCGTTCCACGCCTGCGACCAGATCACCCCGCCGCCCGAGGCGATGATCGGCCGCTCGGCCGAGGCGATTGCATCGACCAGCGCGTTGATCGCCTTCGGCTCGGCGTAGGGCCGGGCGTGGACGATCGGCCGCCCGGCGTAGCTCCAGTCGACTTGGCTCTCCTCGACCTTTTGGTAGAGGATATCGCCCGGCCAATCGAGGTAGACCGGGCCCGGCTTGCCGGTCATCGCCTTCTGGAAGGCGAAATTGATCTGCTGCGGGATGCGCTTCACGTTGTGGATGCGGTCGGCGTATTTGACGCAGCCGCGCATGATCGCCATCTGGTCGATTTCCTGGAAGACCTGCCGGCCGAACTGGCTGATCGGGCTGGCGCCGCCAAAGCCGATCACCGGGCAGCAATCGATGAGGGCGTTGGCGAGGCCGGTCGACAGATTGATCGCCGCCGGGCCGGAAGCCGCCATGCAGATGCCGGGCTTTTGCCGCAGCCGGCTATAGGCCTGCGCCGAAAACGCCGCCGCCTGCTCGTGGCGGACGTCGATCATGCGGATGCCTTCGTTGATCATCGACGACTCGGCAAGCAGCATCGGCCCGCCCATGATGAAGAAGCAATCCTCGACGCCTTCGGCCTTGAGGCACTTCGCCAGGATTTCCGAACCGGTCAGTTCCGCCATGGGGGGGCTCCTCCAAAAGGAACGGCCTGCTTCCGCGGGCCGCTTTGTCGCCGATCGATGCTAGTTGCCGATGACCTTCTGCTCGCGCAGCGCGACGATGTCGCTGTCGCTCATCTTGAGCCACTGGGTGAACACCTCGTCGGTGTGCTGGCCGAGCTTCGGCGACGGCTTCAGTTCGGGCGGCTTGCCGTCGAAGCGCACCGGCCAGCTCTCGCACTTCCAATCGCCGTCGGGGTGCTTCATCACCTGCATGATGCCGCGCGTCTCGAAGCTCGGATCGTTCTGCAGTTCCAGCGTGTCGTGCACCGCGCCGGCCGGGACGCCGGCGGCGCCGATGAGCTGCATCGCCTCTTCCTTGGTGTGGTGCTTGGTCCACTCGGCGATGATCTCGTTGATGAACCCTTCGTTCTTGTTGCGCTCCTCATTGGTGGCGAAGCGCGCGTCGCCGATCAGCTCCTCGCGGCCGATGACCTTCAACAGCCGGTCCCAATGCTCGGGGTTGGCGCGGCTGCAGAAGACATAGACGTAGTCGTTATAGCCAAACGGCTTGCACGGATAGATGCCGCACGGGGCCGGGGCGCCCGAGGTCGATTGCGCGCCCATGCGCGGCGCGGCCTTCAAATTGCCCTGTTGCGCCATCACCGCGAACGAGGTGCGGATGTAGTGCATCACCGAATCCTGCATCGCCAGTTGCAGGCGGCGGCCCTTGCCGGTCGACTTTTTCTCGTAGAGCGCGCCGAGGACGCTGATCGCCATCAGCATGCCGGTACCGGTGTCGCCGATGGTGCAGCCGGGCTTGACCGGCGGCTGGCCGGGTTCGCCGGTGACGCTCATCGTGCCCCCCGCGGCCTGTGCGATCATGTCGAAGGCGAGGCTCCGCTCGTACTGGCTCCCTTCGCCGAAGCCCTTGACCTGGCAATAAATGATGCCAGGGTTGATCTCCTTGAGCACGTCATAACCCAGGCCGAGGCGCTCGATCGTGCCGGGGGCGAGGTTCTCGGCGAAGACATCGGCCTTCTTGACTAGCTCCTTGACGAGCTCGACGCCCTTGGGCGACTTGAGATCGACCGTCGCGGATTTCTTGTTGGCGTTGAGAATCTTGAAATAGAACGAGTCGCTGGCCTTTGCGTCGGTGCTGGCGATACGCCGGCCGGGATCGCCGCGGCTCGGGTTCTCGATCTTGACGACCTCGGCGCCGAGCCAGGCCAAGGCTTCGGTGCAGGTCGGTCCCGCCTCGAACTGCGTGAGGTCGACAACCCGGACGCCTCGAAGGCACTGCAATGGCGCAAAATTTCCGCTCATCGTTTCCCGCTCCCTCTGGCCGCGTGCAGCAGAATCGCTTGGCCGAACGATAGCGCAGAAACTCGCGTGACGGAAATCGTTGATTCCCGCGAAAATCGCGGTGTTGCCATCCCCAAACGCGGGAGGCAGCGCGATGTCGAGCCCGAAACCGCCGCAGCCGGGCGACGGCGCGTTGATCGAGCTCGGTCATGTCACGGCGACTGGATTTAAGTAGTTTCCGAAGTTATCGCCGCAACCAATAGAAGTATAACGTGCGCACGACTCTCTCTAAATGTCGCATGCCGTAGATTTGCACGCCGCTGTGAGCTGCGTGGTTGAAAGGCGCCAGCGCCGTGGCCGAGACAAAGATGATCCGATCGGCTGCAACATCAACACTGCCGCTCGCCGCAAAGCGGCGTCCCGCACCGCTGCGGCTGCTTTATGTCGGCACGGCAATCCTGATCGTGCTGCTGTTGGTGGCCAATTTCGCTGTCATCCTCCACCTCCGGCAGAGCGAGCTGCGCGACGAGGAAAGTCAGCTTCAATCCCTCAGCCTGATCCTGGCGGAACAGGCCGATCGCTCGTTCCAGTCCGTCGATCTGGTCATTTCGAGCGTCGCCGAGCGGATTGTGGCCGACGGCGTGGCCGACAGCGGCTCCTTTGACGCGAAAATGGCCGCCCAGGACATCCATCTCCTGCTGCGCGAGAAGATCAGCGGCCTTCCACAGCTTGGCGCGGTCACCGTGATCAGCCGCGACGGCAAGCTGATCAACTTCTCGCGGTCTTGGCCGGTGCCCGAGGTCGATGTCTCCGACCGCGACTACTTCAGAGCGATGAAAGCGGATCCGAACCTGAAGAGCTACATCAGCGAGCCGGTACAGAATCGGGGATCCGGCTCGTGGACGATCTTCCTCGCGCGCCGGGTCAGCGGAGCAAACGGCGAGTTCCTTGGGCTTATCCTCGGTGCGGTCGAGCTGCGGTATTTCGAGGATTTCTACCGGGCGATTTCACTCGGCGCTGACAGCAGCATCGCAATTGTACGGTTGGATGGCTTAACGCTCACGCGCTTTCCCCGGACCGACACCATCGGCAAGACATACTCCAACTCGCGGCACCTTTTGCCCGACGGCGTCTCCGGCGCGGTGCGCGAACCCAACCCGATCAATGGACGGATGACCATCAAGGCCGCGCATCGCCTCGCCAGCTATCCCTTGTTTGCTCTCGCGACGAAGACCGAAGAAGCCGCGCTGACCAACTGGCGAGCCATGGCTTGGCTGCTGTCCTTGGGCGCGTCCGGCAGCGCCGTCGCGATCGGGATTGCCGCGTTCGCCTTCGGGCGGCAATGGAAACAACATGCGCTGCTCGCCGAGGCGCAAGCGGAAATCCGGCGCCAGGACGACCTTAGCGCCGCCTTTGTGGAGATGAGGATCGCCAAGGAAGACGCGGAAATGGCCGATCGCGCGAAATCGGAGTTCCTCGCAAATATGAGCCATGAGTTGCGCACACCGCTGAACGCGGTCCTCGGCTTTTCCGAGATTTTGGTCAACGAAGCGTTTGGGCCCCTCGGCAACGAGCGCTATCGCGGCTATGCCCAGGACATCCACGCGAGCGGAGCCCATTTGCTCAGCATCATCAACGACATCCTAGATCTTTCGAAGGCGGCATCGGGCAAGTTGGAGTTGGCCGAGGATTGGTTCGATGCCCGCGAAATCGTCAATTCGGTCTGCCGTCTGATCCAGCCACGCATCGACGAAAGCAAATTATCGCTTACGGTCGAGACGCGACCCGAGGCTCTGATGCTTTACGCCGATGAGCGCCTGATGAGGCAGATGCTGTTAAATCTCCTCTCCAATGCGTGCAAGTTTACCCCGCCTGACGGGCACATCGATTGTTCGGTATCGGTCGATGCCGCAGGCATGACATTTGCCGTGACCGACACGGGTATCGGTATTCCGGCGGAGGACCTCGAGCGGGTTGTGGAGCCTTTTGGCCAGGTCGACAACTCGTTGAGCCGCCGGCAGGAGGGTACCGGTCTCGGCCTTGCCCTCGTCAAGGTGATGGCGGAACTCCACGGCGGCACCTTGCGCCTCACCAGCGAGATGGGAAGCGGGACGACCGTGGCCGTGATCCTCCCGCCCGGCAGGGTCAAATCAGAAAATCCCGATGCCGCCTCGGCGGATGCGGCTCCCTCCGCGGCGGCGGAGCCGGTAATCGCCTGATGGACGGTCGCGGCGAAATGCGATAGGCGGCAGGCTGGAGACGAGGAGAAACTGGATGACCGGCCCCATCATCCTGCCCTATCGCAACATCCTGCCGCGCATCGACCCGACCGCGTTCGTCGCGCCGGGGGCGGTGGTCATCGGCGATGTCGAGATCGGCGCGCACGCCAACATCTGGTTCAACGTCGTCATCCGCGGCGACGACGCGCCGATCCGCATCGGCGCCGGCGCCAATATCCAGGACGGGACCGTCGTTCACGTGACCTACGACGTCCCCGTAAGCGGCGAGCGTATTCCGACGATCATCGGCGAGGACGTCGCCATCGGCCACATGGCGTTGCTGCACGGTTGCACGCTGGAGCCCGGCGCCTTTGTCGGGATGAAGGCCCTCGTCATGGACCGTGCTGTCGTCGAATCGGGCGCGATGGTCGCGGCCGGCGCGGTGGTGACGCCGCGCAAGCGCGTCGGATCGGGCGAGCTGTGGTCCGGCACCCCGGCGCGGTTCTCGCGCAAGCTGAAGCCCGAGGAGATCGACTACATGCGCTGGGTGCCGGGTCATTACCGGGGTCTGGCCGAGGAATACCGGCGACGGTGAGACTCCGCCGAGCGGAGGGAACGATGGTTGCCGAACCGGCTTCGGAGCGGCGCTTCAGCTGGTGGCCCGCCATTGTCGGCGCGGCGTTCGCGCTCGCCGGTGTCCTGCCGGCGCTGTTCGGTTCTCCGTTCGTCCTTTGGTATTACATCCTCTACGTTCCGCTGCTCTTAACGCTCACCGGCGCGAATTGGCATTGCTCGTGGCGGCATTGCTACACCGGCAATGGCGCTGGGCGCTGGGCCTGGCGGCAGGTGCGGCGGCCTGCATCGCGGTCCTCGCCGCCGCTTATGTGGCCGCTACCGAGGCGCAGGAACTGGGGATTTTCCGGCCAGAAGCCGAGCTGCGCCGCAGCTCGGTGCCGTCGCCCTCCGGCGACGCGACGGCGATCCTGGCGTACGAATCCCACGACATGGACACCATGCGGGCGGTGCTGGCGTTCCGTCGCGGTCTGCCGCGGTCTCGGAACCTGATCGGTGTCCGCGGCAACCCGGGAGTTGTCTTCGCCTGGACCGGCGATCGGAGTCTCACCGTCGGATTTCCCGCCGGCCGGGAGCGCCCCCGGGGCGGTCTCGCCAACGTTGGCGAGGTGCAGGTCACGTACGTCTCCTACGCGCCCGACCCCGGCGATGTCGTGCCGGCGCGCACCTATCGCGGCGAGCTGCGCGACATTTCGTACGCGTTCGAGGAAATCGACGACGCGCGCCATCGTCAAACCCAGTGCGTGATCCGCCTCGTCGGCAGCGACGGCGCGATCTTCGAGCGGGTCGGGGTCGATGTCATGGGCATGGGGTTCGGCTCTCCCGACGACAAATACAAATCGTTCGGGACGGTGCATCTCCGGTTCAACTTCCTGAGCTTCGGCGACGGCCGCGCGCCCGCGCCCACCCCGACCCAGGCCAAGCTGGCCGCGGTCTTTCCGCGCAACGTCGCGAACACCCCGCCGGTTCAGGACGGCAACTCCATCACCTATGCCGCCCTTGCGGCGGCCGAGGCTGAAAATGTCTTCTCGCTGCTGTGCGGCGGGAGCTTCGAAATCGCGGGGATACTGGGGTTCGACCAGGTCGGCCTCACCTACACCGTCCGCCAGCCGGTAGGCCCGGACCTGCTGCGGCAATTCAACGCCTGCTCGGCCAAGACCAACATCGGCACCCCGTTTTCGGTGCCCGTCGATTGACGCCGCTCAATCCTCCGCCCGCACCTTGACGTAGGAACCCGGTGCGTCCTCGATCGGCTTGAGCGTGCCGTCGCCGGGGTGGCGGGCAGGGATTTCGCCGCCGCCGTATTGCGCAATCCACGTCTCCCACACCGGCCACCACGACGAATCGTGCCTCTCGGCCCCGGCGAGCCAGTCGTCGGGCGAGGGCGGGTTCTTGTCGTTCTGCCAGTGCCCGTATTTGCTGCCCGGCGGGCTGACGACGCCGGCGATATGGCCCGAGGCCGACAGCACGAACTTCGTCGGGCCGGTGTAAAGTTCCGTCGCGGCATAGGTCGAGCGCCACGGCGCGATGTGGTCCTCGCGGGTCGACAGGATGAAGGCCGGAGTTTTTACCTTGCGCAGGTCGATCTTGACCCCGTCGAGCGTGATCCCGCCCGGCTTCGACAGCAGGTTCTCCTGGTACATCCGGCGCAGGTAGAAGCTGTGCATCGCCGCCGGCATGCGCGTCGAATCGGCGTTCCAGTAGAGGAGGTCGAACGGCAGCGGCGACTTGCCCAGTAGGTAGTTGTTGACGACGAACGACCAGATCAGATCGTTGGCGCGCAGCATGTTGAAGGTCGCGTGCATGTCGCGGGCCTCGAGATAGCCCTTCTTCTCCATCCGCTCCTCGAGCGCGTGGATCTGCTCCTCGTCGATAAAGACCGAGAGGTCGCCCGCCTCGGCGAAATCGACCATGGTCACGAAATAGGTCGCGCTCTTCACCCGCCGATCGCGCTTCGCCGCCATATAGGCGAGCGTCGCCGACAACAGCGTGCCGCCGAGGCAGTAACCGATGACGTTGGCTTCCTTCTCGCCGGTCGCCTGCTCCATCGCGGCGAGCGCGGCGAGCGGTCCTTCGTTCATGTAATCGTCGAAACTCTTGCGGTTAAGCCGTTGATCCGGATTGGCCCATGAGATCACGAACACCGTGTGTCCCTGGCCGACCGCCCAGCGGATGAACGAGTTCTCCGGCCGCAAATCGAGGATGTAGAACTTATTGATCCAGGGCGGGATGATGAGCAGCGGCCGGCGCTTTACCGTGTCGGTCGACGGCGCGTACTGGATCAGCTGGATGAGGTCGTTCTGATAGACGACTTTCCCCGGCGTCGTCGCGACATTGCGGCCCAGCTCGAAGGCCTTCATGTCGGTCATGCTGATGGCGAGGCGGCCCTTGCCGCGCTCCAGATCGTCGAGCAGGTTCCGCAGTCCGTGGACCAGATTTTCGCCGCCGCTTTCGGCGGTGGCACGCAGCACCTCGGGGTTGGTCAACACGTAGTTCGACGGGGCCATCGCGTCGACGAACTGGCGCGTATAGAAATCGACCTTGCGCCCGGCATGGTCGTCGAACCCGCCGGCTTCCTTGACCGCGCCTTGGATGTAGCGCGCGGTCAAGAGGTAGCTCTGCTTGATGTAATCGAAGAGCGCGTTGTCGCTCCACGCCCGGTCGCGAAACCGGCGGTCCTCGGGCGCGGCCTCGATGACCGGCTCGGCCGGCTTGCCCATCAGCCGCTCGGTCGTGCGCTGCCACAAATTGAGGTAGTCGTTCCACAGCGCCATCTGCGCCTGAACCAGCCGCCCCGGGTCGGCCATCATCCGCGCGGTCAGCTCGAAGAACGCGGCGCCGATCGCCGCCGGGTCGGCCATGCCGATTCCGCCGTCGCCGCCCTGTTCCGCTTGGCGGCTGAGGAATTCGCCGACGAGGCGCTGGCTGCGCTTGGCGATCTCGGCCATCTGCCGCGACAGTTCCGCCGGGTCGGGCGCGGCGGCGTGAGGCGGCGTTCCGGCAGGTTTGCCGCCGCGTTTCTCGCTGCTCGCATCGCTCATCGCGAATCCTTATTCGTTTGCCGGCGGAGCGCCGGGCCAGCCGCAGCCGATGCGGCCGCCGCCTTGCCGGCCTCGGGATCAAATGTAGTGACGCGCGGTTTCTGATCTAATACACCAACAGGCCGATTGTGAAACCGCCGGCAGCCACTGCCGCGCCGGGCGGGCGGCGTCGCCGCCGAAGGGTTGAGGTTTCGTCGATGATATTGCGGAGCGTCCGCCGCTGCGCCGGCGGGCCGGCATTGTGGCTTACGGCGCTGGCGCTAGCGGCTGGCGTTTCCGGATGCGGCGGCACGATCGAGGCGTACCGCTCGCTCTCGGGCAACAACAAGAACGACCCCGATCCGGCGACCGCGCCGTTCACCGAGAACCTCAAGGAGGCCGGGGGCGGGAGCTACGCAAACCTGAGCAGCGTCCCCTCGGTGCCCGTCGTCGCGACCACCGCGAAGGAGCGCGCAAAGATCGTCGAGGGCCTGAATGCCCAGCGCACCAGCACCGAGGCAAAGGACGTGAACGGGCTGCCGGGCTCGCCGACGCCCGGCCCGGTACCGCCGCCGCCGCCGATCCCGCCGTCGCTCGCTGCGACCGAGATGGCCGCGTTGCCGCCACCGCAGCCTGCGCCGCCGCCACCGCCGCTGCGCGGCGCCAACGAACCGCCGGTGCCGGGGCCGCTTACGTCGACGTTGCAGCCGCCGGAGATCAAGACCCTGCCCGGTGCCGAGGCCGCCCGCCCGGCGCCGCCGCAAGGCTCGATGCCGCCGATGCCGCCGGCGGCGCCCGCGCAATTGCCGCCGGCGGCGATCCAGTCCGGCAACCCGCAGCCGGCACCGGCTCCGGCGGCGCTGCCGGAGGCGAAGCCGTCGCCCGTGGCTGCCGCGCTGCCGTCGCCCAAGCTGCCGCCGATGGCGACGACCGTCGCGGCGCTCGACCCGCCGCCGGGTGCCGAGGAGCTGAGCGCCGCCGAGCAGGCGCGTCTCGCCCAGATCGTCGCCCAGTACAACGCCAAGCCGGGCATCGTGCGCGTCGTCGCCTATGCCGCCCCGGCGGTCGGCGGGGCCGAGCAGCTCAACAGCTTCCGCGCCGCGCTCGATCGTGCGCAGATGGTCGCCCGGGCGTTGAGCGGGGCCGGCATCCCGCTCAACAAGATCCAGACCCAGGCCGCTCCGTCGGGCGCTGGGGCGCCGGTCGGCCGGATCGACGTGCAGCTCCTGTCGTGAACGCTTGCGGAGAACCGGGTTGAAACCGCCGCTCAAGATCGCCGTCGCGGGACTCGGCACGGTCGGTGCCGGGACCTTGCAGCTCCTCGAACGCCAGGCCGATAAGCTCGCCGAGCGCGCCGGGCGGCGGATCGTCGTCGCTGCGGTCTCGGCGCGCGACCGGCGGCGCGACCGCGGCGTCGACCTGTCCCGGGTCCGCTGGTGCGACGATGCCGCGGCGCTGGCCGGGATCCCCGAGATCGATGCCGTCGTCGAGCTCATCGGCGGCGCCGATGGGATCGGACGCCAGGTCGTCGAGGCCGCGCTCGCGGCCAAGAAGCACGTCGTCACCGCCAACAAGGCGTTGATGGCCGAGCACGGCACCGAACTGGCCGCGCAGGCCGAGGCGCAAGGCGTCGCGCTCGCCTTCGAGGCGGCGGTGGCCGGCGGCATCCCGATCATCAAGACCTTGCGCGAGGGGCTCGCGGGCAACCGCATTTCGCGCGTCTACGGCATCCTCAACGGCACCACCAACTACATCCTGACGACGATGCGCGAAGGCGGTCGCGAGTTCGCCGAGGTGCTGGCCGAGGCGCAGCGGCTCGGCTATGCCGAGGCCGATCCGAGTTTCGACATCGACGGCGTCGACGCGTCGCACAAGCTGGCGATCCTCGCCAGCGTCGCCTTCGGCCGGCCGGTCGATCTTCCCGGCGTCTACACCGAGGGTATCCGCCATGTCTCGCGGCTCGATATCGATTTCGCCGAGGAGCTCGGCTACCGGATCAAGCTCTTGGGCATCGCCCGGCTGACCGAGAACGGGCTCGAGCAGCGCGTCCACCCCTGCATGGTCAAGCGCACCACGCCGATCGCCGCGGTCGAGGGCGTCTTTAACGGCGTCGTCGCCGAGGGCGATTTCGTCGGCCAGCTGATGCTCGAGGGCCGCGGCGCCGGCGCTCATCCGACCGCCTCGGCCGTTGTCGCCGATCTTGTCGATATCGCCGCGGGCCGTCACGTCCCGGCGTTCGGCGTGCCGGCGGCGGCGCTCGCCAAGCTGCCCGGCGCGCCAATGGAACGTCATCAAGGCGCCTATTACATTCGGCTAATGGTGGTGGATCAGCCGGGGGTGATCGCCGATGTCGCGGCGGCGCTGCGCGATCAGTCTGTGTCGATGGAATCGATGATCCAGCGCGCCCGCGCGCCGGGCGAGGCGGTGCCGATCGTGCTGACGACGCATGTCACCGAAGAGGCGGCGATGCAGCGCGCACTGACGGCGATCGGCAAGCTCAAGACCGTGCGCGAGCCGCCGCGGATGATCCGGATCGAGGATTTCTGATCAAGAAAAGAGGGAGGAGAGCGTGGCCGACGACACCCCGAAGATGGACCGCAATCTCGCGCTGGAGGCGGTGCGCGTCACCGAGATCGCGGCGCTGTCGGCGTCGCGGCTGATGGGCCGCGGCGACGAGATGGCCGCCGATCAGGCCGCGGTCGATGCGATGCGCCAGGCGCTCAACGGTCTCCACATCGACGGCACCGTGGTCATCGGCGAGGGCGAGCGCGACGAGGCGCCGATGCTCTTCATCGGCGAGAAGGTCGGCACCGGCGAGGGGCCGAAGATCGACATCGCGCTCGATCCGCTGGAGGGCACGACGATCACCGCCAAGGGCGGCGCCAACGCGCTGGCGGTTCTGGCGATGGCCGATGACGGCGGGTTCCTCAACGCGCCCGACGTCTACATGGAAAAGATCGCGGTCGGCGGCGGGCTGCCGGGGGGCGTCGTCGATATCGACGAGGAGCCGGCCAAGAACCTCAAAAACCTCGCCCAGGCCAAGCACGCCGAGATCGAAGATCTGGTCGTCTGCATCCTCGACCGGCCGCGCCACGCCGAATTGATCGCCAAGGTCCGCGCCGCCGGCGCGCGGATCATGCTGATCGGCGACGGCGACGTCAGCGGCGTCATCGCCACCTCCGATCCCGAAACCGGCATCGACATCTACATGGGCTCGGGCGGCGCGCCCGAGGGGGTGCTGGCGGCCGCCGCGCTGCGCTGCATCGGCGGCCAGATGCAGGGTAAGCTGCTCTTCCGCAACGATGACGAACGCGGCCGTGCTCGCCGCCTCGGCATCGCCGATCTCGACCGCAAATACGGGCTCCTCGACCTTGCGCACGGCGATGTGATGTTCGCCGCGACCGGCGTCACCAACGGCACGATGCTCAAGGGGGTGCGGCGTTTCGCGGGCGGCGCCATGACCCATTCGGTGGTGATGCGATCGCGCACCGGGACGGTCCGCTACATCGAGGCGAAGCACAATCTGACCCGCAAGGAGAGCTTCGCCAGGTTCTCGCGCTAGGCGTCGGAGCCCGGGGGTGGGGGAAGAGGGTGCCTTTCTCGGGGTGGAGCGCTCGGCAAGCGGCCGGCGCTGGCGCTTGCGCCAGGCGGCGGACGAGGGCGCCGCGGCGGCGATCGCGACCCAGCTCGCAATCCCCGAAACCCTCGCGCGGCTGTTGAGCCAGCGCGGCGTCGGGCTCGAGGAAGCGGCGCGTTTCCTCAGCCCCCGGCTGCGCGACCAGCTTCCCGACCCGGCGCATCTGAAGGACATGGACCGCGCGGTCGAGCGTCTGGTGCGCGCGATCCGCGACAGCGAGAAGATCGTCGTCTTCGGCGACTACGATGTCGACGGCGCCACCTCGGCGGCGCTGCTGCTGCGCTTTTTTGCGGCCGTGGGCGTCGCGGGCGGCCTCTACGTCCCCGACCGCATGCGCGAGGGCTACGGGCCGAACGCGCCGGCGCTGTTGCGGTTGAAGAAGGAGGGTGCCGGGCTCGTCATCACCGTCGATTGCGGCACCACCGCGCATGACGCGCTCGACGCGGCCAAGGCCGCGGGTCTCGACCTCATCGTCATCGACCACCACGTCGCCGAACCGCTGCTGCCGAGCGCGGTCGCGGTGGTCAACCCCAACCGGCTCGACGAGGAGAGCGCCCACGGCCAGCTCGCCGCGGTCGGGGTGGCGTTCCTGCTCGCCGTCGCCGCCAACCGCGCGCTGCGCGAATTGGGCTGGTATCGCACCCGGCAAGAGCCAGACCTGATGCAATGGCTCGACCTCGTCGCGCTCGGCACTGTCTGCGACGTGGTGCCGTTGACCGGGCTCAACCGCGCGCTGGTCGCGCAAGGGCTCAAGGTGGCGCAGCGCGGCGCCAATCCGGGCATGGCGGCGCTGGCGGCGCTCGGCGCGGCGCCCGGTCGCCCTCTGACCCTCGATGCCTATCACCTCGGCTTCGTGCTCGGGCCCAGGGTCAATGCCGGCGGGCGGGTCGGCGCCGCCGATCTCGGCGCGCGGCTGCTGTCGACCGACGACCCGGCGCTCGCCGCCGAACTGGCGCAGCATCTCGACGTCCACAACAAGGAACGCCGCGAGATCGAGGCGCGGACGCTAGAAGCGGCGATCGAGGCGGTCGAGCGCCAGAACGCCGATTCTCCAGTGCTGGTCTTCGCCGCCGCCGAGGGCTGGCATCCCGGGGTCATCGGCATCGTCGCCGCGCGGCTTCGCGAGCGTTACGAGCGGCCGGCCTGCGTCGTCGCGCTCGCCGACGGCATCGGCAGGGGATCGGGCCGCTCGGTGCCGGGCCTCGCGCTCGGATCGGCGGTGATCGCCGCGCGCCAGGCCGGGCTCCTCCTCAACGGCGGGGGCCACGCGATGGCGGCCGGGTTCACCGTCGCCGCCGATCGCCTCATCGAGCTGCAGGAATTTCTCGCCGAGCGGCTCAACGACGGGCTCGACCGCGCCGCGCTGGTGCCGGAGCTGGCGATCGACGCGGCGATCTCGGCCGCCGCCGCGCACGGCGAGCTCCTCGGCCAGCTCGATGCGCTGGCGCCGTTCGGCTCGGCCAATCCCGAGCCGCGCTTCGCGTTTCCGACCGTGCGCGCCGCCTATGTCGAGGCGGTCGGCACCGGGCATTTGCGGCTGCGCGTCGCCGACGCATTGGGCGGCCCACAACTCAACGGCATCGCCTTCCGTGCCGCCGAGACCCCGCTTGGCAAGCTGCTTATCGAGGCGAAGGGGCGGGCTTTCCACCTCGCCGGCCATCTGCGCCGCGACACCTGGCGCGGCGGCGCCGCGGTACAGCTCGTCGTCGACGATGCCGCCCCTGCAGGAGAGACAGCGAATGGTTGATCAGACTGAGATACCCGAACCGGTCCACGAGCATCACGAGCACACCGCGCACGACGGCGAGCACGAAGAGTCCGGGTTCCGCCGCCTGGCCGCGATCTATGTTGGCATCGTCGCGATGCTGCTGGCGATTTCCTCGTTGGGCGGCGGCCATGCCACCAAGGTGATGCTCAGCGCCAACATCCACGCCTCCGACACCTATGCCTTTGCCCAGTCGAAGTACCTGCGCGAGACCGCCTATGAGCTGGCGGCCGACCAGCTCGAGGCCGAGATCGCGGCGCAGCCGTCGATGCCCGACGCGGCCAAGGCGTCGATGACCGCGCTCATCGAGAAATACCGCGCCGCTGCCGCGCGCTACGCCAGCGATCCGGCGAGCGGCGAGGGGCGCAAGGAACTGCTCGACAAGGCCAAAATCTGGGAGGGGGTACGCGACTACGCGGACCGCCAGGACCCGAATTTCGAGTTCGCCGCCGCGCTGTTCCAGATAGCGATCGTGCTCGGCTCGGTCTCGATCGTCGCCGCCTCGCGCGCGCTCCTCGGTCTCAGCGGCGTCCTTGCCGCCGCCGCCGTCCTTTTGGCTGCCAACGGCTATTGGCCGACCGTGCCGCTGTTCGGCGGCTGATCCCTAATCGCCCGGCGCCACCGTCGCCGCGCCGTCGAGCTCGGCGAGGCTGCGCCCGCGCGTCTCCGGCAGCAGCAGCAGCATCAGCACCATGATGCCCGAGGCGATGGCGCTGAAGATCGCGATCGTCGTGCCGAGATCGACGCTCTGGCTGACATAGCCGACCATGGTCGGAAAAAACGACCCGATCGCGCGCCCCGAGTTGTAGCAGAAGCCCTGCGCGTTCCCGCGCACCTCGGTCGGGAACAGCTCGGTCATGAACGGTCCCATCGGCGGGAACTTCATCAGCAGCACGATAAAGAGCGGCACCCCGGCGAGGAGCAGCGCGGTGTCGGCCATCGGCACGAACATGTAGAGCAGGATGAACACGAACGACAAAATCGCCGACCACATGAAGGTCTGCTTGCGCCCGATCGCGTCGCTCAGATACGAGCCGAGCAGGAAGCCGAACAGCGCGCCGAGGATCTGCACCAGCAGGAACCCGCCGGTCGCGGTCGCCGAGAAGTGCCGCACCGTGCGCAGATAGGTCGGCATCCAGATGCCGATGGCGTAGCCGGCGCCCTGCGCGCCCGCGACCATCAGCGACACCTTGATCGTCGTCGCTAGATACGGGCCCCTGAACGCCGAGAACAGATGCGAGAAACCGACCGGCGGGCGCGAGGCGCGCTGCTGGTGGAAGATCTCCGGCTCGTCGATGTGGCGGCGGATCCAGAACACGAAGACCGCCGGGAAGAGGCCGATCCCGAATAGCACCCGCCACGCCATCGGCTCCGGCACCAGCCAATAGACCGCCGTGTAGACCAGCGCCGCGCCGCCCCAGCCGACCGCCCAGCCGGTCTGTACCAGGCCGACCCCGCGCCCGCGGTACTTGTCGCGGATCACCTCGCCCATCAGCACGGCGCCGGCGGCCCATTCGCCGCCGAAGCCGAAGCCGTGCAACGCGCGCAGGATGAAGAGCTGGGTGAAATCCTGCGCGAAGGCGCAGAAGAAGGTGAAGATCGAGTACCACAGGATGGTGATCTGCAGCATCCGCACCCGGCCGTAGCGGTCGGCGAGCGTCCCCGAGAACCAGCCGCCGAACGACGAGACCAGCAAGGTCACGGTGCCGATCAGCCCGGCCTCGCCCTTCGACAGGCCCCAGAGCCCAATCACCGTCGGGATCACGAAGCTGTACATCTGCACGTCGAAGGCATCGAGCGACCAGCCGCCGAAGCAGGCCCACATCGTGCTGCGCTCTTTACCCGTCAGGTCGCGGTACCAGGCGAGCATCGTTTCCTCCCAAGCGCGTTGTCTTTGGGAGGAAGTGAAGCCGATAATCGGCCGCCTTGTCACGGTCTAGATTTGCGGCTCCGACATCCGGAGAGAACAATGGCCGCGGCGGCGAACTGGCTTAACAGTTGCCTCTGGCACGAGGCCGTCGCCAGAGAACCCAGAGCCGCGCGCGCTCGCTGAAGCCGAGGCGGGCATACAAGGCACCGGCGGGATTGTCGGGATAAACGTGCAGGAACGCCGTCGACCCGCGCGCTAATGCACTCCGCGCAGCATGCATGGTCAGCGCCGCGCCAAGACCGGCGCCCCTTGCATCCGGGTGAACGCAGATTGCGCTCAATTCGACAAAGCCGGGCAGGATCAGGCGCTCACCGGCCATCGCGAGCAGCCGGCCCTGATGTCGGATGCCCCAGTAATTGCCGAGCCGGACGGTATTCGGGCCAAACGGTCCGGGCTTGGCGATTTCTGCCAGCGCTAGCATCTCGGCCGCATCCGTGATGTCGAGCGGCACGATCTCGTCGGACGTCGTCGGTCCGGGCGCCACGACGCGCTCGGCGACCATTTGGACGATCGGACGGGCGGAAATGGTCTCCCAACCGCGCGGGTTTGGTTCGTCGGTGGGGCGGAACAGGCGTGCCTCCGATCCAGCCGGCAAATCCGCCGCGAGATCGACATAGGCGGCGGCGGTCGGCTCGGCGATTGCCGAGAACGGTGCGATATCGCGCGGATAATGGCGCGCCAGCCCGCTTCCAAGCGCGAACGCCGCGTGCGGCCCGGTCAAGGCGTGCCACACCGGGTTGTCGAGCGGGTTGCCGGCCATGGGCATCTCCTGTCGCTGCAGCGCGATGAGGGGTAGCATCCGGACCCGGTTGTCCGCTCGCTGGTACCGGGCTCCGTCGTCGATCCGGCAATGCCATCATGCGCGCAAACTGTCTCCCCGAAGCGGACAGTCGTTGCGGCGGCGGCCGAAGCGTCCAAGGCGGGGAGGCGGTATGATCAGGCCGGATTGTTCCAAAGCGGGGTCGATGTTCGAATTTGACGCCTGCCACCGGGCGCAACCGGCGCGCAACGCGGGCTGGCGAGAGCCGCGATGATGGCGGCCGACGACGGCGACGTGCTGCTGGTCGTCGATGTGCAGAACGATTTCTGCTCGGGCGGCGCCCTGGCGGTGCCGGGCGGCGACGCGATCGTGCCCGCGGTCAACCGGCTCGCCCGGGGCTTCGCTCACGTCATTTTGACCCAGGACTGGCATCCGGCGGGCCATGCGTCCTTCGCCAGCGCGCATCCCGGCAGGAAGCCGTTCGAGCCGGTCGAATTGGCCTACGGCCCGCAAATCCTCTGGCCGGATCATTGCGTCCAGCAGACGCCGGGCGCGGCGTTCCATGCCGGGCTCGACATCCCGCGGGCCGAGCTCATCATCCGCAAGGGTTTTCACTCGGCGATCGATTCCTATTCGGCGTTCCGGGAAAACGACCGCAAGACGCCCACCGGCCTCGCCGGCTACCTGCGCGAGCGCGGCTTCGAGCGCGTGACGTTGTGCGGGCTCGCCACCGATTTCTGCGTGCTCTATTCGGCGATCGACGCCCGCGAGGCCGGGTTTGCCGCGACCGTGGTGCTCGATGCCTGCCGCGCCCTCGATGTCGAAGGCTCGCTCGCCCTGGCGCTCGATGCGATGCGCGCGGCGGGGGTGGCGCTCGTTTAGGCGCTAATGGCGGTGCTCACCGCCCTACAGGTTACTGCGGCGTCAGCCGGCGGGGGAGGGGGCGCAGCGGCCGGCGCTCGACCTGGAAGGTCGGTTGCGGTCGCGGCATCGCCGGAAACGCGCCATCCCCGGCGCCGTCGCGCGGCGGCATGCGGGGCGGCGCCGCGGCAGACATGCGCGGACGTCGCACCGGCCCGCTGCCGGGCGGCTTTTTCACCGGCTTTTCGCTCAGTTGCACCGACAGCTTGGAGCCGCCGACCTCGGTGCCGTTCAAGCCTTCGATCGCGGCCTTGGCCGCTTTTTCGGTGGCGATGTCGACAAACCCGTAGCGCAGGCGCGCGCCCGTCGCCGGGTCGCGCGCGATCGCCGCGCTCAGCACGATGCCGAACGGGTCGAAAGCCTCGGCCAGCCGCTCGTCCGAGAAGTCGGTCGGCAGGTTGCCGACGAAAACATTGCCTTTGTGGTTGCGTGTACGCATCGCCCCCGGCCCCTTGCGGTATTCCCGATGTGTTGCGCCTAAGTTGTGGACGCCCCACGCAATCGTCAACGTGCCGCGCCGTCCTTGAGGCGCATTGCCGCAATGCGGCGCCGGCACGTCGCTCTGGAGACAAACGCTCCGAGGGAATCAAAAGTTGCCTCGGCGGCCCGATCCGCGCGAGCATCGCCGCCAATCAGCCGAGGAGATGTGCGATGCCCTCCGTCAAACCGATCCCCGACGGCTACCGCAGCCTTACGCCCTATCTCATCGTCGCCGACGGTGCCGGCGCCATCGCGTTCTACCAGCGGGTTTTCGGCGCTGCGCTGCGCCTCAAGCTCGACCGGCCGGACGGCAAGATCGGCCACGCCGAGCTCGATATCGGCGACAGTCTCGTTATGCTCGCCGACGAATACCTGCCGATGGATGCAAAGGCGCCCGGCGCCTATGGCGGCACTCCGGTAAGCCTGCACCTCCACGTGAGCGACGCCGACGCGACCGCGGCCAAGGCGGTCGCCGCCGGGGCCAGGCTCAAGCGCCCGGTCGCGGACCAATTCTACTGCGACCGGCTCGGCACGATCGAGGATCCGTTCGGTCATGTCTGGCACCTCTCGACCCATATCGAGAATGTGTCGCCCGAGGAAATTGGCCGCCGCGCGGAAGCCGCCATGAAAGAGCGCGGCCAGTGATCCCGCGCGAGCGCGTCCCCTATTCGGCGATCGGCGACCGCCCGCCGTTGAAGCTCCCCGGCGGCGCGCGCATTGTCGTCTGGCCGATCGTCAACCTCGAGGTCTGGGACATCGCGCGGCCGATGGCGCGCCAGGTGCTGCCGGCGCCGACCGGCCAGGTGCTGCTCCCCGACGTGCCCAACTGGTCGTGGCACGAATACGGGATGCGGGTCGGGGTGTGGCGCTTCTTCGATCTTTTCAAGCGGCTCGGCATAAGGCCGACGGTGTCGATCAACGCCCGCGTCTGCGAGGACTACCCGCGCGTCGCCGAGGCCTGCCGCAGCGCCGGCTGGGAGTTCATGGGCCACGCCTACGAGCAGGGGCCGATGCACCTCATCGACGACCAGAAGGCGATGATCGACAAGGCGATCGCGGTGATCGAGACCTTCACCGGCACCAAGCCCGTCGGCTGGCTCGGGCCTGGCCTCACCCAAACCTACGAGACGCCGGAACTCCTCGCGGCAGCCGGGATCAAATACATCGGCGACTGGGTCTACGACGACGAGCCGACCGAGATTGCCACCGCCAACGGCCCGCTGGTCACTTTGCCCTACACGGTCGAGCTCAACGACATCCCGATGATGATTGTGCAGCACCACGAGTCCGAATACTTCACCCGGCGTTGCACCGACACCTTCGACCGGCTACACCGGGAGGGAGAGCATCGCGCCAAGATCATGGCAATCGCCATCCACCCCTACATCTCCGGCCAGCCGCACCGGATCAAGTACCTAGAGGCGGTCTACGACCACATTGCCCGTCACTCGGGCGTCCTGCACTGGAACGGGGTGGAGATATTGGAGTGGTATCAGTCGACGCGATGATGCTTTTCATCGTCTTTCCCGCGTGAGCGGGAACCCAGGAGCGAGCGACTGAGCGATTGCCCTGGCCCTGCCTTTGCGGGGGAGACGAAATAAGAGGATGGAACCATGCTCCCCACCGAACGCCTCGACTACTCGCCGATTTCCGATCGGCCCCGGCTGATCCTGCCCAACGGCGCGCGGCTTGCACTGTGGGTCATCGTCAATGTCGAGGAATGGGACATCAACGAGACCATGCCGCGCACCGTCCTGACCCCGCCGGCCGGAGGCTCGCCGATGCCCGACATTCCCAACTGGGCCTGGCACGAATACGGCAACCGGGTCGGCTTCTGGCGCATGCTGCAAGTGTTCGACGATCTCGGCGTGCCGGCGGTGCTGGCGATCAACGGCTCGGCGATCGCCCGCTACGGCGCCATCGTCGAGGCCGCCAAGGAGCGCAATTGGGAGTTCATCGGCCACGGCTTCAGCCAGAAGAACATGCAGAAGGTCGAGGACGAGCGCGCCGACATCAAGAAGACGAGCGAGGCGATCGCCGCCGCGACCGGCAAGCCGCCGCGCGGCTGGCTCGGCCCCGGCCTCACCGAGACCTGGGAGACCCCGGACCTCTTGGCCGAGGAAGGCTACGACTACGTCTGCGACTGGGTGCTCGACGACGAGCCGGTGACCCTGAAGACGCGGTCGAAGCCGATCGTCAACCTGCCCTACACCCAGGAATGCAACGACGTCGCGATGATGCTGATCCAGCATCACAAGGCTTCGGAGTACCAGGACCGCGCGATCGACCAGTTCGAGCAGCTCTACCGCGACGCCGCCGAGTCGGCGCGGGTGATGGCGCTGGTCGTCCATCCCTACATCATGGGCGCGCCGCACCGGCTCAAATATTTCCGCAACGCGCTCGCCCATATCCGCGCTTACCGCGACGTGTTGTGCGGCACCGGCGAGCAGATCCTCGACTGGTATCTGGCGGAGCGCGGCTGAGCCCTCCGCCATGGACCTCTCCGACGCCTCGCTCGCCGACCTCCAGCAAGCGCTGGCCCAAGGCCGCACCACCGCGAGCGCGTTGACCCGGGGATATTTCGAGCGCATCGAGGCCTACGACCGCGCCGGCCCCAGCCTCAACTCCGTCCGCGAAATCAACCCCGACGCGCTCGCCGTCGCCGGGTTGCGCGACGGGCAGAAGCCGTCGAAGCGCTTCCCGCTCGCTGGCATCCCGATCCTCGTCAAGGACAACATCGCCACCGGCGACCGCCAGCACACCACCGCCGGCTCGCTGGCGCTCGAAGGCGCGCGGGCCAAGCAGGACGCGACCGTGGTGGCGCGGCTGCGTGTCGCGGGAGCGGTGATCCTCGGCAAGGCCAACCTCACCGAATTCGCCAACATCCTGGCGATCGAGATGCCTTCGGGCTACAGCTCGCTGGGCGGCCAGGTGCGCAACCCCTACGCGCCGCTGCTCGACGAGCGCGGCTTCCCGACCGTCTCGCCCGGTGGGTCGTCGTCGGGCTCGGCGGTGGCGGTCGCGGCGGGGCTGTGCGCGGCGGCGATCGGTAGCGAAACCTCGGGCTCGCTGCTCAACCCGGCGGCGCAGAACGGGCTCGTCACGGTCAAGCCCACCGTCGGTCTCGTCAGCCGCGCCGGCATCCTGCCGATCTCGCACAGCCAGGACACCGCCGGCCCGCTGACCCGTTGTGTGCGCGACGCGGCAATCCTCCTAAACGTGCTCGCGGCGCGCGATCCGCTCGACCCGGCGACCCGCAAGCTGCAGCGTCCGCCCGACTACACCGCCTGTCTCGATGCCGGCGGGCTCGAGGGCGCACGCATCGGCGTGCCGAGCGACCCCGGCGATCCCGGCAACGACGTTTTTTACGGCAAGCTGGGCCCGCGCGCCCATGCCGCCATCGCCGAGGCGCTTGCCGCGCTGGAGGCGCAGGGCGCGACCCTTGTCCGCGAGAACATCCCGACCGCGGGCTGGATCGGCGGGCCGGGCACGACGATGGCGATCCTCAACCGCAACCCCTATAGCGGCAAGCGGGGCACGCCGGCCTATTCCTCGATCGTGTTCATCTACGAGCTGAAGCGCGACCTCAATCTCTATCTGCGCGATTGGGCGCGCGAGACCGGGATGCGCACGCTCGGCGATATCGTCGCCTTCAATGCCGCACATCCCGAGGCGATGCGCTTCGGCCAGGACCTCTTCCTCGCCGCCGAGGCGACGCGCGGCGATCTCTCCGAGCTTGAATACAAGGCGGCGCGGGCAATGGATTTGCGCGCCAGCCGCGAGCTTGGGCTCGACGCCTATATGGACGGGCACCGGCTCGACGCGGTGGTGTTTCCGCAGGCGGCCGGCTGCGCCAACGCCGCCAAGGCCGGCTATCCCAGCGTCGAGGTGCCGGCCGGCTTCATTTCCGGGGTCGACGGCAAGCCGACGCCCGACTTTCCTATCGGTCTCACCTTCACCGGCCGCGCCTGGAGCGAGCCGACGCTGCTGCGCCTCGCCTATGCCTACGAGCAGACGGTCCGCAAGCGCCGTCCGCCCGTCGGCTATCCGGCGCTTTGACGCCGATGCCAAGCCCCGATTACACCCCGCTCGACGAGGCGCTGGCGCTGATCTCGCGCTACGGGCCCGAGCTCGACAACGGCAATTTCAACCACGCCCCGATGGTCGCCGAGGCCTTGTGCGCGCTCGGCCGGTCAGACGCGGTGATGCCGTGGCTGCAGCGTTACCAGGCGCGCATGACGCCGCGCCCGCGCGGGGCCGACAGCCTGACTGAGGCCGATTGGCAGGACGCGCTCGGCCGGCGCGAGCGTTTCGCCGACTGGGAATCGTGCATCGCCTGGGACGTGCATTACCGTTTCGAATGGTGGCAGCACGCGCTCGATTGCTGGGCCGCGCGGCTGGCGCCGGGCTTCTCGGCGGCGGCGACGCACGGCGCGATCCGGGTCGGTCATGCGGCGCGGGGGCTTGCCCAGGCGCCGACCGAGCGGCGCGAGATGGAGCTTGCCGAGGCGCTCGCGAGCTGGGCCTCGAGCTATGCCGAATTGCCGCTGCCCGAACGGATGCGGCGCGCGCATCTCAAGCCGGCCCAGGCGATCCGGCAGGTTCCGCTCGTGCCGGCCGAACGCCGGCTTCCCGGCAACATAGCGGCGGCGCTCGGCCGGCTCGCCGAGTTCCCCGAATTTGCTCGCACGATCGACCTCGTCGATTTCGACGGCGAGCTTGAGGCGCTCGTCGCGGCGCTGAGCGAGACCTTCGTCCGGGTCTTCCTCGCCAACGCGCGCGATACCCGCACCTTCATCGTGTTTGTCCACGGCGTCACCGCAATCCATGCGCTGGGCAACATCGCCCCGCATGTCGAGCAGCCGACCGCGCGCCTGCTCGCCCGCTTCGCCTGGCAGGCGGGTTGCGGGCTACTGGCGTCGTTCGGCAGCGGCACGGCGCTTGCCGAAACTGTCGAGCCGGTCGCCTACGATTGGGACGAACTGACCGACCGGGCCATCGCCAATGGCGACGAGCATTTGATAAAATTCACCGAAGCGTGCCTTTTCCGCCACCAAATCGCCCCATCCGCGGTTTATCCCGCGGCGATCCGCCACGCGACCCGCATACTCGAGCGGCGTTGACACTGCGCGGCGGCGTACTGAGTTCTAGGTGGAGCGGGATCGTGTCGGTTGCTCAAAGTCGAGGAAAATCAACTTGGTAATCGGGCATCGCTCCGGTAATAGATTGAGTGGACGCCGCCTGTGATCTGGCGTGACGTAGCGACTTCAGGGGGTGAGGGGCGGTGATGGGGGTTATCGTTGGCATGTTTAAGGAGCTGGGCCGGCTTGGGGTCAGCCGGGCGGCCGCGTTTTTCTATGCGGTGGCGGTCGGCGTCGTCGCCAACGTCATTATCGCGCATGTCACCCCGCACGACGGCGGCGGTTCCGTCCCGGCGAGCGCGCCCGCGACCGCCGTGAAGCCGCTCGAGGGTCCGGTGAAGCCGCTCGAGGGTCCGGTCGCCACCACGATCATCGCGCCGAAGCCTGTCCAGCCGGCGCCTTCGCCAAAGACCCAGGCCAGCGCGCCGGCCGAGCGTCCGGCAGCGCCCCCGGCGACGATGGCCCCGCCGGTTGCCGCGCTTCCGCCGCTGCCGCCGCCGGCGCACGATCCGGCGGCGACGGTGAGCCTTCCGGCCGCCGCGACCTTGGCGCCGCCGCCGCTAAAGCCTGCCGCGGTGCCGGCCGCGCCGGCTCCGGCCGAAACCCCGCCGCCGGCCGCCGCTGTCACCGCTCCGCCGGCACCCTCACCGCCGCCGCCGGCCGCTGCCGCCGCTCCGCCAGCGCCGCCCGCGGCTCCGCCGGTCACCGAAGCCGCGGTGACGCCGCCGAAGAAGGCCGAGCCGCCTCCGGCCGACCCGGTATCGCTGTTGCCGACGCCGGCGACCTCGGCCCCGGTCGAGACTACCGACCTGCCGCCGCCGAAGCCGCCGAAACCCGGCCCGGGCAGCGGCGGGCTTTACTAGCCTTCAGCCGCCGGGCTTCGTCCCGACGCAGCAATGCAGCGCGTGAGAGGCGAGAAGGGTGCCTTCGGCCGCCGCCTTGTCGCGCGCCACGTGCCAGATCGAAAGCTCGCCGGCGTCGAGCAACGACAGCACATGATCCTCGCGGTAGCGCCAGATCGGCCCGTCCGGCCGGTCGAGCGTGATCAGCGCGGGGTATGACACGAGGTTGGTGAGCCCGGCCTTGCGCATCCGCCGGTAGAGGCTGGCATCGGGACCCCGCCGGGCCCGACCGAGCGCGGCGGCGGGGTGATCTTGCGGCGGATCTCTTCCGGCACGTCGAGGTTCCACCATTGCGGCAGGTCGACCGCGCGCACCACCACCACGACCCGCCCGCCGGGCGGCGTCACCCGGATCATCTCGGCGATCGCCTTGTCGGCGTCGCACTCCTCGAGCACCGTCACCGAGAAGGCGCAGCCGAACGACGCGTCGGCGAAAGGCAGCGCCTCGGCGTTGCCGGTATTGAATTCGATGCGGCCGGCCAGGCCCTCTTCGTCCGCCAGCGCCGCCGCCTCGCCCAGCAGAAAGCCGTTCGGATCGATCGCGGTGATCTTGTTGTCGACCAGACGTGCGAGCTGGCGGTCGAGCGAGCCGGCGCCGCAGCCGACATCGAGGATCGCCTCGCCGGGCTGCGGCGCCATCTCATCGACGACGCTGCGGAACATCGCGCGGTAGCTCGGCGCCGAGGCGCGGTCCTCGAGCATCGCCGCCCCGCCGAGATGGCGGCCGCCGACGGCGACGGTGGTGAAGTGCTTGGCCAACTCGGGCACCGCCGGCGCCCATTGCGAGGCGGCGAGAAAGAACGGCAGAAGCAGCAGCGCCGGGCCGCTCCCCTCGATGCGATAGGTGAGGCCGGCATGGCTGCCCCGGCCGGTGGCCTTGGGGGCATCGGCGGTATGGCCGGCGAAGAAGACGGTCAGCGCCTCGACGAGCTCGTGGGTGCGGTCGGCGGCGGTATCGGCCCAGCCCTCGGCCTCGTAGCCGTCGAGAACAAACCGCTGCGCGCCCGGCAGCCGCGCGGCGGCGCGGGTCGTGACCTCGAAGGTCGGGCCGTATTCGCCGGCCACCAGCAGCATCCGGTCCGCGACCTCGGCGAAAGGAACCGGGTCGAGCCGCACCGGGGTGACGCAGACGACGCCGCCCAGGCGCTCCGGATGCGCGACTGCCAGCCCCGCCATGTCGCCGGCAATCTGGCTGGCGATGTGCGCCCGGCCGATGCCGAGATGGTCGAGCAGCGCGACGAGGCGGTCGGCCAAAGGGGGCTGGCTCGTCATGCCACAACTCCCGCTGCGCGCAATTCGGCGATCTCCGCCTCGCCGTAGCCGTATTGCCGCAACACCTCGTCGCTGTTCTGCCCGACCGCGGGCGCGGTGCGCGGCGCGACCTTCTCTTGGCCGGCAAGGAAGAACGGACTGTCGATGGTCCACAGTGCCGGGTCGTCGGCATAGGGCCTCAGGAACCCCGCCGCCAGCACCTGCTCGTCGTGGCGGATGTCGTCGACCCGGCCGACCACGCCGAAGATGAGGCCGGCCTCGTCGAGCGTCCGGCGCCAATGCGCGAGGTCGTGCTCGGCGAACAGAAGGTCGAGGATCGCCACCAGCTCCTTCGCGTGTTTGTTGCGCGAGGGGTCGGTGGCGAAGCGCTCGTCGTCGAGCACCGCCGCGTCGAAGCAGGTCTTGAACTTCTCCCAGCGCCACTCGTCGGCGGCGATCGACAGCAGCAGCCAGCGCCCGTCGCGGCACTGATAATGAACCCGCAGCGCCGACAGCGCCTCTTCGCGCGGCGGCTGCGGCCGCACCTCGTCGCCGCACAGCGCCGCCTGCACCGAGCAGGCATTGGCCCACAGCCCGTTCGCCAGCAGCGACGAGCCGACATAGTTGCCCTTGCCGGTCTTCTCGCGCTGATAGAGCGCGGTGACGATCGCGCCGTATGTACCCATCGCCGAGGGGTGATCGCCCATCCCCGGCAGCGAGCGTGCCGGGGTGGTCTCTTCGCCGGACCGCACCAGGTCCATCAGCCCGGTGCGCGCCCACCACGCGGTTGCGTCGAAGCCAGGTTTGCTCGCCTCCGGCCCGGTCTCGCCGTAGCCGGTGAACGAGGCGTAGATCAGCCGCTCGTTGAGATGGTGCAGATCGGCATAGGCAATCTTCAGCCGCTCGCGCACCGGCGGCGGATAGTTGGTGATGAACACGTCGGCCGCCTTGACGAGGCGGTGGAGCACCGTGCGTCCGGCCTCCTGGCGCAAATCGAGCGCCAGGCTCCTCTTGTTGCGGCTGTCGAAGAAGAAGCCGGGGTTGAGCGGGCTTTCCGGCTTGGGCACGGCGCGGCGGCGATAGGGGTCGCCCATGCCCGGCGGCTCGATCTTGACGACCTCGGCGCCGAAATCCGACATCACCGTCGCCGCCGCCGGGCCGGCGATAAAGCTGGCGCAGTCGATCACCTTGATCCCGTCGAAGATGCGTTCGCTCACCTGAGACTTCCTTTGTTGTTCACAACGAGGCGGTGAGGCAGAGAGAAAAACCAACGTTTCGACGCGAAGTGCGCCAAGGAGACGCAAAGGTCGCAACGGAAAGAATTCGCGCGCTGTGCGCGCAAACAAACCTGCTTCGCGTCTTTTACGAAACCGTCACGGCCTTTGCACCGAAATGTTGTCCTTTTCCCTTTTCTCACGGCCTCATCGCCTCATTGTAAAATTTCAAATATCCATCCTGTAGGTATCGCCATCGCGCACGATGCGCCCGGCGGTGGCGCCGGCGAAATGTGTGCCGATCACCAGCACCGGCCGGCTCGACAGCTCCGCCAGCATGCGCTCGCGGGTGCGCCGGCCCGTCTCCGGGTCGCTGTCGGCGGTCGAGCACCACTCCGGATGCGCGATCTGGCAGGGATGGTGCATGAAGTCGCCGGTGATCAGCGCTTCCTCACCCTTCGACGAAATCCGCACGCTGACATGGCCGGGGGTGTGGCCCACGGTCGGGACGAGGCTGATCTCGTCGCAGACCCGATGGTCGGTCTCGACCAGGTCGACGAGCCCGGCGTCATGCACCGGCTTCACCGAGTCGGCGAACACTGCCGCCATGTCCTCGCGCTCATGCTGCGCGCGCCAATGCGCGAACTCGACCCGCCCCATCAGGTAGCGCGCGTGGGGAAAGGTCGGGACCCAGGTCTTGGTCCCATTGATGCCGCCCTCCAGCATCGTGTTCCAGCCGACGTGGTCGACATGGAGGTGGGTGCATAGCACCGTGTCGATCGACTCGCGGGCAAAGCGGGCCGCTTCGAGATCGGTGAGGAACGGCAGGTGGAGATCGTTCCACGCCGGGATGCGCCGGCCCTGCTTGTCGTTGCCGAGGCAGGTGTCGACGACGATGCGCCGCCCCGCGGTCTCAATGATCAGCGCGTGGATGCTCATCTTGAGCCGGCCGCGCTCGTCGGCGAAATGCGGCTGCAGCCAGGAGATCGGCAGGATTTCCTCATAGGTTGCCTGCGGCAGGATGAATCGGCTGCCGCCGGTCACCTCCATCTCGACCACCTTGGTGACGGTGACGTCGCCGATGCGCCACTTCATCGCTGCATTTCCCCGTTTGGTGGAGACAGCTTAGCCACTGCGTGCTCGGCCGCGCCAGCCCACATCATTCAACATTCTTATTGATTATTGTTGACGAGTTTCGCTATCGTTCAACTATGACCGATAGTAAGGTAGACGAAGTGGCCCTCGATCTGGTGTTCGGCGCGCTCGCCGACCCGGTGCGCCGCGAGATACTCAACCGGTTGGATGGCAACGACCTGCTCGTCACCGAATTGGCGGCGCCGTTCAAGATTTCGCTGCAGGCTGTGTCGCGGCACATTCACGTTTTGGTGCGCGCCGGTCTGGTGACGCAGCATCGCAGCGGGCGCGTCAGCCGCTGCCGACTCGATGCCGGGCCGATCCTTCAGGCCTCGCTCTGGCTCAACCGCTACAGCCGCTATTGGCAATCGCAGTTCGACACGCTGGCGATGTGGCTCGATTCGCTGTCGCCGCAACCAAGGGAGACCCCCCATGCCCTACCGCGACACGACCGTGAAGCTGGCCGGGTACCGGCGCGAGATCGCCACGCTGCGCGGCAAGATGCGGGAGCTGCAAAAAAACGTCGAGCCTGAGGAGGTCGCCGATTACCGGCTGGCGGGCGCCAACGGCCCGGTTCACCTGTCGGAGCTGTTCGGCGGCAAGGACGCGCTTATCGTCATCCACAACATGGGCAAGTCCTGTCCCAACTGCACGATGTGGGCGGACGGGTTCAACGGCGTGCTGCCGCATCTGGAAAACCGCGCCGCGTTCGCGCTCACCTCGCCCGACGATCCGGCGACGCAGGCCGAATTCGCCGCCTCGCGCGGCTGGCATTTCCGCATGGTGTCGCACCAGGGCACCGACTTCGCCCGCGATATGGGGTATCGCAGCGACGAGGAGGGCTGGCTACCCGGGATATCGGTTTTTCGCAAGGAGGGCGGCCGCATCCTGCGCGTCTCCGACCAGCGGCTCGCCCCGGGAGACGATTTCTGCGCGGTCTGGCACTTCTTCGACATGATCCCCGAAGGCCCGGCGGGCTGGCGGGCGCGTTTCACCTACATCTAGGTTCATCGACGCGCGGGCGGAAAGGGCGCTGCGGGTTCCGCCGAGTTGAGGCCGGACCGCGGATGACGCCTGCGACGAAAATCCCAGGGAGAGACCGATAATGACGAGACACATGGTCGGAACACGTGAGCAGTGGCTGTCGGCGCGCCTCGATCTGCTCGCGGCGGAGAAGGAGCTGACGCGCCGCAGCGACGAGTTGGCGCGGCGACGTCAGGAATTGCCGTGGGTCAGGATCGACAAGGAGTATCGGTTCGAGACCGATGAAGGGAACGCCTCGCTGGCCGACCTTTTCAGAGGGCGCTCACAGCTCCTCGTCTACCACTTCATGTTCGGGCCCGACTACACGGCGGGATGTCCGTCCTGCTCGTCTATCGCGGACGGGTTTGCGGGTTTCGTCGTCCACTTGGCCAATCATGACGTGATGCTTTGGGCGGTGTCGCGGGCGCCGCTCGAAAAGCTGCGGGCTTATAAGGAGCGGATGGGGTGGACGTTCCCCTGGGCCTCGTCGTTCGGCAGCGACTTCAACTTCGACTTCAATGTCTCGGTGACCGAGCAACAGCAGCGCGAGGGGAGCGTTGACTACAACTATCGGCCGGTGCGGCCGCGGTCCGGGGGAGGCGACAAACGCGCGACGCGCGACGGGTCCGCCAAAGGCGCTGCCATGGCCGGCACCGACATAGCGACCTATGCGCGCGAAAGGCCGGGCATGAGCAGCTTCGTGCTCGACGACGGCGTTGTCTACTACACCTATTCCGCGTATGCGCGCGGGCTGGACGGCCTCTGGGGCGCCTACCAGTGGCTCGATCGCGCACCCAAGGGGCGCAATGAACCAAGCTATTGGTGGCGCCGCCACGACGAATACGAAAGCAAAACGGGCAGGTGACGCTCGACACCTGCGTCGCCGACTGGCCGGTTTCCGCGCGCCGCAGCCGGTGTTCGGCGTCGCGGACGAAGCTTAGGCCGCTGCCGAAGCGATTGGCGGGCCCACCGCGCGGCGGGGTGGTAAACTCCGCGCCATGATCAGTGGAGCCATGATCGCCGAGATAGCCGCCCTCGCGGGCGATCCGGCAAGTGCCAACATCCTCTCGGCGCTGCTCGACGGTCGCGCGATGACCGCGAGCGAGCTGGCCTACGCGGCGCATGTGACGCCACAGACCGCGAGCGCGCACCTCGCCAAGCTGACCGAGGCCGGGCTCATCACCGCGACCCCGTCGGGGCGGCACCGCTATTTCCGCCTGACCTCGGCCAAAGTTGCGCAGATGCTCGAAAGCATCGGCGCGGTGGCGATCGACAGCCGCCCTCGCTTCCGGCCGCTGACCCGCCAGGCGGCGGCGTTGCGCGATGCGCGCGTGTGCTACGACCACCTCGCCGGACGGCTCGGCGTCGCGGTCGCCGACGCGATGATCCGGCGCGGCCTCATCGCGCTCGAGGACGAAGGCGGGCGCCTCACCGATGCCGGCCTGCGCTTCGTCGCCGATCTCGACATCGACCTCTACGTCGCCGGCAAGGGGCGCAAGCGGATGTGCCGCGCCTGCCTCGACTGGACCGAGCGCCGGCCGCATATCGGCGGCGCGATCGGCGCGGCGCTGGCCGAGCGCTGGCTGGCGATGGGCTGGATCGCCCGCGCCAAGGACAGCCGCGCCGTCACCATCACAAAGGCCGGCGAGCGCGGCTTCCGCGACAGCCTCGGCCTCAGCCTCGCCGACGACGAGAAGGCCGTCGCTTAGCGGCTCGACCCAATAGACCCGTCGTGGCTTGGGGGCTAGCATCCTTCTCGAACATGGGAGGATCGCCATGAAAGCCGCCGTCCTGCACGCACCGCACCAGCCGCTCACCATCGAGGATGTGACCGTCGAGAAGCCGAAGGCGCGCGAGGTGCTGTTGCGCACCGCCTTTGCCGGGCTCTGCCACAGCGATCTGCATTTCATCGAGGGTCTCTACCCGCACCCGACGCCCTGCGTCCTCGGGCACGAGTCGGCGGCGGTGGTTGAGGCGGTGGGCGAGGGGGTCACCTATGTGAAGCCCGGCGACCATGTTATCACCTGCCTCTCGGTGTTCTGCGGCACCTGCCCGCAATG
>Ga0182024_10001250_pt1 | contig 65878 bp, 71 predicted proteins | sample P32metaG_FD_120480 | JGI IMG/M metagenome (GOLD analysis project Ga0182024, IMG submission 120480) | Permafrost microbial communities from Stordalen Mire, Sweden - P3-2 metaG (Illumina Assembly) | ecosystem: Environmental > Terrestrial > Soil > Wetlands > Permafrost | place: Sweden: Stordalen... | reverse complement strand
CGTCGCCACCGGCGTCGGTCAGATCAAGACGGGGGCCCCCGCGCGCTCGGAGCGCGTGGCCAAGTACAACCAGCTCCTGCGCATCGAGGAGGAGCTCGGAGACCGGGCACGGTACGCCGGTCGTGGAGTCACCGAGCCGACCGCGATTTGACGCGTGCCGTCACGGCCGGCGCTGTCATTGTTGGCATCCGCCCGTTGACCACAACCAACCAGGAGGAAACCCCATGCTCTTGATCTGCTTTGACGGATCGGAGGATTCCCGCTCGGCGATCCAGCACGCCGCCGAGATCCTCGATGGACAGCCGGCAACCGTGCTGACGGTATGGGAGCCGTTCACCGAGGTGCTGACGCGAACGTCCTTCGGCGTGATGCCCGTGGCCTCCGGCCTGGATATCGCGGAGATCGACGCCGCCACCCGCACGCGGGCCGAGACGCTCGCGCAGGAGGGCGCCGAGCTCGCGCGCGAAGCCGGGTTTGACGCCCAGGCGCGGACGTGTTCGCAGCAGCGCACGGTCGCACGGACGATCCTCGACCAAGCCGAGGCTGTCGAGGCGGATGCCATCGTGATGGGCTCACGCGGACTCACAGGCGTGAAGTCAATGCTGCTGGGCAGCGTCTCCCACGCGGTGATCCAGCATGCCGACCGCACCGTAATCGTCGTTCCCTCTCCGGCGATCGCCACCGAGCGCGCCAGCGAACGCCATAGGGGAGACTGACGGCGTTTGGCGCTCAGCTGGTCTGACGGCGTTGGGCGCTCAGCTGGCCGAGCTGACCGTTCGATCAGGGATTTCGACATCCGGGATCGGAGAGCATGGAGCGCAGCTGCGCTTGGCGGTGCCGCCGCGAGACAGGTGGCTGTTCGGCGCCTAGCCGGCGGTCCTCGGCTGTGGCCTCGTCCAGGCGCCGTGCCAGGTCGGCGTTGTCCCGAGTCAGGATTGCCAGCGTGGTGCGAAGTCGACGCACCTGCTTGAGCAGCCTGACGTTCTCCTCGCGAAGAGGTTCATGGCCCGTAGGGTCATGATGTGGGGCTTGGTTGGAAGCTTCGATGGCGGGCATGTCTAGATCTCCTGGCTGGGGGGTCTGTCAGGGTTGGTAGCGGCGAGCACCTGGGCCACGTCAAGTGCCGAGAGAATGCCCAGCGGCGTGTGCTCGTCGGGTTCGGTGACCAAGACGTGATCGACGGCGTGCTCGGCCATTGCCGCCGCGGCGTCCTGCACGGATGTTGTGCGGGTCACGGTGATGACTTGCCCGCACGGCAGCTCTGAGACTGGTAGGTGCGTGCGGGGCCCGGCGGCCCACTTGAGCAGGTCGGAGTCGGAGACGATCGCGCGTACGCCGAGGTGACCCGGATCCTCATCGGAGGTCCCCACGACCGCGACGCAATGCATGGGACCCCGGGTCATGAGCTGCGCGACCTCGGTGATGCCGGCCGCGGGGCCGCACGCGACGATGCCCGGGTGCATCGCGTCGCCGACCGGTGTGCGGTGCATCGTCGTCGCGGCTGGGGTGGGGGTAGTGGTGGCGTTCATTGCCCGTCGGTTCCTGGGTCAGCTGGCGGCAACGGCTTCCTGCTGGGATGCCTCGGGGCGATGGGCGGCCGCTGGCGGCACGGCGAGGACCGGGCAGGGCGCGACGTGCAGCAGTTGCTGGGTGACACCGCCGAGCATCAGCTCAGCCAGCGGGGAGTGCCCGCGCGTGCCGACGATGATGAGGTCTGCCTCGGAGTCTCTGGCGACCTCGGCGAGCTGCTTTCCGATTTGTGCGGCGGGACCGACGTGCCGGTGCAGGGTGGTCTTGATGCCGGCCTGGGCGACGGCGGCGGTCTGGGACTCGATCTTGGCTTCGATCGCGGGTTCGTCGAGCCGGGCGTTCTGGCCTGCTACCCGGCCGCTCACGATCTTTGCAACGACGTGGGCGACATGCAGATCGGCGTTCTCGGCCCGGGCGAGTTCGGTGGCGTACTCCAGAGCGTGATCGGCGTTCTCGGAGCCGTCCGTCGCCCACACGATGTTCGTGAACATGTCACGCCTCTCTCTCGTTGCATTTTTGGGGTCGCTCCTAGGCTGGCGCCCCCGCGGGCGGTGGCCAACGCGATGAACCCGTATGGGCAGTCCGTTGCAACCACGGATCTGGTCAAGGCTCAGACGATGAGCAGGTGCCCGACCGGGTCATCCTTCGCGATCCAGTTTGCGAGAGGGTCGAGCGCGGAGACGGCTGAGGGTTTGCCCGGATGGCGGTTAGCACGCGGTTTGAGAGCCTCTGGCCATGACTACTCCAGCTCCTTCCACCATCTGCGTCGACCTCGGCGGCCACGGGCACTGGGATGTCGCGCTCTCTGACCCTGACACTCACCTGACGTTTGAGACCTTCGATGACGCGCGTCGCGTCGCCCATCTGCGAGCGGCGCGAGGCGGACCGTGCGACCTCGTGGTGCGCAACGCCTACCACCGCGTCGTCCATCGCGAACTGGTGGCCGACGCAGACGAGAAGCTGTCCGCCTGACTGGACAAAACTACCGGCTTGGTCCTCGGGCGCCCGGCCAGTCGCTAGGCGTACGGATCGCTTCTGCATCCGGCCGAGAGCGGCAACCTGCACGAGACTGGAGCCGGTCATGCATCCGATCGAGAAGCTAATGACGAGGCGGAGCACAGAGTTCAAGGTTATGCTGGCCGTCGCTGGGTTGATCGTCCTGCTGTTGGCGACGGGCTCGTCCGTCGGGTCGGTCTGGCCGATCCCGGTGATCGTGGTCGCCCTCTGGATCGCCTTTCAGCAGGGTCTGCGTTACCGCCATCACCGCGCGCCGTAGCACGACGCCCACGAGTCACTGGCCCTCGCGCCCTCCCTCACGCTTCACGCGGGCCCACCGGCCGGGGCGCCGGAAATTCGCCAGTGGAGATAGCACCGATCCCGTTGGAACCGACAGCCGCCCGAGCGAGTTCCAGCATGCCTAACGACGGCATAACGGCGTTACCGCCGTGTTATACCGCCAGCGGTAGAACCACTGCGACCTACCGTCCACCGAGCCTGAGGGGAAGTCGACGACGTTGCGCAGCGCGACCATCAGCAGAGCAGCGAGCAGACGCCGCCGCGGCCTTCCGATCGCGGTCGAACGCGGTCAGCTGCGCGGTGGCGATCGCTGCCTGCGGCTCCTCCGGCCCGATTACCGGCAGCAGCGGCCCGACCGCGACAAGCGAGAGAGCCGGGGCGCTCGCGTTCGCCAACTGCATGCGCTCCCACGGCGTGCCGAACTTCCCCGACCCGAACGTCAGTCGCCCCAGCGTCCAGTTCCTCGGCTCGAGCTCGGAGATCACCTCGCCCGCGTTCCAGTCGGCCCAGACGTCCTGTAAGCGCCTGCTGCCGGGCGGCGGTCCGGGCTCGGGACCCCCATCGGCGCAGGCGCATGCTCAGCTGCTCCAGATCTCGGAGTGCATGCGGCGGCACGGCATCTCGAGCTTTCCCGACCCGCGGCCTGGATCGCCGCCGTCCAACCTCGGCGGCTACAGCGCGATCATCGGCCACGGCGGGGACTTACTCGCGATCACGAGTTCGATCGACATGAGCTCGCCGGCGTTCAAGCAGGCGGCGACCGCTTGCGACTTTGGGCCGCGGGGTGGTCCGATGCCGGCGGCGTGACGCCGGTATTTGCCGCCCACGGCGTTGGCGCCTATGTCCGGTTGGGAAGCGCTCGCTGCCAGAACCAAAGCCGACATCGTGGCCCCATCTGGTGGAGGAGCCACGATGTCGGCGGCGATCCCGGCGACGAACGCTGGGGGGAGCCGGGTTCGGGAGGGTCGGCTCGTCGGGTCCGTCGGGGAACACTGCAGGTGCTCCCTCGAGGCCGTTGTCTAGGTTGGTCAGGCGTCGCGGTGCGCTACCCGGATCAGTGCTGCGGCGAGGACGATGGCGGCATACGCGCCGAGGACCGCGATCGCCGTGTTGGGGGTGAGCAGCCCGGTGGAGCGGTGGACGGTGATGGCGGCTTGGATGGCGGTTCCGGGGAGGTATTGGCGCAGGCCGGCCGGAAGCAGCTGGCCGAGGGTGACGCCTCCGACGATGATCAGCGTCAGCGTCGTGGCGGCCCCCGCGGTGTGCCGGATGAGGGCGCCGAGGCCGACGCCGATGATCGCGACCAGGCTTGCCGCCACGGCGCCGAAGAGGATCGCCCGTGGCACGCCGGGGTGGCTGAGAGCGACTTGGAGGTGGTCGCCGGCAAAGATGTGCTGGCCGAGCGCGAACCCGGCGATATCGACGAGCAGGGCGATCGGGAACACGAACGCGGCCACGGTCGCGGCCTTGGCCCCCAGCACCATGCGCCTGCCCGGCATCGCGGTGAAGGTGGAGCGGATCATGCCGGTGGAGTACTCCGCGGTGACCGTCCGCACGGCGAGCGACCCGAGCAGGGTGGCGGCGATGATGACCCCGAACAGCGAGGCGCTCGTCGCGTCAAAGCCCTGGAGCTGCTGAGCGTTCATGCTGGCCCGGGTGAGCTGTGCGAGGTCGACAGCGGCGGTGAAGCCGATGGCCAGGGCCCCGGCCAACGCGGCCGTGCGCCAGGTCGAGGGCAGGGTGCGAAGCTTGGTCCACTCTCCTTTGAGGTGCCGGTTGATCGTGGTGGCCGGTCGGGCGCGCAGTGTTGTGGTGTGGGTGGTCGTGCTCATGTCAGGCTCCTTGGGGGGCACCGGTTAGTTCGCCCGCGCGGTAGTCGGTGGCATCTCGGGTCAGCTCGAAGAACGCCTGCTCAAGTGACGCTCGGGACGCCTGGAGCTCGAACAGGGTGATGTCGTGGGCGCACGCGACGCCGCCGATCGCCAGGCAGTCCAGGCCGGTGACCAGCAGGCCGCCGTCGGGGGAGCGCTCGACCACGCCGCCGCGCTGGGTCAGGGCGTCGGCCAGTTCGGTCTGCTGCACCGCCCGGACGTGGACGCTCGCGGTGGCGTTTTGGGTGATGAATTCCTCGGTGCCGGCGTCGGCGATGATGCGACCCTGGGCGATGACGAGCAGGTGATCGGCGGTCTGGGCCATCTCGCTCATCAGATGGCTGGAGAGAAACACGGTGCGCCCCTCGGCGGCCAGGCTCTTCATCAGGTTGCGGATCCAGAGGATGCCATCGGGGTCAAGACCGTTGATCGGCTCATCGAAGATCAGCGTGTCGGGGTCGCCGAGCAGCGCCGCGGCAATACCCAGCCGCTGACTCATACCCAGCGAGAAGGTCCCCACCCGCTGGCCGGCCACGTCGCCGAGCCCGACCATGTCGAGCACTTCGCCGACCCGGCGACGGTCGATGCCGTTGCTATCGGCCAGCCACATGAGATGGTTGGCGGCGCTCCGGCCACCGACGATCGCCTTCGCATCCAGCAGCGCCCCGACCGACCTGAGCGGGTCGTTGAGCTCACGATAGGAACTGCCGTTTACCAGCACCGAGCCGGAGCTCGGCGTGTCCAGGCCCAGGATCATCCGCATCGTGGTCGATTTGCCCGCCCCGTTAGGGCCCAGGAAGCCGGTCACGCGTCCCGGCTGCACGACGAAGGACACCTCGTCGACCGCAACCGAATTTCCGAAACGCTTTGTCAGGTGCTGGACCTCGATCATGACCTGCTCCCTTCATTCAGGCGTACGGCGTACACCACGATTGCGAGCTTGCTGTGAAGAGCCACCTTGCGATCCGCCCTCCGGACGTTGTCGGACGCCGCTGTCTGGTCGGTGGGCTGCATGGCGTTTCCTCCGCTGAGAGTGGGTTGAAGCACACCGGCAGCGTTCCAGCCGGCCGGAGGCGTTTCGGGGGGGCGGCCAGGCGTCTTGGCGTTCGGATCGACCCCACAGGGGGTTCGGTTAGCCGTACTGTTCGTGGCCGGGGTTGCCGAGACAATCCCGGCATGACCAGGACCGTCTTGATCGTCGATGACCACCCCAGCTTTCGGGCCAGCGCACGGAACGTCCTCGAGGACGGCGGATTCGTGGTGATCGGCGAGGCGCAGGACGGCGCTTCAGGACTGGCCGCGGCAAGCGCGATGCGCCCGGCCGTTGTGCTGCTCGACGTTCAACTCCCGGACCTCGATGGCTTCGACGTAGCCGCCCGGCTCACCAGCCAGGACGATGGACCCGCTGTCGTGCTGACGTCCAGCCGTGACGGCAGCGAGTTCGGCGGGATGGTGGCGCGTAGTGGTGCCCGGGGTTTTGTACCCAAGGACGAGCTGTCGGGGCCTGCGCTCGAGGCGCTCCTGAGATGATCGGTCTGCGCCGGGCGCTGATCGCCGCTGGACGCCGCACGACGATCACGGCGCGAATTGCATGCGCATAGTCCTGGGCGAGGATTCTGTGCTCCTGCGGGAGGGCATTGCGCGCCTGCTCGGCGACGCCGGATTCGACGTGGTCGCGCAAGCTGGTGACGCCGACGACTTGTTGCGCAAGGTGCGGGCGCACAAGCCCGATGTCGCGATTGTCGATATCCGAATGCCCCCAACGCATACCGATGAGGGACTGCGGGCCGCGTTGATGATCCGCCGCGAACTGCCGAACACTGCGGTGCTCGTTCTCTCGAGTTACGTGCAGGAGGACTACGCAGTTGAACTGCTCGGCGAAAGCGCTGAGGGGGTTGGCTATCTCCTCAAGGACCGGGTTGCGGACGTGGAGCGGTTCATCGACGCGATCCGTCGCGTGGCCACTGGCGGCTCGGCGCTCGACCCCGAGGTCGTCTCACAGATGCTCGGCCGGCGACGCGTCGCCGGACCCCTGAACGAGCTCACCCCGCGCGAGCGTGAGGTCCTCGCGCTGATGGCCGAAGGACGATCTAACCATGCGATCGCCGCAGAGCTCGTGGTCACCGACCGCGCCGTCGAGAAGCATGTGACCGGCATCTTCGGCAAGCTCAACCTCTCCTCGACTGCCGACGATCACCGGCGCGTGCTCGCAGTGCGGGCGTTCTTGAACGCCTAGACAGGCAGCCTGTACTGTGGACTGGCGATGTCGGACACCCAGGGCAAGGTCCGGCGACCCAGCGGCCCGGGTCGACGCGCCGCCACCGGCGGCGGGCACCCGGCAAGCGCGCTCGAGGGCTTGGGAGCCGAGGGCGCGAGCGTGCTGCTGCTTGGCTTGGAGGAACTCGACGACGCATGTTGGGCTGTACTGGTCGAGGCGGGTGTCCCGCTTGAGCGCGTGGCGGATGTCGCCGGTGCGCTACGCGCCCTGACTGATGGCCCTGTTCCGGTCGTGATTGCGGGCGCGCGTTGGGCTAGCGAGCTGACGGCCGCAGTGCGAGGTCGGCGCGAGCTGGCCGAGGTCTACATCGTCGTGGGCGCGGCGCTCGACTCGCGGCGCGAGTTGCGCGACGCGCTCGACGCCGGAGCCGATGACGTGATCCGCGTACCGTTCGAACCGGAGGTGCTCGTGGCGCGCGTGGCGGCTGGCTTGCGCGCAGCACGTTTGCGCGCCGACGAGGCGCTGTTGCGGTCGCTGGTGGCCAACATCCCCGGCGCGCTGTATCGCTGCGCCTGCGATCGGGACTGGACGATGGCGTGGATGAGCCCGGAAATCGAGGAGATCTCCGGATATCCGGTCACCGACTTCATCGACAGTTCGGGGCGGACGTTTGCGAGCGTGATCCATCCCGATGATCGCGAGCAGGTCGAACGGTCGGTCCAGGAGGCCGTGAACGCCCACCAGCCGTTCAGCTTGGAATACCGGATCAAGCGGCGCGACGGTGACGAGCGCTGGGTGCTCGAACGCGGCCAGGCGCAGGAATCTGGTGATGGTCGGCGCTGGCTCGATGGAGCGATCTTCGACATCACCGTCCGCCGCGCAGCCGAGCAGGCGCTCCGGGAGAGGGAGGTCGTCGAGGCGCAGCTCGCCGAGGTCCGCGCTTCGCGCGCTCGCATCCTGGACACCGCCGACCGCGCCCGCCGCGAGATCGAGCGCAACCTCCACGACGGCGCGCAGCAGCGGTTCGTGTCGGTGGCACTGGAACTGCAGCGGTGGTTGGCGCCCCACCGCGAGCTGTCCGATGAGACGCGCGGGGAGCTCGAGGGTGTGCTCACCGAACTGCGCACCGGGCTCGCCGAGCTGCGCGACCTCGCCCGTGGCCTGCATCCGGCCATCCTGACCGACCGCGGACTCGAGCGGGCGTTGACGACCCTCGCCGACCACGCCACGGTGCCCGTCGAGCTTCGGGTCGCGCTTCCCAACCCGCGACTCGCAATGTCTGTGGAGGCCGCCGCGTACTTCACGGTCTGCGAGGCGCTCACGAACGTGGCCAAGCACGCGCGCGCGACTCATGCCTGGGTCAGCGTCGAGCCGCTCGACGGCCATCTGGGCGTCGAAGTCGGCGACGACGGCGCGGGTGGCGCTGGCCGCCGCTCCGGCTCCGGCCTTCAAGGGCTTCGCGACCGCATCGCAGCGGTTAACGGAACACTGACCATCGACAGCCAGCCCGGCGCCGGCACGGTCCTACGAGCGCGGCTGCCAATCGACTGATCGCACCCGAGCCGGGTACCACTTTCGGCGTCGTGGGCTGCGCCTGAGGCGCTCGTCTAGTACTCGTCTCGCCGGTGCCACCACGCCCCAGTTTCGTTGCGCCCCTTCGGCGCCCGGTCCAGCCACTGGTACATACCCCAGAGCCCGTCCAGGCCGCGGGCATAGGTTGAGTAGGTGTGATGGACGGCTCCGTCCTCCAGGGCGAACGCGCTCATGCCGGGGTGCTCGCGGAAGTATGTGGCCGTGTCGGTGCCGCACATGGTGGCGTGCTCAGAAGTCTCGCCCTCCCGGATCCACGTCGTGTCCTTCGGACGGTAGTTGTAGTCGATGGTCCCCGAGCGCTGCTGTTCCTCGGTGAATGAGGTGTTGAAATCGAAATTGAAGTCGCTGTCCAGCGACGAGGCCCAGGGGAAGGTCCAGCCCATGCGTCGCTTGTAGGCCTGCACCGCGGCGATCGGGGCGCGCGACACCGCGATCATCCCGACGTCGTGGTGCTCTAAGTGGACGGCGAAGCCGTTGAAGCCATCGGCGATCGCCGTGCACGACGGGCAGCCGCCCGTGTACTCGGGTCCGAACATGAAGTGGTAGACGAGGAGCTGCGAGCGCCCATCGAAGAGGTCGGCCAGCGACGCGGCTCCGGCGTCGGTCTCGAAGCGATAATCCTTCTCGACGGGGACCCAGGGCAGCTCCTGGCGCTGGCGAGCCACGTCGTCGCTGTGGCGGGTCAGCTCCTTCTCGGCCTCAAGCAGCTCGAGACGAGCAGCGAGCCATTGCTCGCGACTGGCGGTGGTGTGGGCGGTCATCGTTGTCTCCTTGTGATTCAGGTTGCGGCGATGGCGACGCCGAGCGCGAAGCAGTGGACGCCGAGCTGCAGGCCCGAGCGGACCCGCTCGTGGCAGCGGCGGCGACGCTCGCGCTTGATCGGCGTGAGCTCGTAAAGGCCCGCGCCGACCATCAGCGCATCATCGGCACCGACATAGGGAGGGCGGGGGCCATTTCCATGGTGGTCATTGCGTCAGCCCGAGCCTGGCCGGCGTGTTCTGCTGTAGGTCGGGGAGCGTGTCGCCGGTCTCAAGCAGCGTCTTGAGGTTGGCCAGGACGCGCGGCCAGCCCTGGCTGATGAGAGAGCGGAGCATGCTCCCGGGCTCGAGGTCGTCGTGGATCACGGTCAGCTTGACCTGCTCGCCGAGCGGCTCGATCTCGAAGGTGACCTTCGAGCGCGGCTCGGCGGCCAGGCGGTCGCGGGCGTCGTTGGTGAGATCCAGCGACTCGGCCCATTCGGGGGTCAACGTGTGCCACGTGTAGGAGAGTCGGCGGTAGGGCTCGGACTCGACCACCAGCTGCTCATGATCGGCGATCGTCAGGCCGCGCGTGTGCCAGGTCATCGTCGAGCCGTCCGTCCAGTCCGACTCGAACGTAATTTCCCAGTAGCGCTCGGTGAACGCCGGCTCGGTCAATGCCTGCCAGAGCCGCTCGGGGGTGGTCTGGATGTAGGTCGTGTAGACGAACGAGGGCTTCTCCACGGGGGTGTCCTCCAGTGCTCTTTTGAGATCGGCGAGCGCGTGGACCCGGTCCTGCTCGTACCGCGTGATCCAGCGTTCGGCGATCTCGTTGATGGGCGCCGCATTGAGGTAGTGATGCTTCTCCCGGCCGCGGCGGACGGTCGTGATGAGATTGGCCGCCTCCAGCACGGCGAGGTGCTTGCTCACCGACTGGCGAGCCATGTCCAGCCTCGAGCCCAGCTCGCGCAGCGTCTGGCCGTTGCGTTCGTTCAGGCTGTCAAGCAGAAGCCGCCGGCTCGGATCAGCCAGCGCTTTGAAGACCTCATCCATGTGCGCATAGGCAACCATGTGGCTGCCTATAATACGCAGCCAGACGGCTGCCTGTCAAGGCGGCGCTACGCCTGTGGCCTTGGCCGCGGCGAGGCGGCCCCGGACGCCGAACGGGAGATGAATTAGTGATGATCTTGCTCGCGGTGAGCGCCGCAACCGCCTGGGGCGCAGCGGACTTCTTCGGCGGCTTCTCCCGCCGCGAGACCCCGTCCTCGTTCTTCTCACGGTCTCACAGCTGATCGGGCTCGTGGTGCTCATCCCGGTTCTCATCGCTCACGACGTTCCGCTTCCGAGCAACCCGAGGTTGCTGCTCGCATGTCTGGCCGGTATCGGCGTGACGATCGAGCTGCGCTTCGTCTACCTAGCGATCAGCGGCGGAGACACGTTCATCACCTCCGCGGTCGGAGCCCCCGGGGGCAACCCTCGCCGTCCTCGTCGGACTGATCGGCGGAGACCGCCTTGACCTAGTCATCGTCACCGGCATGCTCTGCGCCCTTATCGGCGGCGGACTCAGCGCGTGGACATCCCGCAACCACCACGGCGACCATCACCAGACCTCGGTGCTTCGTGCAGCCGCCATCTGCGCAGGGGGCGCCACCGGCGTGAGCATCGCGCTGATCTCGCTGCACGTCGCGGGTCGTGTCGATCCCTACTGCAAGGCGCGCTCAGCATCGTCTCTGCACTCTCATCGCTGTACCCGCTCACCACGATCGCGCTCGGCATCACCATCCAGCACCAGCGACCGACCCGGCCGCAAACGCTCGGAATCGTCCTCGCGCTGATCGGCGAAGCGTTGCTCGGAAACCGCCAGCCACTGAAGCGCGCCGGGAAACGAAGCACGGACACGCGCCGAGAGGGTCGATCACCGCTTGCATCGGATCGCGGGCGTCGACGTGGCGCGCGGCAGCACTCGAGCGGACGATCAGCTGTTGCGGATCAGCCCGATGCTCGTAGCGACGAGCGCGGCAATCTCGTCGATCGGGGCGGGGCGCGCGAGCAGGAACCCCTGGACGCGCTCGCAGCCGAGCGCTTGGAGGGCGTCGAGTTGCGCCTTGGTCTCGACTCCGTCGGCGGTGACGGTGCAGTCCAGCGCTTTGGCCATGCCGATGACGGACTCGACGATGCCTCGGCTGGCGGGATCGCCGGGCAGGTCTGTGACGAAGCTGCGATCGATCTTGATGCCATGGATCGGATGGTCCTTGAGCCACGTGAGAGACGAATAGCCAGTGCCGAAGTCGTCGAGCACGATCCGGACGCCCAGGGCCTCGAGCTCAGCCAGCGTACGGGCGCTGTTGGCGTCGGGATGCATGAGTGCGGTCTCGGTGACCTCGAGCGTCAGAAGCTCGGCTGCCAACTCGGCGTGTCTGAGCGTCTGATAGACGGCCCGAGCGAAGCCAGGCTTGGCCAGCTGATGCACGGAGACATTGACTGCGAGCTCGAGCCGACGCCCGGCCTGCTCGGCGACGCGCGCAAGCGTCTCGCAGCCCTCGCGCAGCACCCAAGCACCGAGTGGCAGGATCGCTCCGGTGCTCTCGGCGATCGCAATGAATGCGGCGGGTGAGACCTCACCGAACTCCGGGGAGCTCCAGCGAAGCAGCGCTTCGACGGCAACCACTTCGGAGCTGGCCAGCTCGAAAACGGGCTGGAAGACAAGGCTCATTTCGTCGCGTAGCTCAGCGTCGCGCAGCGCGCGCGCCAGCGACAGGCGCCCGTCGGCGCGGATCGTTTGACGCTCTCCGGAGAGCGAGCAGCGGTCACGTCCCGCGCGCTTGGCCGTGTACATGGCGTTGTCGGCCTGGCGGATCGCCTGGGGCGCATCAGTATCCGCGTCGGTGATCAACGCGATGCCGATACTCGCGGTCACGACGGTCGATTGGATCGCGGCAAGCGGCTTGGAGATCGCGTCGAGCAGGCGGAAGCCGACCTCGGACGCCTGTGCGTTGTCAGCAACTCCGTGCTTGACCACGACGAACTCGTCACCGCCAAACCGGCCGACAAAGTCGTCTGCCGCCAGCGCCGCGGACAAGCGCCCCCCGATCTCACGGATCATCTCGTCGGCCTGGTCATGGCCGAGCGTGTCGTTGAGTGTCTTGAGCCCATCGAGGTCGACGAACAGCACCGCGACGTGGTTCTCCGGCGCAGTGTTCGGCAGCGCTTCGTCGAGGTGCTCAAAGATCGCCCGGCGGTTCGGCAGGCCGGTGAGCCCATCGTGGCGTGCATCGTGAATCAGCCGCTGCATGGTGCGATGGCGTTCGATGGCGATTCCGGCCAGACGAGCGCCATCGTGCATCAGCGTGAGATGCTCGGGCTGCGGCCGTCGGGGCTCCGGCCCGTACAGGGCGAACGTGCCCAGCACATCGCCATCAGCCGCCTTGATCGGCATCGACCAGCAGTGGCGCAGGCCGGCATCGATCGCAAAGTCGCGGACCGGCGCCCATCTCGAATCGTCCGCGATGTCCTCGGTGATCGTCAGATCACCTGACCACGCCGCCGAGCCGCAGGCGCCGACCTTGGGCCCGATCACCACGCCGTCCATCGCGGCGAGCCAATGCTCCGGTAGAGACGGGCCGGCGACCGGATGCAGCGTGCTTGACTCGCGGTCGAGCAGCACCACGCACGCGACCACCGACGGGTCGTAACGCTCGATGCCCTCCACGAGTTCGCCCAGCACGTCACGGAGCGGGGCATCTTGCGCGATCAGATCATGCAAACGGTTATGGGAGGCCACCAGATCACGGAGCCGGGCGGTCTCCCGGTTGGCCAATCCGAGCTTCATCTCGGTCAACACCCAGGATGCTGCGTCGGCGAGTGCCCGACGATCGCTCTCATTCCACTGCCGCCCGAATTGGTCGACGATCGCCACCCAGCCCACCACCTGTTCCTCGACCACGACGCTCGTCTCAGCGCACGCCGGCGGCCGATCGCTGCGCCCGGACGACTGCGCGCGGCTGATGAGCTGCTCCACGGGCGAGTCCGTCGCCGACCTCTCGCAGACTTCATCGGCGGCTGCGCCGGTTGCGCTCATGGTCCTGATGACCACATCCGGCCCGTCGACCAACAGCACCGCCGCCATCGCGGCACCCGTCTTGTCACGCAGAGAGCCGATCCGAAGCTCAAAATCTGCACCAGGTGACAAGCCCGGCATCCGACCGCGACCCAACGATGCGAGCCAGTCGGACTCAGCACCGGTCACCGACGATGCGACGCGCTCGGAACCGAATTTCTCTTCCATACCAACTGATCGGCCTCCGGTACATAACAGTTGAGCAATCGTCGGCGACTTGGACCGAAAACGTTCGGGCGAGAGAGCGTTGCCAGACGTGACCGACCCGGCGGCACGCGCTCGCGTTCGCCCACGACCGCCACCTCCCGGCTGCGTCACGCGTCAGCACCGGCCGCAGTCACGAAGAGAACGTGTCCCGAAATGTGTTTCCCGAGCTCAGCAATTCTGACCTGGGCTAACTGGAACGTCAGCCCCAAATCGCCCATATCTACAGCAAAAAAGCCCTGTGAATGGTCAACTCGTAACGAAGGGGTCCGGGGTTCGCGTCCGCGCGTCGGCTTTGAGAAAGCCCCGGAGTCGGGGACTTCGGAGCTTTCCTCAGTCATGCGTTCGGAGTCAGGTGTTGGTCGCCTTCAAGTGGCTGCGCAGCATTGCTCCCAGTCGCTTCAACTCGTTGCTGGCCACGACAGGCGCCAGCCCTGCGAGCGCCCTGGGCCCGCCCTGGGCGTATACCGCCTTCCCGGTTAGGATCCGTCTCTCGATCGGCGCCGGCGGCAGGCTTGCGCCGGTGCGCGTCAGCACGTCGATGACGCGCGTCGCGTCGAGCACGAACAGCCCCCCGTGCTCGCAGATGGCGGTGACCGACACAATGTCCGCGAGCCGGATTCGGCGGCGTGTCGTTCCGCGCGCCGCCCATCCGGAGGCCTCCAGCAGCGGATCGCCGCCGCGTCCCAGATGAATCGCTATGTCCGGACGGGGGAGTTCCTGATCTGCGTCGACGACTGTTCCGTCGCTGAAGCGCACCTCCACACGAGCGATGGCGTGGCTCGGGGCGTCAGGAGCCGCGAAGCCTGTATCGGCGACCCAGCCGCTCAGGTAGAAGTTCCGCCCGTCAACCTCGAGCCAATCGAGCGCACCGTTGGGCCCATTCTCATATACCAGCGGCGCGCTGGTGCTCTCGCCACGCGTCAGGACCCAAACGTCCTGGTTGAAGCACAGCGCACGTGGGAGGCGGATCGCATCCGCGCCCTCCTCGCCGATGGCGTGCGCGATCTGGTCGCGGACGAACGCTTCGGTGGTGAAGTTCGTGCCGTACTGCTCGGTGTCCAGGGCCGCCACTTCATTGGCGGCAATGAACGCGAAGCCGTCCTCCCAGGTCGCGTCGAGCAAGTCGAGCACCTCGTCATGGACGCTGAACACCAGCACCCCGCCGGGAGCGACCATCTCCCATACCTTCGCCAGCCACGGCCCGAACGTCCGGCGGGGCAGATGCGTAAACAGGGAGGCGATGAACACAAAGTCAAACCTCTCCGGCCGTGGAGAGCGGCCGGATCACTCGTCGACTGCAGAGTCGACACGCCGAATTCGCGCACCTGGAACGCGAGCGCGTCCGGCTGGATCTCCCCGACCGTGACCGCCGTCGGCGGCAGATACTCCACGAGAAAGCGGGTGCTCCGGCCATAACCGGCAGCGAAGTCGAGAAACGATCCCACCCTGCTCACGCCACCAAAACGCCAGCTGGCGACTCGTTCGATCACGTCCATCATCGATGCGCCTGCTCGAAAGTACGCCATCGCCGCCAGCGTCGTGGAGCCGATGACGTTGACCCCAAAAGCGTACATGTCGTCGTCGGGATGCACGACCAGCGACGCACCCCGCGCCTCCGGGTACGCGCACTCCAGCAGCCTCCTCACAGCCGCAGCAGATGGACAGGAGTTCGTGAACGGATAACGCACCATCAGGTCGCACCATATCCCGCGAGGTCGTCACAGACTAGAACCTGCCGCGGTATCCCCAGCTACCGTTGACTCGTAACCAGAGAGCTGCGCCACGACGAGCGCGTCGGCAAGCAGCTTCTCGGGGAGTGTCCGCGCCGGCTCTGAGAAGTACTTGGCGATGCGCGTCCCCGAAGGCGTGGCGCGGGTGGCTTGGACGCTAGATCGTTGGCCGTGGGGCGGTCATGGCGAATCTGCGCCACTTCGCTGCCGCGGGTAGATCTCGTTTGTGTCGTCGGCGTTAGCCCTCATGTCGTGGCGGCGCTGGGGGCATGAGGCCAGTGCGCAAAGACCTGATTGATGGGAGGATCTGATCGATGACGTCGTTCGACGGAGTCGCTGAGCTGGGAGGCGAGACGGTGGCCGGAGCGATCGTCGTTGTGCTTGCTGTGCTGATCGCGCGCCGAGCGACCGGACGAGGAGTAACAGCGAGACCGATCATCGCAGCGAGCCTGGCTGGCCTGCTGGCGCTCTCGGTGGCGCTGCACCTCCGCGGCGTCGGGTCGGCTCTGGCGCAATCGGGAAGGGGCCACGTGAGCGCGCAAACGGGACTTGAGAGTTGCGTGAACGAATCGCTGAGCGGAGCGCCGGTCGCGCCGAGGGCGGTGGGATTCCTGGCGTGGGTCAAGCGCCGGCTCCCCGACGGCGCGCGCTACGTTGTCAGTCCGTACGAGGGCTTACCGGACGGGTGGTGTCTGACCACGGTGTTGCTTCCGGCCTTGCCAGCGACGGGTGCCGAGCGGTTCGAGTGGACCCTGGCGTTGGGATCAATCCCCGCCGAGATGCAAGCCAAGATCGCTCACCACGATCCCAATGTGCGCGTCTACTCGCCGGGCTACGCGCTGGAGTTCGACCGCCAGCCATGAGGCCGCTGCTGGGGTTCGTCCTTCTCCACGGCCTGTTCCTCATTACGGGCTGGTCGATTCTGCGCCTGCTGCGGTTCGTTCCCGTGAGACCGTCACGGTTCGAAGCGCTCGCCGGGGCTGGTCCCGCGATGCTGCTCGGAGTCTGCAGCCTGGTACCGATCCAGGCGGTACTGCTCGTGTGCGGCGTCCCACTGGTCCCGGTCGTCACGCTTCTGTTGACGTTCGCGTTCGCGGCGGCTGCCGCCGTACTGTCGCGACGCCGCGCTGCTCGCGACGCTACGGAGGGCTCCGTTGTGCTCGCGAGCTGGCGGGCCACTGGTCGCGCTCGGGGGATGCTGACGGCTCTCGCGGTCGCCTATCTGGCATTTGGCACGTGGGCGCTGGCGGGACTTCCGACGGTGGGTGATGACGCCCGGATCTGGTCGTTGAAGGGACTGACGCTGACCTACCACCACACCCTGGTCGCCGACATCTTTCAAAATCAAGGCCAGGCCGGAGCACACCCGGTCTACCCGCTGTTTCAGCCAGGCTTCGAGGCGCTGCTCTTTCAGGCAATGGGATCAGCGCAACTGCGCTTCTTTCACGCCGAGCTGTGGTTGCTGTTCGCCGCCGCGGTCTGGACCGGCGCCTATCTGATCGCGCAACGGCCCCGCACGATCACTCAGCGGCCGCTGTGGCTAATCGGTCTCGCTCTGCTCGTGCTCACCCCCGCGGTGATCAGAAACCTCGCGATGGGGTTGGCCGACGTCACTGGCGGCGCGCTGCTGGCCGTCGGGACCGTTTCGCTCGGCCTCTATCTCACAGCCCAGGACTGGCGCCTCCTGGCGCTCGCGGTGATACCACTCGCCGCCGCCGCCAACACCAAGGACGAGGAGCTGCTCGCGACGCTCGTGACTCTCGGTGCCGGGGCCGCAATCGACCTGGTCAGAAATCAACGTGGCGCGGCGGACGGTCCACGGCGATGGGCGCTGCCGTGGGCTTCAGCTGCGGCCTACATGGCGGCGCTCATCGTTCCGTGGCGACTCTGGACACGCGCACACCACCTCACCGACAGCGTCCAACCGCCGCTTCCCCACGCCCTCAGCCCGGCGTTCATCCTGCACCGCACCCATCAGCTCAACCAAACGATCGCGGCGATGCTCCACCAGACCCTCAGTGAATTCGGATGGCTGTTCGCGATCTTCATCCTCGCGTGCGCCGCAGGATTGCGGACGCGGGGCGCTCGCGTGACCGCCCGCTTCTACCTCGCATCGATCGCCCTCTCGATCATCGCGCTCGTGTGGCTCTACACCACCACCAGCGTCCCCCTGAGTTTCCTGATCCCGACGAGCATGAACCGCACGGTGGACGTGTTCATGATCCCCTGCGCCATGGCCACAGCCCACCTCGTCGCCCAGCTGGGCGAAACCTGCTCCGACAACGAACCCCGGCCCCGGGCAGCCGCCGTTTGTCAGCCACGCTCAACGCGAGGAAAGGCCTGATTCGAGAACCGGCCCGATCCCACACTGAAGTCAAAACTCAAGCTCCAACGGCTCTCGTGTCAGGCGCGGCAATCCCATCGAGGTCCGACGAGACTGCCCGGTTCGGGGTCAGGGCGCCGAGGTCGTAGAGGTCGCCGCACTGCTGGCCCCGGCTGGGGTGGTGCTCGTGGTCGACGTGGTCGAGCTGCCGGTCGACGAACTGGACGTGCTCTTCGGCGCGGTGGTCGTCGTGGTCTTGGTCGTCGTGGTGGTCGATGCGGTCTTGGTGACCGTCGTCGTTGGCGTGGTCGTCGTCACAGCCGTCGTCTTACTGGCCTTCGTGGTCATGTTCGCTGAGCCCCCGAAGAACGTCGATGGCTGGCCGTTGCCGGTAATCGAGCGTCCGGACAGCAGGTCGGGCACGGTAAAGAGAACGACGACGATCGCGAAGGCGATCAGGCCGGTGCCGATCGCCAGCAGCCAACGCGGATGCCAGGTGGTTGGCGTCGGCGGAGTCGACTCTTCCCGAGTCTGGGGCGGGGCAGTGTCAGTGGAACGCTCCCCGGAGCTACCTTGTTGCGACTCGCCAGACGGCGACGGGGAGTCGCGCGGGGCCGCTCGAGCCGAGTTGTCGCGGTCGGGGTTCTCGTGCGCCGGCGTGGTGTCCTGCGGAGCAACGGTCGTGTGTTCGCGGGCAGGCAGCGTATAGACCGTCGGCACCTTCTTTGCGGTCTCCGCGACCGTCCGCACCGGACGGCGCAAGGACTCGGAGACGAGCGCCACGACGACCGGGGTGGTCGCGGCGCTGACGAGCGTTCCGGGACCCCAGACTCGAGACGCCAGAAACGAAGCCGCAGCGGACGCGGCGCTGGCGATGATCAGCGTCTGTATCGAGATTCGACTGCCGGAGCGACCACGTTTGCCGTCCGCACTGGTGTCGGATGACCCCACAAATCTCAGCCTATCGGCGGGCGGGACTCCGCCACCGCGGTGTGGAGTGATGCGCTCCGGGCCGCGCGAGCCCAGGGAAGGCTCCAGTGGCACTGGAGCCGCTCTGAGGTGGCCACCCTTCGCCACGTCGCCGTGACCGGTGCTGTCGACCTGGTGCAGACCGCGCCCACTCCCCGGCTGAAACGGTGCGCCGGCGACCACTGCGGCGCCGAGCCGATGGCCGGGCGTGATGGCAGCTGCTGTCATCACTATGATCGGGGCATGGGTCGATGGGAGCCAAATGCCCGCGGCCGGCTCGAGCAGGCGGCGATGGAGCTCTACAGCGAGCGCGGCTTTGAACAGACCACCGTGGCGGAGATCGCCAAACGGGCGGGACTCACCGAGCGCACGTTCTTCCGCCATTTCGCCGACAAGCGCGAGGTGCTGTTTGCGGGCGCCGGCGCCCTGCAGGAGCTCATGGTGACCGCTGTCGCCGACGCGCCTGATTCCGTGGCGCCGATCGATGCGGTCGCCGCGGCCCTCGAGGCCGCTGCCGGTGTCCTCCAGGAGCGCTGCGAATACCCGCGGCAGCGCCAGGCGATCATTGCTGCCAACACGGAGCTCCGGGAGCGCGAGCTGATCAAGCTCGCATCACTCGCTGCGGCGATCACCGACACGTTGCGCCGGCGTGGCGTCAGCGACCCAGCAGCGAGTCTGACCGCCGAGGCGGGAATCGCGGTCTTCAGAATCGCGTTTGAACGCTGGGTGGAGGATTCCAACCGGCGAGACCTGTCCCGACTGATCCGAGACTCGTTCGATGAGCTCAAAGCCGTGACCGCGGGCAGTTGATGCCGGGGCGATGAGTTCTGCGATTGAGGACGGTCATTTCTGAATGAGCCCCAAACTGAGCAGAGGACCCCCATGAACCAGACCCCGCATCGTCGCCATCCCCCTGCGCACTCCCAGGGCGGCCTACCTGTGGTGGCAAAAGCACGACGAGTATCACCGCTTAGGATTCCTGCCGGCCGGTGAGCAGGAGGCAAGAGGCAGGTAGGATCAAAATGAGTGCACGTCCAGCGGGAGGAAGGCGGTCATGGCGGACTACGCGGTTGCCCGGATTGATGAAATCGACGAAATCGATGACGGGCGGTGCCCATTTCGGCCGGTGCGTCACCACTTCGGAATCATGAGCTTCGGGGTCAACGCGATGACCGCGCACTCCGACGGCGACCGGCTGATCAACGAGCACGAAGAGGTCGAGCCTGACTCAAGCGAGGAGCTGTACGTCGTCGTGTCCGGGCACGCCAGGTTCGAGGTGGACGGAGAGGCGCAGGACGCTCCGGCGGGGACGCTCGTCCACGTACCCGCGGGCCTCAAGCGGACAGCGTTCGCCCGAGAGGCCGGCACCACACTGCTGGCCATCGGCGGAGGGCCGGCGGGCAAGCCTTACGAGCCCAACGGCTGGGAGCTGTTCGCACCACTTTTTCCGCTGTTCGAATCCGGTGACTACGAGGAGGGGGCCGATCGTGCCCATGCGCTCATCGCCGGCGATCCGCCCTACGGCGCGGTGTACTACAACACCGCCTGCTTTGAGAGTCGAGCGGGACGAATCGAGGCGGCGCTGTCCCATCTGCGGCGCGCTGTCGAGCTCTCGCCGTCTCTGGCCGAGCTCGCCCGCGGTGACGACGATCTGGCCGCGCTTCGCGAGCACGCCGCGTTCGCCGAGATCGTCGGCGGCTGACCGCTCGCCAGCGCGCCGCGATGATGCGACGAGGCGCCCGGATCGATGATGGGGGAGAACTCGCCGTCTACGCGTGAGGAAGTCGTGCTAGCGGCCTAGCTCCCACCCGGGATCCCCTTCTTGCCCGCGCGTACCTGTCCGTAATTCAGAACCGCGACGATCAGGACACCTCCAGCGACGTTTCCGGCGATCACCACCGCGAGCCAGACCAGCGTGCGTCCCAGATGAGCTTCGCCCTTGATCAACGCGCAGATTGCCTCGACGGTGGTCGACACGCAGTGGTCAAGCTTCAGGATTGCGACGACAAACGCCAGCACCCAGATCAACATGATCTGACCGCTCACCGCCTCGGTTGACTGGATCAGCCATGCCACCAGAGCGATCATCCAGCCTCCCAGCACAGCGCTCCAGAACACCGAAGGCCAGCTGCGTGACATCGCGCGGTGACCGTCTTGAGCCAGTTTGGCAATGACGTCGGGGTCCAGCGCACGCTCTTGGTCGCCAGCACCGCGAACAAAATGGCGCCCAGCAGGTTGGCGCCCAGAACGATCGCCCACAGACGGGCCGTCGCGAGAAGATGACGACGCTCGTCCAGTACCAAGGTGACGGGATACAGGGTGTTCTCGGTAAACAGCTGTGCGCGGCCGATGATCACCACGATGAAGCCGATGGGAAAGAACACGCCGCGAGCAGCCGGGAACTCTGATGCAGCCGCCGGCCTCTCCAGCTCCTCGGTAGCGTCGTGCTTGACGCGCTCATAGATGTCCCCGGCACTGGCCCGAACCCGCGTCTGGCCCCCATCGCCGTCGCTTGCTGCAATGACACCCCAGAACCAACCGCGTTTCGCCATGGACAACGTATCCATCGCGGAGGTCGTTCTCCGTCTATGAGTTCTCGGTCATAACTTCCGGCCGCGGGACGGCGACGCGAACATCTGCGTGAGGCGGTGTCTCGGGGCAGGCTGGTCGGGCCGCGACACCTCGGTCACTGGTGGCTGCGATGAGTAGATTGTGGGCGTGCCGCATGCAGCTGAAGAGGCCGCTGCCCGGGCTGTGAGGCAGGTGGCGGCCGTGCACGATGACCCGGCGGCACGGCTGGCGCTGGCTGCGTCAACCTACTACGGACCGACTGGCCGGGCGCCGCGGCACCTCCCGTTTCGGCGAGCGGCGATGTCGTTCATGAGTTGGGAGGTATCCCGTGGTGTACTCAACCCGCTCAGCGCCGATCCGCCCGGGAGCCGGTGGTGGAGGGCAATGAACGAGCGGCTCGTGCGAGATGGGTGCGAAGCGGTGGCCCGCTCAGCCGGTCTCGGCGGCGGCCTGTCGTCCCCGACCATCGAGCGTTGGATGGCGTTCATCGCCGATCCGACAGCCCGGACCTGGTATCGGGCCCACAACTCGAGCATCGTCGCCGCCTATCTCGAGCTCCGTCCTTTGGCTGAGCTGGAGAGCCGCCCTGGACGATTCTTCCTCAACGTTGTCCTGTTGCGGGTTCTCTATGCGCACGCCCTGGTGGCCGCTCCTCGCTTGGCGCTGGGTCGTCTGGCTGGCCTGGGAAGGAACATCGGCGATCCCCGGCTCGGGATGGCCGGCGTTTTCTCTCTCGATGGGGCGAGTCCTCCCGAACCGGTATCCGCTCTCAGATGACGTCGAGGTGTACCTCCGCGATGAGCACAGCTTCGGACGAATCCTGGACTACGCGGCGATCAGAGCGCGCTTGCAGGCGTTATATGACTGGTCTGCGACGGAACTCGATCATCCTGGATTGCGCGACCTGATCGCTGATGGCAGCCCAGCGTACGTGTGGGCGCATACCGAACGGCACGTATGGGATGCGCCACCGCTACCGCTGCCCGCGACCGCCCTGAGGCGTGTGACGTCGCCACGCTGTCCGAGGAGAAGGGCGATCCTGATGGTTGACAGAAATCGCTCCAGGACATGAAAAGATGCGGCGGATGCGCTCAAGGCTCCACGAAGGCGGCGTTGGGTTGGCGGCATGACCGAGCCGGACGGTTCGCGCGGGAGCCGTCGGTTGGGGTGGAAAGACCCGTTCAGAGTCCCGTCGGTTTGGCTTCCGCCCTTGGTGCTGGTGGCGGTTCTCATCCTCGTGATGACGCTGGTGTATTTCGGTTCGGTCGTCAATCCGGCGGCCCATCTGCACGGCCTGCCGGTTGCCGTCGTCAACGAGGACAGCGGCGGGCACGTCGGCGCTCGGCGGGTTGACTTCGGAGAGCAGCTGGCAGCAGGGTTGATCCACTCGCCAGCCGTGGCGAGCCGGCTGGGTCTCCGCCCGTCGACCCTGTCTACGGCAGCGAGTCAAATGGGCATCGGCAAGGAGTACGCCGCGATCGTGATCCCGTCGGGGTTCACGGGATCGTTGCTGACGGTCGCGGGCGTCCCGACAACTTCGAGCGGTTCGACATCCAAGCCGACGATCGAATTGCTGACCAATCCTCGCGCGGGGACGCTCGGCGTCAGTCTGGCGACGGCTGTGGCCCAACCTGCGCTTGCGCGTGCCTCCCGCCAGATCGGGCAGCGGCTGTCCGCGTTGAGCTCTGCCCTGCACGCGAGAGACGCCGAGCATCTGCTGCTCGAAGATCCGCTGACCGTGGCCAGCGTTCCCTACCGACCGCTCCCCTCGCACTCGGCGCTGGGACTCAGTGCCTTCTACATCGCGTTGCTGACGACCTTTTGCGGGTTCCTCGGCGGGGTGATCGTGACTACGTCGGTGGATGCTGTCCTCGGGTACGCGACGACCGAAGTCGGTCCGGTGTGGCGCCAGCGCCAACCAGTCGAGATCAGCCGCTGGCACACCCTGCTGGCGAAATGGGTGATGGCGACCGCCCTGACGGTCGTTCTCACTGGCCTGATGCTTGCGACGGCGGTCGGAATCCTCAACATGAACGCCCCCCACCTCGGACTCCTGTGGCTCCTCACCTGGTTTGCCGCAACGGTAGTCGCGATCGGCACGCTCGTTCTGTTCGCGGCGCTGGGCACCGTGGGCCAGATCGTGGCACTGCTCGTGTTCGTATACCTCGCTCTGGCCTCGTCCGGTGGGACGGTGCCGCTCGACGCTCTGTCAGGCTTCTTCAAGTTTCTCGCCAACTTCGAGCCATTGCGCCAGATTCTCGACGGAGTCAGAGCGATCCTGTCCTTCGGTGCCCGGGGCGAGGCAGGGTTGACTCGAGCGTGGCTGGCGAGCGGGCTGGGCCTGGTCTTCTGGCTGGCGGTCGGCATCCTCGTGACGACCTGGTATGACCGCAGACACCTCTACCGGATGCCCCCCGACCTGATGGCGTATGTCGACCGTGCCGTCCTCGCCTATCGAGCGCAGACGCGTGAGATCGGCAGTCGCCCAGCCCAGGGTTCGCAGGAGGTGTCCTCGTCGGCTGATGACGACACACCCGGCGAGTCGCCGTTGCCGTAAGCAACCCGGCGCCGCCTTCGAGGTCAACAGCGCCGCCGCCTTCGAGGTCAACAGCCATCGGGCGTGGCCACTGCGTGCGGGAGTGTCCTGCGCAGCCCGTCGCTGCCTGCGGTGGTTATGCCACTAAAGCCCTGGCCGGCGCGTTCAGCCCATTCCGCCTCCGTGATCGCGTCCGGCTCCGCCGGAAGGTAATGGGTGAGGATGAGCTCGTGGACTCGGGCGCGTTCGGCGACGCTCCCGACCTGCGTGACATCGGTATGCAGCCCGGCCATCCGCTGGAGCGCAGCGCCAGTGACGCCGTGGCGCTCGAGGTAGTCGAGGTCGGCCACACAGTGGACGAGGATGTCGGCACCGTGGGCGAGGGCGATCAGGTCGTCGTTCACGGTGGTGTCGCCAGAGAACACGACCGAGCCATCTGCGGTGTCGAACCGGTAGGCAAGCGCCGGAACCGCATGGCCGTGGCTTACTGCCACGGTCGTGACCTTAACTGCAGCATCGTCGACGACGACGACCGGAACCTGCCTGTTGACGTTACTCCTCGCCGGGATCGGGATGTCGATCGCTCGGACGAGGTTGCCCGCGTCCGGCATGCGGGCGTCAAGCGGCATGACGTTCAGGTGGTAGGCGTAGCCGGCGAGGATGCTCTCGACCAGGTCCGTGGTGCCGGGCGCGGGTAGGTCCGGACGGATCGTCGTTTCGCGATGAAAGGCCCCGTCACCTTTCGGCAACGCCTCAGGTCGCGCCGGTCCGTGGACGCGGAGCGGTGGCAACGGACCGTCGTCGCCCACCCGAACCCCCCACGGGTACAGGAGCATGCCGGGGAGATCGCCGACGTGGTCGGCATGAAGATGAGTCAGCAACACGGCTTCCAGACCAGCGAAGTCCAGTCCCGCGTCGGCAAAGGCGGACGGCGACCCGCGACCGCAGTCGATGATGAAGACCCGCTCGTCGACGACGAGCGCCGAAGAGATCCCCGCGCGGCCGGCCACGGGCATGGGCGCGGCGGCCGTTCCGAGCAGTACCAATTCAGTTGTCACGGTGAGCCCTTTCGTTTTGGTGTGCCGTCAGGTCCACAGCCGCCGGGTCAGCGCCCCGGCAGCCGCGTCGTCCTGAACTGAGCCGGGTACGGCGGACGTGATGCCGGTGCTGATGATGATCGAGCACGCAGGGGACGGTCAGAGCGGGCAGTCGCAACCTGCTCGCCTCTTGATTGAGGAAGTCGCAACGCCCGCGTTAGGCTTGGCCGATGCGACCCTGCTCACCACGGCGGCCTGAGCGTCGCTGGGAGGTGAGACGACATTGGGTGCGAAGCCGCGAGTCCTTGTTCTGAGCGAGCCCGGTGGGCTCGGTGACGCCCTCGTACGCGAGCTCGACCAGGCAGGCGCGCGGGGGAAAACGGTCTCGCCTGGCTCCGATGCCGAGCTCACGGACGTCCTCGCCGAGGACTGGGCCGCGGTCGCAGTGGTGACGCGCGACGACGTCCTGGCGTTGCGGCTCACCCTTCTGTGCGGGCACGTGCGGTCCGATGTCCCGCTTTGGGTCACCCTCTTTGACAGGACCCTCATTCACCGGTTGCGTCAGTTGGTCCCGTCGGTGAACATCGTCTCGTCGGCGGAGCTCGTGGCCCGTGAGCTCGCGGACTACTGCTGTGCAGCGACGACTGGCGCCCCTCGCTGGCGTCACGGCATACGGGTGGTCGACGGTGCGCTGCGACTCCTGGTCGGAGCCGGCGTGGGACTTCTCGTCGCCCTGATCGTGCAGACCGCCATCACGATGAGCGCGCTGCACGAGAACGTGCTCAACGGCGTCTACTTCAGCACGCGAGCGATCGCAACCGTCGCCGATGCTCCGAACAGCCAGTCCGCACCGGCATGGTTCAAGATCGTTTCCGCCTTCAACATGGTGGCCGCCCTGGTGCTCGTCGCGGTCTTCACTGCCGCGCTCGTACGGCGGCTGAGCCGCCCCCGGCTGACCACCATGGTGGGACCCCGCGCCGCGCCCGCCCGGGGTCACGTCGTGCTCGTTGGGGTCGGGCAGGTCGGCGTGCGCCTCGCGCAGACGCTTAGGGATCGCCGTATCCCCGTGACCGCAGTCGAAGTAAGTGCGGACGCTCCGTATGTGCGACTGGCGCACAAAGCCGGCTTTCCCGTCGTCATCGGCAGTGGGGATGATCGTGCGACGCTTGAGCTCGTCGGCGTGCGCCACTGCGCCGCGGTGGCGGCGGTCACGTCGGATGACTTGGTCAATGTCGCGGTTGGACTCGCCGCCAGCGATGTGAAGCCTGGCGTTCCGCTCGCGCTGCGCCTCGGGGATGGAGGGGTTGCTTCAGAGACGGAGTCTCTGCTGCACCTGGGCAGTATCTCCGACGCACATCACCTTGCCGCCACGACGCTCGCAGAGGCTATCTGCGCAAAGGCCTTCGACCGCGAGGCGGGCGTGCCCGACGCCGCTCCGCAGCATCCCTACTAAAAGCCGGAGCCCTCGTGCGACCGGAGGGAACCCGAGACGGGGAGCCGGAGGGCGCCAGCCGCACCCGCGTCGGTCCGACTCTGGTTCACAGCGTTCTGCTGTCGATCTCCTGCCTGATCACCTACTGGCTGCTCACGCACATCCTGGTCCACGCCCACTCCCTCTCGAGGGCCGACAGCCTGCTGGGTGGGCTGTGGGCGGTACTCGCGACCATCTTCGTGTACCGAACGAGTCATGAGCAAAGCGTCACCGCGGCGGCGTCGCGGGGCGCGGCTACGTTGCTGAGCTTTGCTCTGTGTCTCATCTACCTGTTGATCCTCCCCTTCCACGCTTGGGGGCTGGCTCTGCTGATCGGAATTGGCACGTTCGTGATGATGCTCGCCGGACGCTCTGACGACGTGGTCACGACCGCCATCACGACGGCGGTCGTGATGGTCGCGGCTGCGGTCAGCCCTCAACATGCTTGGGAGCAGCCGATCCTGCGGCTCTTTGACACCGCGGTTGGAATCGCCGTGGGCCTGGCCGCCGCGTGGGCCGGCCGCGAGCTCATCGCTCGCCTGTGGCCGGCGGAGTGACGGCACGACCCATGCGGCCTCGCCGTCGCTCAGTCGCGCCCGCCCCCGAACAGCTGCAGCAGGAGCAGAAAGACGTTGAAGATGTCCAGGAAGATGCTGGCCGCGATCGGCACGGCGCCCGCGGCGTTGGTTCGGCGCAGACGGTTGAAGTCAAAGATCGTGAACGCCCCGAAGATCGCGAGCCCAGCCACGGCGTAGATGATGTGGCTATGTGGGATCGAGACGAAGATCAGGACGATCCCGAACACGATCAGGCCCAACAGAGCCCAGAACAGGCCCCGGGCCCACGAGGAAAGGTCCCGGCGGGTGGCATAGCCATAGGACCCGAGCGCGCCGACGAACGCGGCGGTCGCGCCGGCTGCCTGCCAGAGCGCCGACGGTTCGGCCCTTGCGTAGGCCTCGAGCACCGGGGCGACCGCCAATCCGAGCAGGAGCCCTAGCCCGAACAGCAGCCCGACTGCGAGCTGTTCATGGCCTCGCGAGGAGGCGATGTTGAGTGCGAAGATGCAGGCGAAGGCAGCGATGAAGAAAATGATTCCGGTGCCGCCGGCGAGGTTGCGTCCCACGTATGCGCCCAGGGCGGCGCAGCCGACGGTCAAGGCCACGAGCCCCATGACCTGACCGAAGACTGCCCGTGTATCTGCGCGCGCGATCGATTCGCTGCCCCCGCGGACAAGTCCGTCTTGCGGCGTCGTGGGGAGCGGCTCCTGATTGAAAGCCGGGTGGGTACTGATCTCGCTCATGGTGTGTCTCCTATTTGTTTGAGGTTGGTCTTCCTTGGGTTGCTGGGCGCCGGCGGCTTGCCAGTTCGAGGAGTCTTATGGGCCGGAGCGTGCCGTCGCATCCGCCATCGGACAGTGCGAGTGGGCAGTCGTGGCCGGCGCAGGGACGGACTGACCACATGCACTGTCCTCTGGCGGATGCGAGCACCGCCTCGAACGCACGACACTGCTCGAGATGCCCAACCTCAAGCACTCAGGAGCTACACCGTGACCACCGCGAGAACCATGACGAGCAAGCCGCAAGCGGACCGCGTGCTGGACGGTCTGCACGAGATCACCGGACATCTCGAGGACCTCTACCGCGATCTTCATTCGCACCCCGAGCTCTCGATGCAGGAGCATCGGACGGCCGCGAAGGCGGCGGAGCAGCTCAAGCAGGCCGGTTTTGAGGTCACCGAGGGGGTCGGCAAAACCGGGGTCGTCGGGCTCCTACGCAATGGGGACGGGCCGACGGTCATGCTGCGCGCCGACATGGACGCGCTGCCGGTGAAGGAGGAGACCGGCCTTCCCTACGCCAGCACCGTGACCGCGGTTGGCCCCAGCGGCGACGACGTGCCCGTCATGCACGCATGCGGGCATGACATGCATGTCACCTGGCTGGCCGGCGCGGCAAAGCTGCTGGCCCAGGCCCCCGAGGCGTGGCGAGGCACACTCATGGCCGTCTTCCAGCCCGCCGAGGAGACGGGCGAGGGGGCGCAGGCGATGATCGACGACGGGCTGTTCAAGCGGTTTCCCAAGCCCGAGGTGGTCCTCGGCCAGCATGTGATGCCGCCGCCCGCCGGGCAGATCACCTATCGGCCCGGGGTCACGCAGTCGGTGGAAGACAACATCGAGGTGCGGCTGATCGGCCGGGGCGGACACGGGGCGTGGCCGGAGGCGACTGTCGACCCCGTCGTGATGGCGGCCTCGACGGTGCTGCGGCTGCAGACGATCGTCTCTCGCGAGGTTGCGGCCAGCGCGCCGGTCATCATCACCATCGGCTCCCTCCAAGCCGGAACCAGGGGCAACGTGATCCCCGACGAGGCGCTGCTCAAGGTCAACGTCAGGACCTTCGACGACGAAGTGCGGACGCGCGTGCTGGCATCGATCGAGCGGATCGTGAAGGCCGAGGCGAGCGCATCAGGCGCACCAAAGGAGCCCGAGTTCACCTACTTCGACCACTTCCCGCTCACCGTCAACGACCCCCGGGCGGCCAACCACGTCGGCAGTGCGTTCAGGCACTTCTTCGGAGCCAACCGCGTCGAGAAGCTGGTCGACCCCCTCCCAGTCAGCGAGGACTTCGGATCCTTCGGCACCGAATGGGGCGTTCCCTCGCTCTTCTGGTACGTCGGTGGTACCGACCCGGACCTGTATCGGAGGGCGGAGAAGGCGGGGCGCGTCGCGCAGGAGGTCCCGACCAACCACAGCTCAAAGTTCGCGCCTGTCCTGCACCCCACCCTCGAGACCGGAATCCAGGCGCTGACCGTGGGGAGCCTCAGCTACCTCGGGCTCTAGCGGGCCAGCAGCCGCTCGCGCAGCGCGGCGCGCCGCACCTTGACGGCGCCGAGAACCGTTGGCAGCTCATCGATGAAGACGACCCGGTCAGGTGGCCGTCGCGTGCCGGTGGAGCAGCGCGCAAGGATCTCCGCTTCGAGCTCTCTGGATGCGCTCGTGGGATCCTTGAGCTGGACCGCGGCGACCACCTCAAGCGAGCCGTCCGAGGCGACCCCCGACCACACCGCAGTTCTTGACCGGGGGCCGCGCATGATCTCGGCCTCGACGTGATGCGGGTAGACGACCGTGTCTCCGACCCGGATCTCGTCCCCGACTCGATCTGCGTAAAACAGGAAGCCATCGCCGTCGAGGTAACCGAAGTCCCGCGGCCGGAACCAGTCGTGCTCGAAGTACGCAGCCGCGGTTGCCTTCTCCTGGCCCCAGTAGGAGCCGATCGACATCGCGCTGCGCTCTCGCCGATCGAGCCGGCGGCCAGACGCCCTCCGGAGAGCGGGTCGACGATCGCGACATCCAAGAACGGCGATCCGCTACGTCCAACGCTCTGGGTCCGCTCCGGATGGCCTTCGAGGTCTGAGGGCAGCAGCCGCGTGGTCACCGCGCCCTGTTCGGAAGAGCCAAAGCCGTGAGCCCAGATCGGGCCCAGCAGCGGCCCCGGCATGAAGGGCCCCGTGACTCGCTCGGCCGTGATCGTGTCCAGGAGCAGCTCGGGATCCAAGTTCTGATCGTCGAGGAGCACGCTGCGCGCCCCGCGAAGCATAGTATGGATAGAGCGTCTGAAAGCCGGTCGCGCCCGGCGGCGCTGAGCAGCAGCCCAGCAGCTTCGGCGCGGCGCTGGTCAAATGCGATCTGTCCGCGGAGCTGCTCGAGCTCGGCAGTCCGCAGGGCGTCAAGTGGTCCGGCCTCGACGGTGACGAGGAGCCCGAGGGCCGCGTCGAGCGCGCCGGCGTCTCGCTTGGCTCCGGCGGTGGCAAGCAGGCGCTGCGTCCGGCGTGGTGCGTCGGGGGTCAGCATCTCCGCGCGCTCCAGAAAGGCGTTGACGGAGCGCCGTCTTGCCCACACCGGGCTCGCCGCGCACTACCAGGGCTCGGCTCTCGCCGCCGCTGACGGCGTCGATCAACCGGTCCGCATCGCCAGCTCCCGGCGCCGACCTCTCAGCTCCGCCGCGCGTCCCCGGATGACTGGATCATCGCCCATCTGTCCCGCCGCCGAAGTTACACCCCTACCGGCCAGTAGGCGAGACGTGTGACCCGTCCTTGTCGGGGGCGGCGTGACCTACCGGCCACGCGCCGTGATTATTCGATGGCGAGCTCCCGGAGGTTGGTCTTGGCGACCTGGAGGACCTCGTCTCCACTTCCGGACAGGATGCTGCGGGTCGCCCACAGGGTGAACCCCTTGGCCTGTTCGGCGGTGATCCCGGGCGGGATCGACAGCTCCTGCCGGGCGGTCATAACCTCGATAACGGTTGGCCCGTCGTGTGCGAACCCCGCGCGCAGGCTTTCGTCGAGCTCGCTTGGATGCTCGATCCGGATCCCGTGCAGACCGATCGCGCGGGCCACCTCGGCAAAGCTCGGGTTCTCGAGGTCGGTGCCGAAGTTGACGATGCCGTCGGCCTTCATCTCGAGCTCCACGAACGCCAGTGCCCCGTTGTTGAACACGACCACGTTCACCGGGAGGCGCTGCTGGCGAAGCGTGAGCAGATCGCCCAGCATCATCGCGATGCCGCCGTCGCCCGAGAGCGTCACCACCTGCCGTCCGGGGTGGGAGGCCTGCACGCCGATTGCCTGAGGCATGGCGTTGGCCATCGTCCCGTGGTTGAACGAGCCGATCAACCGGCGCCGGCCGTTCATGCGCAGGTAGCGCGCGGCCCAAACCGTCGGCGACCCGACATCCGGGAGGAACACCGCGTCGTCAGCGGCGATCCTGTCGATCGCGGCCGCGAGCACCTGGGGATGGATCGGGCCTTGATCTCCATGGGTGTGGGCCAGCGCGTCGAGTCGCTTACGCGCCCGGCGGTAGTGGGCGGTCATCCGGTCCAGGTGCGCAGCGTCGCGCCCGGTGGACAGGTGGGGCAGCAGTGAGTCGATCGTGTCCTTCACGGTGCCGACGAGGCCCACCTCGACGGGCATACGGCGACCGATGTGCTCCCCGCGGAGGTCGACCTGAATGATTGGCGCATTGTCAGGGAAGAAGGGCCGGTAGGGGAAGTCGGTGCCGAGCATGAGCAGCGCGTCGCAGTGCTCCATCGCGCGGTAGCCGGAGGCGAACCCGATCAGTCCGGTCATGCCGACGTCATAGGGGTTGTCGTATTCGACGAACTCCTTGCCGCGCAGAGCGTGAACGACCGGCGCCTTGAGCGCACCGGCGATCTCCACGACCTCGTCGTGTGCTCCCTGGCAGCCGGCGCCGGCGAGGATCGTGACCCGCTCGGCCCCGTTGAGAACCGCGGCGGCAGCCACGAGGGCGTCATCGGCCGGGCGGACCACTGACCTGGTCGGCCGGATCACCGCTGCGTGGGTGTCTCGCCCGGCGTCGTGCAGGAAGATCTCGCCGGGAACGACCACCACGGCGACGCCGCTGCGTTGGAGCGCGTGACGCATCGCGATCTCCAGGATCCGCGGCAGTTGCTCGGGCACGCTGACGAGCTCCGAGTAGACGCTGCATTCGCGAAACAGCTCTTGCGGGTGCGTTTCCTGGAAGTAGCTGCCGCCGATCTCCTCGCGCGGGATGTGCGCGGCGATCGCGAGCACCGGCACCTGGCTGCGGTTCGCGTCAAACAGGCCGTTGATGAGGTGCAGGTTGCCGGGGCCGCAACTGGCGGCGCAGACGGCGAGCTCACCGGTCATCGCCGCCTCGCCGGCGGCCGCGAACGCCGCTGCCTCCTCGTGACGAACGTGCTCCCAGACAACCTCGCCGTCGCGGCGCAGGGCGTCGGTGAATCCATTGATCGAGTCTCCTGGCAGCCCGTATACCCGGCGTACGCCCGATGCCTTGAGGGTCGCCACTACGACGTCTGCAACGGTGCCTGACACAACGCCTCCTTTCGCGAGACGGCGCCCGAGCCGCGTGCCGCCGTCTTTGGGCTGCGCTTGAGCGGTCATCGGTTCCGGCCGATCGCGACTGACAGTAGCCGCACCGCGGCGGCCGTGCCAAGCCCGTAGACGAGGTGGGCGCTCAGGTCCTTGGCCAGGGTCTTGCGGTCGTACTCCCAGATCGGCTTGTACAGCTTGGCGGCAGGCAGGACCACGTAGCCGCCAGCCCACACGGCGGCGCCGAACGGCAGCCCACAGAGGATGCGCGGGTCGCGCAGCGATCCCGCCACGATCCCGTACTGGGCGCCACCCAGTATCCCGAACGTCCAGTGCGTTACGTTGTTGACCAGCCCGATCCGTTGGGCTGGAAGCTCGCGCCGAAACAGGCCTTCAACAAGGCGCTTGCCGACCAGGGCGGGCGCGGGAGCCTCGTCCCAGCTTGAGAAGCCCGACGAGAATTCCCAGGCGGCGAGGTCGCTCGCTCCGCCTCCGCGCTTGTAACGCGCGAACCACAAGGCGTCCATGGCCAGGGTGCCGACCGCGCCGGCGACCAGCCCGCGGGCGACCGCGGCCAGCGGCGTAGCGCTCCACCGCTCCGTCCGGCCCGTTGAAGAGACACGAGGCGTCGCGCGGCGTCCCGGCGAACTGGTGCGTGGCCTCTGACTGGGCGTGCTCAACGAGGTGCTCATGACGGTTTCTCCTGACGGTTTGTGGTTGTGCTGTGCGAGCAGTGGAGCTCTGCGAGTTTCGTTTTTACGCGTCGCCGTCGCATCCGCCGGCGGACAGTGCGAGTGGGCAGTGGTGCCTGCGGGGCGAGGGCTTGACCTATCTAATGAAGTTAGTTATTATCCTAACTTCATTAGGAAACCGCCTAACCGGAGGCACCGCCATGAAGACCAGGACGATCACCGACAACCTGATCCAGCTCACCCGCTACGGATTCGTCAACGCCTATCTGGTGCGCGAGGACGACGGCTTCACCCTCGTCGACACCACGATGCCCAAGACCGGCGGGGCCATGATCGAGGCCGCCCGGCAGGCGGGCGGGGAGATCAAGCGGATCGCGCTGACCCACGGGCACGGTGACCACGTCGGTTCGCTGGACGAGCTGAAGTCGTCGCTCGGCGCGGGCACACAGGTGCTGATGCCCGAACTCGACGCCCGCATCCACGCCGGCGAAACGGTCGTGGCGGGCAAGCTCCCGGGCAGCTGGCCCAAGCTGAGCACCGTCCCCGATGTGCGCCTCGCGCCCGGGGATCGGGTGGGGAGCCTCGAGGTGGTCTTCAGCCCCGGCCACACGCCCGGGCACGTCTCCTTCGTGGACACCCGCGACCGCTCCCTGATCGCCGGCGACGTGTTCACCTCGTTCGGATCGCTCGCCGTCTCCAACCACTTCTACTGGCGGTTCCCGCTGGCCGCGATGGCCACCTATGACAAGGAGCGCGACCTCGAGTCCGCGCGGGCGCTGCGCGCTCTCGATCCGAGCCTGCTGGTGGTCGGGCATGGACCGGCGGTGCGGGCCCCGGGGGCGGCGATGGATGCCGCCATCGCCCGCGCGGCGCGCTGATGCCACGCGCTGGACTCGACTCGGCCGCGGTGGTCACCGCTGCCGCGGGGCTGGCCGACAGCGATGGGCTGGACGAGCTGACCTTGGCGCGAGTTGCCGGCAGGCTGGGCATCCGCTCGCCGTCGCTATACGCGCATGTGGACGGCCTGGCCGACCTGCGCGCTCGGATCGGCGCCCATGGAGTCGCCCAGATGACCGCCGCCGTTTCGGCGGCCGCGGCGGGACGCGCGGGCCGGGATGCGCTGCGGGCGGTCGCCGACGCCTACCGGGAGTTCGCCCACGCCCACCCCGGCGTCTACGCCGCGATGCAGCGCGCGCCCGACGAGCCCGACAGCGAGCTCGCTGCCGCCGCGGGTCGGCTGGTCGAGGTGTTCGCGGCGGTGCTGCGCGGCTACGGGCTGGAGGACGACGAGGCCATCCACGGGGTCCGTCTCGTGCGCTCGGCGCTGCATGGATTCGTCTCACTGGAGAGCGATGGAGGCTTCGGGATGCCGATCTCGCTCGAGGACACCTACCGGCGCCTGATCGCGATGCTCGACCGGGGACTGGACGCGCCCTGACCAGGGAGATCGCAAGTCGCTCGCGAGCGCTCGGCCGTCAGCTGACCACCGCGTCGTAGACCGCCGACGCGGCCGCGGACATCACTCGCGCCGCCATGTCGGACTTCATCGCGGTCAGCCGGCGCTCTTCATCGACACTCCGCCTGTCCTGCCTGGTCAGATCGATGAACTCGTCGGTCACGAACCCCTCGCGCAGCGTCAACGTCACCGCGCGGTCCCGGCAGCCAAGCCGAAACACGAACCGCTCGCGCGCACGCCCGGGCGCGGGCCGTGCGAGAGACGGGTCAAGGCGAAAGCGCGCTTCGCTCACGGCCCGGGTCACCAACTCGAAGGCGTCACGGGCTCCCGGTCCGCCGAATGCCGTCTCGATCAGGATCGCGCGACGCTGCACCGGGCCGCCGACCTCCAGGAAGGGCAGGCCGCGCTGCATCACCTTGAAGGCGTGGGCCACACCGCCGGGCGAGCCGCCACCGTGGTAGTCGAGCATGTCGGCAAACGAGAACGAGATCTCGCGATCAGCTTCGAGCACGACGATCCGCTCGGCCGCCACGTCGGCGACGCTAGTTGCCAGACCCACTGAGTGAGAGGTCCACCGACCGAGCGACCTGTTCACGGGAGCGGGCTCCGACCGCGCCGCTCAGCGCAGACTCCCAGCGCTCGGGGGTCACCGAGGACCGCTTCAGTCCGAGGTCGGCGAGGACGATGGTCTGATCGACGTGCCCGGCGATCTGCTCGGCGCGGCGCTGGGCCGCGATGTGCTGGGCACGAGCCAGTTGGGTGCGCCCACCCTCTCTGGAAAGGCTCAGCAGGTCGCCGGCGACCAGGGGAACTGCCCGGCGTGCGCACTTCTCCCACGGCGCGTCGGCCGCTGAGTCCACCACGACCTGGCGAACGACGCGCCAGCCGGCATGGTGGGAGTCGCAGCGGGCGACGAGGAAGCGGGCGAGGGCTTCGGCCACGCCGACCGCCCCTGGCTCGGACCCGTGGCCGTCGAGGTGGCGCAACGCGGCGCCCACGCCGCGCCCGTCGTTCACCGCCCTAGCGAGCTGGACTGCGGTCCGCCGGGGCCTGCGTGTCTCATCGTCGATCCCTCCACCGTACTCGCTGGGCGCCGATCCCCGGTTCGCCTTGACGGCCAAGGGCTCTCAGATGCCGCGTAGCACGCCGCCGTCGACCGCGATGGCCGTGCCCGTGATGTAGGCGGCGCGGTCAGAGCACAGAAACGCCGCCGCCCAGGCCATCTCCTCGGGGCGCCCCAGCCGGCCGGCGGGAATTGCGTCGGCGGCCGCGGCCTCGGCCGCGTCGATCGAGCCGTAGAGGCCGGCGAGGCGGGCGGTTGCGATCTGGCCCGTGAGCAGGGTATTGATCGTCACTCCGTCTCCGGCCACCTGGAGTGCGAGCGTCTTGTAGGCGGCCAGAGCGGCGGAGCGCTCGGCGTTGGAGAGGATCAGGGGGGCCAGCGGCTCTCGGACCGAGGTCGAGGCGATACCCACGACTCGTCCCCAACCACGCTCGCGCATGCCGGGCAGCACTCGGCGCAGGAGGGCCACCGGGGCCAGCACGAGGTGGCGGTGAGCCTCCTCCCACTGCGCGTCGGTGAGCTCGAGCGGCTCTCCCGGGGGCGGGCCACCGGTGTTGGTGACCAGGATGTCCACCGGACCGACACGCTCCTGCACCCGATCCACCAAGCCGGCGGCGGCATCGATATCGCCGGTGTCCCAGCCAAAGGCGGTCTCGGCGCCGATCTCGGCCGCCACGGCCGCGGTCCGGTCCTCGTCGCGGGCGGTCACCACGACGCGGACGCCCTCGGCCACCAGGGCTTGAGCGACAGCGCGCCCGATCCCCTGACTGGCCCCGCCGACCAAAGCGACGCGACCTGCGATGCCCAGATCCATGTGGCGAGTATCCCGCGCCCGGCGACGCCGTGCCGCGCGGCGAGATCGCAGCCAGGGTTGTCTCGCGTCTACTGTGAAACGGATGGACCAAACTCATCGCGGTCGAGTGGAGGCGCTGCTCAGCGATGCCGCTGCCGAACACGCCAGCCTCATGTCCCAGCTGTCGCGCGAGCTCCGGGCGTCGCTTCCTGTGGACGCCCAGGGGGTCACGCGGGCCATCGACCACCTCGCGGCCGCCGCCGGCCTGTCAGACAGCGAGCGCCGCGCTCTGGTTCGGCCTCACGCCGTCAACCCGGCCGTGCTGCACGCCCGGGTGTTCGGACGCGCGCCGATTGCGCGGGAGACGGTGATCGGGTCCTTCGTCGAGGGGGCACGGGTGCGCGCCGATGCGCTGGCGGCTCTCGCCGACGTGGTTGGCGGTGAGCCGCTCGGCCGGGACGTCCGGAGGCTGCTCGTCGCCCACCCGCCTCCGGCCGGTGCCGATGGCCACGACGTGGTGCCGGCCCTGCGGGCCACCTATGCCGCGCACGAGCAAGCCGCGGTCATGATCGCTGCGAGCCTCGACGGGGGCTAATCACCCGACGGTCGCGGGGTTGTGCTTGGCGTTCCGGCCGCGCCGCGCCCAGAACTCGGCTTCGGCCTGTCCCAGCGGCGTGGCGGGTGGCTCCCCGTGCAGGTACTCGGCGGCGATCGCCCCCCAGTCGGCGCCGGCCCGGAGCTGCTGCAGGACGACGGCGACGATGCCGTGCATCCGGCGGATCAGGACCGAATCGGGCGGCAGGGTGAACTGGTGGACCTGCGTCCTGATCTCAGCGCGCTGTTCGCTGTCCAGACTCTCCCGGTCGTGGCCGCGACGGGCGGCGTCCGGCGAGAAGCGGCGCTTACCCGGCACCGCGTACCACTTGATCGCCCTGCGCATGAGCCCCAGCGCCGTGTCGGCGTCGACCGCGTCCGCGCGGGCGGCGGGCAGATAACCGCCGGCGAGCAGGGCGTCCTTCAGCGCCGGCGCGTCCCGGTTGCGGACGGCGAGGGCGATCGCCCGCTCGCCGGCGACCCGGGACGCATCGGCGTCGCGCACGAGCCCGAAGTCCAGGAAGCAGACCCGGCCCCCGGGGCACAGCAGATAGTTGCCCGGATGTGGGTCGCCGAGAGCGATCCAGTCTCGATACAGCAGACCGAAGAAGAACCGGAAGACGATCTCACCGTAGCGGTCGCGCTGAGCCACGTCGGCCCGCCGCACCGCCTCGAAGCGCGCCCCCTCGACGTACTCGGACACCAGCACGCGGCGGGTGCAGAGGTCCATGCTGACCCGGGGCACGCGGAAAAACGGATGTCCCCGCAGCAGCCGCTCGATCCGGCGCTGGTTCTGAGCCTCGAGCTCGTAGTCGAGTTCCTCGGCGATCCGCTCGCGCAGCTCGGCAAGCAGCGCCTTCGAGTCCAGCCCGGGGGCGAGCCGCCTGACGAGCGGCAGCAGCAGCGTCGCGTTGCGCAGATCGGTCTCGACGGCCTCGGCGACTCCCGGGTACTGGACCTTGACGACCACGTCGCGACCGTCGATCGTGGACGCACGGTGAACCTGGCCGATGGAGGCAGCCGCGAAGGCGCGCTCGTCGAAGTCGGCGAACACCCGCTCCAGGGGGCCGCCCAACTCCTTGCGCATGAGCTTCTCGAGGTCTGCGAAGGGGACCGGGGGAACATCGTCGCGGAGCGCCGCGAGCCTGGTTCGCAGCTCATCCTGATCCTCCTCGGCCAAGCCATCGAGCTCGACCATCGAGATCATCTGGCCGACCTTCATCGCCGCGCCGCGCATCTGTCCGAGCTGGTCGACCAGCTGGCCGACGAGGGCGGCGGTCCGCTCGCTCTGAGCGGCGGCGGCCCGCTCGGGCGTCCGGACCCGGTTGGCGGTTCGCATACCGGCCCACCGCAGGCCCTGACCGGTCACCAACCCTCCGACTCGGGCCGTCCGGGCGACCCGACCGGTGGGCAGCTTGCCGGCCTCGGGGGGCGGATCTTCGGCGCGCGGGGTCATTGATCGAGACTAACGACGCGCCGCTTCGCGCCAGCTGCAGGCACCGCGCTTACGCGTGTGCGGCGGGCAGCACCCAGCCGATGACCGCTGCGTATTGGGCGGCGGCGGCGGCGATCACGAGCGCGTGGAAGATCTCGTGGAAGCCGAAGGTGCGTGGCCACGGGTTCGGGCGCTGGCTGGCATAGATGATCGCGCCCACCGAGTAGAGCACGCCACAGGCTCCCAACAGGACCAGCGGCGCCACCCCGAGCCTGCCCAGCATCTGGGGGAGGGCGATGAGCGCCAGCCAGCCGAGGATGAGATAGCTGCCGGCGCGCACTGCCCGCGGGGCGTGGAGCCATCCCAGCGAGAACGCCACTCCGGCCCCCGCGCCCACCCAGGCCATCACCAGGATCACGCTGACGAGCGCACCGTGCAGCACGATCAGTGCGATCGGGGTGTAGCTGGCGGCTATGAAGATGAAGATCGTGCTGTGATCGATCCGCTGCAGCACCGGCTTGAACCGTGCCGGACCGGGCCACCGGTGATACAGGGCGCTGCCGCCGAACAATGCGGCGAGGCCGGCTCCATAGATCGCGACCGCGACGGTCGCCGGCCCGGTCGGCGCCAAGCCAACGATCACCACCGCGGCGACCACCGCCAGACAGAACGCCGCCGCATGCGAAACGCCACGCAGCCTCGGCACGACCACTTCCGAACCGCGAGCGGCAGCCACCTGCAGCTGCGCGCGAGCGCGCTCGACAGTTCCGGTGGTATCGAATTCACGCATGGTCTGGGTGCCGTCGCATTTCTCCTACGAGCCGCTCGCCCCTTGTGATTGTCCTATCGGCCGGTGCCCAGCATGACGATAGGGGTCGACAGACGCAAGGCACTGGACGCTCCTATTGCGAGCCGGACCAGTGGGGGAGCTTGTCGGCGAGGATGTAGATCTCCTCGACCGAGGGCTGGAGAAGAGCGCGCTGGTGTTCGGTCCCAGCGCCTGGGGTTCGAACTTCTGCTGGGGAAGGGCAGCCGTGGGCCACGGCTGCGGTTGACCCCCGGGGGCGGGGCGCCAGGAAACGGGGGCTGCGGATATCGCAACAGCCGATTTCCAGATGCGGTATCGGGAGCCCCCGTCACCCTCCCGACCGCTTGCTCCGCGACGCCATCCACCTGCAGAACGTGGAAAATCTGCACAGGGCGGCCGGATTTTCCACCGGATACCGATGCGGCGCGACGAACGTGGAAAATCGCCGGCTCCGGTGCGGATTTTCCACGAAATGGCTCGAATTCGGCTCGGTCCATCCGGTCAGGATCGCTCGCCACGGGCGCGCCCGCGGGCGACCGACCACGAGCGACACATAGTTGGCACGTGCCGTCCCGAATCCGCGTCAGAACCTGGGCTGATCCCCGATCCGAAGGGGCGAGCCCGGTGCGACTTGGCTTAGTCGTCATCCCCAGCGGTTGCGGCCCGCCGCGAGGCAGAACGCGAACCGGGGCGGCGACGCTATCGTGCGCGGCGCATGCCGCTGCCCAAGGCGATCCGCTCTCGTACGCCCGCGTGGATACGTGACAATCCCGGCATGCGCACGGTTACTTTGGCGACGGGGCTGACGCCTCCGCGACCGATGCACACGGTGGCCGAGGCCGAGCTGCTCAGAAGCCTGGCGACCCGCGAGCGCTGCGTCGTCGAGATCGGCGTATACGAGGGCTCATCGGCATTCGTTCTCTGCGACGCGCTCGCCCCGGACGCCCAACTTCACCTCATTGACCCCTTCACTGACGAGAGTGGATGGGCTATGCGCCCGGGATGGCACGGCAACTCGATCGCCACGCGGCTCGCGGTCGGGCGACGCGCCCGGGGCGGCGGGCCGAAGGTCTGCTGGCACATCGCCCGCAGCCAGGATGTCGGCCGCGACTGGCGGGGTCCCGCGGTCGACCTGGTCTTCGTCGACGGGGATCACAGCCCGCAGGGATGCCGCGAGGACTGGGAGGTCTGGCATCCGCGCGTGCGCCCGGGCGGCGCTGTGGCCTTCCACGATGCTCGCCTCGGCTTGCCTGGCGGGGATGGCAGCCCGGGGCCGACGTCGGTCGTAGCCGAGCTGTTCCGCGACGGGAGACAGCCCCAGGGCTGGAGCCTGGCCGGCGAGGTGGACACGCTGGTCGCGGTGCGGCGGTCCGAGTAGGTGGTGCGTGCCGGACTTCGTGCAGCCGCTGCGAGAGCAGGATGTCGACGGCGATCCGTTGCGCCACTTCGAGTCCTGGTTCGCGCAGGCGGCGAGCGCCGATGTGCGGGCTCCCGAGGCGGCTGCCGTGGCGACGGCCAGCCCGGATGGCGCGCCGTCGGTGCGCATGGTGCTGGTCAAGCGGGTCGACGAGTCCGGGTTCGTGTTCTACTCCAACTACGAGAGCCGCAAGGGCCTCGAGCTGGCCGCCAACCCCCGGGCCGCGCTGCTCTTTCATTGGGCTCTGGTGGGACGCCAGGTGCGGATCGAGGGGCGGGTTGAGCGCACCAGCCCCGGCGAATCAGCCGGCTATGTGCGCAGCCGCGAGCGCGGTAGCCAGCTGAGCGCGCTCGCCTCGCCGCAGAGCCGCCCGATCGAAAGCCGCGAACTGCTCGAGCGACGCGTGGCCGAGCTCGCCGCCCGCTACCAGGGTTCCGACCTTCCGCTGCCCGAGGCTTGGGGCGGCTTTCGCCTGATCCCGCGGAGCTTTGAGTTCTGGCAGCAGCGCGACGACCGGCTGCATGACCGGCTTCGCTACACCCTCACGACCGACGGCCGCTGGCGGCTCGAGCGCCTCGCGCCGTAGTGCCTATCGGGCGTCGCGCTCGTGACGCTGGCGAATCTGCTCGCGGTCCCGGATCATTCTCAGCTTGCGAGCTGCCCGATGCGCCCGCTCGTTGCGGCGGGCGATCTCCTTCTTGATCTCGTCAAAGGCTGCCTGAGCCGTCGACAGTCCCGGGCCTGGTTCATGAGTCTGCTTCGCCATACGCTGCTCCTCGTCGCTCTCTGGAAGGCCGAGCCACGGAGGAATGCGAGAGCGATGCACTCAGCGGTGGAGGGCTTCTCACCTTACTCTAGTCGGCCGCGCCGTCGCGGCCTCGACGAACGCCGGCATCTGGGACCCGCCCCCCGGATCCCGGCTGCGGTCCGAGGGTCAGGAGCCGGTGGGTTGGGTCAGGTCGTAGATGGTCTGCCCACCCACGGTCTCGGACTTGAAGTGGGCCTTGACCCAAGTGGTTATCGCGCTGGTGCTCGATCCGCCCGCGCCGGGCATCGAGGCTCCTCCGCGGCTCGGCCGGGTCCCGCCGCTCGGCCGGAATCCGCCGGTGGGCCGGAATCCGCCGGTGGGCCGAGCCCCGCTCCCGGCGCCGCCTGCGGTGGCTGATCCCGCGCTGCCCCTGGTGTGGCCAGAGGCGCCGCCGGCGCCGCTGCCGGTGCCGGTGCCGGTGTAATAGTGGATCTCGCCGCGCGCGACGTACTGCTTGAACTGCGCGAGGGTGAGGTTGCCGCCTTCGTTGTCAAAGCCGCCGATCGCCATCACGGGCTGGCCGCCGGTGGCAAGCTCGAGCGAGGCGGCGCTCTGAGACCCGGATACGGCCGCCACCCAGCGGTAGCGTCCGGCGTCGGACTCGAGCGCCTTCACGAGCGCAGTGCTCGTGCTCGCTTCGCCGCCTCCGAATCCGCCTCCGCTTCGCCCTCCGGCACCGGCGCTCTTGGCGGCGGAGCCACCACCGCCGCCGGGGCCTACGGCGGCGCCCGAGCTCGGACCGGCCGACGGGATCGAGCCGGTGTGGGCAGTGCTGATCACCTGGGCAGAATAGGCCACGGGGCCCGCCAGACAGGCGACCAGGGCGACGACGGCGGTCGCGGCGGCGGCTCGGCGTCCGAGCCGGCGCAGGGCCGGTGCCGCCAGCAGCCCGGTGACGGCAAGGACCGCGCTGACGGCGATCAACGCACGCAGCCATGATTCCCACTGCGGGGTGCGCTCCAGCAGCACCCAGGCCCAGACGGAGGTGGCGACAACGCCAGTCGCCAGCAGCACTCGAGCCCCTCGGTCGTGACGCGTGCGCCACAGCGAGGTCCCGGTGATCGCGACCAGGGCTGCGATCGCGGGCGTCAGGGCGACCGTGTAATAGGTGTGGATGATTCCGCTGCCGAGGCTGAAGACGAGCCCGCTGACCACGAGCCACCCGCCCCAGAGCAGCAGCGCCGCGCGGGTGTGGTCGGTGCGGGGCTCGCGCCGGCGAGACCAGAGACCCACGATGAGCGCGAGCAGCGCCGCGGGCAGCAGCCATGACGCCTGGCCGCCCATGACATCGTTGAACAGCCGCAGCACGCCGGTTGATCCGCTGAAGCTCGCACCGCCGCCGCCACCACCCGGACCGCTGGCTCCGAAGATCCGTCCCAGGCCGTTGTAACCCACGATCAGGTTGAAGATGTTGTTGGTGGGGGAGCCGTCGATCATCGGTCGCGAGCCCACCGGCCAGAGCGCCACCAGCGCCACCCACCAACCGGCGCTGACCAGGATCGCCAACGCCCCCGCGCCCAGCTGCAGCGCGCGACGCCGCAGTCCGGTCGGGGCGGCGACCAGGTAGACCAGCCCGAAGGCCGGCAGCACCAGGAACGCCTGCATCATCTTGGCCAGGAAGGCGAAGCCGATCATGGTTCCCGCGGCGAGCACCCAGCGCGTCGATGCGCCCTCCAGCGCGCGCACCAGGCAGTAGGCGCCCGCCACCAGCAGGCACACGAGGAGGGCATCGGGATTGTTGAAGCGGAACATCAGGGCGGCGACCGGGGTGACCGCCAGGAGCAAGCCGGCGATCAGGCCGGCGCTTGCGCCGAACCAGCGCTTGACGCCCGCATACAGCAAGGCCACGGCGGCGACACCCTCGAGCACCTGCGGGACCAGCATGCTCAGGCTGGTGAAGCCGAAGATCCGCCCCGACAGTCCCATCACCCACAGGGAGGCCGGCGGCTTGTCGACGGTTATGAAGCTGGAGGAGTCAAGCGAGCCGAACAGGAACGCCTTCCAGCTCTTGGTGCCCGCCTGGACGGCCGCCGCGTAGAAGCTGTTGGCGTAACCCGACGCGCGGAGATTCCACAAATAGGCGATGGTCGTGCCGAGCAGGAGCGCGATCAGCGCCGGACGAACCCACGGGGCGTCTTCGGCGCGTCCGCGCACCAGGCCGGCCAGCCGGCCGCGACCGTGGTCAGAGGTGGCCCGCGGCGACTGGCGGCGGGGAAGGACGGTGGTGCTCATGCTGGTGAGCTTCACGCCCGGCACGAAGAGCAACGTGGGATAGCCGTAGGACGTGTGTAAGAGCGGCTCAGATGGTGGGTGAGGTGTCAAGGGGCAGCCCGACCACCCGCCGCGTGGTCAGCAGCCGCTGCCGCGTCCCGGTCAGCCCGGCGCACAGGCGCGTGTGAGCGGCGTCACCGATTGGCGCGGGCCTCTGCGACGATCGCGCGGGGCCCCGCCGTGGACGGGTCTCCGTGGCCGAAGTACATGGTGCTGGCGGCGAGGTCTTCGATTTTGGCGAGGGATTCATAGGCTTGGTCGGTGGAGGTGTCCGCGGCTATGGGCGCGACGTGCCCGCCGGACTTTCCGCTGACGATGTGGATGTTGTTGACGGCGTCGCCGATGAACAGCGCGTCGTGGGACGGGGCGTAGAGGACGCAGTGCGCGTCGGCCGTGGGCGTGCCTGAGCATCGTGAGCATGTCTAGGGGTGAGCCCTCGGTCTGCTTCGTCTTTCCCTCCCGCGTCCGGTCGCTGTCTGCACGGTGGACGTAGACGGGGATTCCGTGGGTGCTCTGCAGCTGGCCAGCGAATCCGTCTCGCCGTCCTCCTCCAGCAAGTAGAAGTGCACGAACTCGGTGCCGAGAATGTGGATCGTCGCGTTGTCCTCCGAGTTGAGGGCTGGCAGGGCAGATGGGGCTGTCGGCGTCATCGAGTGGGTGCGGTCTGGCCTTGGTCGAGGCATGTTCAGCGCTTTCTTGTTTTGATGAGGGCGGGAGTTGGTTGGCGTTCGGGAACGTCCCGGCGGTCGGGCGATGTTGGTGGCGAGGGCGGCATCCGATCGAGCCGGGACATGATCTCTTCGAGCGCAGCCAGGTCTTCGGGGCGCAGGGCGGCGAGCGCGGCGGGTGGTTTGGTGAGGATCTGCCGGCCACGCGCGGCCGCCTCCCGCCCGGGGTCGGTGAGGTGCACGAGTTTGCGGCGGTTGTCGTCGGGGTGGGGGGTGCGCTTGACCAGGCCGCGGGCCTGGAGCTTGTCGATGGTGACGGTGGCGGCGGGGGCGTCGATCCCGAACGCGTGGGCGATGTCGCGCAGCGTCATCGGCCCGTCGGCGAGCATCATCAGCAGCCGTACCTTGCCCGGCCCGAGGTCAAGGACGTCTCGCAGCGGTTTGCGGCGGTCCTGGGCGGCGACGAACTCATACATTGCCGTCCACACACGGACGGCGGCGTCAGTGGGCGGGGACGACCGCGCGGGCATCGGGCACCCCCTCGAGCCGGCGGGCCGCGAGTCGCTCGCCGTTGCGTTTGGCGGTGCGCTGAGCCCAGGCTCCCGTCGAGCCCAGGCCGAGCAGCAGCACGGCCAAGCCGCAGGCGGCGAGGACCGCCCAGGCGCCATGGCGGGCGGTGGTGAACTCGGCGCGGGAGCTGCCGGCGACGATCGCGCCGACGACGGCCACGCCGAGGGCAGCCCCGAACTGGCGGCTGGTCGAGGCGATCGCCCCAGCGACCCCGGCCTGATCGGCGGGCATCCCCGACAGCGCCGTGTTCGTGATCGGTGCCGCCACCAGGCCGGAGCCGGTACCGAAGATGAGGTAGGCGACGATCAGGTACCAGACGGAGGTGTGCGCGCCGAGCCCAACGAACATCAGCGCCCCGATCGCCAGCGCCGGACCGGCCAACGCAAGGGAAAGCCGCGGGCCGCGCGCAGCGACCAGACGTCCTGAGACCGTTGCGAACACGGCCAACATGGCCGCCATCGGGATTGTCAGCAACCCGGCCTCCAGAGCGCTGTAGCCACGAACGTGCTGGAGGTACAGGGTGTTGAGAAACAGAAACCCGCCCAGCGTGGCATAGGCCGCCACCGCGATCAGCGTCGCCCCGGCGAACGGGGGGCTGCGAAAGAACCGCGGGTCGACCAACGGTTCACGGCGCCGCAGCTCCACGAACACCAGCACAGCTGCCGCCACCGCAGCGACAAGGAACAATCCAAGGATCAGGCCAGATCCCCACCCGTGGTTCGGTCCTTCGATGATCGCAGCGGTGACCGAGCCGAGCAGGACCATGACCAGGCCCTGGCCGGCGGGGTCAAGACGGCGGGCGTGCGGTGCCCTTGACTCGGGCACGAACCGCTGCGTCAACACGATCACCACCAGGCCGATCGGGACGTTGATCCAGAAGATTGATCGCCAGCCGATCGCGCTGACCAGCACACCGCCGAGCACCGGACCGCTGGCGAGACTCAGCCCGGCGACTGACCCCCAGACACCGATCGCGCGGGCTCTGTCCTTGCGATCGGGAAACGTGTTGACGATGATCGACATCGCCACCGGATTGAGCATCGAACCGCCGACCGCCTGCAACGCGCGGAACGCCACCAAATACTCCAGCGAGGGCGCCACGCTGCACAACAGCGACCCGAGCGAGAACAGCGACAAGCCGATCTGGAACACCCGACGGCGACCGAACCGATCCGCCAGCGACCCCGACAACATCAGCAGGCAGGCGATGACCAGCGTGTAGGCATCGATCGTCCACTGCAGCCCACTCACCGACGCGTGCAGCGACTGCTGAATCGACGGCAACGCCACGTTGACGATCGTCACATCGATCCCTGCAATGAACACGCTCATACAGCACAGCGCCAACACCAGCCGACGCCGGCTGGGATCCAAGTTGCTCATGGCAACCTCTTCAGCCACACGACATTTGTGAGCTAACAACAATTGTAGCATCACAATCATTCTGCCTAATGACCCCGGTCGATCCCTTAGCTCTGGGGGGAGATTGTGGGCCCGCGCCGAGGGCGCAATCTTTCAGCGCGAAGACTTACCCCGCAGCCTGCGCGGGGAATGCCGACCGCACCGACCTCACGGCCGCCGCTCCTCCAGAGTGTCTAGGGCACCAGCGCCGGGTCGGAGTCGGACGGGCCGCCCGGGCCGTCCACGACCGCTGCGCCGGCGTAGGAGTCGACGTAATGGGCGCAGCAGATCCCGTTGCGGGCCAGGGCGACGACGATCTTCGGGGCGGTCGTCCTGATCTTGGCGGGCAGGATGAGCAGCGCGAGCAGGAGCCCGAGGGCGAAGATGCCCGCCGCCCACCAGAACGCCGTCGTGTAGCCGTGGATGAGCGCGGCACCGGCGAGCCCCCTGAGGCGGAGGTGGCTCGCGGTGTAGCTGGCGACCGAGCTGGCGAACAGCGTGCTCAGCAGCGCGGTGCCCACCGAGCCGCCGACCTGCTGAGACGTGTTGACCATGGCGGAGGCGATGCCGGCCTCGTGTTCGTCAACCCCGAGCGTGGCGGTCGAGAACGCGGGGGCGAAGATGCAGCCCATCCCCAGGCCGATGATGAGCAGCCCCGGAAGCACGCCGGTTCCATAGTCGCTGCTGGGGGACAGGCGGGTGAAACTGACCATCCCGATGATCCCCAGCGTCATTCCCAAGACCACCAGTGGCTTGACGCCGGTGCGCTGCAGCACCCTGGTCTGCACCGTGGTCGAGGTGACCACCAGCACTCCGGTCAGCGGCAGGAAGGCGACACCGGTCTTCAGTGGGGTGAAGCCGAGGTTCTCCTGCAGGTAATAGGTGAGGAACAGGAACACGCCGAAGATGCCGGCGCCCGCGAGGGCGATCGACGTGTAGGCGCCGCCCCGGGCCCGGTCCCACACGATGTGCAGGGGCAGCAATGGGTTCTTGGCTCGATGCTCGATGATCACGAAGGTGGCAAGCAGAATCGGGCTGGCGGCCAGGGCGACGATGGTGGCCGTTGCCGTCCACGAGTGGGTCTCGGCGTTCGAGAAGCCGTAGACGAGCGCGAACAGCCCGGCGGAAGCCGAGAGGACGCCCGGCACGTCGATTCGGCCTCGTTCGGGGTCGCTGTGGTTGACCAGCAGGCGGAGCGCGAACATGGCCGTGGGCGCGGCGATGGCCAGGTTCACGAACAGGCACCAGCGCCAGGAGAGGGCCTGGGTGAGCGCCCCGCCGAGCAGGAGCCCGACCGAGGCGCCACCACCGGCGATCGCGCCGAAGATCCCGAAGGCTGTCGACCGGTCGCGCGAGCCGGCGAAGGTCACGGTCAGCAGCGATAGCGCCGAGGGCGCGAGCAGGGCGCCGAACACGCCCTGGAGCGCTCGGGCGGCCACGAGCGTGTCGAACGATTGCGCCAGGCCTCCGATCGCCGACGCGACCGAGAAGCCGACCAGCCCGGCGATGAACGTCCATTTGCGTCCGAACAGGTCTCCGAGCTTGCCGCCCAGCAGGAGCAGGCTGCCGAAGGCCAGCGCGTACGCGGTGATGATCCACTGCCGGCTGTCAGTGGAGAAGTGCAGATCCTTTTGGGCCGACGGCAGGGCGATGTTGACGATCGTCGAGTCGAGCACCACCATCAGCTGCGCGGTGCCCAGCAGCGCGAGCACCGCCCACCGGTTGGGTTCGCCGCCTACGGCTTCGCGGACGGCTGGGGTGCCACTCGAAGCTGACATTTGGGCTCCAAACGGGCGCTGACTATCGGCTACACCACCAGGGTCTGGAGCGGCGCAAACCACGGAGCCGAGCTTCCGGCCGCGTGGGGCGGCGAGCCGCCTGCTCTAAGTTCTACCACCGGGTGCGCCGGGCGGCCCGCGTCGTCACGACTTCGTCTCGTCGAGTGACAGAACTGCAACAGGCAGCGGGCCGGGGAGGTTGAAGCCCTCGGTTTGCGTCAGCGTTGGTCGCAGGGCGAACAAACCGGGCGTTTCGGAGCGCAATTCGAGCTCGGTCGGCGGCCGTGCTCTGAGAGCCGCGGATTCCGGGGGGCGTGGAGCGCACCTCGTCAAGCTGCTCGGAGCGCGCTCTGAAACCCGCGTTTGCGGTCCCGCGAACCGGCGGATCGCCATGATCGCCCGGCTCCAGCGCGGACGCGTCTCGCGCCGCGAGGACGTACGAATCCGGGAGGGGCTACCGGTCACGTCCCCGGCTCGCGCGCTGCTCGAGGTCGCGCCATCCCTGTCGGACCGCGAGCTCGGCGGTCAGAGGAGCGCGAGCCCGAGGGCGCGTGCCTCCTGCGCGCTGTCGGTGTCGATCGCCGCCAGCGCCGCCCGCCTGGCCTCGGCGAGCTCGACCTCGCGCAGCGCGGCCTTGACCTCGGGGATCAGCTCCGGCGTCATGCTCAGCTCGGTGACGCCGAGACCGGCGAGCAGCACCGCGGCGGCGGGATCCCCCGCCAGCTCGCCGCACACCCCCACCGGGCGCCCGCGCGCGGCGGCGGCCTGCACCGTCGCTCGCACCAGTCCGAGCACCGCCGGCTGAGGGCCGGCCAACAACGAGGCCAGGCGGGCGTCCCCGCGCTCGGCGGCCATCGTGTACTGCGTCAGGTCGTTGGTGCCCAGCGAGAAGAAGTCGACGTGGGCGGCCAGGCGCCCCGCCGACAGGGCGGCCGCCGGGACCTCGACCATGATCCCGAGCTCGAGCTCGGCGTCCACGCCGGTCTGCGCCCGCGCCTGGTCGAGCAGCCGGCGGGCGGCGAGAACCTCCTCCAGGGTCGCGACCATTGGAAGCATCGCCTTAAGCGGATACTCGGCGGCGACGCGCAGGATGGCGCGGAACTGGGTGGCCATCACATCGGGCCGGCGCAGGGTCAGGCGAATGCCGCGGATCCCGAGGAACGGATTGTCCTCGGGGGGCATGGGCAGGGCCGCCATCGGCTTGTCGGCTCCCGCGTCCAGCGTGCGCACGATCAGCGGGCGCCCATCGAGGGCGGACGCGATCTGCCTGAACGTCTCGGTCTGCTCCTCCTCGTCGGGAAGCCGGGCTCGATCGAGGAACAGGAACTCGGTCCGCAGCAGGCCGACGCCCTCGGCGCCGAGCGCCACGGCGTGGCCGGCCTGCGCCGCGCCCCCCAGGTTGGCGAACACCTCGACGTGCTCGCCGTCACGGGTGATCGCGGGCTCGTGGGCGGTCTCCCGGGCGGCCGCGCGCCGCTCGAGTGCGCGGTCGCGACGCTCCCGGGCCGCCTCGAGCTCCTGCGCCGGCGGATCGACCTGCAGGGTGGCGGCGTCGCCGTCAAGTAGCAACGGCGTTTCCTCCTCGATCATCCGCAGGCCTTCCCCGAGCCCGACGACGGTGGGCAGTCCCAGGGCGCGGGCCAGGATGGCGGCGTGGGCGGTCGCCGAGCCACGGGCGGTGGCGATCCCCGTGACCAGCTCGGGATCCAGGCGGGCGACGTCGGTCGGGGTGAGCTCGAAGGCGATCACGATGCCCTCGCCGCACCCCTCCTGCGCACCGTCCTGAGTGAGGGCGTCAACTACCCGGCGTCCGACGTCGAGCACGTCGGTGGCGCGCTCACGCAGCACCGGCTCAGACAGCGCGCGGTAGCGCTCGGCGACCTGGCGGGCGGCCTCGTGCCAGGCGCGCTCCGCGCTCGCACCGGACTCGATCGCGGCGTCGGCGGCTTCGGTGAGCGCCTCGTCGTCGAGCAGCGCCAGGTGGGCGTCGAAGATCTCGCTCTCGGCCTCTCCGGCCCGTCGAGCGACCAGCGCACGATCGCGTTCGATCGCCGCGCGAGCCTCATCCCGGCCCTGCTCCAGAAGGGCGCGCTCGCGCTCGGGCGCCTGCACCGAGCGCTCGGGCGGCGCCTCGTCGGCTCCTCTCAGCCACCGGGCCGGGCCGATGGCGACTCCCGGGGCCACCGCGACTCCCCTGAGCGGTGACTCCAGATCCTGGGGATCCGGTTCGGCCTCGGCCTCGAGGCCCGAGGCGTCCTTCGGGCCTGGACTGGAGGGCACGACCCCGTCGCCGAACCCCTGCTCGGCCAGCTCGCGCACCGCGTCCACCGCGGCCTGGGCCTGAGGCCCGGTCGCGGTCACCTCGAGCGTGTCGCCGAGCCGGGCGCTCAGGGCCACCACGGCGGTCAGGCTGGTGGCCGGTGCCGGGTCGCCTCCCCCGACCTTGGCGATCCGGACATCCGCATCGAAGCCGCGCGCCAGCGCGATCAACCGGGCCGCGGGGCGTGCGTGCAACCCGATCTTGTTTCGCACCGGGAGCTCGGCGAGCGCATCCGGCGCCGGCCGGACCCCCGCATCCGGCGCCGGCCGGACCCCCGCATCCGGCGCCGGCCGGACCGCCGCCTCCTCGGAGGGGGGTGCGACGCCCGAGGACGACTCGTCGGGAGTGGCCGGGGCGGACGAGCCGAGTTGCCCGGCCTTCATGGCCAGGGCGTCGCGCGCCTGCGCGGCGACCTCGTCGAGGGTGGCTCCGCCACTGGCCGCCACCGCGGCCGCGACCGCTCCCTCCACCAGCGGCCCCTCGCTGAGGCGGATCGCGCCGGGCGCCTTCCCCACGAGCTCGACCGCGAGCTCCGCGCTCATGAGCGCGCTCCCGAGGTCCATGAGCACGAGCACGCCGTCCTTAGACATCGCCCGCTCGATGGCCGCATGGATGCGGCCGGCGTCGGTTCCGAGGACGCCGGGCTCCTCGATTCCTCCGGCCGGCTCCAGCGCCAGCTCCTCGCCGCCCATCTCCCGGGCCAGGGACACGACACCCTCGGCGAGCCGCTCGCTATGGGAGACGACGACGATTCCAACCACGCGGCACCCCCCGTCGCCGCTTCGCGGTGGCGACCACTAGTCCGCGAAAGCCTCGGCGGCGCTCTTGAACAGGTAATAGGTGGAGGTGGCGCCCGGATCCTGGTGGCCCTGGCTGCGTTCGCCCAGATAGCTGGCGCGCCCCTTGCGGGCCATCAGCGGCGTGGTCGCCTCCATCCCGTGCTCGGCGGCCTGCGCCGCCGCCCGCAGACCGCCGTCGAGATCGGATGCCTTCTCGAGTGCCTCGACCGCGGGCAGGAGGGCGTCCACCATCGTCTTGTCGCCGGGCACGGCCTTGCCGCGTGACTGAACCCCCTCCAGGCCCTTGCGCCAGGCGCCGGCGTAGCCGGCCAGGTCGACCTCAGATTGACCGGACATGGCGGTGCTCATCTGCAGGAACAACGTGCCGTACAACGGCCCGGCGGCCCCGCCCACGCTCGAGACCAGCGCCATCGCAACCGTCTTGAGGACGGTCGCTGGATCGGCCTGCTCGGACGCCCGCATCTTCTCGAGCGCCTTCTGCATGCCCCGGTCCATGTTGGTGCCATGGTCGCCGTCGCCGATCGCGGTATCGAGAGCCACGAGCTCCTTGCGGTGCTCTCGCATCTCGTCCGCGAAGCGGCTCATCCAGTCGAGCGTGGCGTCACGGTCAATCGCCACGGTCAGACGCCCCAGCGCAGCCCGGGCGTGTTGACGGGTGCATCCCAGTAGCGGACCATCTCGTCGTCGAGCTTTACCAGGGTTATCGAGGCGCCCTGCATCTCGAGCGAGGTGATGTAGTTGCCGATCAGGTTGCGCTCGATGGTCAGCCCGTGCTCCTGGGCGATCCTCGCCACCTCCGCGTACATCACGTAGAGCTCCAGGAGCGGCGTGCCGCCCATGCCGTTGACGAAGGCAAGCACGCGATCTCCCGAGGAGAAGGGCAGATCCTCGAGGATCGGCGTCATCAGACGCTCGGCCATCTGCGAGGCCGGGCCGATCGACTCGCGGAAGCGTCCCGGCTCACCATGGATCCCGATCCCGATCTCGACCTCGTCGTCGCCGAGCTCGAAGCTGGGCTCGCCGGACCCGGGAGTGATGCAGGGCGTCAGCGCCAGTCCCATCGACCGTCCGTTGGCGTTGACGCGCCGGCCGAGCTCGGCAACCTCTTGAAGATTGCGCCGATCATCGGCGGCGCCGCCGCAGATCTTCTCGACCAGCACGGTGACGCCGACGCCGCGGCGGCCGGCCGTGTACAGCGAATCCTCGACCGCGACGTCGTCGTTGGTGAGGATCGTCTCCACCTCGATGTCGTCGCCCTGGCCCATTTCGGCGGCCATCTCGAAGTTCATCACGTCGCCGGTGTAGTTCTTGACCACGTGGATCACGCCGGCGCCGCCGTTCACGGCCTTGGTGGCCTCGAGCATCTGATCGGGGGTCGGGGACGTGAAGACCTCCCCCGGACAGGCGGCGTCGAGCATCCCGGGGCCGACGAAGCCGCCATGCATCGGCTCGTGACCCGAGCCGCCTCCGGAGATGATCCCCACCTTGCCGCTCACCGGCGCGTCTGCGCGCACGATGTAGTACGGGTCATACGACACTCGCACCCGGTCGCCGTGGGCGGCCTCGAACCCCCGGAGTGCGTCCGCCACCACGTCATCGGGTGCATTGATGAGCTTCTTCATGTCTCTCCCTCCTGCTGACGCGCGCCCCAAACGGCGCGATGATCGAGCACTCCCATGAGACGGCCCAGCGCCTGCAGTCAGGCGGTGAACCGACGCGAATCGTACCGCCGGCCCCTAGGCGCAGTGCAGGATCGTCTGGCGCGGACCCTGCGGCAGGTCGACGCCGACGAACAGGATGCTCACGGTCCCCCGCCGGACGACCGAGCCCCGCAGCCGGGCGGCGTTGGTGCGCAGCCGCGGGGCCTGTTGGTCGGCGACCTGGTCGGAGGGATAGAAGGCGATGAAGCTGTTACGGGCGATCAGCTCGGCGGTCACGCCACTGTCGCCCCGGGAGGCCGAGTCGACCGGGCCACCGAGCACGCGGAGTCCGTGAGACTTGAGGCACGACTTCACCGAGGCCGGACTCAGCGCGGCGCCGGTGCTGCCGCTTCCGCACGCCGCCAGGGCGCACACGCCAGCTACCACGAGCACCGCCAGCGGCGAATGAGCCATGGCCCGAATCTAACCCACACGCCGTTGGCCACGGGGCCAAGGCGGAGCTCCGCCGAAGCCCGGGCACGCCTCGAGCTAACGCCCGGCGATCAGATCGGCGGCCCGGGCAAACCAGCTGGTGTGGCCATCGCCGCGTCTCTCCCGGCGATCGGCGGCGCGATACAGCGCGTACACGAGTTGGACTCCAATCCACCGCAGAGGCTCGGGTTCCCAGCGCCTGGCCTCGTGCCCGACCCACGGCAGCTGCGTCCGCTCGCTGTCGACGTCGAGCATCAGGTCGCACAGGGTCCGGGCGGCCAGGTGGGAGGCTCCGACGCCGTTGCCGACGTAGCCTCCGGCCCCGCCCAGACCGGTCGCGCGGTCGAGCCCGACAGCGGGAAACCAATCCCGCGCCACACCGAGCACGCCGCACCAGGCATGCTCGACCGGGACCCCGGCGGCGGCCGGGAACTGATCGTGCAAGGCCGAGATGAGCGACCTGACGGTGCCCGTCTGGGTGCGACCGCGGTCGTCGATGCGCGAGGCGTAGCGGTAGGGCACCCCGCGTCCGCCGAGGGCGATGCGTCCGTCGGCGGTGCGCTGGGCGTAGGTGTAGGCGTGGGCGCAGTCGCCGAGCAGCTCGGAGCCCTCCCAGCCGATCTTGTCCCAGATCGCCGCGGGCAGCGGAGCGGTGACCACCATCGCCGAGTTGAGCGGGAGCCGCGCCCGCCGTCGTCCGGGCAGGTCGCTCAGAAAGCCCTCCAGGCAGGTGAGGACGGTGGGACTGCGGACGATTCCGGCGCCGGCGCGGGCATAACCGGGGCCGACGTCGTGCACCGCGGTTCCCTCGTAGATCGAAACCCCGAGGCCTTCGACGGCGCCGGCCAGTCCCCGAGCCAGCTTGGCGGGATGGACGCGGGCGCCGTGGGCATCGAACAGACCAAGCATCCCGTCGGGTATCCGGATGCGCGCGCGCAGCTGCTCGGGGCCGAGCTCGACGGCATGGTCAGCGCCGTCGCCCCAGCCCCGCTCCTTCTCGTGCAGGGCGTGCAGGCGCCGGGCCTGAGCTTGTCCGCGCGCCACCCGCAGCACGCCGCTGCGGACGATGTCGGCCTCGATCTCCTCGCGCTCGCAGACGGCGAGCACCTCGTCGACGGAGTCGCGCAGGGCGGCGCGCAGGGCCGTCGCACCGGCTCGTCCCCCGATCGCGGCCACGGTGTCGCTGCTGGCGGCAAAGCGATCGGTCAGCCAGCCGCCGTTGCGCCCCGAGGCGCCGAACCCCGCAAACTCCCGTTCCAGAACCACCACCTCGAGCTCGGGTCGCTCGCGCTTGAGGTGGTAGGCGGTCCACAGGCCGGTGAAGCCGGCGCCCACGATGCAGACGTCCGCGCTGCGCTCTCCCGGCGGCAGGGGGGCTCGGAGCGGCGGCCGGCCGATGTCAGCCCACCAGAAGGAGACCCCGCCGTTGGTCTCGGCGCGGTCACGGAGATGAGCGGGGTGGCTCATCGTGCACTCCGGAAGGTTCACCGGCGGCAAGGGTAGAACCAGAACGTCCAAGAGGCCGCACGGCCTGCCCGAGGTGGTCCGATCTACGATCACGGCTTGGCATCGCCGTGGCCCCAGAGCCCTCCCACCGAAGCGCAACGCTCCGCCTACGCGGACGCCGAGCTGCGACCGTTCTGGTCGGACACGCTCGAGCCGCGCCCGCCGCACGCCCCGCTGGCGGAGATCCGGGACGCAGACCTGTGCATCGTGGGCGGCGGCTATACCGGGCTGTGGGCGGCGCTCTACGCCAAGCAGACGGCGCCCCAGCGCGATGTCGTGGTCCTGGAGGCGACGCGCTGCGGAGCCGGCGCCAGCGGACGAAACGGCGGCTTTCTGCAGTCCTCACTGACCCACGGCCTGGGCAACGGCCTGGCCCGCTTCCCCGATGAGCTGGAGCGTCTCGAGCAGTTGGGAATGCGGAACTTCGAAGCGCTGGTCGACGATGTGCAGCGTCTGGAGATCGACGCCGAGCTCGAGCTCACCGGCGACCTCGGGGTCGCCCTGGAGGACCGCGAGGTCGCCGAGCTCGAGGACGAAGCCCGGACGTTTCGCCGCCACGGATACGACGCCGAGGTGCTCGATGGCCCCGGCGTGCGGGCGCTGGTCAACTCCCCGATGTTCAGGGGCGGGCTGTGGGTTCGCACCGGGGCCGCGCTCGTCAATCCCGCCAAGCTGGCCGATGGGCTTCGCGCCGCGGCGGTGCGCGCCGGGATTGCGATCTGCGAGTACAGCCCGGTCCGCGCGCTGCACAGAACCCGGCACGGGGTGGAGGTGAGAACCGAAGCCGGGGTGGTGTGAGTGCCCCGGGTGCTCCTGGCGACCAGCGCCTATCCGCCCCTGATCAAGGCGATCGGCCGCTACATCGCGCCGGTGTACGACTACGCGCTGGTCACCGAGCCCCTTGACGGGCGACGCCGTGCCGAGATCGGATGGCACGGCCGCCAGGGCGTCGGCGACATGGCCAACCAGTTTCACTATTACCGCCAGACCGCGGACCATCGGATCCTGTGGGGGGGCTATGACGCCGTGTATCGCTACGGCGGCCCCGTCGGTCCCCACCTGGACGACGACGAGGCCACGTTCGCCAAGCTCTCGCAGCACTTCTTCACCGCGTTCCCGCAGGTGGAGGGCGTGCGCTTCAGCCACCGGTGGGGCGGCGCGATCGACACCTGCAGTCGCTTCTCGGTGTTCTTCGGCAGGGCGATGGGTGGCCGGGTCGTCTACGCCCTTGGCTACACGGGGCTCGGGGTGGGGGCCAGCCGGTTCGGCGGGCGCGTCGCCGTGGATCTGCTCGACGGGCGCTCCAGCCAGGCAACGTCGCTGTCGCTGTCGCTGTCGCTGGTGCGCCGGCGACCGGTCCCGTTCCCACCGGAGCCCCTGCGCAGCGGAGTCATCCAGCTGACGCGCAACCGGCTGGGCGCCGCCGATCGAGACCAGGGGCGCCGGGCATCTGGCTGCGCACGCTCGATCGACTGGGGCTCGGCTTCGACAGCTGAGGGGCGGACGCTGGGCGCTCGCCGAGGGGTGACGCTAGCCTAGTGAGTGGCCGTCGATCCAGGCCTCCGCCGGAGGCGCCAGCGGCCAAGGTGAGCTATGCCAGGTTCCCAGCAGGAATGTTCCCAGCAGGAATTAGAGACATACGTGCGCGAGCACGCCCCCGAGCTCGATCCCGACGATGTGAGCGCGTTCATGGACGAGCACCCCAAGCCCGAGGGCGAGCCCGCCTCCCACGTGGGGTGGGCCGTCCAAGTGCTGCGCGAGCGCGGCGAGGGAGCGGTCGGGGAAGGACTACCCGTTGATCAGGTGGTCAACGAGATCCGCCGGCGCCGGCGCTAGTAGACGGGCCACACCGCGGCCTGCGCGCGCGGATCATTTGGGCGGCAGGGTCTTGGCGTAGCCGACGCCGCGCGCCACCCAGCGCTGCAGCTGGGCCCTGGTGCGCACCCCCTCGGGCTCGACGCGCAGCCAGCCGTCCATGGGACGACCGCGCATGACGAACGGGTGGGCATGGGGCTTGCCGAGCAGCTCGTCGGTCTGCTCGGGGTCGATGCGGAGCAGCAGGCCCCCCTGTCCACTGACGCTGACCGACATGTTGCCGGCGACCAAGAAGAAGGCGAGACCCCCGAACATCCGCTTCTCGACCACGCCCCCCTCGCCGGCGATCAGCTCCCGGACCCGGTTGGCGAGATCCTCGTCGTAGGCCACGGGCGAATTATCGCGCTCCCCGATCTGGTTTCCAGGTCCCTCGCCAGTGTAATTGTCAGAAAAACTGGGTAAAGGACCTGTGTTGATGAACGGGGACAGATCTCCCGTCATCGTCAGCAGAGCCAGAGACCTGGGGGCCGATGACGTGCGCGTCCCGGTGGGGCAGTCAAGCTCACCGGGACGACGCCGCCCCCGCCCTGCTGTCGCCGAGCCTGGCCGGTTTCACCCACAGGACGCGGCCCGATCGCCCCGAATAGGGATTCGTGTACATGGCGAGGGTGACGCGCGCGGCCGCGGTCGAGTTCCGCGACGTTCTGCGTGCGGATACGCCGACGCACTCGCGTCTGCGCGACACGCTCACCGCCATCGCGGTGGTCACCGTGGGCGTCGACCTGATCTGCGCGGTGCTGGCCCTCCTGCTCGAGCGCCACGCGGCCAAGACCCAGATAGACAGCTTCGGCAGCGCCACCTTCTGGACCTCCACCCAGCTGCTCACGGTCTCCTCCCAGATCCAGAACCCGATCTCGGTCGGCGGCCGGATCCTCGACGTCTTCATGGAGGCTTACGCGATCACGGTCGTGGCCACGGTCACCGGCTCCATGGGGGCGTTCCTGATCAGGCGGGGGCGCGAGCTCGAGCAGGCGGCCGCGGCAGCGGCTGCGGGAGGGCCCGATCCGGCTGCTGGGGGCGCGCGAGCGCCGGCCGCCCCCGGGGCGCCCTCCGCGTGAGAAAGGGTCGCCGCTGGGTAGCTTTTCGTAGTGCACGACCTGGCGCTGACCTTCGACGACGGACCTGACGAGACCGGCACGCGGGACGTCCTCGACGTGCTGGCGGCCACCGGGGCCCGGGCCACCTTCTTCCTGATCGCCGCGCGGGCCGCCGCGCACCCCGCGATGGTGGCGCGCATCGTCGACGAGGGCCACGCGGTCGGATTGCACTGCGACGAGCACGTTCGTCACTCCTCGCGTGACGCCGACTGGGGCCGGGCCGACACCGAACGGGCGCTGGGGCGCCTCTCCGAGCTGGGGGTGGAGCCGACGCTGTGGCGCACCCCGTGGGGCGACACGGCCCCCTGGACCGAGCCGCTGGCCGCCGAGCTCGGCCTGCGGCTGACCGGCTGGGACGTCGATACCCACGACTGGCGCGGCGACCGCGCGGCATCGATGTTCGCGGCCACCCGCGAGGCCCTGCGCGCGGGAGCGATCGTGCTCGCCCACGACGGGATCGGTCCCGGAGCACGCCGTTCCGACGTGCGCGAGACGGTCGCCTACGTACAGTTGGTGACACGCCACGCCCGTCACCGGCAACTCCAACTCGCGCCTCTAGATGACCACCGCGCGCCCTGATCCCATTCCGGAGAATCCGATCGCCGGCCTCGGCAACGCCCTCGCCCGGATCGCCGCGGGGGCGGCCGATCGCGACGCGCAGCTCGAGGCGCCGTTTCCCGAGGACGCCTTCGAGGCGCTCGAGGCGGCCGGCGCGCTTGCCTTCAACGCCCGGGCGGGATCGGTGCGGCCGCCCGCCGCCCTGGAGCTGGACCTGGTACGGCGGGTGGCGAGCGCCGACGGCTCGGTGGGCCGGATCTTCGATGGCCACCTCAATGCCGTCGAGCGGATCGCCGCACAGGCGCCGGCGCCGCTGCGCGACCGTGAGCTGACAGCCGTCCTGGCCGGGGAGCTGCGCGCGGGCGTGTGGGGCGGAGATCCGGTGCCGGGCGAGGGGCCGCCGGCCACGGTCGTCGATGCCGGGGGCGGCGAGGTGCTCCGGGGGGTCAAGACGTTCTGCTCGGGTGCCGGGGGTCTGCACCGGGCGCTCGTCCTCGGACGCGACCAGGACGGTGGCCCACCGATCTCGGTGTGGATCGATCTCACCGATGAGCGCCGGGTCGAGGTCGATCCGACGTGGTACCGGGCTCGCGGTCTGGTGGCGTCGGTTTCACACCGGGTGGTGTTTCACGACGCGCCGGTGCTCGCCCGGCTCGGCCCGCCCGGCGCGATCTCCGCGCAGCCGTGGTTTGGGCGCGACGCCCTGCGCACCGCCGCGAGCTGGGCGGGAATGGCCGATACCGCGCTTCAGGATGGCCTGGCCACGCTTGCGCAGCGCGCCCGGCGAGGCGAGCTGGAGGGCCTGGCCGCCGGCCGCATGCTCACGGCCCACTGCACGATCGACGTCTGGATGGGAGCGGCGGCCGCCGCCATGGACGCCGCCGGTCCTGATCTCGCGGGCGTGGCTCTGCACGGTCGGGCGGCCATCGCCCAGGCGTGCCGTGAGCTGCTCGACGAGGCCGCGCGCGCCTGCGGCTCGCGGCCATTCGCCCGGGCTGGAGCCCTTGACCGGGCCCGGCGCGATCTCGAGCTGTTCCTGCTCCAGCACCGGCTCGACCCGCTGCTGGCCAGGGCCGGGACGGTCGCCCTGGAGAGCTCGGAGTCATGAACCACATGCGCCAGGCCGATTTCGAGGCGCGCTACCGCGAAGACCCCGATCCGTGGTCGTACACGACCAGCGGCTACGAGCGGGAGAAGTACGCCGCCACGCTGGCGGCCTGCGGTCAACCACCGTTCGGCACGGCGATCGAGCTCGGCAGCTCGATCGGGGTCTTCAGCCTCATGCTCGCGCCCCACTGCCGATCCCTGGTTGCCGTCGACGCGGCTCCTACCGCGGTCGCGGCTGCCCGCCGACGGCTGGACGCGTTCGAGTCGGTGACCACGATCCTGGGGACGATTCCCGAGGCGATCCCGCGACGCTCGTACGACCTCGTCGTGGCCTCCGAGATCCTGTATTACCTGGAGCCCGCCGAGCTCTCGAGCACTCTGGCCGTGCTGCGCGACTGCATGCGCCCGGGCGCTCGGCTGGTGGCGGTGCACTGGCGTCCTCCCGGCCCCGAGAGGCCTTTTGACGCCGCCGAGGTGCACGCGCTGGTGCGCCGGCAGAGCTGGCTCGCCCAGGTCGCCTCCGAGGCCCGTCCCGATTACCTTCTCGACGTGCTGGAGCGGCGATGAGCGACGAGTTCGAGCTGCTGGTGATCGGGGGTGGCCCGGCCGGTCTGTCGGCCGCGCGCGCCTACCGCGAGGCGGGAGGGCAGGGCACGGTGGCGATCGTGGCCGACGAGAAGCGGATGCCCTACAACCGGCCGCCCCTGACCAAGGAGCTTTTGCGCGGGGAGATGGGCGAGGACGAGCTCCCGCTCGAGGACGATGCCTGGCCGGCCGAGCACGACGTGACGCTGGTCGGTGGTCGCGCCGTCCGCCTGGACGCGCGGGCGCGCCGCGTCGCGCTCTCGGGCGGGCGCGAGCTCGCCTATGCCAGTTGCGTCCTGACCACGGGCGCCGAGCCAAAGCGGCTGCCAGTCCCCGGAGCCGACGATCCGGGCGTGCGGGTGGTGCGCTCGCTCGATGACTTCCGGGAGCTCGAGCACCGTCTGCACCCGCCGGCCGAGACGGTCGTCATCGGATCGGGTTTCATCGGCTGTGAGATCGCCGCCTCGCTGCGGCGCCGCTGTAACGATGTCACCCTGTTCTCCGACGAGCCGGCTCCCAACTGCCGGCGGCTGGGCACCGAGGTCGCAGACGAGATCGCGCGCTGGCTGGCCGAAGAGCGCGTCACGCTTCATCTGGGGGCTGGGGTGGACTCCATCGAGCGCGCAGACGGCCGGCTCGAGGTCACCGCCGGCTCGAACCGGGCGACCGCCCGCGTGGTCGTCATGGCCGCGGGGGTGGCCCCGCGCGGCGAGCTGCTCAAGGGGACGGGGGCCGAGCTCAGCGACGGCGCGATCTGCGTCGACTCCGGGATGCGCAGCAGCTTGGACGGCGTGCTGGCGGCCGGCGACGTGTGCCTGGCCCACAATCGGGCCGCCGGCCGGCGCCTGCACGTGGAGCACTGGGGCGATGCCCTCGGCCAGGGCCGGATCGCCGGCCAGACGGTGGCCGGGCTCCAGGCCAGCTGGGACGAGGTGCCGGGATTCTGGTCGACGATCGGCAACCGGACGCTCAAGTACGCGGCCTGGGGAGACGGCTACGACGAGATCTCCTTCAGGCCCGGTCCCGACGGAGCCTTCACGGCGTGGTACGGGCTGGAGGGCCGGGTCGTGGGGGTGCTCGCCCATGACGACGACGACAGCTACGAACGAGGCCGAGAGCTGATCGCCGAAGGTGCATCGTGGCGCTGAGGGCCGTCGTGGTGATCCCGGCCCGCGACGAGGAGCGGCGGATCGGCGGGTGCCTCGAGGCGCTGGCCAACCAGACCGCATCTCGCGACCAATTCGAGACGCTGGTCGTGCTCGACGCCTGTCGCGACGACACGGCGCGCGTGGTGGCCGAGGTGAGCGCCGGGCTCGGGCTGGCGGTGCGGACGTTGGCCGGTCCCGGGAGTGGCGCCGGGGCCGCGCGCCGGACCGGCATGGACGCCGCCTGTGACCGGCTGCTGGAGCTCGGGCTCCCGGACGGCCTGATCGCCTGCACCGACGCGGACTCCCGGCCGGCCCCGGACTGGCTCGAGCGCCAGCTCGCGCACGTGGCCGCGGGGGCGCGCGCGATCGCCGGGCTGATCGAACTCGACGGCGACGAGGCGGCCGAGCTTCCCGCCACCGTCCTGAACCGCCGCGACCGCGACGCCTCGGCTCGGCTGGGCCGGGTCCGGCGGGCCGAGCCCGAGGCCGGCCACCATCACTTCGCGGGAGCCTCGCTGGGGGTGACGGCGGACACCTACCGCGCCGTGGGCGGTATCGAGCCGCTGGTGGCCCTCGAGGACGCCGGCTTCGCCGTCCGCCTGGCCGAGCACCGGGTCCCGATCCTGCGCGCCTCCGACGTGAAGGTCAGGACGTCGGCGCGAGCGGACGGCCGCGCGGTCCGGGGCCTGTCCGTCGACCTGGCGGTCTCGACCTGGTATGAGCGCCGGCGCTACCACGCCGAGGACTTCGACACCCCGCGCCTGCAGGCGGCGAAGGGCGAGCGGCGGGTGACCGTGATCATTCCCACCAAGGAGTGCGCGAACACGATCGAGGGCGTTCTCCGGCTGACCGTGGCGCCGCTGGCGGCCCATGGTCTGGTCGACGAGCTGGTGGTGGTGGATGCCGCGTCCGCCGACCGGACCGCGGACATCGCCGCGGCCGCGGGCGCTCGGGTCGTCCAGCAGGACGAGATCGTGCCCCAGCTGGGACCGGCGCTGGGCAAGGGCGACGCCATGTGGCGAGCCCTCCAGGTCACCGGCGGCGAGATCGTGTGCTTCCTCGACGGGGACACCGCCGATCCCAGCTCGCGGCATCTCGGCGGCCTGCTCGGACCGCTGCTCTGCGACTCGTCGCTGAAGCTCGTCAAGGGCGCCTTCGAGCGCCCCCTGCAGGCCGGTTCGCTGACCCTCCCGCACGAGGGCGGACGGGTCACCGAGCTCATGGCTCGGCCGCTGATCAACCTGCACGAGCCGTTGCTGGCGGGCTTCGCCCAGCCGCTGGCCGGGGAGTTCGCCGCCGTGCGTGAGCTGCTGGAGTCGATCTCCTTTCCGGTCGGCTACGGCGTCGAGATCGCGGTGCTCATCGACGCCCTGCGTGCGTCCGGCCTGACCGCGCTGGCCGAATGTCACCTCGGTACCCGGCAGAACCGCCATCAACCGCTGCGCGCGCTGGGGGAGATGGCCTACGCGGTCCTGGCCGCCGCCGAGAACCGGCTCTCGAACCGAGCCACCGATTGGGCCGGCCAGTACCTGCGGCCCTGGCAGGACGGCGCGATCGCCGCGGTCCCGGTTCAGGAGCGGCCCCCGATCGCCGATCTGGCCCGCGAGGCCCAGGAGCGGCTCCGGGCCGCGCTGACCCAGAGCCGCTGAATCGGTGCCAGACGGGGGCCGGAGACCGGCCCCCGTCTGAGGCGTCAGGCGCCGGTCGCGCCCGCGCTGGCGACCTGGTGCTCCCCTTCGGAGAACTCCTCGACGATCTTGGCGTTGAACGCCGGCAGGTCGTCGGGGTTGCGGGAGGTGACGAGGCCCTGATCGACGACGACCTCCTCGTCGACGGCCTCTCCGCCGGCGTTGCGGATATCGGTGCGCAGGCTCGGATACGAGGTCAGTGTCCGGCCGCGGACCAGGTCGGCCTCGACGAGCGTCCAGGGCGCGTGGCAGATCGCCCCGACGGGCTTGCCGGACTCAAAGAAGTCCTGCAGGAACGAGATCACGTCGGAGTCCATGCGCAGGCGGTCGGCGTTGACCGTGCCGCCGGGGAGGATGAGACCGTCGTAGTCCTCGGGCGACGCGTCGCTGATCGGCTTGTCGACCTCGAACTTGTCGGCGGGGTTGATGTCGCTGTTCATCGCCTGGATCTCGCCCGTCTGCAGCGACAGCAGCTCGGTGGTGGCACCGGCCTCCTCGACGGCCTTGCGCGGCTCGACGAGCTCGGCCTGCTCGACCCCGTCGGTGGCGATGATCGCGATCTTGCGCCCGTTCAATGAATCAGCCATAGGGCTTGGCTCCGATGTTCGCTGGTGGGCAGTCGGTGGGGGCCTGACCACGGCGGTGCCGGTCGGCGGCCACCAGGAAATCGCTACCCGCCGGGTGGGCGTCTACACATGCCGACGCGAGACGAAGTGCATGGCGAGACGGACCGAGCGGGTATGTTGACACCTATGAGCGCCCTGGACTCGAGCGTCCGCCCTGGCCGCGACTGCGCGCCCCGGCTCGCGGACTACGCCGCCGAGCGCGAGTCCTACGTGGTCGAGGTGCCCGAGCGCTACAACGCCGTGGAGGCGATCGTCGACTCGTGGGCGCAGGCCGCTCCCGAGGATCCCGCCGTGCTGTCGCTCGACGCCGCCGGCGACGTGGTGGCGCTGCACACCGCAGCCGATCTGGCCCGGGATTCGCGGCACGCGGCCCGCGCGTTGCTCGAGCTCGGCGTGGCCCGGGGAGACCACGTGTTCGTGATGCTGCCGCGGATACCCGAGTGGTACGCGGCCCTGCTCGGCTGCATGCGCATCGGAGCGGTGCCGATGCCGGGGCCCGGCCTGCTCACCAGCAACGACATCGCCTACCGGCTGCGCAGCGCCGGCGCCGTGGCCGCCGTCACCGACGCGCCCGGGGCCGCCAAGGTGGACGCGACGGGCATCGAGCTGGCGACCAAGCTGTGCGTCTCCGACGATCCGCCGGCCGGCTGGAAGGGCTTCGGGGCGACGCTCGCGGAGGCCGGTGACGGCGAGGTCCCGTCCGACACCACGGGCCGCGACGACCCCCTGCTGCTCTACTTCACCAGCGGAACCGTCGCCTATCCGAAGATGGTGCGCCAGCCTCATGCCTACGCGCTGGGGCACGTCGGGACGGCTCGGTTCTGGCACGACCTGCGGCCCGGGGACCTGCACTGGACGGTGACCGACACCGGCTGGGCCAAGGCGGCCTGGGGAGGCCTGTTCGGCCAGATGCACGAGCGGGCCTGCATCGTGCAGGTCGCTCTCGGCCGGCCCGACGCCGACACCATCTTCGGGATCCTCGAGCGCCACCGGATCACCTCCTTCTGCGCGCCCCCGACGCTGTATCGCCTGTTGGTGCAAGGTGACTTCTCACGGCACGATCTCAGTGCGCTCCGCCACTGCACGAGCGCCGGCGAGCCGCTGAATCCCGAGGTCATCCGGGCCTGGCGCGAAGGCACGGACGGCTTGACGGCCTACGACGGCTACGGGCAGACCGAGACGACCTGCGTGGTCGCCAACTACCGGTCGGTGCCCGTGCGCCCGGGGTCGATGGGCCTTCCCGTCCCGGGCTGGGAGGTGACCGTGATCGACGATCAGGGCCGCGAGGTGGAGTCCGGTGAGGTGGCCAACGTCGCGATCCGTCACTCGCCGCGGCGGCCCGTGGGGCTGTTTCCGGGATACCACGGAGACCCCGAGGCGACCGCCAAGGCATTCGTGGGCGATTTCTACCTCACCGGAGACAAGGCGGCACGCGACGAGGACGGCTACTTCTGGTTCGAGGGCCGCAACGACGATGTGATCACCTCCAGCGCCTATCGGATCGGACCGTTCGAGGTCGAGAGCTCGCTGGTCGCGCATCCCGCCGTCATGGAGGCCGCGGTGGTGGGACGCGACGACGCCCAGCGCACCCAGATCGTGGTCGGCGTGTGCGTCCTGGCGCCGGGGCGTCAGCCTTCATCCGAGCTGGCGGGCGAGATCCAGGAGTTCGTCAAGAGCTCGACGGCTCCCTACAAGTATCCGCGCGAGATCCACTTCGTCGAGGAGTTGCCCAAAACGGTGAGCGGCAAGATCCGCCGCACCGAGCTGCGCGGCTGGCTGCGGGAGGGGAGGCTGCCCATCGGCGGCGTGCCGCCGTCGAGGCCGGATGCCTGACGGCCGACGGATCGCGTGAGCCTGGGGGCCCTGAACAAGGGCGGCCGCCTGGCCGCCGGGGCGGCCCTGGCAACGCTCTCGATGGTGGCGGCGGCGGGCTGCGGCGGCTCGGCCTCCAGCGGCTCGGCCTCCGCGACCACCGCTTCGAGCGCGACTCCGGGCAGGTCGACCTCGAGCAGTGCCTCGACGACCACCTCAGAGCACGCCGTCGCGCCGAAGCGCTCGCACCGCAACCCCGGCAAGCCGGTGGGGCGGACTCAGCTCGTTCACGCCGGCGCCTCGACGCTGTCGGTGACGGTGACCAGGGTGCTCGACCCGGTTTCCGGCAGCGGGGCGGCCAAGCCGCCGGGAACGCGTGCCGTGGGCGTGCAGCTGGTGATCCACAACGATGGCGGCGCGACCTACGACAGCACGGCCTCCGGAGACGTATCGGTCGTCCCGTCGACCGGCATGGCCGCGCCGCTGTTCTTCAACGCGGGCGTGTGCCAGACCCCCCTGACCGACTTCGAGAGCCTGATCGGCGTCGGCGAGACCCGCAGCGGATGTGTCGGCTTCGCAGTGCCCCGCGGAGCGCGGATCCTCGCCGTGCGCTTCTCGCCGCACTCTCGCGTTCCCGGCAGCGTCACCTGGCGATGAGCCGCACCACGTCCTCGCGGCGCTTCTAGCGGCACCAGCCACCAGTAGAGGCGATTCGCGCCGGCAAACGCCCCACTCGAGACCACAGCTGGACGGCACGGGGCGTTTGCATCGCTCACCGGCGCAAACGCCCCACTCGATCGGCGCG
>Ga0182024_10001249_pt1 | contig 65919 bp, 50 predicted proteins | sample P32metaG_FD_120480 | JGI IMG/M metagenome (GOLD analysis project Ga0182024, IMG submission 120480) | Permafrost microbial communities from Stordalen Mire, Sweden - P3-2 metaG (Illumina Assembly) | ecosystem: Environmental > Terrestrial > Soil > Wetlands > Permafrost | place: Sweden: Stordalen... | reverse complement strand
TTCAAGGGAATTCAAGATGGGCAGGCCGGCGCGGATGAGCGTGAGGAACTGCTGGTTGAACACCAGAAACGCGTCCTGCTTTAACTTCCGCCGCCGGCGCAGCGAAACCCCTGAGGTCAGCACTCCCTGGGGCTTGACCCAATAGACGAGGTAGCCCTGTTGAGAGAAGCGGTCGCGCACTTCGGCTTCCGAGTATCCGTGCTCGACATGCTGCTGGACGTGCCCGCGATCGTCCGCGATTTTTACTACAAATTCCGCCATTTGCTGAGTTTTTCTGCCGTTACCCGAGTACTCCCCACCGGCCTCAGTCTAACATTCCCAATTAACATTCTAAGCCCGTGGCCCGCGTTCCAAACTGCTTCCGGCAGTACGCCGGTAACTTCAAGCGACGGAGTTTTGTCCGTCCGCCGCTTCCCCGACAGCTGCTGGGATTAGTGCTACGGACCTAATTCCGCGTCCATCGTCTCGGTGCCCGCAGGAGGTTTAAACTCGAATCGCCCATCTGCGATTTTCACGTCTTCCTTCATCCCGTCAAAACGGTACTCCGTGGCCGCCCCATCCACTTCCTGAATGATAATTCGCGCAATCTGGTGGTCTGGCGTGATCTCCAGTAATATTTCGCTCACCCGCTCCGCCAACGCCTGCGGCACTCCCCGCAAAACCACATTTCCCGGGCGCCAGGGCGCCATATCCGGAGCCAGCGATAATCCCTGTAACTCTCTCTCTAGCTTGGTCTTACCCAGCAAGAAAGCCAGCGGGGAACGAATATCTTCCAGCTTTTTTGCCGGCGTCTTGCGAGCCTGCCGGTCGTCGGGGACGTAAAACCACGCATCTCTCCCATCGCTGACAAACAGCTTGTCTTTGGGAGAACGATACTCCCATCGCATCTTGCCGGGTTTTTTCAGCCACAGCGTGCCAGACTCGGTGCGGTCCATCCCCGAGCCGCGATAGACCTCGGTAAAATCCGCCTCTAGCGAGCGCAAGTGGTTGTAATGGGCGTCAACTGCGGCCGCCAGGGTTTTCACGTCAACCGCGAATCCCGAATTCGACAGGAGAGCCAAGACCACGAACAGCGCGATGGAAAAGCGAAACAAACGAACTGGCATCTCGATGACTTTTCACCGGGTTACTGGCCCGCTTGTTAGACCCCTCACGCGCACTCGGGAGGGAAACAGGGGGCAAGCTCCTACTGAAGAACTCCTAAAAACGATTGTAAGCTGTGCTGAAAAACTTGTCATTTCATCAAGATGAAGGTCGGCGGGGAAATGTTTGTGAACATTGAATATTGCTGTGCGCTGGCGATCTTTCGAAATTGTGAACTCTCACCCAGAACGTGTTCCAGCAGCGGGTTATGGTAGAGAACGTATACGGCTCTGGGATGAGCGCGCAAAGAATGTTCCAGGTTTACGATGACCTGCCGCAGTCCGGATTCCGGCAATGGATTGAACAGGTAAATTACCAGCGGATCGGCAGGGAACAAAAAAGTAGTGGCATCGGCACAGATCGATTCAATCGCAAAACATTTTTGCGAGTTGCTTTTGTACTCCCGCAGATTCTGCTGTGCGATCCGGTGCAGGGAAGCAAGAAACTCCACGCCGATGATTCGGTGAAAGGGATACTCCGATGCCATCAGCAGTGCGCGTCCCTTGCCCGACCCCAAGTCGACAAACGTGAAGTCGCGGAAGTTGAGAACCGTACCGTCCGGATTCAGCGATTGCTGCAGCGCGTTCAACATTTCATGAAACGCTGCCGGTTCGGTGGGCTGATAGGCAGAGTGGAATTGACCCAGCAGTCGATCGCGCCATCCGACCGCGCCGCTGGTGGTGTTCACGCGGTAGTCCCAGTCATAGTCGGCATCGCCGTATCGTTGCCGCAGACGTTCGGGAGTGGAGTCGCGCACAAACTCCCACAATATTCCCATCAGTCGGCGGCTCGCCAGCCAGTAGCCTTCATACGAGGCAGCAAGCCTCCACCAATCCCACGCGGTTTTTACCACACTGATTTCTGCAGGCGAATCCATACCAGAAAAATGAAAAACGTTTTCACATGATACTGGTCGCTCAGTCGTCAGTGGTTAAAAACAAGAGTGCTGCAAAATGTTTCTATTCCCGGTGGTGAAATTGGGGTAATGCAGGAGGCTTATAGCCGCGAGGCAGGCCCTTGGTGAGGAAGTTGAAATCGTCGGGATTCTGGACTTCGATACGGCCATCCGAAGTCAGCCTGTACGGATGGCCGTCCGGGTCCGTTGGAATGCCGCGAAAATGTTCAGCGGCGGCCAGTTCCGCCATGCTTGTCGGAAGCTGTCCCGTGCGTTCTCCGAAGCGGGTTACGGCGGCTTGCAGGTTCGTGACGTCTTCGTCCACTTTAATCGCGCGTAGGTGTTCAATCGCATTGGCGCGAACGTAAGAATCCTGGGTCGACTCGTAAGTGGAACTCCACAGCAGACGCGCGGTTGCCAAATCCCCGGCGTGAAACGCCATTTTCGCCGCCAGAACCTTCATCAGGGAATTCGCGCCTGGAACTTCCGAGCCTTCCTCGAATACCTGAGAGGCTTTTTCGTAATCCTTAAGTTCGGTGTAGTAAACGAACCCTAGGTTGTAATAGAGCCGCCAGTTATCGGGATTGTGCGCGATGCCAAATCTCATCAGTTGAATGGCACGGTCAGGTTGGCCAGCTCCGTTCGGCGGATTCGGAGCCAGAAAGCTGGCGCCGAACTGGTAGGCGGGAAGGAGATGCGGATCCAGTGCCGTTGTAATCTCCAGCAACGGGGCCAACTCGTTGTAGCTGGCTGCGTGGTTGAAGTGCCGTTCACCGAAGTACTGCACCGCGCGAGTCCAATAGATACAGGCCATCAGCCCGTCGAATCCCAGGCTGGCGCGCTTTAATAATTTCGGGGAGTTTACATAAAGGGCATCGTCGACGGCGGCTGGCGGACGGATTTCATCGATGTGCTGGAGCAAGAGAATGCAAGCGACCATGGAGACGGCCAGGCATCCCGATGCGATGACTGTGGTGCGTTGCGCAGCCGTCATCTGACCAAACTCCAGTCTGGCATCCGCAAAATCATTTCAAGTTCCTGCGCTCGAAAATCAGAACCGCCGCACTGAGCGTCATCGCCGTATAAAACAACGCATAGAGGGTGTTCTGAAGAATGAGTTGCAAGCCGATGGGTTGCGCATGTGCAACGGCGCTGATCACATTGAGTGCGGAGAAGTTAGGGACCAGGTAGGCAGCGCCCGTGGCCAGCCACCGCGTAAGGCCATGAGTCAGAGCGGCGAATCCGCGAAGGTCATCCGCGAAACTGCCGATCACGAACAGCGAAAATGCAAAAACCGCAGAAAGCAGCGGCGACGAGAACGACGAAAACAGCAGCGCCAACGCACAGATAATCAAAAATTCGAGAATGATGAAATAGAGCGCTACCAGGATCAACGCATCCGGAGCTGTGAATTTGTGAGCCACGTAGAGAAGCGCGCCGAAAACTCCGATGGCCATGAAGAATGTATTCACCATCAGCGTCCCCGCGAGGCCTAAAAATTTTCCGACAATGAACTCCCAGCGCCGAACGGGCCGCGACAGCATGGTGTAGAGGGTGCGCTTCTCGATTTCTTTCGAGACCAAGCCAATACCAATGAAGATAGCGATGACGATGCCGAAAAGAGAGACCGCCGTAAGTCCCAGGTTGACGACCACCAATCGCTCAATTTGAATGGAAATTTGACCAACGAAAATCGCCGCTCCCGAAAGCAGCACAGCAAAGGCGATCAGGTTATAGAGAACACGGTCTCGCACCGCTTCGCGAAAGGTGTTGAAGGCAATATAAAACATGCGTGGGCTCATGATCGTGTCCCCGCCGTGGTTTGGGAGTGTTGCAACTTTTCTACGAAATAGGCTTCGAGCGAGGTCCGCAGCGGGGTGATGGCAATCAGGCGAAGGCGCTCCCGCCGCAATGCGTCAATGGCGGCGTCTTGCTGCTTCTCGGGCACTATCGCGCGCACCGTCTCACCGGTCACATGGCATTCCGCTCCCAGAGCTTTCATCGACGCCGGAATTTGCGTTCCATGCCAGATCACTTCCACTTTGCCCTGCACGGTCGAGGTTAAATCTGCCACTGCGCCTACGCCACGCAACTCCCCTTTATGAATAATGGCGACGCGATCGCACAACGCTTCTGCGTCGGGCAGAATGTGGGTGGAGAAAAATACCGTCTTGCCTTCGTGCTTGAGTTGTTCGATCAGGTCCCGAACTTCGCGTCGTCCCAGAGGATCCAGCCCCGACATGGGCTCATCGAAGAAAACTACTCTTGGATTGTGCAGAATCGCCTGCGCGATTCCGACCCGCTGCAACATCCCTTTGGAAAACTTGCGCAACTGCACTCCCTTCACATCGGTCAGTCCTACCCGCTGCAGCACTTCCTCGACTTTGTGTTTGCGTTCTTTGCCAGGAACTCCCGAGAGTTGGCCGTAGTAATCGAGCAATTCGTGCGCGGTGAGATAGTCGTAAAAGTAAGGCTGCTCAGGAAGGAAGCCGATTTGAGCCTTAATCGCAGGATCGGTCCATTCGTGGCCGAGAATACGAGCCGTTCCCGCAGTAGGGAACACCAGGCCCATCAGCAGCTTCAAGGTCGTGGTTTTCCCCGCGCCGTTGGGTCCAAGGAAGCCGAAAATTTCTCCCTCTTCGACAGCGAGGTGGAGCGGCTGCAGCGCCCGCTTCGGACGCTTCTGCCAGAACCCCACCATGTAAGTTTTTTCTAAACCAAGGATTTCGATCGCAGCCATGGTCAAAATGTGCTTGTGTTCGAACCGCTCAAGAATGCAATTCTGAATAACATTATATGGAAGAGGCTGCGGTTTCAGAACGCTCGGACAATTACGGAAGTCACGTGTGTTAACTCGATCGAACAGGTGAGGTTAGTCCGTGACAAATGAGTACGCGATGATTGCATAGGCGACGATTCGCACTGAACCTTCCAAAGCATGAGAAATCCGCATGAGAAATCCGCCATTAAAGCGCAGTTAGTGCGAGAGAAACCAGTCAGCTTTTTGTTGCGCTTTCGCTAAGTCAGAGGAAACACGCCGGGCTTGTTCATAAGCGGCGCTGGATTCGGCCTGTCGCCCACATTCCTTCAAAGCCGTGGCCACCAACAAATAGTGAAAGTCCGTTGGTTCAACCGAGGCCGCGCGAGAGAAGAAATCGGCCGCAGTCTTAAAGTCTCGGTCCCGGTTCGCCAGTAAACCCATGCCCAACAATGCGAAGGGATCCTGCGGATCGAGTTGCAAGGCTTGGCTGTAATTCTCTCGTGCTTCCGCCGCTTTGCCAAGTTGGGTATTCGCGATTCCTAAGTCCCGGAAGGCCATTTCGCGAGCGAATTCGTTGTTGGTACGCACTAGAACGCTCTCGGCATCGCTCATCGCTCCAGCCAAGTGATTATGGCGCAATTCATAATCGGCGAAGTAACCAATCTCAATCGGCGGAACTTGATGGATTTCCTTCGATTTCGTGTATTCCGCAATAGCTTCCTCGTGCCTGTCCTCCTTGGTTAGCACTTGTGCCAGGTAAGAGTGCGCGAGAAAGTTGCGGTCGGTGACCGAAAGCGCATATCTCCAAACGGTCTCGCTGTCGTGCCAGTACGTAACCTGCCGGGCGCTAACCAGGGCAGCAAATGCGATTGCCAGACAGGCCGGCACAGCCAGCCAGCGCGTAGAAACGTGCCAATCCCGGGCCGCATCGGCGATGCCCCAAGTGGCCATAAGAAACAGGCCGATGAATGAGACGTAGGCATAGCGATCGGCCATCGACTGATTTCCCACCTGAATGACGCCAATCATGGGAACCAAAGTTCCCAGAAACCACAGCCAGCCCACCAGAAGGTAGCGTCTCCGCGATGCCAACGACAAAGCCGTAATCAGCAAAAGGAATGCGCCAGCAATCGCAATTTGCTTTAAGGGAATGGCACCGCCAAGAAACGGATACGCGGGCGAGAGACGCAAGGGCCAAAAGGCATGGCCAACATAGCGAGCATAGGCCAGCACGGCGTTTGCCAACCGGGTGTGAAAGGCATACTCCGACATCGCTCGATTCACCGCACTGTGCTGCGCGCGGATCGTGAGGACTGCATCGCCTGCGGACAGAAGAAGTAAGGGCAGTTTTTCGAGAACCAGCCATCCAAACGATAATGTTGCAAAGCGGGATGGCCCTTCGTTGTCGTCGGCAAGGCGAAGACGTCGCAGCGGCCAATAATCCCACAGCAAAAGAACAAATGGAAATGTAATGACCTGAGGCTTGGCCATCAATGCGCATGCGAACAGCAACGCCACCGAGCCATAACGTCGAAGTGAAGGACGTTGCGCATACCATCCATAAGCCAGCATAGCGAGCAGGAAGAAAACCATGCTCAGAACGGTTTTGCGTTCGGCCGCCCAGGCTACCGATTCCACGTTCACTGGATGAAGCGCAAAAAGTGCAGCGACGATGAAGCTGCGCCAGGTGAAACCAGTCGCGCTTTGCAATAGCAGGAACAACAGCACTGCACTCAATGCGTGCAACAGCACACTCATATAGTGGTGTCCGGCAGCATTCTTCCCAAATAACTCCCAGTCCAAAGCGTGAGAGATCCAGGTCAGTGGGTGCCAGTTCTCACAGTCGTAAGTGGTGAGAGCCCATCGAACTGTAGTCCACGATAGGCCTGTTTGAACGTGTTTGTTTTCGGTCACGTAACCGTTGTCATCGAGGTTAATAAATCCGTTATGAACAATGGAGTTGTAGACCGCGAGCGTGGCTAGAACCAGCAACAAAGAAAGAACCACCGTGCGTTTTTGCGGGGACGAAAATAATCCCTGGGGGGGCCGGTTGGACTCGCGCACGGGCACAGGGATCGTGGCCGGTGGCGCTTCTGACAGGATCGGCATACAAAGAAATTATACGTTGCACCACGCCTGGAATGGACCGAGGACAGCCAGTCCGAAGTACGTTCGTAACCTCAACAATCCCGAGGTGAGCGGGTCAAGAGAGTCAAGGTCACTGAATGGCAGTAATCGCCGCAGTGCAGGGCGGCGTGACTGCAGCGGTCGAAGAGCGTACCACCGCATCTTCAAAGGAGCAGAAGTACCGGCTGCCAGTAATCGTAGGATCAACTGGTGCCGCGACAATGCTGTAAGAAGGTGTCTGGGTACCAACAACAGGACTGCTTCCGATTGTCAGCGCAAACGTATAGCCGCTCTTGGTTCCACTGGCTAACAGGCTGTCGATAAAGCAACCGCTGCTCGACGAGGGCACGCAAGCAGCTCCGACAGCTCCCCCCAGGTAAGACAGATTGGTGGCGAACCCGAGGCTGGAATATGTGGCGTTGTACGAAATCTCCGCAGTGTTGATGCTGCGCAGGGAGCCCACAGCAGAGGACTCGTTCGCCGACAAACGGGCGCGCAGCAACGAAGGCACGGCAATGGCGGCGATGATCAGGATGATTGCCACCACGATCAGCAATTCGATGAGTGAGAAACCCTTCTGTTTGCGCATGGAGTGAATCCTCTCGCCGTTGTCGTTAATTCCTCGCAGGGGGCAGATATAATTTTGAGTTTCCGTCTGAGACGGCTACGTTCTTTGGAGCACGTTTCGGGCCAACTTTCAATTTTTCCCAGGGTCTTTAACTTTCCTATTTTCAGCGCGGGACTCTGGAACAACATCTGCCAGACGATTCGCGCAAACTGCAAAACTGGCCATGCCATGACAGTTTCTGTCATTCTGGAGGGCCGGCAGATCAGAACAGAATCTCGGCGCAAAATAACTCGAGGGCAAAATAACCCGGGGTAAAATAAAAAGAGCAGCGAACTTACGTTCGCTGCTCCCTGGCTTGTACCCTCCCCCAGGTACTTCGCCAAACTGAAGGCTGCTTACTGCAGAGCCGTGGTTACCGCCGAGCAAGGAAGCGCGGGAAGAGCGGTTGAAGAACGCACAACGGCATCTTCAAAGGAGCAGAAGAACCGGGTGCCGGTCTGGTTCAAAGTCAGCGGCTGGGCCACAACGCTGTACGACGGCGTGACGGTGCCGACAACGGGGCTGCTGCCGATCGCCAGAGTGAAGGTGTAGCCGCTCTTGGTTCCGGTTGACAGCGAGCTATCGATGAAGCAGCCGCTGCTGGTGGAAGGCGTGCAAGCCGCACCGGCGGGGCCACCCAACTGAGCTAGCGTGGTGGTGAAACCCAAGTTCGAATACGCCGCGTTGTACGAAATTTCCGCGGTGTTGATGCTGCGAACGGAGCCGACGGCAGACGATTCATTGGCTGACATACGGGCGCGCATCAAGTTTGGAATGGCGATCGCTGCAATGATCAGGATGATAGCCACCACGATCAGCAGCTCGATTAGTGAGAAACCCTTTTGTTTACGCATCTCGATTTTTCCCCTCGTGTTTTCTTGGTTCGAATTTGATTTCGCGTAACGAACAACGCAGTCGTTCCGATAATTGCACTTGCTTCGCCAAAGTGGCTAGTTACTTTGGTTCTTTGCAGCAGCCTAGAAGCGCTTTATTTTCAGCGGAAGCGCAAACTTTAGTCCTCTTCTCCCCTACCTCACCCGTGTCAATGCGGCACAATGCGTCAGGTGAACTGACAATTCCTGTCATTCTCGGCCTCGTCATTCCCCGCCTCATAATATTGTAGAACGCACGGCTAGGCCGCGCTTGCACTTCCATCCTTTCCTTAACACTAGCGGCGACCCAAAAGCGAACGAGATGAGGCGTCTGCTGATTCCATCGATCCCATTATTCTATTGCAAGAGCTCATCCATCTTGTTTTGCAAGTTCTCTACGCAAGGCAGAGCGCACTCCTGCGGACTGAAAATCTTGTTTCCATATTTTTTGTGAAGTCTCGCACGTTTTTAGTTATTTCAGGACGCGATTGCCAAGCCGAAGGCGGTTGGCCCGTGGTGCTCACCGGTCGGTTCAGGATGCGGAGGCGCTCACACCAAAGACGCTGTGCGCGACATTTGGTTTCCGCCCTGCATGGGTCGAGGCCGCAACGGGAATCGAGCCGCTGATAGTTAAACTCCTAAGCCCAAACACAGTGCTCACGTTCCCTCATTGAGTGCCGATGAGTAACGTGAGCGGGCAGAGTTCACTTCGCAGCTCCATTCCCAATATTTTCACGGGGCACCGGACTTGTCGATTGCAATTCAGAATGGCGAAACACGCTGCATCCTCGAGCTTGAGGGAGAGGTGGACATCTCAAGTTCGACGGAACTGAAAGCGGTGATGATGGCTGCGATCTCGTCGCGCAAAGATTTAGAAATTGATTTAAACAGGGCGACTGACCTGGATCTGACCGCAGTGCATCTGCTGTGGTCTGCAAAGCGCGACGCCGCAAAAAACGGAACATCTTTTGTTCTCGTGAAAGTTCCGGAAGGTGTGACGCGCGCTCTGCAATACATGGGAGTGGAAAACTTCACTGCGCCGGTGAATCCGATGACAGCGGCAGCGCCACCAGCCCCGTCTGCAGTCTCTTCAGCGGAGCTGACGGAGGCAAAGGTGGAGTCAACGATGGCGGCGACGACGACGGCGACGACGACGGAGCCGACGCCTGCAATGACTCCTGAGACGACTATTGATCTGACGACCGAGCCGAGCGCGGAAGTCATCGCGGAAGTGAGCGCCGAGGCGAACGCGGATGTGATCGCGGAGTGACCGGGGATGATCGATAAATACAAACAGGCGTTCACAGAAGAAGCGCGCGAGATTCTTCTGGAACTGGAGTCGGCGCTGCTCGAACGCGCAGTTGCTCACTCAGCTAAAGTCGCTGGCGCTCGTCCCGTAGGAAAATGCAGTCAAGCCATCTCTTCACGGCATCTCTCTCGGAGCCAGCTTGAGTTTCACTTCGCCAAGAATTCCCGAAGGCAGGGGCTGCAAGTTTCCCATATCTTGCGGAGTGAATCGTTCTCCATATCTGTCATTCAATAAGCGATACGCAGGGACGGCGCGTGCCGCCAATGAATTGATTGCCGTATTCCCGACAACGATGCGCAGTCTGTTATTTCCCGTAATCAGAAATCTGCCAACGTCAATCGTGTACGGGGGAAACCAAACATAACCCGCGCGCTCTCCGTTGACGTAGACTTCGGCTGCTTCTCGAATGGGGCCCTCATAGTAGGCCTTCATGCTGAACTCTGGCAGCGGGTTCGGTTCCTCAATCGCCGTCCCCGCCCCGAAATCGAGTATCCCGTTGGGACGCAAGCGCATATCTTCGGCTGAGAGATCAAAAGTCTTCTCGTAATTCACCTGCCCTGAATAATATTTAAAACGTTGATCCTGGCTCCAAGATTGAAGCTTCGGTATGCGGATGGCCTCATTCGCGCCGGCGAACGTAACTTTCCAGTTCGCAGTGAGGTCAATGACTTTAGAAAAAGAATTCTGCGCAACTGATTTCTTTTCCTCAGGCCGTGGTGCAGATTCTGAGAACACGATCAGCCGTGATTCGTAAGGCTGCAAGTCAAGATTCACGGCCGATGCGTTCTCGGCTGGAGCCACCGCACCTGTAAACGGATTCCACCATTCCGCATATTTTGCGCGCTCTCGAAATACTGCCTGAACGTGATGCGCTTGATTGCTCGTGTTCGCAATGAAATACAAATCTCCAAATTCGAGCTTGCGATGAATGAATCCGATTCGAGGAGTGCTGGGAGAAAAAACTACATCGGGAGTCAGGAATTTCGTAATCTGATTCCCGAGTTCTGCTTCGTTCGAAAGAAAATGTCCTGCCGCATTCTTGTTCGAAAACAGTGTTTCGGAGATTTCCCGAATCCGCTGTCCATCGGATTCCGCGCCGAGAAAACCCGGCGCGGTCGAAGGCACCCTACGCACCGCAATTAAAATTCCGCCACGGTGAACATATTCTTCAATTTTCCTGTAGATCGCGAGGGGCAGCCGCTCAATTGCGGGCAGAATCAAAACGGAGTAAGAAATGCTCACAGTATCGATGGTGTCTGCGTCAATGAAGTCCAGATTGAAGCCCGAGTCGAGAATCTGCGGAATCAGCTTGCTCACCAAAGAATTTCTGTCCAACGGTTCATCCATGCTGAAATCCGATGTGGAATTGAAGGCGTGCCCGCTCGAAGAATGCGCGAGACTGCTCTTGGCTGAAAAACTTGCCCAGATATCGTCGTTGGGCAAGAGCAACGCCACATCGTTGGCCGGCTTCCCTTGCCGCAACGCGAAACTCACACGTTGCAGATAGCGCGTCAGATCCGGCATCACAAATGACCACGGGTTATGTGCATTGAGTGCGGCTGCCGCGTACATTCGCCATCCCGGCTCACCTGTGTCTTCCGGTGAATACGGCCAACCATGTCCCACTAATTGGTTGATGCCTTGCAAGAAGTGCAGATCGGCTTCGGCCTTCAGGTCTAGCGGTGTGGCGCGAAACGCCGGCGAATGCAACCATGTCCACGTTTCCGACGAGATCACGGGCTTGCCAAAAAGATGGCCTGCCGATGCGGCCCAGCGCAGATCGGAAAATTCCCGCCACATCATTAACGACGCCTTGCCCTCGCCTTCGGGTAGATCCGAATAACGGTTGCTGAAGAGCGTCACCGGGGGAGTTCCGTAACTCTGCGATCGAAACCGGGTGTGGTGTTGCTGCGCCCAATCACGGATGGGCGCCAGAAAACGTTCATTCGCCAGTTCCGTCAGCGTCCGTCCCCAATCATGCCGAATGGATGCCGTGAGCGGGCCCGCGTCGCCAATTAATGCCGGCAAATAGGGAGTGAGATCGTAGCCGCGCCGAGTGCGAAATTGCTCCATAAAATCGCCGGTCCAATTCGATCCCTCATCTTCCAGGCTGTCGCTGAAGACGGCGTAGGGAGGGTCATCGCCAAATGCCTTCATCAAACGGTCTGCGACGGCATGAAGATGAGTTTCAATTGCGTTGCGATCGTAATGATCGAGCACAAAACCCTCGGCGCCAATTGCTGCCCGCTTCACTGTCATTCCAGTGCGACTGGAAATAAAAAAAATCGCGTCACGCTCCTCTTGCGATGGCGCAGAGACTTGAAGACGGCCGTTCTCGAAGGTCGAAATTTGTTCCGCATCCTGCAAAGAGACGTGGGCATTTCTCACAGTCGCCAGAAAAACGGCGATTAACTGCTCTCCCGTTGCAATGTCCGGCAGAGCGACGGAGGCTGCGCCGGGCGGGACTGGGATGGTTTCTACTCGCAATTCGCCCGCCGCTTGAGTCACAGGTATGTGCGGACCTCCGAGAGGCCATCCGCTGCCTAGTGTCACATCGACCCTTAAGCCAAGGCTTCTGGCTGTCGCAACAGCGAAGCGAATCGCGTCGAGGTGTTCCTCTGAAAGAAATCGCTGATTGTGGAAACCGGATTTGGGATCATCCAGGGCCAGGGGATAAAGCGTGGCGATTTCGACTCCGCCAATCCCTTCCGCTTTCATCTTCTCCAGTTCGCGCTGTAGTTCCGGCTTCGTGACTGCCGGGCCAAACCACCACCACCGCACCATGATTCGGCAATCATCGGGGGGATTGGCGAACGACTTTTCCAGAGCGGCAAGTGGGCCAATCTGCTGCGCTGCCGCGCCGGCCAGTGCGAAACAAACGAATACAGTAACAATCAGGGCGATTTTATTTTTGAAGGCTTTGTCTCGCATGCAATCCCTGCGTCCAAACTTCACTTTGGCAATTTGTCAAATGGCATCGTACAACTTCGGCGTGAAATCTTAGAGGGTGTCGGGAAACCGCCTGCTCTCTTCGAAACTCATATGACCTTAGCAGGAGTTACAGGCAATACCGGATAGACACCGCAATTCTCATACTATTAGCGTCATTAACAGTTGTGTTAACTGGAAAAGCGATGGGGCGATGGTCGAGAGACAATCTCGAGCTCGCTTCTTGATCAGGAAACGGAGTTGCTATGACGGCTGCGGATGTTCTTATCGAGTCTCTCATTGACTGGGGAGTGGACGTGATTTTCGGTCTTCCCGGCGATGGCATCAACGGCATAATGGAATCGCTCCGCACCCATCAAAAGCAGATTCGTTTCGTGCAGGTCAGGCACGAAGAATCCGCTGCTTTTATGGCATGTGGATATGCGAAGTTTACTGGCAAGCTGGGTGTTTGCCTGGCCACCTCCGGACCAGGCGGAATTCACATGTTGAACGGTTTGTATGACGCCAAGATGGATGGTCAACCCGTTTTGGCGATTACCGGCTTGCAGTTCCATGACTTGATCGGCACCTATACCCAGCAGGACGTCGCACTCGACCGCCTTTATCAGGACGTCGCCGCCTGCAATGAGCGGATCATGGGCCCGACTCATGTCGAAAATATAGTAGATCTTGCCGTTCGAATCGCTCTTTCCTACCGAACCGTGAGTCATATTACGTTTCCGGTCGACTTCCAGGAGATGGAAGTTAAGAAACGCCAGCGATCCCAGCGCAACATTCCACACCACACTTCGCGGGCCGAAGCCGAAGGTGCGATGTTAGCCGACGCTTCAGATCTGGAAATGGCAGCGGACATTCTGAATGCCGGGAAGAAGATCACCATCCTTGCCGGACGCGGCGCTCACCATGCCGGCGCGGAATTGGAAAAAACTGCCGAGATGTTGGGAGCTCCGATTGTGAAGGCCCTGTTAGGGCGCGACGTTGTGCCTGACGACAGCGTCTACACCACAGGGACTATCGGTTTGTTGGGCACGCGTCCGTCGCAGGAGGCAATGGAAAGTTGCGACACACTACTGATGGTTGGAACTTCCTTTCCTTATCTTGAATTCTTGCCGAAGCCCGGCGATGCAAAAGGAATCCAGATTGAACTGGACCCCAAACGCATCGGCCTTCGCTTTCCCGTCGACGTTGGATTAGTAGGAGACAGCTGCCGCGTCCTGCGCGAATTACTGCCGCGGCTGAAACGCAAAGAGAATCGAAGTTTTCTCGAGAAAGCGCAAAAGGGAATGGAGGAGTGGCGACAGCTGATGAAAGACCGCGCCACGCGGCGAGATGTGCCGATGAAGCCGCAGGTAATCGCGCACGAATTGGGCCAGCGTTTGAGCGAGCATGCAATTGTCAGTTGCGACAGTGGGACGATCGCGACGTGGTGGGCTCGACACATTCCCGTGAAAGCCGGACAGATGCATAGCCTTTCCGGCAACCTGGCAACCATGGCAAACGGCCTTCCGTACACCATCGCGGCGCAGATCGCTTATCCCGACCGCCAATGTGTCGCGTTTGTGGGCGATGGCGGTTTCTCCATGTTGATGGCCGAGTTTGCTACAGCTGTGAAATACAAACTTCCCATCAAGGTAGTCATCGTGAAGAACGACACGCTGGGGCAGATCAAATGGGAGCAGATGGTATTTCTTGGCAATCCGGAATTTGGAAACGATCTGCAACCCATCGATTTCGCGGCGATTGCGCAAGCTTGCGGCGGAACTGGCTTCACCGCCGAGGATCCGGCGGATTGTGGACGCATGGTGGAAGAGTTTCTGAATGTGCCCGGGCCGGCCATACTGCAGGCCGTGGTCGATCCGCTGGAACCGCCTCTCCCGGCCAAGGTGACCGCGGATCAGGCAATGAAATTCGCTGAGTCGTTAGTGCGAGGAGAGCCCAATCGCACTAAGATCGCCCTGACGGCGCTGTCAGATAAAGTCAGGGAGTTAGTCTGAGGCGCTCTAATAAAGGGCTGACGAAGATCGAGCGAAGCGGGTTGAACAAACGGCGCCTCACGCAGAGCGTCTAACGACAACCGTCGACAACGGTTTTCACATCCAAGGTCTCATGCACATGCCGCCGCAGCAGCATGTTGTACCGGAAACCTCGTCAGGGCCCGTGGAGATTCCCGAGGAACAGCATGCGCTGTTTCGCGAGGTTCTCGAACTCCTGGAGAGTAAGAGCGTTTCGTTCGCCGTCGCCGGAGCGTTCGCTCTTCGCGAGCATACCGGTATTTACCGGGACACCAAAGACCTCGATCTTTTTCTGACGCCTGTGAATGCTGCTCTAGCCCTGCAACATTTGCGGCACGAAGGTTTCGAGTGCGAGGTCTGCGACCCGGTTTGGTTGTTCAAGGCTCATCGGGATGGTTTTTTCGTCGATCTCATCACGGGGATGAGCAATGCCACAATTTCTGTGGAAGATTCATGGATCGATTTTGCGAAGCCAGCCCTGGTCCAAGGTGTGCGCACGAGAGTGCTGGCTGGGGAAGAACTTCTGGCATCGAAGGTTTTTGTCGATCGCCGCGAGCGTTTCGATGGCGTCGATATCGCCCACATTATTTACGGCACGCGAGGGAAACTCGATTGGCAGCGTATTCTCCTGATTATGGGAGAGCATTGGGAGATGCTTCTCTGGGCGCTTGTATTGTTCCGCTATTGCTACCCTGCACAGACGAATTATGTTCCCAAAGAAATCTGGGCGGAATTATTGTCACGCCTTTGGGATGCCGTTTCCTCTCCCGACCCAAATGCAAAGTTTCGCGGCAGCCTGATCGACGACAAACAGTTTGCCATCGATGTCAATGAATGGGGCCTTGCCAATGTGATGGAAGAATACCGCGACCGCCGTTTAAAGAGCATTGCGGCTTTGGAAGCAAGACCATGAAAATCGCGGCTACCGCGGACATTCATTTCTCCGCCTCGCGACACAACGCGCTGCACGATCAACTGAGCCGTGTGCGAGACGAGGCGGATGTGCTGGTCATCGCCGGAGATCTCACAAACTACGGTCAGCCCGAAGAAATGGAACCATTGCTCAATGTTGTGGTTCGCTCCCGAGTCCCTACGATTGCCGTGCTGGGAAACCATGATTATGAAAGCGGAAAACAGGCAGAGCTGATGCGGATGATGACCGGCGCGGGAATTAAAGTGCTGGACGGAACTGCTTACGAGCGCGACGGCGTGGGTTTTGCCGGTACCAAGGGATTCGTCGGAGGTTTTGGCCGCGGCGTTTTAACTGCCTTTGGAGAGCCTGAGATCAAGCAGTTTGTACAGGCCTCCATTGACGAGTGCCTGAAGCTGGAGCGCGCCATGGCACAGCTTCGTACTCCCAAACGCGTCGTCGTGGTTCATTATTCCCCTATCTGCGCCACCGTTCAGGGAGAAAATCCGGAGATCTTTCCGTTCCTAGGTACCACTCGGCTGGCCGAAGTGGTGGATCGTCACGGCGCCGATCTGGTGCTGCACGGGCATGCGCATCATGGGCAGCCGGAAGGAAAAACGATCGGCGGAAGCCCCGTCTACAACGTCGCGATCACACTTTTGCAGGCTCAAACGCCATCCGCCGCCTATCGGATCTTTGATATCTAAGCACTGCGAAACGCATCGCGTGCCACTCCGAAATTTCATTCGCTTTGCCGGCCGAGCACGTCGGTCCCCCGAACTTTTCCCGCCGCATCTACTGCCTAAGCTGGATACCGAATCTCTGCTATGCTCCCGCACACTAGGGTGGCCGTACGCAACCGTCGCCTGCCGTTCGGTGACGATCCCGCAGATTAGGCGAATGCTATCAACTGAAGTCCTGACGAAAGAGACGCGAGTAGGCGCCAACCGGCTGCCCGACGGCAGTTGGGAATTTCTTCTATGGGCCCCTCAGGCGCGAGCGGTGAGCCTTCATTTTCCGAAGAGCGGCAAGCTCGTTCCCATGGAGCCGCTCACCGACGGATATCATCGCGCAACCATCAAGACACTCGAAGCCGGCTCGCAATACTTTTACCAGCTCGACAGCGGCCGGGACTTGGCGGACCCGGCATCTCGCTTTCAGCCGGAGAGTGTGCATGGTCCTTCCCAAATCGTCGATATGGGTACCTTTCATTGGACGGACCACAACTGGAAAGGGGTGCCGCTTGAACGCAGCATCTTTTACGAACTGCATGTCGGCGCTTACACGCCAGAAGGATCGTTCGACGCGATCATCAGCCATCTTCCTGAACTTGCCGCACTGGGAATCACGACCATAGAACTGATGCCGGTGGCCCAATTTCCTGGGCCACGAAATTGGGGTTACGACGGCGTGTATCTCTTCGCGCCGCAGAATACTTATGGCGGTCCGGAGGCGCTACAGAGACTAGTAAACGCGGCCCACCAACACGGCCTTTCGGTCGCGCTCGACGTGGTTTACAACCATCTCGGTCCGGAAGGCAACTACCTTAATGCTTACGGACCCTACTTTACCGATCATTATCAAACCCCGTGGGGTCAGGCGATTAATTTTGACGGCGTAGGAAGCGACGACGTGCGAAGATTTTTTATCGAGAATGCTCTGTACTGGCTGGAGGATCACCACTTCGACGCGCTGCGCCTGGATGCAATTCATGGAATCTACGACTTTAGTGCGCGTCACTTCCTGGCGGAACTCAAATCGTCAGTCGCTGACTTGGCTAAACGTCTCGGTCGTCCGCTCCATTTGATCGCCGAAAGCGATTTGAACGATGCGCGAATCCTGCATCACCCCGAGCGCGGCGGGTACGACATAGACTCCCAGTGGAGCGACGATTTACATCATTCGGTTCACACTTTGTTGACCCACGAAAGTCAGGGATACTATTCCGATTTCGAAGGCGTCGGCCCCCTGGTTGCGACGTTGCGCGAGGGCTGGTATTACAGCGGACAGCATTCCAACTATCGCAAGCGCCGCCACGGCAACTCACCCCGCGGCCTTTCGCCTGCGAAATTTGTCGTCTGCAATCAGAATCATGACCAGGTCGGCAATCGCGCTGCAGGGGAACGGCTTACCAGCCTGGTAAATTTCGAGGCGCTGAAGCTGGCCGCAGGAATCACTCTGCTCTCACCTTTCGTTCCCATGCTGTTCATGGGCGAAGAATATGGTGAGACAGCTCCATTTCAATACTTCACAAGTCACGGAGACCCCGAACTGGTCGAGGCTGTGCGGCGCGGGCGGCGCGAGGAGTTTGCCGCGTTTGGCTGGGAACAGAGTGTGCCCGATCCGCAGGACGAGCAAACGTTTTTGCGTTCCGGCCTCGATCATTCCCTCAAAGAAAAAGAGGCGCATCGCACTCTGTTACGCTTCTACCAGCAACTCATCCGCATTCGCGAGGAACTGCAATTGGGCAACCCGGGCCCGCGATCCGTTCAGGAACTGGGTGGATGTGCTCTCTTACTGATGCGCGAGAATACGCAACAACTGGCCATGCTGTGCAACTTCGCGAAATTTCCCGTAAACCTGAATTTGCCCGACATGGCGGGAAAATGGACCACAATTATCCATTCCGCCGATGCTTCATGGAATGGGCCGGAAACAAATCTCGACGCAGAGCTAACCCTTTCGGCATCCGGGGAAATGCGACTCGCGCCCCAATCTTTTCTCTTTCTCGAACGCAATCATCCAAACACGGAGGCGATGTGAAATACGTTTGCATTCATGGGCACTTTTATCAGCCCCCGCGCGAAAACCCCTATCTTGAAGCAGTTGAACTGCAGGACTCCGCTTATCCCTATCACGACTGGAATGAGCGGATCACCGCCGAGTGTTACGCACCCAATGCGGCCTCGCGCATTCTTGACTCCGAGAATCGCATCACGAAACTTTTGAACAACTACGCGCAAATTAGCTTTAACTTCGGTCCCACCCTCTTGTCGTGGATGAAAGAACAGGTTCCCGCCGTTTATCAGTCAATCGTTGAGGCTGACCACCAGAGCGCCGAAAGATTTTCCGGTCACGGTTCCGCGATTGCGCAAGGATACAACCACATGATTCTTCCACTGGCTAATCGTCGCGACAAAGTGACGCAGGTCAAGTGGGGCATACGTGATTTTGAAAGCCGTTTCGGACGAAAGCCGGAAGGGATGTGGCTGCCGGAGACGGCGGTCGATACCGAAACGCTGGAAGTGCTTGCCGAAAATGGAATTCAGTTCACGATTCTCGCGCCGCGTCAGGCTCAACGGATAAGGTCTAAGAATAGCTCGAAATGGGAAGATGTGAGTGGATCCTGCATCGATCCCGCGCGCGCCTATCTTGCCGAATTGCCTTCGAAAAAGCGCATCAATCTTTTCTTTTACGACGGCCCGATCTCGCAAGGGGTCGCGTTCGAGGGATTGTTAAATGATGGGAAACGATTTGCCGATCGCCTGATGAGCGGGTTTTCTGATTCCCGGCAGGGACCTCAACTGGTCCACATTGCCACCGACGGCGGAAGCTACGGTCACCATCATCACCGCGGAGAAATGGCGCTTACGTACGCGTTGGACGAAATTGACAGGAACAACCTCGCCAAGATCACGAATTATGGCGAATTCCTGGAAAAATATCCTCCGAAACACTTTGTTGAAATCGTCAATAACAGTTCGTGGAGTTGTGTGCATGGAGTAGAACGCTGGCGTAGCGATTGCGGCTGCAACTCCGGCGGACATCCGTGGAACCAGCAGTGGCGCGCTCCATTGCGGGCGGCACTGGATTGGTTGCGCGACAAACTAGCTCCGATTTTTGAGTCGCGGCTAAAGGAATTTGTCCGGGACCCGTGGGAGACTCGCGATGACTGCATCCGTGTCATTCTCGATCGCTCGGAAGAGTCGCGGCGGGCATTCTTTGCCGACCATGCGATTCGCCCACTCGAACCTCATGAGCAAGTGACCGCCCTCAGACTGCTCGAGATGCAGCGTCATGCCATGCTCATGTATACCAGCTGCGGTTGGTTCTTCGATGAACTGTCTGGCCTGGAAACCGTTCAGGTCATTCATTATGCGGGACGAGCCTTGCAGTTGGCCGAGAAATGCTGCGACGAAAAACTCGAAGAGGAGTTTCTGCAGCATCTGGCTCTGGCGAAAAGCAATCTTCCTGAACACGGCGATGGCGCGAAGATTTACGAGAAGTGGGTTAAGCCGGCGGTCGTCGATATCGAACGTGTCGGCGGACACTACGCCATTAGTTCTCTCTTTGAGAACTATCCCGACAAAACACGAATTTACTGCTACGAGGTGGAGCGGGTTCGGTATTCCGTGGAGGCCGAAGGAAAAATACGATTAGCCACTGGCTGCGCGCGATTCCGGTCCGCCATTACCGAGGAATCTGCCAAACTGGATTTCGCGGTCCTCCACTTGGGCGACCACAATATGACCGCAGGCATCCGCCCCGGCAAGGACGAGTCGGATGAAGATCAAAAGAAACTGGTCGCAGCTTTTGCGCAGGCCGACACCGCCGAAGTAATCCGCTTGCTCGACCAGGTATATGGACACAAGACTTTTTCTCTACGTCAACTCTTCCGCGACGAGCAACGGAAGATCACGAACCTGATCTTGAACGAATCCCTGAATTCGGCAGCTGCGGTGTACCGCACGGTATTTGAGGGGCAGGCGCCGTTGATTCGTTTTCTAAATGGACTGGACATACCGGTGCCGCACGCTTTGAAGTCGGCGGCCGAGATCGCTCTAAATAGCCAATTGGAGCAGTATTTCGAACGCCCTGACTTGGATTTAGAAAGTATTCAGGGCTTGTTGCGGGAGGCGGCAGCAAGCAAAATCGCATTGGATTCGACCACTCTCGAATATAAGGTCCGCAAGCGACTGGAGAAAGATGCTTCCGAGTTTGCTGCGAATCCTTCCGATGTCACCGCTGCCGAGAGGATGATCAAGCTGCTCGATCTGATACCATCGCTTCCATTTCCCGTCATACTGTGGGAAGCTCAGAATGTCTGTTATCGACCGCTGGTGACGGCATTCCAGCAAAATGGATGGCATTCTCCCAGCGCGGATCCGGTTGCGTTGCGACGTCACGATGATTTGAACCGTTTGGCTTCGCAGCTCCATATTTTGTTGCCTGAGGCCAGTTTGGAAAATGCCGCCTAAACGTTTGCCATCGGCGACCTATCGAGTACAACTTAACCAGAACTTTCGCTTCGCGGACACCTGGAAGATTCTCGATTACCTTCAGGAATTGGGAATTTCTGATCTGTATCTGTCGCCAGTTCTGGCCAGCCGGAAGGGCAGCGGTCACGGTTACGACGTGACGGACCCAACGCGGATCAATCCAGAGTTAGGCAGCGAAGAAGATTTCGCAACCTTGCAGGCCGAATTGCAGAACCGCGGTATGGGGCTGCTGCTCGATACGGTTCCCAATCACATGGCGGCCAGCGCCGAGAATCCCTGGTGGATGGATGTGCTGGAAAACGGCGCCCAGTCGGCCTATGCCGCATTTTTCGACATCGAATGGCATCCGCACTCGCGCAGCCTCGATGGCAGAATTCTTCTTCCCGTCCTGGGCCGTCCCTTCGGCGAGGCCCTGGACTCAGGTGAAATCAAACTCACATTTCAAGACAGCCGGTTCTTCTTTCAGTATTTCGATTCTTTGTTTCCGCTCGCTCCACGTTCCTACCACGCGATTCTGGATCACCGCTTCGATCGGCTAAAGGAAATTCTGGGGGAAGATGCGCCCTCATTCCATGAATATTCCGGCATTGTCTCATCTGCGCGGGAGCTTTCCAGCGCGGATCGACGGTCTGCGGAAACCACCTCTGAGAGGCGTTTGCGTTTTGAATCTTCTCGTGACCGCCTTCGTTCACTTATGAACAGCAGTCAAGAAATCGCTCGTTTCGTGGAAGAGAATGTTGCTGAAATCAACGGCAAAGAAGGCGACGCAGGTAGTTTTCGCCTCTTGCAGCGGTTACTCGCTGAGCAGAATTATAAGCTGGCCTTCTGGCAGAATTTGAACGAGAGCATTAATTATCGTCGTTTTTTCACCATAACCGATCTCGTCGGAATTCGCGTCGAAGATCCTGTCGTTTTCGAAGCGACTCACGGCTATATGCTTCGGTTGGTCGCGAAGAGCCCGCTGGCGGGATTACGCATCGATCACATCGATGGCCTTCGCGATCCCCTCGCTTATCTCAACAAATTGCAGGAGCGTCTCGCTTCCGACGAAACGCGGAAAGACACATGCTCGTATGTCATCGTCGAGAAAATTCTGTCGCGCGACGAAGTTTTGCCCGGCGACTGGCCGGTGAGCGGGACCACTGGCTATGACTACCTGAACGAAGCGAATGGAATCTTCGTGGAGCCGGAAGGCGCACGCCGCATAGAAGAAATTTATTCAGAGTTTATCGGCCGCGGGCAGAGTTTCGCCGACGTCGTCTACCAGAAGAAAAAACTGGTGATGACTTCGCTGCTCGGAGTCGAGATGCGAACTCTTGGGCGACAACTGGCGGAACTCGCCGCCCAGGACCGCTACGCGCGTGAATTGGATCGCGGAAAACTGATCGAAGCCTTGATCGAAGTTACTGCCTGCCTCTCCATTTATCGAACTTATATCCGCAATATGGAAATACCGGCCAAGTGCGCAAAATATATTGAAGAAGCCGTCACCGCGGCACGTCGTCGCGCGCCAAATACAGATTCCGCCTGTTTCGATTTTGTTCGCGAAGTGTTGCTGATCCAGAATCTTCCCCACGTGCTGGTCGACCAACGCGAGGCTCGCCTCGCTTTCGTGACCCGATGGCAACAGTTTACCGGCCCAATCGTGGCCAAAGGGTTAGAGGACACCTCGCTCTATGTCTATCATCCATTGTTGTCGTTGAATGAAGTGGGCGGGAATCCTTGTCCGTCGGAGGCAGCTTCAGTAGAGCAGTTCTATAAGTTCCTCGAAGACCGGCAACAGAAATGGCCCGGTAGCCTCGATGCCACTTCAACCCACGACACCAAGCGGAGCGAAGACGTCCGCGCTCGCCTCAATGTTCTTTCCGAAATGCCGACCGAGTGGAATGATCACTTGAATCAGTGGACGAGGCAGAACGCCCCGCACAAAGAAAAAGTCAAAGGCGAAGCCGTGCCTGATCGCAATGAAGAATATTTTCTCTATCAAACGCTCCTCGGCGTTTGGCCGCTCGAGTCAGAGGCCTGCGCGACTCTGCTGCAAAGAGTGCAGGATCACATTATTAAAGCTACTCGCGAAGCCATGGTTCACACCCGCTGGACCCGTCCCAATCAACCGCATGAAGAAGCACTCTTGAAATTCGTCGCCAAAATTATTTCGAAAGATAACCGCGAGTTCCTTGAAGATTTCCGTCAGTTTCAGAAAAAGGTCGCATACTTCGGCATGGTTAATGGGCTTTCTCAAACACTGCTGAAGATTGCTGCGCCTGGGGTCCCGGATTTTTACCAAGGCTCGGAGTTCTGGGATCTACGGCTGGTCGACCCTGATAACCGGGGTCCGATCGATTTTGATAGACGAATGGCGATGCTGCGCCGCATCGCTGAGACCGATGATGGTTCCGAAGATGCGGTACACGATCTCATCGACCACTGGCACGACGGAGGAATTAAAATGTATCTGATTTGGAAAGCCATCCGTTTTCGGCGCGACCACGCAGATCTATTCCGCGACGGAGAGTTTGTCCCTTTGCAATCCGCCGGCGCTTATTCTCGCAATGTGACGGCATTCGTTCGCAGGCGAGGAGATTCGTGGGCCGTGGCCGCTATTCCGCGATGGCTTTCGCAAGTTCCAGGAAAAGCGAAGGGACAATTCAACTGGGAAGATACGAAGATCACTTTGCCTTCCGATTCCCCTGCAAAATGGAAAGACATTCTCATGTCCACGCAGGTCAGATCAAAAAGCGAAGCCGGCCAACCACGCTTGATGGTCGGTGATCTATTTCAGAAGATTCCAGTCGCTTTCTTTAATGCGGAAAAAAATTAAGGTTTATCGTGACCGACATCAACGAAGGTGCAGACGATTTTCTGAACTCACTGCGAATCCTTCAGAAGCACGGGAAATCCGGCGCCACCACCCCAACCACCAGTTGGTTGAAGACGGTCTTCTGCAGTTGCGCATAGACTCCGGTGGACGGGATGAGGACGTAGTGGATCCACTGCACTAATCCATAACGTTGAGTCACATAGTACTCTTCCTTGTCCCCGCAATTCTGGTAATTGGTGTCGCAGTTATAGCGGTAACTGATCACGAGCGTCGTCAGGTTGCTGGGAAGATCTCCTCCGAAGGAGTATGTATAAGGCCCCCAGACCTCATTTACCGCATTCGCCAACCCGAGGGTTACCGAGCAGGTTTGTGAGCAATTGGTGTGCAGGTCATAGTTAGTGTTTGGGACCCTGATCGCGGGGCCAGGCATGCCAGCGACCGCGCATCTCGGCACCAGCGGCATGTTCGTATTGTTCGTGAATTTCTTAAAGCTGCCCGGGACTGTGTACGAGAGTTCCGTGATCCACAGATAAATATAATTGGAGTCGTACAGCTGAATGTCCCAAGGGTAACCTAGCCCTCCCTTCACCCAATAGAACTTGCCGGACTCTAGAACCGTGTACAGCGGGTTGCTGGTTCCTTCCAGATGATAGGTTGACCTGAGATCGGAATCTAGGGTCATCCAATCGAGCATGTCGTAAGTACCTGCGGGACAGTTGATGGTCGATTCAGCTGCGGCTGGTGTCGGTGACACGAGCACAGCCGAGATCAAAGCGGCAAGGGTCAGCAGCAAGGCCGCATAACCGGCAGCCTTGTGCGCAACTAACGGGAAAGAACGCCTCATAAAACTCCTCGTCGAGTCTTCTGTTGGTTGAATTGAACGAGAACCCTGTGGGCCTGTTGCTGGGGACGGCATGGGGGGAAGATCCCTGAAAAGGATCTCAGCTGTACCAGCGCTTGGTTAGGCCGAATTGCGCGGATGCTACCACAAACAGCAAAAGACGTACAATCCGTTTCCTGTTAAATCCAGTTCTTTTAAAATCTATTCTCTCGATAGGCCCTTTACCGGATCTTCCGATCGAACCTGCATCGCTTGGGTATTAAGTCCTCCGCGGGAATGTCAGGCGCATCGGTTCTGACTCGTGGGATTTTCCATTTACAGAACTGTATCTTCGTAGCTAGAGATTTAAGACAGACGAGAGCCCGTTTAAGTCCCTGACTTCTTCGCGGTAACGGCATCGAGTGTTTGCAGCATCACTCCGATCTCCTGATTCGCCATAAAGTTTTTCCATACCAGCCCAGTTCGATAATTTTCCACCATGACTACGATTGGCGCCTGATTCAGCCCCATATAAATCGGCGAGACCCAATCCTGCTGCGGATTGTAGGCGTCCCGCGGTCCATAGATATCCCAAAGCTGTGCTCCTAAGTCCCGGTAGTAATGCTTCAGAGCCATCATCGAAGCCTCGGGTGTATAGGGAAACGATGCGAGCGCGCCGGTCAGCGTCAACGTCCCATGGTCATTGTTGTCGTCGGGTGCGTGCGGCACATAGCCCTCAGGCCCATCGCTTGCGGTCAGGCCCCACGCGTCCGGCCCGTATCCAGGAAAATGTTTCGGGTTCGCGATGCAATACGCTCGATTGATGAGTGCCAGTTTGCGATTGTTTTCGAAGTAAGACGATGTATACCGATCGTGCAAGCTGTGGGGATCGAAGCCGAAGTACGAGTAATGAGTGAAGAACAGCGGTCCACCCGTCCCCACTCCAACGTCCAGTTTGATTCCATAATAACTGTGTCCGTTAAAATAATGATCCCCATCCACACTGCCGGACCATCCTGCCCGGTAACGGACCGCGAGTTCTGACTGGCTTGCCCATCCGGAATAATAAAGTCCGGCTGGAACTCCGTGAGTCGGCGATGACATCGCCAACAGATAAGTAATCATCACTTCGTTAAAGCCGGTGAGCCGGTGTTGAATCTGCCAGCCCCACTCTGGCGACCAGTGCCAGTAGAGAAAATCTCTCGCCTCCGGGCCGCGATACCAATCCCACTCGACTGTCTCCCACAGGTGAGAGATGCGCTGGTAAAGTTCACGCTCCGCCTCACTACTCCCACGAAAATATTGTCGAGCTGCCAGCAGACCTTCCATCAGGAACGAAGTCTCTACTAAATCCCCGCCGTTATCGAACATGCCAAACACCGGCAATGTCTTCCCCGTGCTGCCATCCATAAAATGCGACCACGCCCCGTGGTAGCGCTGCGCGTGTTCGAGAAAACTAACAATCTTGGTGAGCCGTTCAATACCTTGGGCGCGGGTAATGAAGCCTCGATCCACGCCCACAATCAGCGCTCCAATTCCCATTCCACTCGCGCCCGTCGCCACGATTCGGTCATCGCCGGGAATGTTTTCGCGCGTCATTCCCGAGTGCGGATCCGCGCCTTCCCAGTAGTAGTGAAAGCAAGCCTCCTGGAGCATGGTTAGCAGTTCGTCGTCGCTGAATTCGCGAGTTGTGGCGCTTGCCACATTCGAGAAAGGGGACATCCGATTCTGCCAGTCAGTGGCCGCCACTTTATATTGCGCTGTAATTCCTGGCTTTCCCAGGAAGTCGGCATAACGGTTCGTGCCTGGAAGCTGAATGCCGACGGGTTCAAACTCTTTGCCGTCGAGCGAGCGATAGATCACGTAGCGGCCAAATAAAGAAATGTTCGCCGAATCCCATTGCACTTCCACATGCCGGTCGTAGCCAACGGCGCGAACGTTCTCCGGAGCAGCGAGGGGAGCACGGCTCGCAGGAGCATCATCCGCGACGCGAATTTCATCGATGATCAAAGTGTGGCGCGCTCCGTCGGCGCGCCCCTGCTTGAAAACCACATCCTGTAAGCCTTCCAATCGAAATTTATAGATCGATGCGGTGCGAAAAGCTGAAAATGGAATTCGCACCTGAAGCCAACGTCCCGCGGGAATATCTCCAGTTATTTTGCCCAGTGGCAGAGGCTCGGTAAATGCATTCGGCAATTCAGCCAGCCCGCCGCCACGGTTGGAGAGCACGAGCATGGGAAGATCGGCTGCTGCGATTGCCTGCGGAGCGAAATACCAGAAGTAAAGATTGTGCCCTTCGAATTCCGGAAACCGGTTCCGAAATCCTTCTACGCGAACTTCCGCTTCCCAGCCTCCGCCATTCTGAGACTGCCACTGTAGGCGAAGCGCATTCGGCGGTGTAAGAAAAGTTTTCCTTTCAATCGGCAGTCGACGGTCTTTCAACTCCAAAAAACTGGAACCATTGGCCATGCCATTGCTATAGAAATACGAGTCCGGCGTCAGACTGTTATCGAAAACCACGTGGCGAGAATATTCTGAGTTGCCCCAGGCCGCCGCGGTGAAGGAAATCAGTCCCAGAAAAACAACAAACAGTTTTGCCGAACTGAATAGACTCTGTTTGTATTTCATAAAAAGTTCCCTCAACCTGCCCGGAGAGCAAAAGCGCAGACACCGTCTATGGCAGGATTTCCGCTTGAGCTGGCGAACCATGCGCGGAATCGGGGCTGATCCAAATGTTGATCTTGGCCGGTTCGGCAGCAAATTCGTTGCGAATGTTCCAAATCGCAAAAGCTTCGGGCTTCAGATCGAATCTCACTTTTTTCGTTTCGCCTGGGGCGATAGAAACCGTTTGAAATCCCTTCAACATACGCACCGGCTCCGCAACGCTGGTTCCCGTAAGCTGAATGTAGAGCTGCACAACTTCGTCGCCAGGGCGCGAGCCAGTATTAGTTACGTCAGCCTCGGCGACCATGGCTGCGGCGCCATCGCTTCCCGAACCCAGACCCTTGTTCAACACCGCCGCACTCAATCGTTGCGTACTGATCGTCGTGGTCCCGTAGGAAAAACTTGTATAAGAACCGCCATAACCGAACGGGAACTGCGGACCGTTCTGTTCATCGATATATCGTGATACGTACTTGCTGGCAATGTCGGCTGGCGGACGTGTGAGATCGATATTTACCGCGGGACGCCCGGTATCTAGATGGTTGTAGTAGAGTGGCTCTTGTCCTACGGTGCGCGGCCAACTCACTACGAGTTTTCCGCTGGGATTCACATCGCCGAAGAGTACGCGTGCCAGAGCTGGTCCGCCGCCCGTGCCGGGCTGCCAAGCCGCGATTACCGCTGGCACGCGTTCGAACGCCCACGGTACTGTTAAAGGCCGTCCGCTGAAAAGAATCAAAATCACCGGCTTGCCCGTGCGCACAATCGCTTCCAGCAATTCCTGCTGCCGCCCCGGAAGACCCAAGTGCGCTCGTGAAGCTGCCTCGCCGCTCATCTCCGGGCTCTCACCCAGCGTCAGAACAACAACATCAGCTCTCTGAGCGCCCGCTACGGCGGCCGCGATTTCATTATCGGCTCCGTCGAGTATGCCAACACCTTTGAATTGCGTAACATGATTCGTACCTAGTCGCTGCGCCAACGCCGCAGGCAGTGAAACGCGTGGTCCCTGCCCCTGGGGCGCGCCGCCCGGCGCCCAAGAATTGTTAGCCAGCGGCCCAATAACGGCAATGTTTTGAACAGCAGACGAAAGTGGTAACAAGGCTTTGCCATCCGGCCCGTTAGCATTTTTGAGCAGAACAAAAGAGCGTTCGGCCGCTGTCTGCGCCAGCGCTACGCTCTGCGGATCGAGTGCTTTTGCAGGCGCGGCTTCGTCCACGTACGGATGTTCGAATAGACCCAGTGCAAGTTTGACGCGCAGCACATGCCGGACCGCATCATCCAGCTCCGCTGGCGTTGCCTGACCCGAACTCACGATCTGCTGCAAGTTATCGTGATAGAGGCTGCTCACCATGTCCATGTCCACGCCGGCAAGAAAGGCTTTTCGCGCCGCCGTGGCGCCGTCATTCGCAATGCCGTGAGGAATCAGTTCTCCAACGGCATTCCAATCGCTCACGACCAGCCCGCGAAAGCCCCATTCCTTGCGCAAAACTTGTTTCAACGTAAACGGATTGGCCGAAGAAGGCACGCCGTTCAAAGAATTGAACGCACTCATCAGAGAAGCCGTCCCAGCTTCTACCGCAGCGCGGAACGGCGGCATATAGAACTGCCGTAACGTGTGTTCGGAGATTTCCGTACTGTTATAATCCCGGCCGGCTTCGGCCGCTCCGTAGCCCACATAGTGCTTGGCACAAGCGGCAATACTGTCGGGCGCACCCAATCGCGAGCCTTGATAGCCCTTCACATAAGCGACGGCCATCGCCGAGCCGAGAAACGGATCTTCGCCCGCGCCTTCCGCCATGCGACCCCAACGCGCATCTCGGGCGATGTCCACCATCGGGGAAAACGTCCATCGGATGCCGTCAGCGGCAGCCTCCGTTGCCGCCACACGAGAAGCCATCTCGACAGTCGACCGATCCCAGGTTGAAGCAAGTCCTAGCGGAATCGGAAACTCCGTCTTGAATCCGTGGATCACATCGAGCCCAAATAAAATAGGAATGTGCAGGCGCGACTTCTCCATTGCAATTTTTTGATATTGATTGATTTCGTGCGGGTCGATGACGTTGAACAGCGAGCTGATCTGCCCGTGCGCAATCATGTCTCCGTAATCGCTTCTGCCGGTTCCTGGTCCCGTGGGCTGGCCAGCGGAATACTGCACTAACTGTCCCACTTTTTCTTCGAGCGTCATCTGGCGAAGAATCGACTCCACCCGGATGTCTAGATTGTTGTCCGCAATGCCGTCCGCATGAGTGGCCGGAATTTGCGCCAGCGAACCCACACTCATGGCTATGAATATTCCGGAGAACAAAAATGCGATGGAGATGGTCCCTGACTGCATCAACCTCGTCACAATCGGTTTTCCTACACTTGGGCGAGCGTTGCGCGAGAGTTTAGAACGCAAATAAGAACGAATAGGTATGCAGGGTGCTGAGCATGGCATGGGTAGCGCCTCCGCCGGAGCCTGGCTCTCAAAAATGATTACTAAAACGGGTTAGTAGAGTGTTGTCCGACTGTATGAAAAACCGTTTTCGTTCCAATGTCAACCTATATCGCGAGCGCAAATCACAAGATCTGGCTTGCTCCTCAGTTTTGTTTGTGCGAGACTGCGCAGCGTGACGGCAAAAAAAAGTGGCAAGAGCGCCGGGCGAGCTCCGCGCACGGAATCCAAACCGGTTAGCCTTAAGGAACTGGCGGAGCGACTGGGGCTTTCGCCTGCCACCGTATCCCTCGTCATCAATCGTTCCCCAGTAGCCGACTCCATTCCGCACGAAACCCAGGAACGGGTTCGGGCCGCCGCCAAGAAATATAAATACCGTCCAAACTTTCTGGCGCGCTCCTTGCGCGCCCGGCGCAGTTTTACTATCGGCGTCATTGTTCCCGAAGTCAGCGACGGCTACTCGGCATCGGTAATGAGTGGCGTGGAAGACCATTTGCTGCAGGAGGGATATTTTTACTTTGTCGTCAGCCATCGCCACCGCGCTGACCTGATCGAAGAGTATCCGCGACTCTTTTTGGAGCGCTCGGTCGACGGGCTCATCGCGGTCGATACTCCTTGGACTTTTTCACTCTCCGTTCCCGTGGTCACGGTTTCTGGGCACAACCAGGTCAAAGGCGTAACGAATATCGTGCTCGACCATGTGCGAGCCGCGGAGATTGCTCTCAAGCATCTGTTCCAGCTTGGCCACCGTAACATTGCTTTCATTCAAGGCCAGGAATTTAGTTCCGATACAGAGGTACGCTGGGCCAACATCGTGAAGGCCGCTCGCCAACTGAACCTGTCGATTTCGCCCGCGCTCGTTTCTCAACTGCAAGGCGATTCTCCTTCGCCTCAGCTTGGATACGAGGCTACCCGAAAGTTGCTCGCCGCCCACAAACCATTTACTGCGCTGTTTGCGTTCAACGACATTTCGGCGATGGGAGCGATCCGCGCGCTGCGTGAGGCAGGGCTACGCGTTCCCGATGATGTTTCTGTCATGGGATTCGACGACATTGCCAGCGCAGCCTATCAGAATCCAGCGCTCACGACCGTTCGTCAGCCGTTGCGTGAAATGGGAAGAATTGCCGCCGAGACTTTGCTGCGACGCATCCGCCGGTCCGGATCCGATTCCCGTGGCGGCGAAACGATGGTGGAACCGGAACTGATTATTCGTGAGACGACTTGCAGGGCTACCCACGGCGTCAGGCCCAAATAGCTGCATCGTCACCATCGTCGGCCAGACTGCGCACCTGCGCTTTCCGGAACGATGTGCCATGAAGTTAGCTTTCAGCAGCCGGTCCGGAATCCGCGTTATCGTCCAACAAGATCGTTAATGTGGTTCGCATAAAAAATTATTTTACGGCCCCGAAAAGCGCATCTTAGTCCTTGTCTTCAACACAACGCGCTTGACTGTGAAAAATCACCTGTGCTATAAGCGCCTGTTCGCTACTAAAACGCTTTTCTAGAGTTTTAGTTACGTGGTTCCACCCAACTGAAGTTCGTAAGCTCGGGAGGCTGCAATGAGCCGTTCCACTTCTTCCTCACTCCGTTCGGTCTCGATTTTTGCCTGCATCATTCTTTCTGTAGCCATGGCCCACGCTCAGTATCGAACGTCGATTCAGGGCGCGGTGACTGACACCACGGGCGCAGTGATTTCCGGCGCCAACCTCACGCTGACCAATCCCGCAACCGGAGAAAAACAAGTCCGGGTCAGCAACGATGCCGGTGTCTACAACTTCAATGCGCTGCCCGCCGCGCCCTTCCGCTTAGAGGTGGAAAAGGATGGCTTCGAGAAGAAAGTGATCGACAATCTCCAGTTGATTCCTGAGCAGGCGAACGCCGTCAACGTTCAGCTCACCGTTGGAGCGGCATCGCAGACTGTCACCGTGAATGCTGAGACGGAACCTTTACTGCAGAGCGAAACCGCTTCCATCAATGGCGTCGTCACTGACAATCAAATCGAGCACATGCCTTCATTCGGACGCGATGTCTATCAACTGATCCAATTGGCGCCCGGCGTCTTCGGCGATGGCGCCCAGGGAAGCGGCGGCAACGCTCAAAGTCTTCCCGGAACACAAGGGCCCGGTGGCACCGGCGGCAACCAGGGAATTTTTCAGACGGAAAACGGTCCCCAGGCTCTCGCCGCTGGCCAGCAATATGAGAACAACAGCTATTCGATTGACGGCATCAGCACCACCAGCGCCGTCTGGGGTGGAACCACGGTTATTACGCCCTCGGAAGATTCCGTTGACAACGTAAAAGTCCTCTCCAACGGCTACGACTCCGAGAATGGCCGCTTCAGTGGCGCCCAGGTTCAGCTCACTTCCAAGAGCGGCAGCAATGATGTCCACGGCAGCGCCTTCTTTACCATGCACCGTCCAGGACTGAATGCCTACCAGCGCTTCAATGGTTTGGACCAGCACGATTTGAAAGATACGAACTTTTTCGACCAATTCGGCGGCAGCATCGGCGGCCCCATCTGGAAGAACAAAGTTTTCTTCTTCTTCGATTACGAGACGGTTCGCAGTCCGGCTTCCCAACCTAGCACTTCCAACGGATGGTACGAGACCCCAGCTTTTGACAAATCGGCGCCTTCGGGAAGCATCGCAGCGACTTATCTCACCTTTCCGGGTGCTGGCGTCAACAGTACGAGCATCAATCCTTCTACTTGTGCCGATGCCGGTTTGAATGAGGGCGTAAACTGTGTGACCATTCCCGGCCAGGGCTTGGATATCGGTTCGCCCTTGAAAACGGCTCTGGGCACGCAGGATCTCGGATGGACCAGCACCTCGAATCCGGGCGTTGGCGGCGGCCTCGACGGCATCGCCGACATTGCGAACTACGTCACCACCAGCAACAGCACCTACTCTAAGGCTCAGTATAACGGCCGCGCAGACGCGAATCTCAACTCCAAGAATCGTATCGCCTTTGCCATCTATTGGGTTCCACAATCAACAACTTCACTGAATGGCCCGGCCCGCCAATACAACTTCTTCCATCACCAGCAAGTCAATAATGCGTACTCTGCACTCTGGAACCACACCTTCTCGCCCAATTTCCTTAACGAATTTCGCGTGAATGCCGCGGGATGGCGCTGGAATGAAGTCGCCGACAACCCGCAGTCGCCGGTCGGGCTTCCCTCCGATACTATTGGTCAAGTCGGCAGCCTCGTCGACGCCACGAACATTAGTCAATTTGGACCCAATGTCGGCAGCATCCTGGATCAGTGGACCTACACCTACAAGGATGTGGCCACCAAGATTATCCGAAACCACACGGTTAAATTTGGCGGCGAAGTCACGCGCCTCTTTTACCTGCAGGACTGCGCCGGTTGCGGCGTACCCAGCTTCGCCTTCTTCAACATATGGGATTTTCTCAACGATGCGCCTCATAGTGAGGGCGGAAGTTTCAGTCCCAGTACTGGATTTCCCACCACTCTTCGCCAGGACGATCGCACCGACATCATGGGCTTCTTTGTTCAGGACGATTTCAAAGTCCGACCGAACCTAACCCTCAATCTCGGTCTGCGCTGGTCCTACTTTGGTCCACTCTCTTCGAAAGAGAACAACATGTACGTGGCCACGCCCGGAGCCGGGTCCGCTTACTTGACCGGCCTGACCGTCCACAAGGGAGAAACCTGGACCGCGCAGAAGGATAACATCGGGCCCCAACTCGGTTTCGCCTGGAGTCCGACTGTCTTCAAAGACAGGCTCGTGATCCGCGGCGGCTATGGCCTGAACTACAACCAGGAAGAAATCGCTATTTCGTCCGGCATCGTGAATAATCCCGGGTTGGTCGTGACGCCGAGCTTTACCATGTCCACGCCGAGCTCGCCCAATCCCGGCATCGTTTATGTCACTTCGACCGATGTGCACTCTCTTACCGGCTATCCGTCGAACCCCAATGCGATTTCGCCCAACGCATTCGGCGCGAATGGACTGCCTACCACCGGCACGGTGAATGTCGCTATGTTCCCGAACACTCTCCCCACCATGCGCGTCCATCACTACTCGCTCGATACCCAATACGATCTGGGACATAAGTTCGTAGCTTCGTTGGGATATCAGGGAACTCTGTCGCGTAACATCTATTTCCACGAGAACCCCCAGGCTACTCCCGCGGCTCTGGGCTATCCTCTGAACCCGCAAATCGGCGGCGGCGACTATTGGAACGTTATAGGCAGGGGCAACTACAACGCCATGCTCGCCGAGTTGAAGCACGATTTCGGGCACCAGTTTATGGCCGATACTCAATTCGTCTGGGCCAAGAGCCTGGACACCAGTTCCGCGCCGTACTCGGAACAGATCTATCCCTATAACACCGACCTGAATTACGGGCGCTCGGATTACAACGTCGGTAAGGCGTTCAAACTTTATGGCATGTGGCAGCCGGTCTTCTTCCACGGCAACAGGCACTGGATAGAGGATATTGCCGGCGGCTGGTCGCTGAGCGGCATCCTCAATCTTCACTCTGGATTCCCCTGGACTCCCCTGGTTAGCGTTCAAAACGGAAGCCTTTACTGCGGAACTTGCGGTTATACGACACTGCAGCCCTCCGCCTACCTCGGCGGGGCGGGGACCAGCACCAGCAACGATCAATTCAAGACAGGCTCCAACTATCCCAATGGTGGCATGGCATATTTCGCAACTCCGGCCTACACAGCCTACAGCGGTACCACCTTCGGTAACGCGCTCCCTCAGGCTCCCGGTGTCGAGCGCAACTCGCTCAACGGTCCTGGCTACAGAGACGTGGATCTGACTTTGGCCAAGGGCTTCGGTTTTCCTCGCGTGCCCGGACTTGGCGAACGCGCCCGGCTGGAGCTTCGTCTCGATGCCTACAATGTCTTTAACAATTTAAACTTCAACCCGACCAGCATCTCCAACAACATTGCCAACTCGAACTTCGGCCAGGATACAGCTGCTCTGGCTGCCCGTGTCGTCACCGTGGGGGCTCGCTTCAGCTTCTAATTCTCCCGTCGCAACCAGGCGCGTCCCATCTCTGGGGCGCGCTTATTTTTTGCTGTCGATTCTGTCTGAAACCCGGCCAGATCCATAGCGCGTTGGGCCTCTTTATTTTTCATGAAGGTGCTCCATACGAAACCACTGCGCTGGTTCTCAGCCATCAGCATCGTGATTCCCAAATCGATTCCCAGCACGTCGAGGTCATAGTAGTAAGTCAGCGGATTGAATGCATCGACAAACCCGTAGCGTCCCCAGGCATTTGGATAACGTTCTTTTATTGTGCGCAAAACCAGCATGCAGTCACGATAAAGAAACGGCAGGGAACCACCAGCAGCGCAGGGAACGATGCTGCCATCCAGCTTTCCCGTCGGCGGTGGCCCACCCCAAGCCTGATAACCCTCAGCCGAGTCCGACGCGGTAATACCCCACAAATGCTCGCTGTAATCGGGAAATTTATCGCGCAGGGAAAGGCAGAATAATTTGTTCGCCTCCGTCGCCTTGGCTGAGTTCTCAAAATAGTTAGCGTAAGCGTCGCGCTTGTCGCGGAAATCGAACCATGCTTGCGAATATTGGTGAGTGAATAGCGGATCAGGCCCGGAAATATATTCCAACCCATCGAAGCTAACTGTCGGTCGCGTCCATGCGTTCCATGTCTCCGACGGAATCGGATGCACCGGCGCCGCCATGGCCAGCAAATAAATCATCATGAGCTCGCAATAGTGATCCCAGCGATATTTTAGAAATCCGTCCTCGGGATGCCAGCCCATCGATAACGTCCGATCGTCGTTCAGCATCCATGGCCAGTCCACGCGTGCATAAATCTTCGTCGCCAGATGCTGAATTTCCGCATCGGCAAAGTGCTGCCGCGCGGTTAACACTCCGCACAATAGAATCGAGGTGTCGATCGACGAAATCTCGCATTCCCATTTGCGAGCACCCGTGTTCATGTCGACAAAGTGGTAATAGAAACCGTGCACGTGTGGAAGTTTCTGCCATAGGAAACGCAATGTGTCGCGTACCCGTTTGACGATCTCTTCTTTTTTTCTATAGCCGCGCGCTTCCGCAATGCAATGCCCCGACGAGCCGAAACCCGTGGCCGCAATACTGGAAATCACCAGCGTATCGTTGCCATTGAGCAGTGCGCGATCTTTTACCTGGCCTGTCGTTGTACCTGCCTCGTTCCAGATGAAGTCGAATGCCGCCCGCTCTATATTATCCAGCAACGCGTCATCAGAACCGCGGAAAGGAACGCGTGCCGGTTCCCAATATTCTTTTTGCTGTGCAGTCCTGGCTAAGGCAGCAAACGGAGCCGAGAGCAAGCCGAAAGCCGCGGTCCGGAGCACTTCCCGGCGGGTATATCGAAGCCGTTGGGCCATGCGGATAAGACCGGATTAGAGATGAAGCAAGAGTCCCTTCGAAATCATACACAGGAGAAATCTGTCAAAGCGCTGGGCGGCGAAATTTTTGCCTTCCGGCATCACCGCGTACAATAGCTCTTGCAGTTCGTACGGCACTCCAGAAAAAGTCCACCAAAGTTTAGATGTGTTGGGCAGGAAGCCGGACAGATTGTAGATCGTGGAGAAGAGGCCCGCATGACCACCACTCACCATCCTCGGCCGCAAGTTGCCACTGAAATTCCCGCGGTTCCCCTCACCACCGAAGGCTACGGCGTATTGCATCAGATGATGCGCCTGCGCTGGCCTGCGTGGCGAGCTTTGCCCGCCGCCGAGAAATCCACGATCGCGAGGGAAGCGTCCGAGGCACTCGCCGCGATGGAAAAGAACACCGCGGGCCAGTCCGCACTGTTCTCGCTCATCGGCCACAAGGGCGACCTGATGCTTATTCATTTCCGCGAATCTTTCGCCGATCTCAATCAGGCAGAACTACAGTTCGCCAATCTGCGCCTGAGCGATTATCTTGAGCCGACGTCCTCTTATCTTTCCATCATCGAGCTCGGGCTCTACGAATCCACGGTAAAGATTTACAAAGAACTAACCGACCAGGGCATCGAGCCGCATTCCGATCAATGGAAGGCTGAGATTGCGTGCAAGCTCGAGCGCCACAAAGAAGCCATGCGGCCGCGTCTCTATCCCGAAATTCCGCCGCACCGTTATGCCTGCTTCTATCCCATGGATCGACGTCGCGGCGAAGATAAGAACTGGTACAAATTGCCCATCGAAGAGCGCGCTCGCCAAATGAACGATCATGGGCTGATTGGCCGCCGTTACGCCGGAGAAGTCAAACAAATTATCAGCGGCTCGATTGGTTTCGACGACTGGGAGTGGGGCGTCGATCTCTTCGCCGACGATCCGCTGGTTTTCAAGAAACTGATCTACGAGATGCGCTTTGACGAAGTCAGCGCCGTTTACGCGCTTTTTGGTCACTTCTATGTCGGGGTAAGAGTCCAAGCACAAAACCTAGAAAAATTGTTAAACGGTACTCTGTCGTAGAGACCTAGTTTGTTACATCTCTGCCCCGCCGAGACTAGAGTTCACAACGCAACTCCACCACGGAGTCACAGAGTCACGGAGAAGACGTTTTTTCAAGAATTTGTTTGCTCCGGTGTCTCAGTGTCTCCGTGGTAATTGAATTCACAACTGGAGAGACAAATGTCCGTCTTCGGCTTGATCGAATATAAAGATGCCAGCCCCGAAGTCCGCGCCATCTACGACGACATCATGGCGACACGCAAAACCGATTGGATCAACAATTTCTGGAAAGCCATTGCGCACGATCCTGCGACTCTCAAACGCACATGGGAAGACATCAAACAGATCATGGCACCCGGCGCGCTGGACGCCGTTACCAAGGAAATGATTTACGTTGCCGTCAGTGTCACCAACCAATGCCATTACTGCATCGCATCGCACACCGTCTCCGCGCAGAAAAAAGGTATGACCGACGCCATGTTCAAAGAATTGATGGCTGTCGTGGGGATGGCTAACGAAACCAATAAAATGGTGACAGGCTATCAGGTCGAGATCGACAATCAGTACAAGAAATAATAATTGAGAAAACGAGAGGTGATCGTACAGGGCCTATCCTGTACTATTCGGCGGGGCGAATTCGGCAGCGCATCCTCTTATACCGCGTGAAGCTCATCTTCGCCGAGCCGCTCGCCCAAACTTGAACTCGCAAACCTTCATATCGACTCTCCGCCCGCGGAAGCGCACGCCCTCCGCTTCGAGTCGCAAGCGCTGTTCCGGTGCCGAGTCGCCACGCAACTTGATTTCGCCGCCCGCGCCCAGCACGCGCTGCCAGGGCAATCCAAAACCTCGTCGCAAAACAGCCGCAACCTGTCGGGCCGCTCCAGGAAATCCCGCGGCACGCGCGATTGCGCCATACGTCGAGACCTTCCCGCGTGGAATTCTGTGAATCACCTGTTCGATCCGCAGTCGAGCCCTACGCGCTTCGTTGGAATGTTTCTTCGTCCCTCTCATCTTTATCAGAGATTCTGTTATTCAACGCAACAGGCCGGCCCGCAATGCGAGTCGGCCTGCGAAGTCGAAGCATCTCTTCCTGCGACTAAGAACAAAGCACCGGTGAAGAAGAATTCCTACGCGGCCGTGCGGAAAGATTCCAGCGCCTCGTATTCTGAGTCGTACACCTCAAACACCGTGAGCAGCTTGGTAATTTGCATCAGTTCGCCCACGCGCTTGGTGAGACTGGCCAGTTTGACGGTGGCTCCGGCGTTACGAGCCGTAGTGTGCAGCGCTACCAGCGTGCCCAACCCTCCCGAATCCATATAGTTCACTTCGTGCAGGTTGAGCACAATGCGTTTCTGGCCGTCTGCAATCGCTTTCTTCACTTCATCCCGCAACAGAGAAGTCTCTTCCCCAAACACGATGCGTCCGCTACATTCGATCGCGAGAATTCCATCCACTGTTCGCTTCGTCAGTTTCAACTGCATATAACGCTCCTTTGCGGCCCGCCGTAGAGTTGCTGCGCCCCGGCCGGCTTCCGCCCAAAATCTTGAGGCACCAGCCTATCGCGTACCAGAGCCCTTCGCAAGCCCTACCGGCACTCACTTGCGGTATACTACGCCCCCGTTCGGCGCTTTTGGGAATGCTTATGACTCAAAAACTTCAGCTCCGCTGTTCCCGTAATCGCAACTTCTGACGTACTTGGCACAGTTCGCTATTTCGAGCAGACGCTCGGCTTCCAGCAATGGATCTGGGGAGATCCTCCCGTTTATGCCGGTGTCCGCGCCGGTGGTGCTTTGCTCTACGTTACCCATGATCCCGAACTCGCCTCGACCATCCGCGAGCGCCGCCTCACTGCCGACATCTTTCTTTGGGTCAGCGACATCGACAGCGTTTACGCGCACCACCGCGCCGGCCGTGCCGATATTACCGAAGAGTTGATCGAGCGTCCTTGGGGTGTCCGCCAATACGTCGTCCGCGAGCCCAATGGATACTTCCTGAAAATAGCGGAATCGCAGAAAGAACAACGGGAAGAACAAGAGGAGGAGCAAGAGCAACCCGCCACAAAGTAATTTGTTCATCTGCTACCTCAAGGCACTTCTTGGCGCTCCGGGCGATTAGGCTTTTGTTTTGGACCCGGCAACCTGCTCCGTCCATCACGTATAATCATCCTTTCCGCCCATGAGTTACACCGTCCTGGCCCGCAAATACCGTCCTCAGAAATTCTCCGAGGTCATCGGACAAGAGCACGTTACCCGCACTCTCCAAAACGCCATCGAACAGGGCCGCACCGCTCACGGCTACATCTTCAGCGGCCACCGCGGCATTGGCAAAACAACCGTCGCGCGCATTCTCGCCATGGCGCTGAACTGCCGTTCGCAAAACGATCCTGTTCCCGAGCCCTGCGGCGTTTGCGAATCGTGTGTGGAAATTCGCGTCGGCAATGCTGTCGACGTAATTGAAATTGATGCGGCCACTAATCGCGGCATCGACGAAATACGCGAGCTTCGCGAGGCCGCTCGTTACCGTCCCGCGCGCGACCGTTTCAAAATTTACATCCTTGACGAAGCCCATCAGATTACCGACGCGGCCTTCAACGCGCTCCTCAAAACCTTGGAAGAACCGCCCGACCACATCGTTTTCATGCTCGCCACTACGCAGCCTGAGGACATTCCCCAGACCATCCGCTCGCGTTGCCAGCACTTCAGTTTTCGCGCCGTTAAATTCGACGCAATCGTCGCGCAGCTGCGCGAACTGGTCACGCGGGAAAAAATCGAAGCCGACGACGACGCTCTCGCTTTGCTGGCCGAAGCGGGCGACGGCTCGATGCGCGATGCGCTTTCCATTCTCGATCAAGCCATTGCGTCATCGAATGAAAAGATAACCGCCGATTCCGTTCGCAACCTGGTGGGCGCTGCGCCGGCGCACGTTCTCGAACAGGTGATGCAAGCGGTATCGGAAAGCCGAAGCGAAGAGATTCTCCGCCACGTCGACCACTTGATCGGCGAGGGTCACAGTCCGACGCACTTCGCTCGCCAGATGGTTCGCTTTTTGCGCAACGCGGCGGTCGCGAAAATTGCCGGCAAGGACTCGTCGCTGCTGCAAATCTCCAGTGAAGAGCGTGAGCGCGTTGCCCGCGTGGCGGATTTATTTGGCGAAGAAGATCTCACCCGCCATTTGCAAATTATGCTTCGCACCCACGGAGAGCTGGGATATAAGCAGGAGCAGCGTTTCCATCTCGAACTCGGCTTGCTGAAAATGGCGCACGCGCAAAAGCTGTTGCCCATCGAACAGTTGTTGAGCGAGCTAGGCGAGGCTTCCGGTTCGCTCACCGTGGCCGGTGCCCAGAGGCCTGCCGCGCGACCAGCCATTGTCGGCAACGCTTCCACTTTCGGCGCCCCTAGTCCCGAAGCTCGCCGCCTAGAGCCATCTTCCGGCGCGCGTGCAAATTTTGTTTCTCCGTTCGCCGCGGATTCTGCCCGTAAAGGCACCCCCCGGCAGGAAGCCTCATCGGAGTCGGCTACGCCGAATGGTCCGCGTATCGTCGCTGCCGCCAGCGCATCCGAGCCAGTAATCATGGGCTCTGCTGTCGCGACGCTCGATCGTGATCAAGATGCAACTCCCGGTCCGAGTAGTTGGAGAGACGTTGCCAGCCTTGTTTCTACTGAAGCCGGAAAAGCGCCGGTTTCCGAACCGAGTTCGCTAACAGAATCGGAGTCACAACCGATCGAGACAGCGACGGCGGGAGCACCACCGCAGGCGCAAGCTCAAATTGAGCATTTGCAGAACGGAGTATTGCAGGCTCTCACGGACGGGAACCAGCGCATTCTAGTTTCCATGCTTTCCGCCGGCGAGTGGAATGTCCAAGGGAACGAACTAGTCATCAAGGTCGCGGAATCGCAAACCGTAGTTGATATGTCGCTCAGTTCCGACGCGAAGCGTTTGGCGATTGCCTCCGCCAGCGGAGTTCTGGGCCGCCCGGTGAAACTGAGAGTTGTACCCAGTGCTTCCGTAACTCCGCAGGAGAACAAGCGCAACGGCTCTTCAGCAGCGGGCGCAAGCGGTCGCGGACGCGCAGAGCAAGATCCAATTGTCCGCCGCATGCAGGAAAAATTCGGCGCGCAAGTCCGCACCGTGATTGATTACAAAGAGAAACGCTAGCCAAGCTGTTTCCGGCGTCGGGCTCTCGGCTTCCGAGGGCAAGTACTCCGAAAGCCGGACAGCGGAAGCCGAAAACCGAGGTTCTAATGGGTGGATTCAACCTGCAAGACCTGATGTCAAAAGCGAGATCGCAGTACGATGCACTGCAGAAGAAGATGCAGGAGACCGTGGTGGAAGCCACGTCTGGCGGAGGAACCGTCACAGCAAAAATGGATGGCCGCAAGCAGTTATTGAATCTGCGCATCGATCCGGAGGCCGTAAAATCCGGCGACGTCGAAATGCTGCAGGATCTGGTTCTAGCCGCGGTCAACGAAGCGGCGCGCAAAATCGACGCGCAGATGCAATCCACAGTTGGCGGCATGCTGGGCGGTCTCGGCATCCCCGGACTCTGAAGAATTGGGTAATTGTGTGATTTGGTAATTGCGGAATTGGTGTGGTCGATTCGGCCAGCCGCCGCCACAATTTTCGCGGCGGATTTTCAGTAACCCATTACCCGATTACAAAATTACAAAATAATTTTCTCATGTCAAAATTTGCTGAACCAATGTCGCGTTTGATTGACGAACTGAAAAAGCTTCCTGGCGTGGGCGCCAAAAGCGCACAGCGCCTGGCGTTTTACATTTTGCGCGCGAGCGACGAGGATGCCGAAGCGCTGGCCACGGCCGTGCGCGACGTAAAAGCCAATCTTCGTCTCTGCTCCGTGTGCAACAACATCACCGACGTGGATCCGTGTGCCTATTGCACCAGCGCAACCCGCAACCAGCGCCTGGTTTGCGTTGTCGAAGAACCGACCAACATTGCCGCCATTGAAAAGACCAAGCATTTCAACGGCGTTTTTCACGTGCTGCATGGAGCTATCTCTCCGCTGCATGGAATCGGACCTGAGCAGTTGCGCATCTCGAACCTCATCACTCGCGTCGACGCGGGCAATGTGGATGAAGTCATTGTTGCAACCAATCCGACCGTCGAAGGTGAGGCCACGGCGACTTATCTCTCGCAGCAGTTGAAGCGGACAGGAGTGAAAGTTACGCGCATTGCCATGGGCATTCCTGTGGGCAGCGACATTGAATATACCGACGAAATCACCATGTTGAAAGCGATGGAGGGCCGCCGAGATATGTGAGCGAAGAATCTGTCAGGAACAACTTGGAATTTCCGGTTCGAGAAAAACATTCACCTCTTGTTCGGTTGCCGTCAGGCCTTCGGGGAGCGTTCCCCGGTTATACTCGGCCATGCGGTTCTTCCACTTAAGAAATTCGGTGATGCTTTGCGGCTCAATACGCACTTCCACGCGGCGCAGGCTGGCGAGCAGCAAATTCATTTCATAGCGGAGCCCTGCGGCGGTTCGCAGATCCTTTGCCGAGGCCTGCACGACTTCAACTCTTCCCCCGCGCAATTCCAGCAATCCCCAACCTACGGGCAATTCTTCGATCTTCACTAATGCCGGAGGCGTCAGATAAAAGCGTTCACAGCCCACGCCTTGTTGTGGCTTCTGCCGAAAAGGCTTGGCGCGATCGGCGAGAAAATCCGCGCGGGTAATCTTGCACTCGACCAGTACGGAATGGTTGGCGCGCTTCCAGCCAATCGCATCGGGCATTTCACCGCTCACGCAGGCTTGTTCGGAGAGCACTACTCCGCAGCGATAGGATCGCAGCCAGCGGACGGCGCGTTCCACCAGTTGGGCGTGTGTCATGGTTCGGCTTCCACAGGCGACATCAGGACGAAACATTTTCGTCGGAAGCGTCGCTATGCGAAAGTGTCTGGAAAGCTTCCCCGGTCCAAGAAGCTCGGGCGGAATCACTATTTTCGGATTACGATGCGATACTTCGTGGCTGAGTTATGGTTCGACTGGCCGGAGCCGTCTTCATCTTCGTTGCTTTTACTACAATCGGCCGATCCAGCACGGTTTCCAGCAAATATCTTTCGGCGGCGACGGCCCGCGCAGTGGAGCTATCTACCGCGAAGCCTTCGGCCGCAATGACTAATGCTTCGTTCGGCGCTAACTTCGCAGGCTTCCGCAGGAACCCGTTCGTTCTATGTTCTCGATTATTGAACTGCCGATTGGCATTTTCGATCTTTAAGCGGCGAATTTTGCCGTCGTGCGCGGCATCCATGGCATTGGCCAATCTGAGGATGGCGGATAACTGAATCGTCAGTTTCTGCTCCTGGGGTAGCAGGTCGCGCAGTGCTTTGTGAGTGCGGGCGGGCAGTGCGCCGCAATGGAAACGCGCCACCAGAGCCGCGCGCGATATATTTTCGGCATTCCATCCCAAGGGAATTGCGTGGGCCTTGATCAGTTCCAGCGATTCTTTGTGATGTCCTTTGTTGCCTTTTGATTTGCCAACGTCGTGCAGCAGGGCGGCCAGATACAGGCTGTCACGCGCTGAATCGTGGTTCGAATCGGCATTTCGCAACGCAACATGGCTTCCACGCACCCGTTCTTTGCGGTGCGAATTCAGCAAGGCTGCGGAGTCGAGGCAATCGTAGAGTTGCAGTGATAGGCGAGCTACTCGCTCGGAGTGCGGGAAGTCGGGATCGAGCGCTTTGGCCCATAACTGCATGCGACGCGTGGCGATCTGGTGAATCTGTTTGCCTTGGGGTAGTGCAGCACGCCAGACATTCCAGAGGGAATCTGGACCGAGTGTGCACTTCCGATATTCCTCGATGCGCTTCGTGCGCTCTTCGGTGATGCGCGCATGCCAGGTTTTGCGCGAGGCTTCGGTGGGGAAGACGTGGCAGGAAATCGCGGTCGCCAACAGTACATCGAGATCGTGCACTTCGCCCAGCAAATCCTGCATGTGCTTCAGGTCATTGCTCCAAGCCTTGTGTTCGTCGGGAAGAAAATTTTCCACGGTATAGCGAAAGCGCTTGATGCCGATGCGCAATGTATGAAAGGCGACTTGAGAGCGATTGCGCAGCGCACGGGTGTGAAGTTCGCGCGCGGCGGTCCAGCGCTCCAGGGCCAGATGCTTAAAAATAACGCTGCCGGGACGAATACGGCCGGCACGCAAGGGCAATGACTTACCCCACTGGCGCCATTGCTTGCGGTCGAATTCGTCGAGAGCTGCGCGGGCTTCTCGTTTCTGTTCGGCTTCGCGGGATCTTAGAATTTCTTGCAGCGCATGGGCAGGGTCCTGGTGGTCGTTTACAACGGGGTCGGTCGAGGGATCGGCGGTCGCCGAGTCGCCCGGGGGATTGGCCGATTTCGTTTCGCCGGGCGGTTCGCTACCACAGGCCCCTTTTACCTCTAGCTTTTGGATCCATTCCATCATGATTTGCACGTCGCGCAGCGCGCCCAGGCGCTGGAAGAGTCGCTTGCCAGCCTTTTTCATCGTCTTCCAATTGCGATCGGGATCCAGGGCGATCATGCCGTCTGCCATGGAGCGGCACCGGCGCAGGGCCACGCGCAGATCGTGGACGGGATCGGCGCTGAAATCGGTGGAAACGTGTTCGCACTCTTCGAGCACGCGCTCCATCCAGTAGCGCAGGCCTGAGGTTTTAGAGTTCGCGATGGTAGTCGACATTCCCGCGAATATTTTACTCGGAATGCGCGTCAAGGTTTTTCCCCGGTGCTCTTGCGTAGGATCGAAACTCTGCTCTGGCCTGCGGTTCCAATAGGTTAGAGGGAAAACCGAGAGATCGGAGTTAGTTCTTGAGTTTGGCAGGGGATTTCGCCGTGTCTAAACGCCGCAGAGGAGAGGTGAAAGCCGAACCGCTCGCGTCGAATCACATTGCGCGGTATTGCTGACTTGTGAGGGGCAGTACCAAAGAAGTAAAATTCTCGGGCGACGTTGAAGGACCTTTCGGAAGACAGCAATCCGGGTGGCCTTCTACGTAAGCATTACGGGAACGGCAGGGCCCAGTTTGTTCGGATTTCGTAACAGGTGAGATTGTAAAGACGAATGAATCAATGATATGGCACGCTTGTTTGATGAACTACAGTACCGGAAGAAGGCTATATTTTCCCCCTACAGCGACCGAACTGACTTCCGAGCAAGCCAGGAACCATTTAGACAAACTTAGCAATTGCAGCGATCGGGAAGTTGCAGATTTCCTGCAGTCGATCCGCCAGGAGCAGCAAAAGCGCAGCGAGAAACACGCTCCGAACTGGGATGCGGATGAACCTTGGGAGCGGTCAGCCTAAGCGATGCTAAAGATTGGTTGGAAAAACTGTCCCTTTTGCGGGGATAAGGAAGTATATCGTTCGCGCAGCGAGCCGCTGATGTGGCTTGAGCGATCGTGCGGATTTTTTCTGCTTCAACTGGTGCGGTGCCACGAGTGCGAGGAGCGCCACTACCGTCCAATTTTTTTCCCCGCGCCGGAATATCCTCACCCTATCCGCGGAGAGAAGCGCGGACCGGGGCGTGCGGACGAGGACGAAAAAAAGAAGCGGTCGGCCTAGGTCGCAGGAGTTGAGCCTTCTGACAGTGGGACTGCGCACATTTCCGTACCTGCATTCGTGGCGTTTTAAGTTCAGGCCGCGTGTTCTTTCATATTCCTGCTCGCTCGGTCTGCCTTGATGTTCTCGTTTTCTTTCTCTCCGGTTTCTCCCTTGTTATCCTGTTGCTGATTGCCACGCAGGTCTGAGTTTGTCTCGGCAGCAGCGACTTTGGGGGCGTCGAGCTTTGCTCGGGCGGCGTCTTTCTCTGTTTGTTGTGAATCCTGCGTCTGTGACGAATCGTTCTCGTTTACTTCCTTGCTTCTTCCGGAGCGGGCTACGGCGGCGGACTTCTCGGAATATTCTTTTTCTCCAGACTTGGGAATTTTGGCCTTGGCATCGCGGTCGGCAGCTTTAACAGCCGAGGTAAGCAAATGATCGATTCGCACTCGCGCAGCTCGCCATCTTACATTGCTTGCATTTCCCGCTTGCTCCAAGTAGGGCGCGAGATCCTGCTCGGTTGCCAAACCTTTACCTTTTACGAATTGTAGAAGAGCTGCGGTCTGGGTCTCCAGGGCCTCGAGGGCGGAAAACAATTCGTGAAGTATTTCCTGGGCAATAGTCTTATCCACATTCCACCTCCGTTACTCTGATGCAAAAAGCGAGTCAGGAGTTCGGGACGATCTCTGAAAGCCTGAATTTCTCGCGCAATCTACGTTGGCTGCCGGGCCGACAGGGCTTGGCAAGCCGAAACAAGGCTAGGAAATGGGCGGCGTCCAACACGACTACGGACTTGAATTCGCGCCTCCCATGGGCATTACCTCCGTAACGTTTGCGGGCTTACCATTTCGCTTTAACCTTGAGTTTCAAAGCTGCGTCGAGGAGTTCGATATCTCGGTCCCAAACACATCGCAAAGTGCGCGCGCCGCGTCGGCACGAGCGTTCGTTCACAGCCTTAACATCCTCATCAAGTACGCGCGGATGTACGGCTATGAACACAAGCGTACCGAAGCACAGTTCGAAACCACTTGGAATGAGTTGCAGCAAGGCCTGCCCACCACGGGAGATGCGGGATTTTTACTGGGTGTTTCCGACAACAAGTTGTTGCTGGATGGCATACCGCTGGAGACGGGAAATGCGGAGCGGAGTTTTGCGACGCTATTGACGACGGCCGGGTTGGCAAGTTTGCATTTCTCCAAAGACGTGACGGAAGAAGACTTTGTTCGGCTGGTGCGCGCGTTTACCTTGGGCGGATCGAAGGCGCAGGATGTTTCCCGGCAGATCAAGGAAGCGCTAGGTGCGAACAAACCGGGCAGCACGATTCGAATCAATGAAGTGAAGTTCGTGGCGGCGGATCCGTTGACGGGGGATGTGAGCATCGCGGCGCAAATCGCAGCGCAAACTTTAGGACCAGAGTTCAAGCAGTGGCTGAATGATCCCCAGAAGCTGTTGCAGTTGATTGCCGCAGCGGAAGGCGCGAACGTCGGCGGGGGACAAACCGGGGCCGATGGAGTTCCGATGGTTCCGCTTGGCAGCGTGCCGAACTTGCCGCAAGGAACCGGCAAGGGACGGTGGGTTGCGGATGATGCCGCAGGGGGAGCCGCAAGCGGCGCGGCGACCGGGGCAGCGCCGGCATGGACCGGCGGAATGGTTCCGCTGCAAGAACACGAAGTAGTGCAGGCGATCCGGCTGTTGACGCGTTTTGGGCAAGTGCAAGTGGATCCGAACGTTAAAGAAGAAGATCTGCAGAAGGAACTGACGGAGACCGACCCAAATACGCGGTTGAACCTGCAGCAGTTGTTGGGAAGCCTGGCGGCGAAGGTTTCTTCCTCGGAGGAAGAAGACACGCCACTGCTGATGAAGGCAGCGGAGCACATGGCGATTCGCTTCGCGCTGGAACGCTATTCAAAGGGCGAGGTCAAAGTTAACGCGGTGCACCAGATGATGGAGCACATGAGCCGACAGATGGACTCGCTGCGCCAGATTCTGAAGCTGCAGGAAGAAAAGATGAGCAAGGCCGGGATTCTGGTGGAGTCGCACGCCGACATCCTGGACCGGATGTTCTGGGCGGAAGTGCCGGAGTCGGGCAAGAAAAGCGTTCTGCTTTCGCATGAAGCGCCGTGCGTGCCTCCGCGGAATTTGCGGCAGTTCGTGGAAGTGCTGCTGGACCGTGACGACAAGCAGGGCGCGTCGGAAATTCTGAATAATTATTCGAATTGCCTCGGCGCTAAGGAAGCAGAAGCGCGGCGAAGAACGGCGATTGGATTAAGCCAATTGGCGGATTTGTATACGCGGCTGGGTGGAGAGCCGATGGGCCAGGCCATCCGAAAACTTTCGGAGCATCTGATCCAAGAGAAAGACGCGGAGTTGTTGAGCCTGTTCAGCGCGGCGTTTGTGCGGCTGAGCCAGGAAGCCAGTTCGGCGAAGAATTATGGCGCGGTGAATGAAGTGTGCGCGGGGATGGAAATGATCAGCATGGAACGTCCAGTGCTGATGGCCGATTTGCGACCGCGGGTGGGCGTGGAGAATCGGCTGCCTGAGTTCATTGAGGAAGCGATTCACCTGGAGCCGATTCCGGCGGACATGTTATCGGTGTTGCGGCGCACGAGCCAGTCGGGTGCGGAACATTTGGCGGACCGGTTTTTCCGTTGCATGCGGCGCGACGAATGCGATCGTATGATTGAACTGGTAAAGGAGTTGGGATCCCCTATATTGCTGCAGTTGCGGGAAATTATGCGTACCGGGCAGCCCAGACAGGCTTCGGGAGCGGTGGGATTAGTGAGCCGTCTGGATGTCGGAACCTTGCTTGAGTTACTGCCCACGCGGCTGCCGGAGTGGAACCGATTTTATCACGACATTGTAGTGCGTCAGATTGCATACGGGGCGGCGGCGGATCGCGGGCGCACGTTGCTGGAACTGGCGGAGATACTCGATCCGCTGGTGCTGCCGGAGGCGGTCGACGAAATTGGCATGAGCGGTGACATGACCGCGAGTCATCCGCTGATTGCGATGGCGCGGCCGGGCGAAACGGCTTCGCGTTCACCTTTTATACAGCTTAAGGCAATCGAATCGTTGGGTCGGCTGAAAGATGCGGAGGCGGTGGCAACCCTGCGGGAAATTTTAGAGAGCAAGAAAACTTTCGGATTTGTGCATCACCGGGAGTTGAGAATTGCGGCAGCGCAGTCTCTGGCGAAAACGGATCCGCGCTACAGTTCGCAAGTGATGTCAGATAGCGGACTGGAACCGGCGGAACTAGCGATCGCGCCGCTGGATACGGCGCCCGCCTGCCCGTGGGTGCGGCAACGGCGTTATGAGCGGATGGTGCTGGCGCGGACGGTTTATGGGATGTTGGGCAGTTTGTGGGGCAAGTCGAGGATTCAGATTCGCGAGCTCAGCTTGGGCGGCGGCATGGGAACAAAAGAAGATAACCTGCGCATCGGCAGCGAAGCAGATCTCGAAATTTCAGTGGGCATGCGGTCAAAGATTCGCGCACACGTCCTGTTGCGGCGCGCAAGGGTAAACGAAGTGGGATTTGAGATTGTGAGCACGGATCTGGAGAGCCGGTACCGGCTGCGCCGGTTGCTGGTGGATGCGCTGAATCATGCTCCTCAGAACAAGGATCAACAGTGGAGTGGGGAGCGGAAGATCTAACGGAGCTGCGCTCCGCGGACAGCCGGGGACGGCTGTCCCCTCATGAAGCCGAAGAGAAAAGGTAAAGCCTCTGCTTCCGCAGAGGCTTTCGCGTCTGGATCAACTTCGCTTACTTAACTTTGGCGAAGATGATGACCAGCGTGTAGAGAGCCAGGGATTCGATCAGGGCCAGGCCTAGAATCAGAGCCAGCTGAATTCCTGGGCGGGCTGCGGGATTGCGAGCCAGCCCTTCTGCGGCAGCGGCGGTTGCTTTGCCTTGGGCCAGAGCGCAGATGCCGGAGGCGAAGGCCATGGAAAAGCCAGCGGAGATCGCGACCCAGTTGACTTCACTCGGAGTTCCGCCCTGCGCAAAGGCCGGGACGGCGAACGAAAGTACAGATAGTGCCATGAACAATTTGCTCAGTAGCCGCATTGTGTTTCTCCTAAGATGAATTGCCGCCAGTGGGTGGTTGACGCCATACCTTGCAGACGCCCTCACGCTGAACAGCGCAGTTGCTAGTTCCCAGTTATCAGTTCCCAGTTTTCGCAGCGAATTGCTTCCCCCAAACTGGCAATGGACATCTGGCAGCTGGCAACTACCCTCACCGACGACTCATTTCTCAGTGCTCATCTTTCTCAGTGTTCATCCGAGACCGCGCCCTGCAAGTAAACGGTGGTCAGAAGGACAAAAATATAAGTCTGCAATAGCGACACGCCGACGTGCAGTCCCAAGAAAATAATCGGCACGCCGAGCGGCACGAGCGAAAAGAAAACCAGCGTGACCATGTCGCCGGCGAACATGTTCGCGAAGAGGCGAATTGTCAGGGAGAGCACGCGGGCCAAATGGCTGATCAGTTCGATCGGAATCATCAGCGGAGCTAAGGCTGGCATGGGGCCGGCAAAGTGCTTCAAATAAGCGAAGCCGGCATGCTTGAATCCTTGATATTGGTAATACACGAAGGCGCAGAGAGCGCACCCCAGCGGCACGATCGGTACGGCGGTAGGCGACTCGAAGCCGGGAATCACGCCGATAAGGTTGCAGAACAGAATAAAGAAAGCAAGCGTTGCCAGGAATGCGGTGTAGCCTTCGCTGTGATGACCGATGATTTCGTTGCTCTGGTTCTGAATGAGCCCTTCCACAACTTCGAAAAAATGCTGAGTTCCGCCTGGATTTTCGACCGATAGACGCGCGCGAACGAGGAAAAACAAGATCAAGAGAAACAAAAAGACGAGCACTTCCATGGCGAAGGAGTTGGTGATGGGCGCCACGGGATATTTTGGAGTGATAGAAAGCGCGCGAAGAAGCGCGTCGACGGGGCCGCCGAACAAGTGGTTGAGGATTTTTGTGAACCAAAGTTGTTCAGGCATAAAGACGCTTTTGATTATTGCTTCGAGCTCGTAGCTTTCCACTTAGAACCGAGGAATCTCTGCATTCCGCGATCTCGTTCCTCGGTCTACATTCCGCGGACCAGGGCTGCGTAAACTTCATACACCGCTTCGCAGGCTATAGCAGCGACGGGCAAAAATAAGCCCGCAAGAAGCCCATTCAGGCTCGCGGGTGAAACAGTCAATATAACATAGGCGGCGGCGGCCATCAAAACATAACGCAGCACGAAGCGGAAGACGATTCCATCGCTGGATTGTTTAGTCGGCGAGCCGGCGGCGCGATCGACGAAACCGCTAATGACGCGCTTCAGCCAGTAGAAGTTAATGTAGGCGATGAGGCAGCCGATGGCGAGGCCGATGGCTGAGCGGATGCCAAATTTCCACGCTGTGACGGCGACTAGCGGAGCGGCGAGAACGACCATGAAACGGCGAATGCGGTTGAGGGCTCCGGAGTAAAAGCGCTCAGCGATCGGGTTTTCGGGGATGGGATCGGTCTGGGGGTGATCGAGCATTAAGAGTTGGCAACCCCAAACATGGTACGCGCGAGTCTCACTTGGTGTCGCGGAGCACGGTGCGGATCAGTTCGATAAAACCGGCGGCAATGCCGAGAAGAATTCCAACCAGGTAAACCCAAGTGGTGTGCAGCCAGCGGTCGAGCGCCGAGCCGAGGAGCCAACCGACAACCACAGCGGCAGGAAAAACAAAGGCCAGTTGGCTATAGCGGGCGAGTTGGAGCCATGGACTTTTGTTCGGGTCGGGAGGACGGTCGTCGGGGGTGGGCGGCATGGTTCGGCTTGGTCGCGCATTGATTCTACGCTATGACGTAGTGTGAACGCCCGTTGAAGGGCGCGGTGATGATGAGGTGCTAGGGATCCTTCGACTGACTGCGAGGTTGCTTCGCTTTGCAAAGCAACCTCTTCGCTCTGGATGACACAGAGGCGAATTGGTAATGGGTCAGTGGGTCAGCTTGGCTATGCTGGGATTCTGTGCTATGCCCAGGGCCCAGTTTACGAGTTCGATGAAACGGTTGGGGAGGATGCCGATATAGATTGTGGCTGCGGCCGACAGAGTCAGGGCGGCACGCATGGTTAGGCTGAGCGGAAGCTTTTCTTCGCCTTTTTCTACCTGGCCCATGAACATGGCGTTGGCGATCTTCAAATAATAGTAGAGGCCGAAGACCGAGTAGAGCACGCCAAGCGACGCAAGCGCATAGTGGCCGGTTTCAATTAGGCTCAGGAAGATGAAATATTTTCCCCAGAATCCGGCGAGAGGCGGAATGCCCGCCAGCGAGAGCATGAACACCAGCATCAGGACGGCTTCGACCGGAGCGCGGGAGTAGAGGCCGTTGAGGTCGTCGAGTTCGTCGCCGACCACGTTGCGGTGACGGAGCGAGGCAATGACGGCGAAGGCGCCGAGATTCATGAAAGTGTAGACGAGCAGGTAGATGAGAATGCCTTTGATGCCATCGGGGCTGAGTTGCGTGGCGGTTCCGGCGATCAAGCCAAGCAGCATGTAGCCGACATGGGCGATGGAGGAATAGGCGAGGAGTCGTTTGGTATTGGTTTGGGTGAGCGCGGCGAAGTTGGCGCCGGTCATGGTAGCGATGGAGACGAAGACGAGAAGCGGTACCCAGATCGCTCGCATCGGCATGAGGGCGATGAGCAGGATGCGGAGCAGCATGGCCCATCCTGCTGCTTTGACGGCGACGGACATGAATCCGGTAATGCTGGTGGGCGCGCCTTCATAGGCATCGGGAGCCCACTGATGGAACGGGACTGCGGCGATTTTGAAGAGCAGTCCGGTTATCGTGGTAAGCAGCGCAACCACGGCGACTGGCTTGTATTCGCTGTGCAGGATGCTCCGTGTTAGCACCTGATTGATGACGGCGAGATTTGTGCTGCCGGTGAGGCCGTAAAGCAACGAGAGGCCATAGGCGAAAATTCCGGAGGAGAACGCGCCGAGCAAAAGATATTTCAGCGCAGCTTCGTTGGAGCGGCGGTCACGGCGGAGGAATCCGACTAATACGTAAGTGGAAATGGCCATCAGTTCGAGCCCGATGAAAATCAGGACGATGTCGAAACCGGCGGCCATGCACATCATGCCGGCGACGGAGAGCAGCATGAGGGCGTAGTATTCGCCATGATTTTCGTGTTCGGTTTCGAGATAACGAACCGACATGAGGATGGCGATGGCAGTAGCGGCGAGAAACAAGTACCAGAAGTAGAGAGCGAAGCGGTCGACCAGCATGGTGCGCATCAGGCCGAAGGAGCCGGGCGAGGCCGCCATCCAGAGTTGAATTTTGAAGACGCCGGCGGCGGAAAACAGCACGCCGATCATGGCGCAGACGGCGTTCACCCACTTCATCTCGCGGGGAAGCATGAGGTCGATCAACAGGATGCCGAGCGCGAAGAGCGTCAGCAGCGTGATCGGCAGCGCGAGAAGGTAGTCGGTCCAGACCACTATTTCGTCCCCTTCATCTTCATTTTGGCGGATGCGTCCGGAGCTGGCGAAGTTGTGGTGTACGTCATGTTGGTGGGTGGGGCGACCTCGGCCGGCTGGGCGGCCGCACTTGCGTTCACCGTCGGGCCGGGTTGCGGATAATCAGGACGCGCCAGCGCCATTGTGTGATTCACCGGCTGTTCGAGAATCTGGAAAAACGGCTTCGGATACAAGCCGATCCAAAACGCCATGATCAGCAGCGGGACAAAAGTTGCCACTTCGCGCGGAGTGAGATCGTGCAGCTTTTCATTCTTGGGATTGGTGACGGTTCCGAAGAAAACTCGCTGGTAGAGCCAGAGTAAATAAGCGGCAGCGAGCACGACTCCTGGCACGGCCCACGCGCCCCACTTCCAGTTCTCCATGAATGTTCCTTGCAGAATCGTAAACTCGCCGACGAAGCCGTTGAGCAATGGCAGACCCATCGACGAGAGGAACATGATCATGGTGATCGTCGCATAGACGGGCATGACATTGGAGATACCGCCGTATTCGGCGATCTCGCGGGTATGGCGGCGTTCGTAGAGAATTCCAACAATCAAGAACAGCGCGCCGGTGGAGATGCCGTGATTGATCTGTTGCAGCACGGAGCCGCTGAGGCCGAGGGGCGTGAGCGCGAAAATTCCCAGCGTGCAGAAGCCCAAATGGCTGACGGAAGAGTAGGCCACCAGCTTCTTCATGTCTTTCTGCATGAGCGAGACCAACGCGCCGTAGATGATGCCGATGATGGAGAGAAAAATCATCCAGCCGCGGACCGTCATGTGCATAAATGTCGCGGGATTCGACAGAACGTTAGGAAAGAAGGGAAGCGAGAAGCGGATGAATCCGTAGGTTCCCATTTTTAGCAGGACGCCGGCCAGGATCACGGAGCCCGCCGTGGGGGCTTCCACGTGGGCGTCGGGCAGCCAGGTGTGGAAAGGGAACATTGGCACTTTAATCGCGAAAGCGAAGAAGAAACTTAGGAACAGCAAGGTCGCGACGTGCGGGCCGTAATCGGAATAAATGCGCGGTGCCGTTTCATAGAGTGCTTGTAGACTAAACGTGTAAACGTTGGTCACGTGTTGATGATGGAAGTAGAGAAACAGAATGCCCAGCAGCATCAGCACTGAGCCGGCGAGAGTGTAGAGGAAGAATTTAATGGCAGCGTAGAGTTTGCGCGGGCCTCCCCAGATGCCGATCAGGAGGTACATGGGCACGAGCATGGCTTCCCAGAAGACGAAGAAAAGAAAGAAATCCAGCGCCATGAAGACGCCAAGCATGCCGGTCTGAAGAACTAGAAACCAGATGTAGTATTCCTTGACGCGATTTTCGATGGCGGTCCAGGAGGAAAGGATGGAGATCCATCCGAGCAGCGTGGTGAGCATGATCAGCAGGAAAGAAATGCCGTCGATGCCCAGCATGTAGCCCGCTCCGATCGACGGAATCCAGTTGCCGGGTGCGCCTTCTATGAATTTGAAGCCAGGTTCGAAGCGCTGCTCCCAGAACATGGGGACAAGCGGAATCGATACCACGAGCCCAGCCAGCGCGAAAAAGTTCGCGATCCAGCGGATGGCGTTTTTGTTCTCCTTTGGGACGAACAGGAGAATGAACGCGCCCAGAAGCGGCGTGAAGAGGATGATCGAGAGTATGTGGTTAGACATTGTATTTGCTTCTAGTTTCTTGCCATGAGTTGTGAGCGATGAGTTGCGAGCAAACTTGACTCTAATGGCTCGGGACTCGTAGCTCCTCGCTCGCAACTCGTTGCTCAAATCTCAGTGATATACGTAATAGAACGCGAAACCTACTAAGCCCGCGGTCATCACCAGGGCATACCATTGCACCAAGCCCCATTCGAACAGGCGTGCCGGATAACTGAGCATGCGCGCCAGAATTGCGGGACCGTTGACGCCGATGCCGTCGATGATCCATTTGTCCCACCAACTGGAGAGCGTAGCGGTTCCCCTCGTGATCGAACCTGCGGCGTTTACTGTTCCGTCGATGATGTGCGTGTCAAACCACGAGCTGGCCTCGCCAGCGCCCAACACTCCCAAACGGACATCGCCTAACTTGCGCCGCCCCGTGAAGACGTAGTCGTAGCCCTCGTCGACGTAATACTTGTTCAGCAGCGTGTTGTAGACAGGCGCTGAGGCCGCGGCGATGGGTTCGGTGTATCCCTTGTCCGCGTTTTTGTAGGCGCTGCTGGCCATGAGATATCCAGCGCCAGCCGCGGCGACGGACAAGAACATCAGCAAATATTCCGTCGAACTTGTGTGCTCTTCTTCCTTTTCTCCGGCGGCAAGTTGTCCGGCTTTGCCTTCTTCCGAAAACACTCGAGCCTCGCCTCGGGCGAATACCGGGTCAAGAAATCTGGCGAAACGATCGGAGCCGCCCAGGCTGTGCGGCCAACCGAGGAATCCAGCGAACAGCGAACATACGGCCAGGATGACGAGCGGCATGGTCATCGACATGGGCGACTCGTGGATGTGGTGTTCGACGTCATGGCTCATGCGCGGACGGCCGCTGAAGGTGAGATAGATCAGACGGAACATGTAGAAGGCAGTCATCAGCGCCGTGATATAGCCAATGAACCAGAGCACGCGATAGGCGCCGCCCTCGGAAGTCCAGGTCTGCCAGAGAATTTCATCTTTGGAGAAAAATCCGGCGAAGGGAGGGATGCCCGTGATCGCCAGCGTGGCGATGAACATCGTCAAATAAGTGGTGGGGATGCGTTTGCGAAGATCGCCCATGTTGCGCATGTTTTGTTCGCCCGACATCGCATGAATCACAGAGCCCGCGCCGAGGAAGAGCAGGGCTTTGAAGAAGGCGTGGGTGAAGACGTGGAAGACGGCGGCGGAAAATGCGCCAACACCAAGCGCCAGGAACATGTAGCCGAGTTGCGAGACAGTGGAGTAAGCGAGGACGCGCTTGATGTCGTTCTGCACCAGACCGATCGAGGCGGCGAAGATGGCGGTGAGCGCGCCGACGATGGCGACGGTTTTCATCGATGTGGGCGCTAACACGAACAAGGCATTCGAGCGCGCGACCATGTAAACCCCGGCGGTGACCATGGTGGCTGCGTGAATGAGTGCGGAGACAGGCGTCGGGCCCTCCATCGCGTCGGGCAGCCAGACATAAAGCGGAAGCTGGGCGGACTTGCCGCAGGCTCCGACAAAAAGCAGAAGAGTGGCGGCGGTGACGATGGGATCGCCGATTTGAAATTGGCCACTGCGGGCTAGATGATTCACGTCCACGTAGCGCAGCGATCCGAAATACCAGGCGATAAAAAACATACCGAGGATGAATCCGGCGTCGCCGATGCGGTTGACGATGAAAGCTTTGTTGGCGGCATCGCTAGCGGACTTGCGATGAAAATAAAAACCTATGAGCAAATACGAACACAGGCCTACGCCTTCCCAGCCAACGAACATGAGCACGTAGTTGTTGGCGAGAATCAGCGTCAGCATGGAGAACATGAAGAGGTTGAGGTATCCGAAGAAACGGTAGTAGCCGCCTTCATGGGCCATGTAGCCGGTGGAGTAAATGTGGATCAGCATGCCGACGCCGGTGACGAAGAGCAGCCAGATGCTGGAGAGCGGGTCGAGAAGGAATCCGGCGTCGGCCTGGAAGGAAGCCTGGGTGCCGTTGTGCGTGACGTAGTTGAGATGGCCGGTGTCGGTGCCGAGCCAGGTGTATAAAACTTTTTCGTAGGGCTGATGGTTGTGCGCGGCAGCCCAGTTTGTGTATTGCAGGACTGCGCCGCAGGATAGTAGGAATGCGAGAACGACGGAGCCGACACACACGGCGCTCACCGTGGGCTTCTCCAGCTTGCGGCCGAAGAAGAACATGAGCGCCGCGCCGATGGCGGGCAAGAGCGGGATGAGATAGATGTGAGTTAGAAATAGCATTCAGCACTCAGCATTCAGCACTCAGCTATTCAGCTGAGCCCTTAGCACTTGGCAATTAGCATTTAGCCCTTCCGGACCTTGCCGATGGCGGCAGGGTCCTCGCATGGCTAAAGGCTAAATGCTAATTGCTAACGGCTGCTTTCCTACCACTTCAACAAATTCACTTCGTCTACGTTGACCGTCTCTTTATTACGGAAGAAGGCGATCAGGATGCCGAGGCCGACCGCAGCCTCGGCAGCGGCGTCGGTGATTACGAAAATTGCGAAGACCTGGCCGTGCAGGGCAGTCGGACCATGAATTCCCTGCCAGTAACGCGAGAAGGCGACCAGGTTCAGGTTGACGGCATTCAGGATTAATTCGATCGACATCAGGACGATGACCACGTTGCGGCGAGTAAGCACGCCGATTACACCTAACAGGAACAGGGCCGCGCCCAGCACCAGGTAGTGAAGCGTCGTGATGTGAAGCATAGCGTCCATATCAGCTTCTAGCTTCTAGCTACGAGTTGTGAGTTACGAGCAAACTCATAGCCACGGCTCTCTTCAAATTCTTTTCTTAGCCATCACCACCGCTCCGATAATCGCTACCAGCAACAGCAGCGATGCGATTTCGAAGGAAAACATGTACTGCCCGGTGCTGCGATCGAACAACAGGGCTGCAATTTGCTGTGTATTTTGCGTTTCGCCGTACGTCATGCGGCCTTCGGGAAACAACATCTTCCCTCTTGTGGTTGTGGTGTAGACAGCGATGAACAGGCCGCCCAATGCAACTGCAGCTACAGTTCCGAGCAGCCATTGCTTGTTGAACTGCCGCTCTTTTTCGGCGCGCTCCAAGGAGATCAGCATGATGACGAATAAAAATAAGACCATGATGCCGCCGGCGTAGAGGATGATCTGCACGCCGGCCACGAACGGAGCGTAGAGCATGAGGTAGAGGCCGGCCTGGGCGAGCAATGTCGTGATCAGCGCCATGGCCGAGTGGATGGCATTTTTGCGAGTGATGACCAAGATGCCGCCAATGACCATCGTCGCGGCCAGCAGGTAAAAAAAGAACGAAGTCGCAACCGGCGGATTCGTTCCTGCGGGAAGCGTTGCCATAGGATTCACGGGCGCCAAACTCCTTGCAGTTGTGCCCAGAGTTCCGTGCGCATACCCACGATGGCGGTCAAGATCAAGAGGGCCAAGCCGGTAGGAAGCAACACCTTCCATCCTACTTTCATGAGTTGATCAAAGCGATATCGAGGGAACGTGCCACGATACCAGATATAGAGGTACATGAAGCCGGCAACTTTCGCTGAAAACCAGAAAATGTCGGTGACGCGCACGCGGACAGCGGGAATGAAGAGAATCAGGCCGATCAGCCCGAGGACTACGCCGAATCCGGCCAGGCCGATCGTTTGAACTTTGAACAGCGGATGCTTGGGCATGCGGGCCGTGTTGTAGAAACACATTATCGCCAACAGCAGAAAAGTTATTCCAGGGAAAAGCGAAAAGACCAGGTCCCAAGTGGCGCCAGCCAGCGCGTTGGGAAAGGGGCGCAACCATCCCCCGAGCCACAGTGTTACCGCAATCGACGACACTGCAATCATGGCGGAGTATTCGGCGAGGAAGAACAAAGACCAGCGGAAGCCGCTGTACTCAGTGTGAAAGCCTGCGGTTAATTCGGATTCGGCTTCGGGCAAATCGAACGGGGCGCGGTTGGTTTCGGCGACCATGGCGATGGCGAAGATGCCGAAGCCGATCAGGCCGAGCGGAAAGAACTTGAAGATGAACCATTCGGCCTGTGCCTGCTGTGCCTGTACGATGCCGATCATGCTGAGGGTACCGGTGCTTGTGGCGTTGAGGCTGGTCATCAAAATTACAGAAACTACCGCCAGGCCCATGGCCACTTCATACGAGACCATTTGGGCGCTGGAACGTAGCGCGCCGATCAGCGGGTAGTGGGAGTTGGAGGCCCATCCGGCGGTGACGATGCCGAGCACACTCAACGACGAGACGCCGAGCATGAAGAGGATGCCAATATTCATGTCGGTGATGGCGTGGGTGGGGCCGAAGGGGACGACGACGAAGACGGTGAAGGCTGCTAGAACAACGATGAAGGGGGCGATCCAGAAGACGACGGCGTCGGCCTCGGCGGGGATGATGTCTTCTTTGAGTAGAAGTTTGATGGCGTCGGCGATGGGCTGGAGCAGGCCGTGCGGGCCTACGCGCATGGGGCCGAGGCGCACTTGCATGTGAGCGAGAATTTTGCGCTCGAGCCAGTTCATGGCGATGACGGCGATGGAAAGACCGACGAAGACGAGCAGGATATAGACGATCGCCCAGAAAATGTTTCCGGCGCCGCCGGGAGTTTTGTCGCTGTCGAGGTAAGACTGAACGTACTGGATGAAAGACTGGATCACCGATCTACCTCGCCGAGAACGATGTCGAGCGTGCCGATGACGGCGATGACGTCGGCGACTAGCTGGCCGCGGCACATGACGTCGAGCGCTTGCAGGTTCACAAAAGACGGCGGACGCACGCGAATGCGGTAGGGCTGGGTGGAGCCGTCGCTGACGATGAAGTATCCGAGCTCACCTTTGGGAGCTTCGATGGAGTGGTAGATTTCGCCGACGGGCGGTTTCATGACTTTCGGAACTTTGGCCATGATGGGGCCTTCGGGAATGTTCTCGACGGCCTGCTCGATGATGCGAAGCGACTGGCGAAATTCGGCCATGCGAACGAGATATCGGTCGTAAGTGTCGCCGTTCTCGCCAGTGGGAATATCGAAGTCGAAATTCTTATAGTTGGCGTAGGGCAGGGCTTTGCGGATGTCCCACTTGACGCCGCTGGCGCGGAGGACGGGACCAGTGACGCCGAGCGCGATGCAATCCCTCCCGGAAATTTTGCCGACGCCTTTGGTGCGTTCGAGCCAGATGCGGTTAGTGGTGAGGAGTTCTTCGTATTCGTCAATCTTGGGGCGCACGAAAGAGACAAAATTCTTCACGTCTTTTTCGAAGCCCTCGTAGGTTTCATACTGCAGGCCGCCGATGCGGAAGGCGTGGGTGGTGAGGCGGGCGCCACAATATTTTTCAAAAATCTTCAGAATCTCTTCGCGGTCGCGGAAGGTGTAGAAAAGCGGCGTGATGGCGCCGATGTCGAGGGCGTGCGTGCCCAGCCAGAGTTGGTGGCTGGCCATGCGGTTGAGCTCGGTGAGAATGACGCGAACGTATTGGGCGCGCGGCGGGGCTTCGACGTTGAGAAGTTTTTCGACCGCTTCGCAGTATCCCAGGCCGTTCGAGACCGCGGCGACGTAATCCATACGGTCGACGTAGGGATTGAACATCGTATAGGTGCGATTCTCGGCGATTTTTTCGACTCCACGGTGCAGATAGCCGATAACGCACTCGAGGCCCATGACCTTTTCACCGTCGAGGCGAAGGATAACGCGGAGCACGCCGTGGGTCGCAGGATGTTGTGGCCCCATGTTGATGACGAGCTCGTTGGCATCCAGAAACGTTTTGTCGGGCGTTTCGAGATCGAGCGGCGAGAGTGTGTTCGGGTCAGTCATTCTTATTTGGAGTCATTGAAACCATGTAGCCCACAAAGCAAAACATACCCCGAGGGCAAATACATTAGTGGCGGCGAAGACAGTGTGCCGTTACGAATTCCGGCGTCACGAGTAGACACAACAAAGTAATCTCGAGCATGCGAGTCCCCAAGCAAAAGGCCCGGCGATGAGCTGGAACTCCACTGGGTTGCTGAAGTAGTAAAATTGCCTTCAGATACGTTGTGCTTTATCACTCCCCTCGGAATCGGAATGAACTCCTTTGGCGTCCTGAAGGCCGCCTCAAAGTATTTTGCAAGTGCGCACCCCCGCGGCACATGGTAGCCCCGAGGAAAGTCGTCCCTCGGGGTCTGGGCTTGGGCGCAAACCAAGCTGAATGCGCACACGAGAAAGGCGAAAGCTGTGAGGCGGGTTGTTACGCGGCTCCGCTTGTTCACTGCCCGCTCTCGATTCCTAGGTTGATCTGTACCCACTCGTTGTCTTGCTGCAGGATGTCGTAGTCTTTGCGCAGGGGATGACCTTTCCAACCATCGGGCAGAAGAATCCGCTTCATATCGGGATGCCCGTCGAATTTGATGCCGAACATGTCGAAGACTTCGCGCTCCAACCAGTTGGCTGTGGCCCAGATGGGGACGGAGCTAAGAAGGGTTTCGCCGTCGCCGATTTGCGTTTTGACGCGGATGCGCTCGTTGCGCGGGAAGGAGTAGAGAATCCAGAGCACGTCGAATTGCTTCTCGCGCTTGGGATAGTGTACAGCGGTGATGTCGACGCAATAGTCGAACTGTTCTTCGTTGCGCAAAACGTAAAGAATTTCGGGGATCAGCGAGTGATCGACCGTCATGTAATTTTGGCCGAGATACGTCAGCGGCTCGATACCGGAGCCATATTTCCCCTTGAGTGTCTGCACCATAGGCGAATCCCACGGGGTGGGGACCGGAGGCGCGGCCTTGGGGGGCGCTGCTGCAGGCTTTGCGGCGGCAGGATTTGCGGGCGCGGCCGCCGCTGGTTTCGGCGGAGTGCCCGGAGTCGACGTTTCGGCGGGCGGAGAAGGCTTGTTGGGAGTCGTTTTGGTTTCGGACTGGACCGAGCCGGAGGGAGTAGATTTCACGCCGCCCGGGGTTGCGGGGCGATCCGCCGTCGGCTTCGGTTCACCTTCCGGCGGCGGTGAAGAGGGGGATTTTGTTTCGTCCGGCATAACGCGAAGGCACAAACCTCCGGCGCAGAGTGTGTTGAAAAGAACGTTAACTTTTATCAGCTTGAGGAGGCGAAGTCAACGGGAGTTGGTGAGCGGAATATCATGTTTGAGCGAAGTGTTTGCGTCGCGAAACGAAGAAAACACGCAGTCGAAGAATTCCTCACCGTTATGCCGGGTTTTGTAAATAAATCGCCGGCTCAGGGAGATATGGAGGGATCCTTCGGCTGCGTTGTCGTTCGCTTCGCTCGCGAATAATTCCGCTCGGGAGACCCTGAAAGTTAGAGCCTGAATTCTTAGGCGCGGGATTGCGCCTGGTAGGTTTCGATCAGGTCGCGGATGCGTTGGGCGTCGGCCTTGCGGTGACCGTGGCTGGTGATGGGATCGGTGCCGCCGGTGGATTCGATGACGATCTCAGACCAGAAGACGCCGGTAGAAATATGCACGGAGGCGATCTTCGACATGGCGATGCTTTCTTCGTTGCTGCCGAAGAGGCGCGACTTGACTCGGGCCACGCGCTGCGGGCTGATGATCAGGCGCGTTGGAAAAAAGAAGTTACCTTGTGTCCAGCGGCTGGAGGCAAAGGTTTCTGCCGGGGAGCTGTCCATGGGATTGTCGGGAGGCGTGGGCATGGATTTCTTCCTGGAATACTATAAATCGGTTCTGCCAGTTAACAGCAGGTTTCTCGACTGCGCAAAATGTCCGGAAACCGGGCCATTTTGCTGCGCTCGAAATGACAGGAGAATTAGAGTTTCTCTAAATCCATTCGAGAGCGCCTTTTTTCCAGACCCAGAGATAGCCGACGATCAGGATGGCCAGGAAGACGAACATTTCAAGCAGACCGAAAAGACCAAACGCTTTGAATTTCACCGCCCAGGGAAAGAGAAAAATCGTTTCCACGTCGAAGACGACGAAAAGAATGGCGATGATGTAGTAGCGGACGGTGTAGCGTCCACGGGCACTGTCGATGGGGTCGATGCCGCATTCGTAGGGCATGAGCTTGGTCTTGCTGGGATTATCGGGACGCACCAGTTTGGCTGCCAAGAGCGTGATGGGCAAGAGAGTGCCGACGATGGCAATGAAGATGAAAATGGGGACGTAGTTTTGAGGCATGAGTTGTGATCCGTTCAGCAGCTGATCGTAACGCGGATGCCGCTTGGGTTCAAGAGGAAGATCGATCTCGGCCGAGGTGAGTTCTTAATGGGAGGAAGGCTGGCGGAATTTCTTGCGCTGACCGCGGTGCTCCTTCGGCGCTCTTCGACGATACCGGAGCTGTTCTTCTTTCCTCTCTGGTTTGGCCTTACTTGAAGCTTGCTGTCTTTGCAGTTTCTACTATTGCTTCAAAATCCAAGTCGCTATTTTGTCGAGCGCTATGGGCGAGATGGTTTCTTCGATTTGGGTGTATTCGGCGGGGGCGCCGATCTTTGCGGTTTGGAATAGATGATTCAGGCCGGGCAGTTCGTCGATCTCGAAATGCTTGTTGCCGGCTGCTTCCAGCGCTTTGCGGATAGGCGGAAGATTCTGGTCGGGCAGAACCTGCTTATCGAGTGATCCGCTAAGCACCAGCACTGGACAAGTAACGTTGCGGAGCGCCGGCGCCGGATCGTAGGTGAGGAAATAGCGGAACCAGGGCGAGGTGACCTGCTGGATTTGCAAGCCAATCATGGCCTCGGGAACATCGCCCGCCATTTTTTCTTTTAATTCCTTTTCGAGCAAAGCCTCATCTCTTTCCGTTTCGACCAGGGTCAACATTTCGCGCTCTTTGATCGCATCTTTGGCGGCTTTGTCAGAATCCATTCCGCTGGCGATTTGGATCGCCTCGCCTTGCGCAACCAGCACTTGATCTCCAGGAACGCCGGTACCCGCCATCATTACGATGAAGGCAACGTCTGGATTGCGCGCGGCGATCATTGGGGCGATGACGCCACCCTCGCTGTGGCCGATCAGTCCAATCTTGCGGGGATCGACCTCCGCGCGGGTTTTCAGATAGGCGATGCCGGCTTCGGTGTCGGTCGCAAAGTCGGCGGTAGTGGCGGTTTTGAAATTTCCAGTGGATTTGGCCGTGCCGCGATCGTCAGCGCGCAGCACAACAATTCCGTGGCGGGTCAGATAGTCGGAGAGCACCAGGAACGGCTTGTGCCCGAGGAGAGTTTCGTCACGATCCTGCGGACCGGAGCCTGTGATGAGAACTACAGCAGGGAAAGGACCTTTGCCCGGAGGGATGGTCAAGGTCGCGGCTAGCGTTACGTGCTGGAGTTTGTTTTCATACGAGACTTCTTCATCACGGTAGGGATAAGGTTTGACTGGATTCTGGGGCCGCTTCAGTTCGAGTTCCGCCTGATCCTTCACGCGTTTCAGCAGCAGAGGATGCGAGTTGCCCATTTGGGTGAAGCTGCCGTCGATCGAAGAGAGATCGGGCGAGATCGTGCCCTCGAACACTCCACCAATAGCTTTGGCTTCGATCTTTAGTTTCGCGCCGTTGCGTGTGACAGAGGTGGTCGGCAGACCTTTCTGGCCTTGGTCTGGACTGTCGAGGGTGGCGATCAAACCGTCTTCGGTGTTGACGATGTGGAAGACGACGCGCAAGCTGGCCGCGCCGAGATCAAGTGTGCCCATCCATGCGCCGTCGATGTCGGAGGGTTTGGCGGGCTTGTGTTCGATCTTGATGGGAGCGGTAGCGCGTTTAAAATCGAGCGGCAGCGGCTGGTCTTGCGTCCACGTTCCTGAGATTGTTTTCCCGTCTGGAGTGACTTTGCCTTCGTAGGTGCCGTGAATAGCGTCAACGCCGAGGCTGAGCTTGGAATCCTTGAAGGAAACTGTGTTGACCGGAATGCCGTTGGCACCCTGATCTACGCTGTCGAGCGAGGCCTTCAGCGTGCCGTCAGGCGATTTTGTGATGTGCAGTACCAGGCGGAGCTCGGCACCATTGGCGCTGAGAGTTCCTTGCCAGTCGCCCGAAACGTCTTGCGCGTGGGTAAGAGCCGATGCAAGCAGCAACAGCAGAAGAGTTATAAACGCTGAGGTCGGAAGGCGTTTCATGTGGACTGCCCCGTGCGGCAGCCGTGCCCGCAGCCACATCATTCTACATCGCTCCGTCTTTTTTACTTTGCGTCTTCTTTAGTTTGCTTCTTGGGGCACAACCTTGATTTCCAGCTTTTCTGTCCAGCGTAGGACGGTTAGCGAGCAACTTACTCCGACGCGTACGTCAGTCAAAAGGCGGTGCAGATCGTCGACGCCGGATACAGCATGGCCTTCCAATGCGACTATGATGTCGCCCTCGCGCAATCCGGCGCGCTTCGCCGGACTGTTGTCTTCCACTCCGACCACGACCGCGCCCATTTCTGTAGGCAGATCGTAGAATCGCACCACGCGGCGATGGACCGGCACTGTTTGCGCCGAGACACCGATGTAGCTGCGGCGGATGCGGCCATCGCGCAGCAGACGGCTGGCCACGAATTTGGCCGTGTTGATGCCAATGGCAAAACAAATCCCCTGCGCGGGCAAGATGGTTGCCGTGTTTACGCCGACGACGCGACCGGCGGAATCGACCAGCGGTCCGCCCGAGTTGCCTGGGTTGAGTGAGGCGTCAGTCTGGATTACGTCGTCAATGAGGCGGCCAGAGTAGGAGCGCAACGAACGTCCGAGCGCGCTGACTACGCCCGCGGTGACGGTCGACTGAAATCCGTAGGGCGCGCCAATCGCGATCACGATCTGGCCTACGCGCAGGCGCTGGGAATCGCCGAGAGCCGCGGCGGTTAAGGCTGGTCCATCGAAATGAAGTTCGTCAACGCGGATCACCGCCAGGTCGCAGGCGGGATCATCGCCGATCAAAGTGGCCGGCATGCGGCGTCCGTCGGTCAGCGTCACCGCGATCCGCACCGCGTCATGCACGACGTGGCTGTTGGTGAGGATCAGGCCGTCGGGAGTGAAGACGAATCCCGAGCCGCCGCCACGCCGTTCACCGGAGCGGGTGCGGCCTGCGGTTTGGTGAACTTCAATATTCACTACGGACGGGCCCATCCGTTCGACCGCACCGGTCACCGCCGTGGAGTAGGCGTCGAGCAGGGAAGCGTCAGAAGTATTGGCAGAGGCCCTGGGCGGATGGGAGTCCAGTTCCGTCCAGGCAGAGGAGTCAGCGTTTCGATTCTGTGCAACTGTACTTGCAACTAGTCCCGAAAATTCAGTGCGCGCATGTTCCAGATTCATGCTGGATAGATGTCAGTCGATGTATTTGGGATTCATGGTGCCGGAGCGTGGCAGGAACTCCTCGAAAAGCTGCCAGT